>ERZ795056.2457-NODE-2457-length-20580-cov-7.562923_pt1 | contig 20580 bp, 17 predicted proteins | sample MGYA00375140_ERZ795056 | MGnify/ENA primary metagenome ERZ795056 (study PRJEB30185, sample SAMN05720227) | activated sludge metagenome | isolation source: Anaerobic digester | place: USA | collected 2015-03-09 ... | reverse complement strand
AATGCTACAAGGAGGTTTTACAGGCTAATTGCGATTCCTGTTTTCAAAAATACCTTACCCAAACCATTGATATCAACATGTATAAATGGAAAAAGATCAGTTCATCCAGGTATATTTCAAATTATTTCTGGCAACTTTTGCTGGAGATTGACCCGAAATCAGCCTTTACTTATTCCATCCAAAAGTTAAATCTGCCAAAAGATGAATTCAATAAATTACGAATGGTTAATTAATAAACGGCGCAATGGTTCACCCATTGCCGAACCATGACAAAATCTGTTATCGCAGGCAAAAAAAGCAACAGGTTTTGCAGCGTGCGTTTACAACAACAATACATAGTTTATTTGTTTCATATAGATAAAACAGCTACCTTACATGGCCTAATCATCCAAATATGAATTCGCTTTCTGGCACCTGTAAATGGCTGATTTTCAGCCATTTAATAATTTCAATATTAGTTTGCACCAAGGTTACCGCGCAAAAAGATTCAGCCTCAGGTAGGGGCAAAAAGCTGGATCACTTTAGCCTTGCCTTTACCAATAACCATTCTGCATACCCGTTCTCATCCTTTTCGGAACTGGTTACCGGTGAATGGCACCCGGGGTTTGAAACAGGTACTGGATTCAACTGGTCGGTACGAAAAAAACACGATTGGTACCAGGAATTTAAACTGGCCTATTTCTACCATCAGTTTGTGCAGCATGGTATTCCGCTCTACACCAATTTCGGTTACCGTTATAAATTTTCAAAGCATTGGGATGCACAGGCCGGACTTGGAGCAGGTATGTTATTTTCAATACCCGATCATAAACGGTATAAGTTGAACAGCGAAGGCAATTACGAAGCACACAATAAGGTAAGGCTTCAGGGAATGTTTGTATTTAATGTGGGAAGTGGTTATCGGTTTGCGTTGGATAAAAAGCACACGCTGGAAGCTTTTGTCACCTATCAGCAACGCATTCAAACACCGTATGTGCCAAGCTACGTTCCATTGCTGCCGTATAATAGTTTGATGTTCGGGGTTAAGTGGGGAATGTGAATGAGGAATGAGGAATGAGGAATGAGGGATTAGGAATAGGGGATTAGGAATTAGGAACGGGTCAATATGTCAATGGGTGAGTATTGAGTCAAAAAAAATTTCGAATTTCAAAACTTTTTCAAATGTTCAAATACATCATCATAGCATTCATTTTTATAACAACTGTGACGGCTTGCCATAAGGAAGCCATACAGGGCACTGCTTCAAGCCCCAATACCGTTCCGTGGGCCGACAGCAGCAGCAGACATGCGAAAAATACAGCTTACCGCAACCTGATAGAAAGCTACCGTAAACAGGGATTTCCCGGTATTTCTGTACTGGTGAACGACAAATACGGTACCTGGGTAGGCAGCACCGGCTTCGCCGATATTGAGGCAAAAATACCCTTCGGCGTTGGGCAGGTGAGCAAAATAGCGAGCATCACCAAATTTTATGTGGGTACCATGATTTTTAAACTGATTGAAGACTCTGCCAATACAAAACTTAGCTACTCTTTTTTAAATGATCCAATTACCAAATGGCTGCCCTCACGAATTACAGATAAACTGCCCAACGGCAAACTGATTACCCTTGGCGATTGCATGAAACATGAAACCGGCATCCCGAATATTGAAGATAACGATGAATTTTACCTTGCCGTGCTTAACCAACCGACCAAAACCTGGACGAGCGAAGAAATACTGGAATTTGAATATGGAGCAGAACCTTTGTTTAAACCCCGCGACACCGCTATTTACAGCAGCACCAACACCACCATTGTTGCCATGATTGCCGAGGCTGCCACCGGAAAAAAACATGGTGACCTGATGAAGCAATATATTTTTAACCTGCTGGGGATGACCAATACTTTTTACCAGCCACATGACAAATTACCCTTAACCACCGCGCAAGGCTATTATGATTTGTACAACAACGGTACCCTTGCCAATGTAAGCAATATCCTGCCAGGACCCGGAAACGGATATGGCGGCATTTTCAGTGATGTTTTTGATATGTGGAAATTCAATAATGCCATGTACATAAAGCGTACCCTGCTAACCGAAAAATCGCTGACCATCATGAATACCTGGGGCAAACCAGATGCCCCCAACCGCTACGGCTATGGCAGCATGCTGAAATGGATTGAGCGGGGGGCCGATGCCGGTATTGGTCACAGCGGCCGCGACCTTGGTTACACTGCCGACCTGTTCTGGTTTCCGTCACGTAATGTTTCCTTTACTTTTGTATTGAACTATGGCACCAATGGCGACAGCAAACTCCGGCCGGTTTTCAGGCAATTTGAGCAGGAACTGATTGACCTCAGCTTTCAATAACTGAGATTGAAAACTGAGGTCAAATTAAAATCAAACCTATTTTTATTTTCCCTTCAACTCATTAATCGCAACTTTCGGAACCATTACCTTATTACATTTCTCCACAACAATTTCCTGTGCAAGGGTAACGGTTGCCTGCTGCCTGAAATCATGGGAGGATGCACCTGCTTTGAATGTATAAGTACCTGCATCTGCAATCCAGGAAGTGGCCTCTGTATTGAAAGACGCGAGGTCTTTGGGCACCAATTGGAAACGGATCGTTTGGCTTTCACCCGGCTTAAGCAAACCTGTTTTGCCAAAAGCCTTCAATTCTTCAGAAGGCTTGTCCATGCTTTTTCCAGGCGCCGACAAGTATAACTGAACTACTTCGCGGCCCGAAACTTTTCCCGTATTGGTGATGGTAATGCTTGCAGATAAATTCCCATTACCATCCTGTTTTTCTACCTTTAGCGGGCCATAGCCAAAGGTTGTATAGGAAAGCCCAAAACCAAATGGGTAAGCTACCGGAACCTTGTAGGTATTATAATAACGATAGCCAACATAAATGCCTTCCTCATACACTACTTCACTTGCTTTGCCCATCGGAATACCCAATGCACCTATCACTTCTTTTTCAGACAGGTTCTTTCCCGGAAAATTTTTGGATGAAGGAACATCTGCATACTTTGCCGGAAACGACATGGTAAGTTTACCCGAAGGATTTACCTTTCCCGACAGCACGTCAGCCAATGCGTTACCTGCTTCCTGACCACCCTGCCAGGCCAGCACAACGGCATCCGCCTTGTCGCGCCAACTAGCCACTTCAATTACTCCTCCAATATTAAGCACCACAATCACCTTTTTACCTTGGGCCTTAAAGGCGTTTGAAACGCTGCTAATCAATTGCATTTCATCTTCCGACAGGTTAAAATCATTTTCTGCCTTCCTGTCCTGAAACTCGCCGCTGTTGCGACCAAGGGTAATCAGTGCGATGTCAGATGAATTCGCAGCATCCGCCAACTGCGCCGAGGTCGGCTTCAGTTCAGGCAACGGGGGTTGTAACTCAAAAAAGAATTTTTTAGCCGGCCGCTTTGCCTGTTCTGCCCGAATGTGGGTCAGGTATCCTTCTTCCAGTGATTTAAGAAAACCGAATCCCGCTTTCTGCATGCCTTCCACAAGCGAAACGGTATACGCTTCGTTTACATCGCCGCTACCGGTTCCTCCCGAAATAAAATCATAAGAAGTATTGCCAAAAGCCGCTACCATTTTAACCGATTTCGATAAAGGAAGTGTCCCCGTTTCATTTTTAAGCAGCACCACCCCATCAGCTGCCGCTTCACGTGCTACTTTGGCGTGCGCTTTCAGGTCGGGCTTATTGGTAGCAGCTATTCCCATAAAGTTTGGCCCCTGCATACTTACAGCCAGTATTCTTTCAGCGTTTTCGTTCAATACCTGTTCATCTAGCGTACCATTTTTTACACCCTCCATAATTTTTTTAACCTGTTGGGGCATACCGGGCATAATCATATCATTACCGGCTTTCATTTGGGCTACAGGATCACTACCGCCAAACCAGTCGGTCATTACATATCCCTTAAAACCCCATTCTTTACGCAAAATGGTCGTAAGTAATTCATGGTTTTCCGAAGTATAAAGCCCGTTAATCCGGTTATAAGAACTCATCACTGTCCATGGCTGAGATTCCTTAACCGCAATTTCAAAACCCCTCAGGTAAATCTCCCGCAATGCCCGTTCGCTTACAATGGTATTTACCTGGTTACGGTTGGTTTCCTGGTTATTGGCCGCAAAATGCTTGATAGAAGCCCCTACCCCATTGGATTCCATTCCGTTAACGGCAGCCGCAGCTATTTTGCCCGAAACCAGCGGATCTTCGGAATAATATTCAAAGTTTCGTCCACCAAGCGGGTTACGGTGAATATTAAGGGCAGGTGCCAGGATAATATCAATACCATAGGCTTTGGCCTCGGCACCCATCGCTTTGCCAACCTTTCCCGCAATCACCGGATCCCATGAACTTGCAATAAGGGTAGCAACAGGGAAGGCCGTACAGAAAAAATGTTTGCTGCTGTCGCCATTGCGAAACGGCGCGATACGCAGGCCAGCAGGACCATCGGCCAAAACAGTGGTTGGAATACCCAGTTTTGGAATTGAAAAAGTAGTACCTGCCGCACCCGGCACTTTGTCTTCGGTTTGCCCCACTACCGGGGCGGCTTGTGTGGTAACTCCGGCCAGATTCATGCCCATCCCTACTACTAAACGGGCTTTTTCTTCCAACGTCATCTTGCCAACAAGCGTTTTTGCTTTTTGCTGCATATCTGTTGATTGACCCCGGCTTGCAAGGACAATGGCCATAAAACCAATGGCAGTGGTGATTATTTTCATAGGTGCAAACAATTGAAACACAAAAGTCTGCCATGAATCAACCGGTTGAATTGATATTTATCAATAAATGCCTGTTAATGCATCCCCCTTATTCTGCTAAGCGTTTCCTTGGTAATACCCAGAAATGATGCGATATACTGCATGGGAACCCTTTGAATAATACCGGGTGATGCCTGCAGCAGCTTCTGGTAACGCTGAAGCGCTGTTTCAAACTGAATGGATTCCATGCGTTGCTGCGAAAGAATGAGCGAACCGGTAACCATTTTGCGCAACAGCTTCTCAATTTCATGATATTCGTCGGCCATCCGCATAAAATCGTTGTGGTGAATCCCCCATAAAACAGTTGATTCCAGGGTATGAATCATCAGCCGGCTTGGTGTTCGGGTAAAAAAACTGTTGATAGAGAGAAAAAACTGGCCTTCAAGCGCCAACCATTCGGTAATCTCCCTGTCGTCCTTTTTGTAATAAATCCTGGCACTGCCCCTTTCAATAAACCAGATATAATCCGCTATCTGCCCTTCGCGCAGGAAATGGACGTCCCTTTGGTAGGTCCAACGCTTCCATTTACCAAAAAACAACTCCGATTCCATGCCGGGTAAGGGATGCAGGGCTAAAATGCCCTTTAATAAACCATCCGGAACCTGATTCATTGCCCGAATATAAGGATATTGTAAAAACAATAAAAAGACCTTATAAACAAAAGCAGGAATTAATTCTTTATCAACTCCGCACTGCCAAACAAATGATTAAATGCCTGGCAATGAACCAAAGCATATTTGTACTCCATAATATTTGGCATACCGGTTACATCATATACCTGGTTGCCGTTAACCGATTTCAAAGCACCGAGGTTGATAAAGTTTACCGGCTGCACCTCCTTGCTCAGGTACACTTTCAGATCGGGCCCATTGGATGATTTCAAATTTTCGATTACCAGTTGAATACTGCCATCAGCATTCCGCACAATATGCGCAGCGCCACTCACACTGCCATAAGGTCCATTTATAAACAAACCGGTATGGGTGCGGTTGGCACCCGTCATTTCCATTTCCATCGGGTCTTCTGTCGGGGTGGCCTCCTTTTTGCAGGATACCACTAAAAGTACAAAGGCGAGGATAAGGGGATACTTCAAAACAAATGTTTTCATATACGTGCGTTTAAAAATTGCTAAAATGTCCAACTGATTTCCGGCGCCAATACCCAACTTCTCGTAAGGCCATCGGGTCTTACTTCGCGCACTGCCAATGGTACTCCTGCTGAAATGCCAAGCCGGGTCCTTTTTCCTGCCTGCCAATACGCTGCACCGGTCAGGTTTAAGGTTAACCCTTGTGAACCATCAATGGCCATTACACGGTTTCCTTCAAAAGGGTTGGAGTACTCGTCTTTGCCGAGGTGATAAATGGCCAATAACCCGGCATTAAAAGAAAGATGGTTACCGGTTGAAAAGCTTCTTGCCCCGCGCAGCAATACATCCCCCTTTCTGTTAAAAGAAAAGGTAGAAGGGTAATTCATTGATTCGGGTTTTCCATTCCAGTATTCAGGCAAAAAACCATTTTTATTTTCACCACTCAGTGGCTGCTGATAGCCGGCACTGAATTGCCAGCTTTTATCTGAAAAAGTAAGCCCGGCTATTACATCAAACGTTCCAAGGCTGCTTTGGTACTGCATGGGCAAAGGCATACCGGCTTCGCTTATATTGGATTGGCTGAGTGGAATTTTTACCCCAATTGTGGAAGTTAAATTCCAATTACCCTGTAATGATCTGGATTTGGAGGCAGAAAGGTAAATGTCACCCATTCCAAATGCTGTTCCAAGATTGCCATTGGCATAGTTGGCAGTTACCCTTGCCTGCAGGTTGAGGTTATTTTTTGAGAAGTAATCGTACTGCAGTCCCGGTGTCCAAACAAGTACCGCTTCGTCTCCCTGACCAATAGGCGTGAGAAAACTAACCTTGTGCCTTGGTTTATTCTCCATTTTTTCTGTGGAAAAAGGCAATGGTTTAAGCGCGCCAATGGTACAAAAGCCTGCATCGCTGCATCCCTGTGTAAGACCGTCTATCGAAACCAGGGCAAAAGCCAAAAGAAAAACAGTGAAAATGGTGTGTTTACGCATATCAGTCAGGTCTTAATACTTATTTACGACCCAAACCTAACACCGGATTTTAAGCAACTTTGTCGGCTACACGACAATCTAGCTGTTTAGCATTTTTTTCACATCGGCTATTCTAAAGATGTTTCGGTCAAATTTTATCAGGCCGGCGTCTTCCATTTCGTTTACCAGGGTGGTTACGGTTTGGCGGCTGCTGCCAATCAGTCGGGCAATATCTTCATGGGTAAAAATATTGGGCATCTCAAAAACGCCTTCTTTTTCATAATCGGGGAATTGCCTCGTAAGATGGATAAAAAAATGATTTAGCCTGTCCGGTACCGTTTTTTGCAACAGGTTCACCATCCTGTTTTCGACCCTTAGCATTTTTTGCCCAAGCTGCCTTGTAAACTTTAAGGCAATCTGGGGATGATGTTGCAACAATTGTTCAAAGTCCTGTACCCGAAACATACATAGGCTTACATCCGATTTATAGGCCTGGGCAAATTCTCCGTCAAGGTTATTGGGCAAAAGGGTAATCTGGCCAAACACATCGCCCTTCCCGATAATTTCCTTAATCACTTCCCTGCCTTCTTTATCATAGAACCCTATTTTCACATAGCCTTCCTTTAAAAAGTACAGGGCGTTATGCAAATGTGCCTCAAAATAGATATAATCGTTTTTTGGTGTTTCTTTAAAATGATGTACCAACTCCATACTGTCAAATACCTCATCAGTCATTTGCGAAAACAAATCGGTACCCCTGATTAAAAGTAATTGCCGCGAAACGCTCATGATAAAAATTTTAGCTAAAATGGAACCCTTTTGTTTATGATTATGAAAAAGTTATTGGCCGAATAATAGGAAGTTCCTTTTATTTATACTTTGAAAATACTATTTTTATCCTTCAATAGTTTAATATCCTCAATTTCTTTTATGAAATCCCCACAAACGGGTGAAAGCCCCTGCCCATTGAGCAGGCAAGCAGAGCCGATGAATATTAGGAGATTCCATATGACAAATAAAAAAAGCCCCGACACCTCGGGGCGCACTAAAAATGAAAATATGAAACATTTAGTACCCAATGGTTTTTTGCTTGTGTTGCTTGTGCTATCCGCGACTTTGTGGGGTTGCAATCAGCGAAGTATAAATAAAGAAGAAGACCAATTGTTTGAAAAAGCGGAAAGTAACTGGGAACGAAGGGCGAAAGAGGAATTTGATATGCTCAAAAATCCGGTTACGGGTAAAATTCCGGAAGGCATCAGGCAGGCCGAATTACTTGAGGCAGCCACCATTCCATTAAAAGAAGAGGTTTCGCTGATGGGTGGCAATTCCTATACCTTTCAGGGGCCAAATAATTTTGGTGGCCGTTGCCGTGCAGTGGCTTACGATGCACGATTTGATGGTGGTGGCAACAGGGTGGTTCTGGCTGGAGGCGTTTCGGGCGGCATGTTTCGCAGTACCGATGGCGGTGCCAACTGGACAAGGGTTAGCAGCCTTAACAACATACATAGTGTAACTGCTGTAGCACAGGATCCGCGACCGGGATTCCAGGATACCTGGTATTTTGGCACCGGTGAAAACCTCGGCAATTCGGCAGGAGCTTCTGGTGCTGCTTTTTATTATGGCCATGGCATTTTTAAATCAACAGATAATGGTATAACCTGGACCCAATTAGCTGCAACCGCCGGGGGGTCGCAGTTTAGTTTTGACAGCCGCTTTGATGTAGTAAGTAAAATCGTGGTGAATCCTGTAAACGGTGATGTATATGCAGCCACCCTCAATTCTATCAGTATGTCAACCAATGGTGGAACAAGCTGGAATACTGACTTGGGGGCTTTTGGCGGCAACTCAAATGGGATAACCGATGTGGTGGTTACCTCAACAGGAATAGTTTACGCAGCCATTAATGGCCGGGGACTTGCCCCTGCAACCGATCAGGGTGTATGGAGAAAAGAGGCTGGAATATGGACCCGAATTGCCGAAGGAACAACCCCGGTTCCGGCCTGGTGGAATACTGGGAGTAGCCTCGGCAGAATTGTGCTGGCAACAGTGCCCGGCAATGCCAACCAGATTTATGCACTTTATTATAACGGAGTTACATCCTCCTGTGCAGGCACCGCCACACCTGAGGCCGAACTTGGTTTTTATGACCACTCCACAACCACCTGGACAGATCTGAGCGCTAACCTGCCCAATGAAGGCGGTTGCAGTGATGGCAACGACCCCTTTGCTGTTCAAAGCGGTTACGACCTGGTGATTGCTGTAAAACCGGATAATCCGTCCGTGGTTTTTATTGGAGGCACCAATGCATACCGTTCAACCGATGGGTTTACCACACCCAATAATACCACCCGCATAGGGGGTTATACTTCGGCAGGCGGTTATGCACTTTACCCCAACCACCATGCCGATGTACACGCTTTTGCCTTTATGCCATCTAATCCAAACATGATGTTGTGCGGTACCGATGGCGGCCTTCATGAAGGGGATATAACCGCATTTTCTGTAAGCTGGGTAAACCGCAATACCAATTTTACCACTTTTCAATATTACTACGCTGCTATAGACCCTACTGCCGGATCGGATAAATACATAGGTGGTACACAGGACAATGGCACCAACTACCGGAAAGATGGGAACAATTCCCATGTGCAAACTTTTGGTGGTGATGGTGTATCGGTTGGTATCAGCAATAATAACCTGGCTCATTATGTGGGTAGCCAAAACGGCAATGTTTACCGGAAAGGACCCAATGTTGCCAATAACTCTTTCAATGCAACCCTTACCCCTCCGGGTCTGAGTGCAAGCCGTCTTTTTGTTACCCTTTTCCACCTCGATCCCGACAACAGTACGATTCTTTACTATGCCGATTTCAATGAGATCTGGCGAAATACCAGGGCAGATACGGTTCCCCTGAACGCCCTTTCGGCCGACAGAATGAAAGAAATGACCAGTGTTGCCTCCGCCCTTGGGAGTGTAAGTATAAGAAGCTTTGCTACCTCGAGGGGTGCCTATAATCCTGCCACTTCAAAGCTATACTTTGGCACCAATGACGGCAGGGTATTCAGGTTAGATGACCCAAGAGATGCAGCTCCGGCTACTTTTCCGGTAGTAATCAATAATGGATCGGGCATGCCTGCTGGCGCTATCATGGGTATTGGTGTAAACCCGCGGAATGCAGATACCATTATTGCAACAATTGCAAACTATGGCACTACCAGTATCTGGTTTTGCGGTAATGCTACCTCTGTAAACCCAACCTGGACAGCCATTGAAGGCAATCTTACTTTGCCCTCTATACGAAGTGCTGCCATTGTAATAAATTCAGATTATGTAGAATATTATGTGGGCACAACAACCGGACTGTACAGTTGTGCCAATCTGAATGGCAATTCTACTGTATGGCTAAAAGAAGGCGCCGGTACCATTGGAAATGCAGTAGTGGTGGACATTAAATTGCGAACCTCAGACAACCGGCTGCTGATTGCAACTCATGGAAATGGCCTGTTTACCACCGATGCAATTCTTCCGGTAAGATTAGGCACTTTTAACGGGCAAATTGTAAAGGGTAAATCCGAATTGAACTGGGTTACGCAAACCGAAACCAACAACCGGGGTTTTGATATTGAAAAATCAACCGATGGGCGCATTTTCAACCGGATTGGCTTTGTAGCAGGCATGGGTAATTCTACCTTGCGAAACAGTTATAGTTTCACCGACCCCGCAAAATTGGAAAGGGTGCAATATTACCGGTTGAAACAACTTGACCGGAATGGAAGGGCCACCCATTCGCAGGTGGTAAAACTTACACAGGATGGCATGCCGTTGCAACTTTCCCATGTAGTAAACCCTGCCACTACCAACCTTATTTTCACTTTGAACGACGCCCCAAAGCAAGCCATTCAGGTAACGTTGCTTGATGGAGCCGGCCGCGCAGTGCTGAAACAGGCTATGCCGGGTAATAATTCCAATGTCTTCAGGTTAAATATTGCCAATCTTCCCAATGGTGTTTATACGCTCTGGCTTCAGGGCGAAGGCTTGAAGGAAACAAGGAGGGTGGTAAAACAGATGTAGAAAAATTTTTAGCCACCAAGGCACAAAGGATTAAAGAAAAATAATTGAAAATCAATCCTTTGTGCCTTATTTTCTTTGTGGCAAAACAAAATCTTCATACTAAGCCTTCCATTTTTTGTTACTTGCACCTGCTATGATGAAACATGAAGGGCAAACACCGTACCGCTTTTACCGCCCCCGCCGGCCGGGTGGCATGGGCGAGGGTTTGAAACTGGAAGGGATGAGTGCTTATTTTGGCTTGCTTGGTATAGGTGTACTTATACTGGTAGGCATTGCCATGATCGCCATTTCCGGCACCCCAACCATGGAGGACCTCAGCCCCATAAACATTGAAGTGCAGGCCCCCGCGTATCGTACACCCAAAGCCACAAAAACCGTTTTGCTGCCCCTTACCCATGCCAAGGTGCTTGCGCTTGATGCCGCCGCCTTTGCAGTAGCGGATACCACCCTGCTTTTTAGCCTGAAAAAGGGTGAAAAACTAATTGCCTGGCTCGAAAAAGAGGAAGCGGAAAAATGGAATAATGAGGTGGCCCGAAAAGATTTTTACAAAGCGATGCTGCTTCAAAAAGAAGATAAAAGCTGGATTGTTGATTATCCTTCATTCCGGAAAAAATCAAGGGCGTTTAATAATCAGGGATGGTGGCTTGTACTGCTCGGCATACTGCTGATACCCTACCAACTGATTAAACATCCGCGTGTTCCATTCTGGATGGCCTTTTTGCTATTTGCCGGTGCACTTTTTGTATGGACCTTTCTTTTATAAGCCATTTTATTCATCATCCAATATTATACCATCTGCCCAGCAAAAGCCAATTAACCTGTAATTGAGGCATTTTGTGATATTCTGGAATATAAGGGAGGACCACGACCTTTTCTTCCCTCCCGCATTGACCTATTTTATTTTGTGTGCATACCTTTTGAAAATAACATAGCCTGAAATGGCTATTAAAATAAGCCCCCAAAATTTTGCCAGGAAAACAATGAATACTTCCACAATATCCCATCCGGCTTTTAATGATTCAAGGATTTTAGTTCCAAAACCGGGCTCGTATGATTCAATATTTTTATCATTTGAAATGATTTCTCTTTTGAGGGTTTGCCGCTGATAGATGAATAGACTAACCGTGCTGAACTTAATTTGGTCCGATAAGGATAAATTTGCAATTTTCGCCTGATCCGATTCCTCCTGCTTGCTTAATAACATTTCTTCGGCAAGGGTGGTTTCATTCAGCTTTTTTCCCCGGCTGTCAATGGCATGGGTAAGCCGCGCTTCATTCTTAGCCGAACGATTTTGCATCAGTTTGTTCGACAGCAATTGCAGGGCAACATCATCTGCTTTAATAATCCGGTAGTCGAGGTAATCAATATTATGGGCTATTTCCTTTAAGGTGGTATCGAGCCTTGTATTTGGTACCCTTAGTGTAATAGAATTGGTAACGGTATAATAAGTGGTTTCAAGCGAAGAGTCGGCACTAACCGGGATGTTGGTGACGTTATCAATGTTACTCGAGAGGCTGGTATACGTTACAAAACCACCCTGCCGGCCCGTTATGTTTTCAATGTCGTAGGTAGATTTTATTACGCTTTTCACCTTAAATTTAAGGTCGGCTGTCCGAATAAACTTTCGGGTACTGTCCTTATTGTTTTCTACTGCAGCCGATGATGAAATAACGGTATTTGAAGTGCTGTCGTCTACTTCATTCAATTCCAGCTTTCCTTCGCCCGACCGGCCGCAACCTGAAAGTGCAGTGGCAATTGCAAGTACTGAAAGGACCTTTACTGTTTGCATGGTGTAAAATTTTAAATTTTATGGTTTTTTGAAAATACTTTACTTAACGGCATAGCATTGGCGTTGGCTGCAGAATCAAATTTTCTGCTGCCTTCAAACATTTACAGTAATTATAAACTCAGGAAATTTGCCCTGCAATATCTATATGCAGTCTTATCATTATATGCTGATTGGGCAATAAGGTAACCTGAACGGTAATACCTGAATTGATTAAAGAATGTTAAAGTAAAGTTGGGGGTTGATTATGCAGAAATAAGGGGGAGTAAACAGGTTAATATTCACTGCTATCTTAATTCCAGTTTCTGGTCTATCTTTTTCAAAAGTTCTAATTGTGTTGCCTGGCTGTCAAACAAAATTTTTATCTGTTCTTCCATTAGTAAATCAATTTTCTGATGCAAACTTCTGACTTCCAATTCTGCTTTCAGGTTAATCAGGTAATCATTCTCCCCTCGCTTCCTGTCTTTTTCTTCCTTGCGGTTTTGGCTCATCATAATAATGGGGGCCTGAAGTGCAGCAATAGCAGATAAAACAAGGTTCATGAGTATAAAAGGATAGGGATCAAATGCATCCTTTTCAGGTAACATTGTATTAAACAATATCCATCCGGAGAGTACAACAGAAAAAGCGATAATAAACTTCCAGCTTCCTCCAAAACTTGCCACCTTGTCCGAAATACTTTGTCCCCTGCTTAAAATTTCTTTTGGCTGATGGATCAGGTTATTTACCATTAATTTTTCTTCCGCAATTGTTTGCCTGACTATTTGCTGGAGTTTCTTAAGTTGTTCGTCTTCTGATTCAAGCAGAATACTTATGTCTGGATTCATAGTTGAAAATTTAATTGATAAAGTTCAGGGTTAATGTATATAACCTGCTCCCTATTAATCAAAGACTTTTCATTATGCAAAATACAGCACTTCGGCACGGGCGCATTTAAACGCTTAGAATGGCGCTAATACCACATTCCTGAATCCCCCATTCCTTATTCATAATTCAACATTCCTAATTCCTGCTCCGGCTATCATACACCCAAAGAAGTAACGGCCTTTTAGAACCATCAATCACCTTTTGCAATTGCTTCAAAAATTCAGGCGAAACTGTTGGGCAGCCCCAACTCTGACAAAGCAGGTCATCCATTTCAACGTCAGGAACACATTCGTGGCCATGGAGAACAATAAACCGGCTGTAAGCTTTACTGTTGGTAGCCTCCAACCCGTACAATTTGTAGGCAAGCCCAAACTGCCCCTTATACGATGCCCCGGTTTTGTATTTACCAGGCGACGAAAGCAGGCTGCCCTCCTCGTTTGAATATTTTCTTTCGCCGGCCAATAGCCCGGTTTTGCCGCTTCCATGGGTTACAAGCCCCTTCAGGCGGATGCTACCATCCGAAAGCCGCACCACAAAACACCGGTTACTTCCGCTATGCAACCCGAGATCAATCAGGATGGCATCCTCATTATTCAGGCCATTTTTGGTACAATAGGCAGCAGCTTCAGCAATTTTTTTGGAGAAATTTTCGGGGTTGGGCTGCTTTGGGCCATCAGTTAGTTCAGGAGCTAATGGGATTAAAATTTCGGAAAATAGCGCCGTTTTCTCTGGCGATACCCATAAAAAGACAAGGGGCACTGAAAATCCGGCCAAAATGAGTGAAAATAGCAACTTTTTCATGGTGAATGGAAGGAAGAGTACAAACGACCGGAATTCCATATTTTTTTCCCGTAGAAATGGAAAAAATGGGCAAAACAAATAGGCCTTACCGAATTGTGACTTTGAAATGCTTTTGAATATTACCGCGTACTGTCAAAAATCCAAACAAGCAGCGGTTTGTCGCTTTTATCAATAATAGAACTGAGTTTTTTTAAAAAACCGGGGGAAACAGAAGGGCAGCCCCAGCTCTGAAACAAGGCTTTCGTGCTCTGAACATCAGGGATAGCCCGATGGGCATGCAATACGATGGCCCGGCTGTAGGCATTGCTGTTGGAGGCTTCAAGGCCGTGGAGTCGGTAGGCGAGGCCATACTCCCCAGAATAGGATTGGCCGGTTTTGTACTTTCCCAACGACGACAAAAGGCTGCCCTTTTCGTTGGAGTATTGCCGGCTACCCGTCGGCAGCCAGTTGCTTTTACCGCTTCCGTGTGCCACCAAACCCTGATGCCTGATGACGCCATCGCTGTACCCGATTACCCAGCAACGGTAAAACCCGCTGTTTAAGCCAAGGTCAATAAAAATACCCACCTCCGTATTCAGGCCGTTTTCCCAGCAGTAATCATCTGCTGCCCACATTTTCTCCGTTAAAACCCCGAGATTCGGCATTTTGGGGCCATCGTTCACCTCACCTCGGGCTGCGATGTACCGTTTTTGGGCATTTGCGGGGGCAAAAATCCCGAAGCAGGCTACCAGCAGCAGCAACAAAAAAGGAAAAAGTCTTCGACCCATGAACATGAAAGCGATTTTAGAAATACAATTTTAAATTTGATCGTCACACCAAAAAAGGAGGTGCCTGCCTGCCGGTAGGCAAGGTCCCGGTTAATAGAATTCCTGAGCCGGGATTCCTCCTAACGTCGGAATGACGGTGAAGGTCTTACCGACGAGGGAGGTGTCCCGGATAATAGAATTCCTGAGCCGGGATTCCTCCTGACGTCGGAATGACGGTGAAAGTCACACCGACGGAGGAGGTGTCCCGGATAATAGAATTCCTGAGCCGGGATTCCTCCTAACGTCGGAATGACGGTGAAAGTCTTACCGACGAAGGAGGTATCCCGGTTTTATCCACACATAAGCCGGGATTCCTCCTAACGTCGGAATGACGGTGAAGGTCTTACCGACGAAGCAGGTGTCCCGGTTTTATCCACACATAAGCCGGGATTCCTCCTAACGTCGGAATGATGGTGAACCATTTGGAATTTATTAATTTGGAATTCCCCCCCGGCATTGAACGCTCAAAAGGCAAAAATTATTCCTTACCTGAAACCCTAAATTTTCGAAAAAATGGTTCCGGCGGTTGCCTCTAAAAATCCTTTTGATTACTCGGCCAAGCCCCCTTACTTTTGCAGCCTGAAATTTCAGGATAACCCTGTTTTTTCAGCATTAATCAAAATTTTCAACAGAAATATTTATGGTGGACATTAAGCCGGACGAAATTTCAGCGATTTTACGCCAGCAGCTTAGCCATGTGGACTCTGAGGCAAGCCTTCAGGAAATTGGCACTGTATTGCAGGTGGGCGACGGTATTGCCCGTATTTACGGCCTCAACAATGTACAAAGTGGTGAACTTGTAGAGTTTGAAAATGGTGTAAAAGCCATCGCCATGAACCTTGAAGAAGACAATGTGGGTGTGGTACTGATGGGCGACAGCTCCGAAATTAAGGAAGGCGACAAGGCAAAAAGAACCGGCAAAATTGCCTCCATTAAAGTAGGAAATGGTTTGCTTGGCCGTGTAATCAACACCCTTGGCGACCCTATTGACGGAAAAGGTCCTATTCAGGGCGAGATGTACGAAATGCCCATGGAGCGTAAGGCCCCCGGTGTTATTTTTCGTGAGCCTGTAAAAGAACCCCTTCAAACTGGTATCAAAGCTATTGACGCCATGATTCCTATTGGACGCGGTCAGCGCGAACTGATTATTGGCGACCGCCAAACCGGTAAAACGGCCATTGCGGTGGATGCCATTATCAACCAAAAAGAATTTTACGAAGCAGGAAACCCTGTATTTTGTATATATGTAGCCATTGGCCAAAAGGCGAGTACCATTGCCGGTGTAATGAAAATTCTGGAAGACGCAGGCGCCATGGCTTATACCGTAATTGTTGCGGCTAGCGCAAGCGACCCTGCCCCGCTTCAGTTTTACGCTCCGTTTGCAGGTGCTGCTATCGGCGAATTTATCCGCGATACAGGCCGTCCCGCCCTTATTATATATGATGACCTGAGCAAGCAGGCTGTGGCTTACCGTGAGGTATCGCTGCTGCTGCGTCGCCCGCCGGGCCGCGAAGCTTATCCCGGTGACGTATTTTACCTGCATAGCCGCCTGCTTGAGCGCGCAGCCAAAGTAATTACCAACGATGACATTGCAAGGCAAATGAACGACCTCCCTGAATCTATCAGGCACCTCGTAAAAGGTGGTGGTTCGCTTACCGCCCTGCCAATCATTGAAACACAGGCCGGTGACGTTTCCGCCTATATCCCCACCAACGTTATTTCTATTACCGACGGACAGATCTTCCTGGAGAACAACCTGTTTAACGCAGGTATCCGTCCTGCCATTAACGTAGGTATCTCGGTAAGCCGTGTGGGTGGTAACGCGCAGATTAAATCCATGAAAAAAGTGGCAGGTACCCTGAAACTTGATCAGGCCCTCTACCGCGAAATGGAAGCTTTCTCCAAATTTGGTGGCGACCTTGATGCTGCTACCAAAGTGGTACTTGATAAAGGTGCCCGTAACGTGGAAATCCTGAAACAGCCTCAGTACAGCCCCATGAAAGTGGAAAAGCAGGTAGCCATTATTTACCTTGGTACACAGGGTTTGCTACGCGATGTACCGGTTAACAGGGTTAAGGAATTTGAAGAACACCTGCTGAACCAACTGGAAATCCGTCACCCGGAAATCCTGGCTGAATTTAAAAAAGGTCAGTTGAATGACGACAGCGTTAAAAAACTAACCACACTGTCCAATGAACTGATGGGTGCTTACAAAAAATAATCACTTCTTTTCCATATTAAAAATCCCCCGGTTAAAATAAGCCGGGGGATTTTTTATTACCACATCTGCCAACTGCCCGCAATCCGGTTACTTTTTCAGGGTAACTTCAGGCAGGGTAACCGGCCTTCCGGCAGTAACGGCCACGCTGCTGATGGTTGTATCCTTGTAGGGTGAAAGACCATCGTAATACACAGTATAGGTCCCGGGTTGTAAACCGCGGATTTTAAAGCGGCCATCTCTTTCGGCAACGGCCGAAGCGGTGTCGGTTCCGTTATAGGCCATCACCCTTGTGGCTGCTTCAGCAGGAAACACTTTTCCAACAAGGGTTCCAAAGTTCTGATCGCAGAAAGGCTTCAGTTTTGGCACAAGATAATACTGACCATTCTTTTCAATAATTGACCTCGAAAGATCGAAATCAACCCAAACCTGTTGTTCGCCGGTTGAATCGCGCCTGCGGTGCTTATCCTGCAGGTTGATGTAGAAATAATTTGCGGAGCCGGGAGGCAGTAAAAGCGGCTGTACGGTACCATTAACCGTAACGGAATTTTGAGTACCTAATGTAATTCTGATTTTGCGGATGCGGCCGGTTACATTTCCTGTGGCAAGAAGGGTATCAATGCCATTGCGCAATGCAGCTACATTATAAATACCGGGATGAAAATTGAGGGTATCCCATTTGCCAAACTCATCGCGTGGCCGGTTATGGTCATCACCGTTGCCATCGTCCTGGCAGGCACCGTCATTATCCTTTCGGCCCTTCATGGTATCTACTTTTACTTCTACCATTTGCAGGTCAATGTTCACGGCCGAAAATTGGGCCGGGTCATCGGTAAGGTAAAGGGCAAAGGCCTCGGTGCCCTCATCACGTATACTACCCTTTTGGCATCCTGCCACCAACAGCAATGAGGTAAAAACGACTAAAGTTGCCATCAACAGGCCTGAACGTGTGTTTTTCATAATGATACTCCTTTTTAAATGGTTTAATAATTTACAGCATGGTTGCGCTGTTAAAAAGGTAGATGTGTTGCAGGGATTAAATGGTTGGGTTGCTTTCATTAAAAATTTTGTTAATGCACAAAAGTGCGCTTAATTTACCTGCAGGACAGCAGTCATATATACCAAATAATTATTCATACCGTTATTGCACGGATTGAATGGCTGAATTTCCGCGATTTTTTTTTCCGGGGAAACCCAACCATTTTACCGGCCTATGCATCTATGTCCTTGATAAATCACCTGCAACTGGATCAAACCGAAGAATTGGTACAAGGTTCAATAAAAGGCGACCGGCCCTCGCAGTATCGCTTTTATAACCTGTTTGCACCCAAAATGATGGGGGTATGTATGCGTTATGCTCATTCAAAAAACGAAGCCGGGGAAATCTTACAGGAAGGATTCATTAAGGTATTTGAAAAGCTGGGCCAATTCAGAAATGAAGGTTCGCTGGAAGGATGGATCAGGCGGATAATGGTTACGACAGCCCTTCAAAGATTCAGGATGCAGGCACATGAACAACATTTTACTGATCTGGAGGCTGTAGCCGAACAAAAAGGCTCCGATACAGATATTGGCAGCCTGCTTGATACCAAAGACCTCATGATCATGGTGCAGCAGCTTCCCCCGGCCTGCAGGATGGTTTTTAACCTTTATGTATTTGAAGGTATGAAGCACCGCGAAATTGCTGAAGCGCTGGGCATTTCGCAGGGCACTTCAAAATCAAATCTTTCGGATGCGCGAAGCATGCTTCAGAAAGCTATTCAAAAAAATAACCCGGAAATAAATACAAAAATGGCTGCTTATGGATGAAAATCTACCCGATATTGATCAATATTTTAAGGATGCACTCGAAGATTACGCTGAAACGCCTCCGGCATTTGTATGGGATGGCATCAATGAAACGCTTGGAGAAAAACCGCTTCCTTCCGGTAGTTCCGGTTCTGCCTTGCTTTCGGTTCCGGCCTGGCTGATTGCGTTGGTTTGCCTGCTGCCACCACAACGCACCCAACTACATGCAATTACCTGCATTAAGGAAAATGCAGTTAATATTGAAAAACAGGTTACCCCGGCAACTGTTATTACAGGAACAGGACCCGACAGCTTAGTTTCCCTGCCTTTTCAAGAAGTACAGGAATCAGGTAATTCAGCAACCGGAGACAAGGTAAAATACCCGGATGCTACCCGGATGCTTGAAATTACACCATTGGTAAACAAACAAACAGCCACACAGCAATCTGCGACAGGCATTGATAATAAACAGGTTGGCAATGCTGATTGGGAGAAAAGGGATATTGCCAAAAACGATGAAAATATCCTGGAGGTTCCTCAAAAAAATACGGCATTATCCGAAAAGCAACCTGAAACTGCCCTTGTTTCAAAACAAAAATCAAATACATCAAATCAAGCCAATATTGGATTGGGAAAAGAAGAAATTATATTGGCAGCAATTGTAGGAAATGTCCTTCCGGAAAAAATGGCCGTTGACATGCAAAAGGAAAAGAATGTTGTTCAAAATAATCCAATTGACCATCAACCGCCGGTTGGCCCTGAAAAACAGGTGACTATCAGCGATCAGGCAGGTGAACCTGTTTTAATTGAAACAGCATTAAATACCCTTTCCGAAAATATCGTATCCAATGAATTTCATTATTATTCAAAGCAATTTTTGCTAACAAGCGGTGCGGTAAAAAAAGTACCCATGGCTTTTGCAACACCGGCAATACCTGCCCCGAATGCAGGTACCGAAGGATTACAATCAGCCCTGAAACCTGCAAAACTTCCCAACCATGTAAACTGGTCGCTTAGTGGTTTTTACCGCCCGGAGTGGCAGCAAAAGCAAATGGGCAGGCTGGAAAACGACCGGCATGATGGCCCGCGTAACGACCGGCAGGCGATTCGCAGGCAGGAACCCAACATTACCTCATTTACCACCGGGCTTGTGGCAGGGGTACAATTGGGTAATGGATTAATCATTGAATCGGGGTTAAGTATGTTTGACCAAACTTCAACCAAAGGAAGGCAGTTGGTACAGCCGCGCCCCGACAGCGGTGGTGCTTATAAACTACGCTTCGATTTTGCCGAGGGATACACCAATATTAAATTGAAAAATGGAAACCCTCCTGGTGCAAACGATTCGGTTATCATTACAAGCGCAACAACCACCATCAGGTATGTAGGTGTGCCGCTGCAGGTATCGTATCCATTCA
>ERZ795056.2454-NODE-2454-length-20596-cov-8.071223_pt1 | contig 20596 bp, 10 predicted proteins | sample MGYA00375140_ERZ795056 | MGnify/ENA primary metagenome ERZ795056 (study PRJEB30185, sample SAMN05720227) | activated sludge metagenome | isolation source: Anaerobic digester | place: USA | collected 2015-03-09 ... | reverse complement strand
GTTGCACCGACCTGCTGCCTGCCGGATGGTACACAGTAGTTGCTTATGGGTATGGTGGAACCTACGAGAACCCCTTGCAAACTACCGATGCCGGTGGCAATCACTACAGTTTACTGGGATTGCCTAATGCATTTTATGTTTTCCTCTATCCAAAAACCTGTGCAAGCCCGCAGTTCAACAGGCCCTATAAAGCATCGGTAGATCCCATAGCAAAAAAGCCGTATATAGTGGATTGGGCACCAAGAACAGAACACACAGCTTCTTATCCCGTTACCTGGCAGAAGTACACCCTAAGTACTGAAAATTTCGATTGTACACAGGATACCGCTTTCATACGGCCAAACATGACCTCCTGCCCCGGCGATAACACTAAAGTTGCCTTTTATGTTTTTCAAATCACCAAGGAGAGCTACTTACAAATTGGCAATATACCTGATGGATTTTGGCAACAGGTAGTTGCATTTGATGTACGCACGGCCGATTCTTCAAAATTAAAACAGGCCCCTCCCTTGCAAGCCTGTATGAATAAAAACGGGGTAACAGAATTTTGCAAATTGCAACCCGGGTATTATACCCTGATCATTTTTGCACCTTCAAATTATACCTGTAATAGTGTTCAACCAACCATTTATGTTGACCAGGCAGGCTATAGCCGTTTCGACCATGCCAATAATGCCTATGATTTTGGAACCCTTAAGCCGGATAGTGTTTGGCGTAATGGTAAAATTGGCGATGTAAATCCGCTCCATAGCAGCCGGGCACCAAGCAACGATTTTTTTTATTGCACTACGGGAGCACAGGAAAAAGATCCAAACCTGGCTGATTGCTATTTGTTTTATAATCCTAATATTTATAACCCTGGCAACAATATTTCCCTCCATCCGGATTATAGCTCGGTCCGCCCAAACTACTACATCGACCGCCGGAACCTTTGGTACACCTTTACAGTGAATGAGCCAGGCCTGGTTAGGCTAAGAATTACGCCAAAAACAACAGGAAAAACAGACATGTATGGCTATACAATCTTTAGTAGCGATGTAGATGGCACCCTGCCATTTACCAATGTGGTGAGTAGCGGCCAGGTAGATTCAACGCTTGCACAAGGATTAACTTTTGTTGCCAGAAATTTTAGCAGCTCATCCTGTGCGCCAAATACTTCAAGCGAATGGGCATTCTACACTTCGCAATGTGATTTTAAACCAACGAGGTACTATATTATTGTAGACAATGCAAACTCATATTACCTGGGTGGTATTGAAAGAATGTTTCCAGTAAACCAATTGGAAGTTGAGGTGCTGCTGGACTCTTTAAAGGCAACTTCACCCAAATTCGATCATTATTCTCAGGCCAACGATTTAGGCCTGGTAAACAGTGGCAAAAAGAAAGGCGTTGTTGACAATTTCACCTGTGCCACCCGCGACCTGCCTGATCCGGTTTACGCAAATACCTATTGCCAGAAAACACTGTGGTACAAGTTTACCACTACCGTTACAGGCACCATACGATATGCCTCCTTTTTCAGAAATTTCCACGAATATGATTACACCTATATTCAACTTTTCAGACAAATAAAACCAAACGACAGCAGCAGCAATGGTTTATTGTATCTGCCGCATACTTCCACATATTATAACAACGCCAACGCTGCAAATTGGGCTCAGCAATGCATCAGCCCGGGAACCTATTATATTTTATTGCCCGGTTGCAATGCTTTAAATGAAGATGTTTTTCCTGAAATTGAAATCATTGCTTCAGCCGGTGATTTTTGCAGTGCTCCCATGATAGCCAACCTAAACGGAGTGGGCAATAAAATAGTACCGGTTACTGTAGATTGCCACACCATTGGCACCGATTATGGCGAGTTCAACCAAACCCTTACCTGCCCGGCCAATGCCCTTACCAAAGATTACAAAACAAGCTGGTACCGGCTTGATATAGGGGGTACGGATACGCTGGATATAACGGTTTTCCTCAATGAAAAAACAAATGCCGGCAGCACCGATATTAAATACCGTATGATGACAGGCAGTTGCAGCGCCATGCAGGAACAAAGCTGCGTGCAGGATGCGCTTACCCGCAATACATACGAGTGTATGGTGCCGGGCAATAGTTACTATATACAGGTATTTACGCCTGTACTACAAAATGGCTACACCCCCGTTACAGGAGATATTGAGTTGAATATTTCTTCTGTAAAACATGCAGGGGCCTGTGCCCCTGCCAACAATTGCATTGCAGTGGCAGAGTTTTTTCCAAAATTTGATTGTACAAAGGACAAGAACATTTCAATTACCAACCTAAGCACTTTTGGCAGCGACATTAAGTATGATTGGGATTTTGGCTATAATAACCAGAAGAGTAATGCGGTATCGCCTGAGTTTTTCTATCCGGCGCTTACAAGCGACAAAACGTATACGATTAAGCTGATAGTAACCAACCTGGTATGTGGCAAAAAAGATTCCATATCGAAAATTATTAATATCCCGGCCCGGCCTTCGGTAAACCTCGGCGTGGATACGGCAATTTGTGCAGGGCCGGCATCAGTAGAACTCGATGCTGCTTCGCATAGTGGTACTACTTACCAATGGTATACATGGATTGGTTATTGGAATCCTTTCAACACCAATGCAAAAATTAATGCAACCACCTTGTCGAGCCTGATTGTGGAGCTCACCTACAACAATTGCAAGGCGCGCGACACGGTAAATGTGTGGATCAATCCAATTGTAAAAAAATCAATACAATCAGTTGCCTTGTGCAATGTAGACCAGGTAACACTGGATAGTTACCGGGGTAGTGGGGAGGTGTATAGCTGGAGCAATGGAACATCTGCAAGAAGCATTACGGTTGCTCAGCCAGGTTATTATTGGTGCGATTTATATCTAAATGGTTGCATCATCCGTGATAGTTTTTTAGTCGTAAATCCCGGAACCTCGCAGCAGGTAAAACAGGTCCGGGTTTGTCAATCAGCCTTACCTTATATAGCCGATGCCACGGTAAGTGGCGCATCGGGATATACTTGGAGTGACAACAGTACCGCGGCAAAATTAAATATCACCAAGTCAGGTATTTATTGGGTGGATATTACCCTGAGTGGCTGCACTTATCGCGATACTTTTAATGTGTCCATTGACTCTTTTAAAACAGCAGCAATTTCGGCCCGCATCTGCGGCGGACAACAATATACATTGCCCGGCGGCAAGAAGGTATCCCTAAGTGGCATTTATATGGATAGTATAAAAAATGCAAGGGGCTGCGACAGCCTGATTACCACCGTAACCCTAAAAGTGGATACTTTAAAACGGGTAAGCAGCAACGTATCAATCTGTTCAGGGCAATCTTTTACTTTACCTAGTGGCAAAATTATTGGCATTGCAGGCAATTATTCAGATACGGTAAAATACATAAACGGCTGCGACAGCCTGATCAGCTCCATCAACCTATCCATTGAAACGGTCATCCGAAATAACCAATCCGCCACCATTTGTGCGGGAAACACCTTCACCCTGCCATCCGGTAAAACAGTAACCGCTGCAGGTTTGTACAGCGATACCCTCAAAGCAAAAGCCGGATGCGACAGCGTGATCATTGCCTTTAATGTGATAGTACTTTCAACCGTGGTAAATAGTTTTACTACAGGTATTTGTGCAGGGCAAAGCTATATTTTACCCTCCGGCAGAAGGGTAACAACAAGCGGGTTGTACCGCGATACGATTCGCTTTGTAAATGGCTGTGACAGCCTTTTAACCAACGTTACTTTAACTGTAAAACAAGCCATGGATAATTCCTTCTCTGCTACCATTTGTACAGGACAATCTTTTACGCTTCCTTCGGGCCGGATGTTAACCGTTACAGGGATTTACCGCGACACCGTGCGAACTTCAGCCGGTTGCGACAGCCTGATTACCAACCTTAGTCTCACCGTGCAAAATGCAATTACCAACACACTTTCAATCTTTATTTGCCAGGGACAAAACTACACGCTACCATCAGGGATTAGGGTAAACACTACAGGACTCTACAGAGATACACTCAGGTACACAACCGGCTGCGACAGTTCCATTACCATAGTGAACCTTACACGTTTTGACGCTGCCACCATTGCTTCCTCTGCCACCATTTGCCTTGGCAATGCTTATACCCTTCCTTCTGGAAAAACGATTGCTGCAGCAGGAACTTATCGCGATACGCTGCGCTATGCCAATGGTTGCGATAGCATCCGATATACCGTTACCCTTTCCGTAACCGATGCCCTCCGCAATACAAGTACGGCCTATATCTGTGTGGGAAGCTCCTACCAATTGCCCTCGGGACGTATAGTTTCTACAGCAGGCCTTTACCGCGATACCGTGCGTACCGCTCAAAACTGCGACAGCCTCATCAGCAATATTACACTCGTGGTGGATGCAGCAACGGTGCAAGCCTTGTCGCCAACCATCTGCCAGGGTAGCAGCTTTACACTCCCCTCCGGCAGGTTGGTTTCCACGGCAGGTATCCACCGCGACACCTTGCGCAACATACGGGGCTGCGATAGTATCCGTTTTACCGTTAACCTTTCTATAAGTGCCATTCGGTTTGGTACCGCTTCGGCTACCCTGTGTGCCGGGCAAACTTATACAAGACCTTCCGGTAAAATAGCTACTGCTTCAGGTACCTACCTTGATACACTCCGGTCTATCGTCACCGGCTGCGATAGTATTGTGACCACAACCCTCACTTTCAGTTCTCCTTTATCTGTTAGGTTAAGCGGTCCTTCTTCTGTTTGTACCGGGGTATCGGCTACGCTTACGGCTACAGCATCGGGCGGCAACGGTGGGCCTTATAACTATAGCTGGACGGGTGCCACGGGCAGCGGTAATTCTGTTAGCGTTAGTCCTTCGGCCACTACCAAATATATGGTTTCAGTTTCCGATGGCTGCACCGTTGCACCGGCGCGTGATTCGGTTACCATTACCTATGTTCCTCCGCCACAACCGGGTCTTAACAATGCTACCGTAACCATCTGCCGGGGCAGTTCGGCCACCTTTACCGCTACCGGGGGCGCTACTTATCTGTGGAGTCCGGCTACCGGTTTGAGCAATACATCTGTTGCAAGGCCGGTTGCATCGCCCCTTACCGATACCCGCTACCGAGTGCGTGTAACAACCGCTACGGGTTGCATTGGCGAGGATAGCATCCTGATAAAAGTTACCCAACCTTTTACCCTTACGGCAAGCCTTGATACGTTTGTATGCGCAGGCGGCAGCATTGGCCTTACCGCTGCAGGCGCTGTACGCTACGAGTGGGCAGGCGCCGGGTTAAGTGCTACTACCGGCTCTTCGGTTACCGCAAGGCCTGCTGCTACCACCACCTATACCGTTACCGGCTATGGACCCGATAATTGCTTTACCCAAACCAAAAATATACGCATTACAGTAATTGCCCTGCCTGTGGTAAATGCAGGAAGGGATACCACCATTATGGTGGGTTCGTCGTTTGTACTGCGGCCCTCTTACACAGGCAATAACCTTGCCTACAACTGGACGCCGGCTACTTACCTGAGTTGTGCCGACTGTGACAGGCCCACTACTTCGCCACGCGAACCCATGGAGTACTCCGTGGAAGTGCGCAATGCATTTGGATGTACGGCTGCCGATAAACTTCGGATTGAGCTGCGCTGCAATGCCGAAAGCATCTTTTTACCCAACACCTTTACCCCCAATGGAGATGGCGCCAACGACATCTGGTACCCACGCGGGGGAGGCATAAAAACAGTACGGTACCTCAAGGTATTTAACCGCTGGGGACAGGTGATTTTTGAACGATCAAACTTTAATACCGACGACCGGAGTGCAGGTTGGGATGGCACTTACCAGGGACAGCCACTGCCGCCCGATGTGTTTGTGTATACCCTTGGTACCGTTTGCGATAACGGGCAGAACCTGGAGACAAAAGGGAATGTGATGATTGTGAGGTAAATGAAAAAATTGTTACTACATTTAACGGCCCTGGTGGAAAAAATTGAACTGCCATTACCTATCAAAAAAAATATGTATGAAAAGAACCTGTTTTTTCCTCTTTCTGTTGTTTTTACTTTTAAGAGTTAATGTTCTTTCTGCACAGATACAGAATGCTTCAACCGGAGTAATCACTACAATCAGAGAGGGTAACTGGAGCGACTCACTTGTATGGAGCTCGTTGCGAATACCCGGCAAATATGACAGTGTAATACTTATGCACAATATTTTAATAGATACGGATGCTGTTTGCAAAGTATTAAAAACCAATGGAAAAAATATTCAAATTGAAGCGGGCAAAAAATTACTGATACAGGGATATGACCCCATAATAAATAACAGCGTAAAAATTATTGATTCATCAAAATTAAAATTAATCAGTTCAAAGGCTGAATTGGAGGCTGGTGTGTATAAATATGATTTCGGAAGCCAAGTTCCCGATTTTAAGGCCGGAACCATTCTGGTAAGCGATATAGGAGAAGGATACTTAAGAAAAGTTACCTCCGCTGTCAGGTCCAATAATACCATGGTTGTTCAAACAAGCCAGGGAACGATGGAGGATTTATTTACGGATGCTAAATTTAAAATCAATTTAGATGCGTCTGAACTGTTGGAAGTAAATTCAAATAGCCAGAATCAAACGGTTGTCCCTAATTCAGGAGGAGGAGAATTTACCTACAATATTAACCCGGTTACCCTGCTTGAAGCAGGTACAGCATATATAAAAATGGAGCAATGCCAGTTTAAATTATACCCGAATATGGGTTTTGAATATGACTTTGGCCTGGGAGGGTTAAATGAATTTGAAATGAAACTGGATAAAGCCATATTAAAAGGAGACCTGGTTTTCAATATGAAGCTGCTGGCAGCCATAAAAGAAAAGACCGATACATTAAAAAAATTTGAAAAACCATTCAGTTTTTTGGTAGGCCAGGTACCGGTAAAGGGTACTGCAACCCTTTATATTATTTCAAAAATTGAATTTAGCTACAAAGATGACATTACATTCGAAAATAACTTTAACTACCAGTTTGATTATACTTTTAATGCAAGTACAAAATTCCTGAAAGGTACAGGGTGGAATAACAGCTTTAATGCTATTACATTTAAGGATACATTAATAAGGAATGATATTGAAACAAGTCCTGAAATGGAAATAAAAGTAACCGTTGAACCCCAGTTAAAAATTAAATTCTACGGTGTTGTTGCCCCTTATTTGAGTTTCCCTTCAAGCCTTTCCCTAAAAGGAAAATACAAAAGGCCTGAATCATATTGGGACCTTCATCTGAACACCAAATCTGAACTGGAAGGCGGGGTAGATATTACCATATTGAAATATGATATTGAAAAATTCGGCCCTAAAAAATTCTGGACCAAAGACTGGTATAATTACCATACCCCATTTAAAATTGAAAAGGATACCGGGGATTTTCAATCCTCACAGGATACGGTTAACTTTTTACCCATCCCCATCAGGGTGAAAATACTGGACGAGGAATATCTTACCCAAAAAGGGGTAAAAGTTGAGTTTAAAATATTATCCGGCACCGGATCACTTTCAAATTCAACAGTTACAACTGATGCCAATGGAATGGCAGAGGTAAACTGGAGAATAGGAAGCCAAAAAGAACAAGTGCTGGAAGCAAAAGCATTTAAGGGAGATGGAAGTCCATTAATTGGATCACCCTTACAATTTGCGGCTAGCTATGGTGGAAAGGAACTGAAAGTGGTGAAAGTATTTAATTCAACGAATACCCCTGTATTCACAACTAATTTTTTCAAACAAGTAGGGGTAGGAAAAGGTGGACACATTTATGCAGGTACAATAAATAATGGCTTGTATAAATGTGTAGACTCCACCTGGACAAAACTGGGTTTACTCACCAATAACAATATCAATGATATTCAAACCGATCAGTTTGGAGGAGTATGGATAGCCCAATATGGTAACACAGGTGCACAGGCAACTACCGGCGGCATCAACCATTTTCCTGATTCTTCGCTGAACGGGTTCGCCTACTACGGAGCAACCCTTGGTGCACCTACACGAAATGCAAGAGGCGTTTTTTGCGACACCACCCGCACAAACGGGGATGGAAGGCCAAGGTTATGGACGGCCCATATGGCCCATATAACAGGTGGGGTTTCAACAACCGGCGCCGTTGGTCTTGGCTTAAATGCTGCCAATCCTTTTTTTAATAAAATTACCAATGGTATTGACATATCATTACAAAATGGCAGCATTCCTTGTATAGGCGGTAATAGTGATGAAATCTGGGCCTATGCCTCTGTGAACTTTGGCAAAAGCCAGATTTTGCGATATTCGGCAGTAAACGGTACTTTACTTGGCGCTTATGATTATGAAAACACAACCGTCACCGGCATGACGAGTAATTTTATAGCAAGGGCCATTCACTTTGATGCAACCGGCAGCCGGTGGATCGGGTTGATTTCAGGAGGATTATTGGTGAAGGAAAATGATAACTGGATCAATATCAATATGCCTGAGATATTGCCTGCAGCTACCGCAGTCAGCACAAATGGCATAAGCAGCGGAAAATTCGGAAAAGTATTTATCGCCACAAGTCAGGGACTTTTAATTTATAATGGAGGTGATAAATCCATTCCTGCATCTTACACAAAAGTTACCACTGCCGAGGGACTTCCATCGAACAATGTATTGGATGCGGTTGAAAGAGCCTCGGATGGATTGCTGATTGTGACAACCGATTCCGGGATTGCCTTTATTACCGGGCATTAACTGTACCTTCCTGAAGAGGTTGTCTCAAAACAAAGATTTTTAACTTTTGCCACGAAGTCACGAACCTGCCTGCCGGTAGGCTGGGACACAAAGATTTGATATTCAATGTAATTTTTCTCCGTCCTTCGTGTGGCTAAAAAAACCTTTTAAGACAACCTCTCCTTTTTAAAACCGTAATGTTATTTGAGGAAATTTAAGTGATTATTCCGGATTACCGCCTGGTTTTCCGGGTTCATTCCTGTTTTGGGGCGGCCGCTGTTTTTGCTGAGGCCTTCCTCCCCCGGGCTTATTACCAGGCTGCTGCGGTGGTTGTGGCTTTACTCCATTTCCATCCGGACGGCGGGGCTGTTGTCCCTGCTGTTTTGCAGGTTGTTGTCCCTGTGGCCGTTGCGCGGGTTGCGCACCTTGCGGGCGCTGACCCTGCTGCCCCTGTGGTGGCCTTTGACCCTGCTGCCCCTGCTGCCTCGGACCTTGTTGCGGCTGCTGAGGGGCAGGCTGATTGCCGCCAGGCTTTTGCCCGCCTTTTTGGGGTTCAGGGCCCCTTCCGCGCTGCTGATCGCGACCTTTTTGCTGCTGTTCCCTTCCCTTTTGCTGCTGTTGTTCCCTTCCACGGCTTTGTTCCTTATCCCTGTTCCTGCGGCTTGTTTTTTCAAGGCTTCGCAGGCTTATCTGGCCAACCACATCCACAAATTCGGGTTCTATTTCGCGGGGTTTGGAGCTTACTACTTCAACCGCCTGCAATTCATCGGGCTTTTGGCCCAGCTTATTCATTTCCTTAATTTCCAAAACCCTGGCTATGGTAAGCGGGTACTGCTTGTTGCTGTCGGGCAGGGTGTACCACATCAGGTTGCGGAAAATATCCTTTTTTACCAGCATCGCCCTTCCCCGGTTTATTTCCAGCATATCGGCGTTATTGGGAAAATGCTGCAGGGCATCAAGATAAGTATCAAGCTCATAATTCAGGCAGCATTTTAACCTTCCGCACTGACCGCTAAGTTTGGTTTGATTGATACTCAGGTTCTGGTACCGTGCCGCCTGCGTGTTTACGCTTTTAAAATCGGTAAGCCAGGTGCTGCAGCATAGTTCGCGGCCGCAACTGCCAATGCCACCCACTTTGGCCGCTTCCTGCCGGGCGCCAATCTGCCGCATTTCTACTTTTACCTTAAAATCGCTGTTGTATTGTTTTATCAGTTCCCTAAAATCAACCCGGTCGTCGGCCGTATAAAAAAAAGTAGCCTTTTTTCCATCGGCCTGCAATTCTACTTCTGCCAGTTTCATCTGAAGCCCGAGGGTTCGCGCAATAGCACGGCTTCGAATCAATAAATCCCGTTCGCGGGCCTTGCTTTCCCGCCATTTTTCAATATCAATTTGTCCGGCCCGGCGTATAATTTTCCGCATATCGGCCGAATCCTCCGGCACCCGATGCTTTTTGAGTTGCATCCTTACCAATTCCCCGGTCATGCTTACTTCTCCCACATCAAAGCCACTTACCCCTTCCACGGTTACCAATTCGCCCTTTTCAAAATATTGTAAAGTGGCATTATGATAATAATCCTTACGGCTACCCTGGTTAAAGGAAATTTCCACCACACGACAGTTACTATCGGGATCGCTGAATGGCAGATTCATGAGCCAATCGTGCACATTCATCCTGTTACAGCCACCACTGCTGCAACCACCATTGCTTTGGCATCCACCGGGTTTGTCCCCTGCCTTCGTACCACAACTGCTACATCCCATAGGTTATCATAAATTCCAAATCTTAAAAAAAATACAAATCCTGCATTGAAGATTCCGGTGGCTTCCAATCATTTTATCTGAACCTGAATTTCCTTTCCGGAAATTTATATAAACAGGCTACAGGAAAACAATCAGGTAGTAAAACCGGAAGAAGACGCAAAAAACGGCAAGGCAGGCAGTCGGAAACCAACAAAAGTGCAACAGGCAAAAAGCCGGGCAACTTTAAAAATTATAATTGATTATCAATCAATTATGTACCAGGAAACCCTGGTTATATAAAAATATGAATCCAACTTACCATTATGCAAACACATTTTAATGATTTTCAAATCATTATAAATGCCCCTGCCCATTTTCATTTGCCATCCGGCCCACCATTTTCTTTCTTCACTGTTTGCCCATCAAAAATAGGAGAATATTGGTATTAAAATCACTAAAGCTGCAAATACCGGCTTTCAGGGTAAAATGCCCACCCTGTTTTTCTCGTTAATTATGTTCCGCATTTTTATAGAAAGACTATGGAAGAGGATTTTAGGATTGGCGTTGCGCTCCACATAATAGGTTGCATCCTCCAGCAAAGAGGCAAGCGCACCAAGGGTGCTGGGTCCGGCAATTTTATTCAGGCGGTGGGCAAATTCAGCTTCCTGCTGTGGCAGGTTCAGGTAACTCTCTCCAATCAGCCTTAAACGGAGGCTTTGCTCAATCAGTTGCAAAAAATATTGCAGCAGTTGCTTTTGTTTTTCCCGGCCAAGCGTACTCAGGTCGGCCACAATCTTATTAAGGGTTGCGTACGGGTTTCCTCCGGGCCCTGTTCGCATAAGAGTAGCATTCAGCCAGTCGCGCAGCATTACATTCCAGTTATCCTCATGGTGCTGCAGCAGTTCAATGGCATCATGATAATTACCATTACTTACCAGGGCTATCTGCCGGGCCCTCTCCGGCTCAATACCCTGCTGCTTTTCAAGCGCATCGGCAATATCTTCTGCTGCAAGGGGTGGTACCCGCACCAACTGACACCGGCTGAGGATGGTTGGCAAAATCCGGTCTTCCTTTTCGGCCACAAATATAAAAAGGGTATCAGGAGGAGGTTCCTCAATCAGCTTCAGCAGCCGGTTACCTTCAGTACCCAGCATTTCGGGCATCCACATGATCAGCACTTTGTACCGGCTTTCAAATGGCTTCAGGCTGAGTTTGTGAATGATTTCATTGCACTCACGGGCAGTAATATTGCCTTGCTTGTTTTCAGCTTTTATATATTGTAACCAGTCGTAAAGGTTACCATAAGGATTGGATTTATAAAATGCGCGCCATTCAGTGGCCCAATCGGCACTCACCGGCGGCGAATCCTTTTCCTGATTACGTTTAATTACAGGGTAGGAAAAATGAAGATCGGGGTGTACAAGATCGAGGGCTTTTTTTTCAAATCCGGGAAAAAGGACTGGGAGGTCTGTTTCTTCTGATGGCAAGGCACTAAAGCCGCCAAACAAATCGGCTACCTGCGGTGCAGCCCGCTTCTGTTGCGGGTAACTTACTACGTATTGCCCAAAACCTATGGCCAATGGCAACGCACCGGTTCCTTCCCCGCCTAAAACCATCAGGGCATGGCTCAGTCGGTTTTGCTCAATCATCTGCCTCAGTTGCTGCTGCACCTCATGCTGACCAATTACGGATGGAAATTCCACTGCTTTTGAAAGTTTTTAAGTTGACGAGTTGGAAAGTTGACGAGTTGATGAGTTGGAAAGTTGACGAGTTGGGAAGTTGACAAGTTAACAATTTGGAAAGTTGACGAGTTGACGAGTTAACAAGTCAACCAATCAACCAGTCAACCAATCAACCAGTCAACCCGTCAACCAGTTAACCAGTCAACCAGTTAACCAATCAACCCGTCAACCCAAAAACCTACTTCAAATACTTCGTAATCGCCTCATCCATTGGCTCTACATTACTGCTGAAATGCTGGATCAGCTTACCGTTTTCATCAAGCAGAAACTTATTGAAATTCCAGGTGATATTGGCATCAAGCACCCCGTTTTCGCTTTTATTGGTGAGCCATTTAAACAATGGATCCATATCGCTGCCCTTTACGCTCACTTTGGAGGCCATAGGAAAGGTTACGCTGAACTTACTTGTACAAAACTCCTTGATTTCCTCGTTGCTGCCGGGTTCCTGACCACCAAAATTGTTGGCAGGAAAACCAATAACCACGAGTTTGGTACGGTATTGTTTGTAAAGTGCTTCAAGCCCTTCGTACTGACGGGTATAGCCGCATTTGGAGGCGGTATTTACAATCAGGATCTTCTTGCCTTTGTAGGCCGAAAGGTCAATATTGCCGCCATCAATGCTTTTTACCTTGAAAGTGTAGGCTGAATCAATTTTTGCGGGAACAAAAGCCATAAGTAAAACGGCAGTAAAAATGGTTAATAATTTCATTGAAGGTATTTTTTTTAATAACAAATAAAAAACCGCATTGTTGGCTTGGCAGGTAATGAACATTTGCCATTTCCATCAGCCCACGATAGCAATCAGACGGCAAATTAGCATTTGCCGGTCGGAAAACGCGGATATGGGCACCAATTATATGCTAAATTTTCGCCGCTACCGCAAGGCTGAGCAAAGAAAGTTTCAAGCCGGGCACTTTCAGCAGCACCTGCCCGCAGGCATCCATGGTAGCCCCGGTGGTAATTACGTCATCCACTAACAGGGCATGCCTTCCCTGTAAATGGCCTGCTTCCTGCAAATCAAAAACATGCTGCACGTTTGACCAGCGCTGCATCCTGCTTTTACGGGTTTGGGTTTCAGTAAAAATAGTGCGCATTACCGCTACCTCCTCTACCGGAATACCTGTAGACGCCTGTAAGCCCCGGCAAAGCACCGTACTTTGATTATATCCCCTGATATTCAGCTTCTTCTTATTAAGTGGCAGGGGAATCAGCACGTCAATATCGTTAAACCAGCCGGCCTTACCCAAATTTGTACCCATTTGCCTGCCAATGTATTCCCCGAGGTCAATATTACCCCGGTATTTAAGCTGATGAATGAGGGTTTGCGTAATACCTGCTTTGCCAAAAAAAAGCCATGAGGCGGCTTTTTGAAAGGCCAACCTTCCGGAAAACAACCGCGCCACATAATTTTCAGGCGACTTTTCAAATCCTGTTAAGGGTAATCCTGCCAGGCATTTCAGGCACATCAAATGTCGGGTATCGTACAATTCATAACCGCAACCCACACAACTATGCGGATAAAAAAGGCGTGCAAGGTCATTTATGTACAGGGGTAAGGCCATAAAAAAAGGGATACTAAAGTACCCCCTTTTTTCCACCACCCAAATTATTTATAAAAATTTTTCTACTTTATCGTGCATTTATCCATTACAACCTCACCCATCAGGTCATTAAATGTACTTACCCGGCCTTGCACGCTAACCTTGGCTCCTACCGCAGCTTTACTAACGTCGAGCGGGCTTGTTTCTTCAAAATTGCAAACTACAGAACCCATCACAAGGTGTTTTGCATCAGATTCAGTCACTTCACCGGTAACCATTATGGCCTGATCAATATAAGTTGCAATCTTTCCATCTGTAATAGCCTGATTCAATTCTTCCGCGGTAAGTGTATAGGCCGCTTTCTCGGATGAAACATCCCGATGCGGTTTGAAAAACACATACCAAACGGCCCATCCGCCAACAATGGCACCCACTAATACTAAGGCAATTAAAATCTGTTTGGTTTTTTTGGTTAAAGTCATAATTGGTTATTTAAAAAGTATTAACATTAAGAACGAAGGAAGAAAAAGTACATTACACGAAACGTAAGCTAAAGTCAGTTCACGGTCGGAATTACTTTCATTTCAATAAGCGAAATTACCCTGGCAACTGTTACCAGTCAATGACAAATATTAACCCACCACATGACTATAATCATAAAATGAGGTGATTCACATCATCATTCCCTGACAATTTCGTGACAATCTTTGTACTGTGATTTAACTGCTTGCTGATTATAGAGACCACCTCCAATTGACCAGCACATTTAGTAATTTTTTTTGATAACCTAATATTAAAAAGGTATGGCTTATTTCAATCAAACCAGGGCAATCTTATCCGTAATGGGAGCCGCATCCATCATGATGTTCTCCGTTCATTGCACAAAGGATAACACTATTGCACCAACCGTTTCAAGGTCTCTGGTTACCCAACCGGATTCTACAGTCTTTTCTCCCTTCTACGACTCAACCGTTGTGCAGGGTGCTGATGCTACACCTGACCGCAACGACTATGCGGTAACGTCGGGAGTACTTTCTATTATAAAGAACAATTGTGCTTCTACTTCGTGCCATGGCGGAGGCGTAGAACCTACACTGCTCACTTATGCCAGTGTAAAAGCAATGGTAGTTCCCGGAGATCCTGAAGCCAGCCTTTTGTATGATCTCATTACAACCAACGACCTGGACAAAGCCATGCCTCCTATTACTTATGGCGTTGACCTTACCGTAATGGAAAAAACCAAAGTATACAACTGGATATTGCATGGAGCAAAAGAAAAACCGGACCTCGTTGACTACCGTCCTGCAGCTATGCAGTTGTTAACAAGTGGTTGCGGATCGGCCAACTGCCATAATCAGGCTACCATTGGTGGCGAGTGGGCAAGGGCAAAACTGATCAATGTAACACCGGCCGATACGTTTACTTTTATTTACAAAAATCCCAATACCGGTAGCTGGACCTACTACGCTCAATTAAAAGAACCCAAACTTTCGCAGGAATGGAACCTGTATAAAGACAGTGCGCGTAAGTTCTATGCAGATACTTTGGCAAACGCAAAATTCAGGCCATATAAAACTTTTGGCTCACCAACCATTGCAGCAAGCCGCCGCGGACCGTTGAACAGCTATGATGATATCATTTTTGATATACTTTATCCAAAAGGATTAAGAACCGGCAGTACTGTAACCTATACTGATCCTGTAAGTGGTCAAAAGTTTTATGTAAGAAGCGATCCGTTTAACTCATCAAGCTCCATGCTTTCAAGGGTAGACTCAACCATCCTGCTTGCAAACCCCCGTACAGGCGTATTTGCAACCAATCACCAGGGCGATATGGCCTATGGAGATGGCGGATTGAAACCAGGTGAGATAGCTATTGTAAAAGCATGGTACTTTGGAGACCCCAACATTCCAGACTCATGGAAATACGGATTAACCGGTACCGGCATATTCAAATACAGAAAATCCGGAAATATCATCACCAAAAAATAACCCATTCTATAAGCCGATAATTCAATCGTTATGAAAAAAATAATTGCAATAATTACAGTAGCCGGGTTTATAGCAGTATTGCAGGGGTGCTATAAAAACAGGTACGATATTACCGAATTCACTGCTTTATCTATCGAAGCCATTTCGCTGACTAAAGATGTTGCCCCCATACTTACTTCAGGAGGTTGCGGATGCCATAACAATGGTACAACACGTCAGTTCTTATTCTCCAAGGGCGATACCATTTATTATGAAACCATGGTAGCCAAATCGGCCATGCTCGACAAAATGGCCAAAGGTGACCCTCACCCGGCCGAAGGAACGGTCATGTTTACGCCATCGCAGGCTTCCATCGTTCATGCCTGGGTATCACAAGGGGCCAAAAACGATAATGTTCCACCCGTTGGAGGAAATATCACCTATTCACAGCACATTTTGCCTATTACCAAAATCAGTTGCAGCGGCGGACAGTGCCATGGAGGTTCTGCACCTGTACTGGACTATACTATCCTGAAAGCAAATGAGGCAGTTTTAAGACCCATGATGACAAGTCTTGGACAACAGGGCCACCCCATTGTTGTACCTGTATCACAAGCAACTGCCACCGCCTTCCTTGCCTGGATGGACGGAGGTTGGAAATATTAATTAAATACACCAAACACCAAAAATTTCAATCATGAAAAAGTTAACATTTTTATTAGCCGTAGTTCTATTATTCTGCGTATCTGGTTTTGCGCAGCAATACAAAACCAGGGAAGGAAACATTTATTTCAACCCAAATAAAAACCAGCAAAGCAAGGAATACGCAGCGTTGAGTAAAGAAGCCACTGCCATCCTGAAAGTAGAGACCTCTGAAGTAGCATTACTTGTTCCCATGAAGTCATTTCATTTTAACAATGCATTGCTTGAAGAACATTTCAATGAAAACTACCTGCATACCAATAAGTTTCCAAACGGAACATTTAAAGGAAAACTGATAGGATTTAGCAAGAGCATGCTTGAAAAGGACGGAGAATACAAATTCAGTTCAGAAGGCACCGTTGAACTGCATGGCGTTACCAAGCCCTTTAAAGCACCGGTTGTTTTAACGGTAAAAAATAAAGTAGCTACCTTCTATTGTAGTTTTAAAATAAAGGCCGAAGATTTTAACATTGAAATCCCCGACCTGGTAAAGCCCAAACTGGCTGCTGAAACTCCGCTTGAGGCTACCATTCCTTTCAAACTCAACTAATGGATGTAAAATAAATTCTATGAAAAAATTATTGATTTTACTCGTAGCCGGCATTAGCCTTAGCCAATTAGCCGTTGCACAGGATGACCTGCTTGGTGAACTGGAAAAAGAAGACTCTGCAATTGTAAAAGAAAATATTACGGCAGCAACCTTCAAGTCCACCCGCGTAATAAATATGCATAGTGTTGAAATGACCGGATTACACAACATGCAATTCATGATTATTCACCACTTTGGTGCATTATGGGATAACAATGAAAACTTTGGTGGCAATATGGGCAGGCTGTTTGGTATGAACAGTGGCATAGCCAATACCTATATGAGCTTCGACTACACTCCGGCAAAATGGTTGAACCTGGGTCTTGCATTTGCAGGGAACGGCGCACTGGAAGGTACCGCTAAGTTCAAACTGATGCGGCAGCAAACCGGTCAGAAGAATTATCCGGTAAGTATTGCCTGGGTATCTACCATGAACTACAATACTTCGAAAAAGGTAACGGCCCCCAATGATTTTGAACCCAATAAGTTTACCTTTATGAATCAACTGCTGATTGCACGGAAAATAAGTGAGAAATTTTCGCTGCAGTTAAACCCATCATGGGTACACTACAATGTGGTGCCCTACGGATACAACCACAGCAACGAGGTTTTTTCAATAGGTGCCGGCGGAAGATTTAAAATTACCAATAAGGAAGCAATCACCTTTGAATACTCACGCCAGTTGAATATGTACAAGGATATTACCGATAAAACCGGGGAAGTGATAACCTATGCGCCCGACCTCATTTCGCTTGGTTTCGACTGGGATACAGGCGGACACGTTTTCCAGTTCTTCTTCAGCAACAGTTACCATGCAAGCAATATTTACCAGTTAAGCGCAAATACTAAAAAAGACAATTTTGGTCAATGGTGTATGGGTTTTAACCTCAACAGAAGTTACAGCATGAAAAAAACAGTAGCAGTTCACTAGTTTATTAATTCCCCATGCTGTATTAAACTAACTGCCTGAGGATTTCAAAAAAAGGCTCCCTTTCGGGAGCCTTTTTTTGCGCTTCACCTTCAATAAACGGCGAAACCAAATACACCAATTTGCAGCATTATGCCCGGTTAACCGGAATATTGAGCGTACAATCTCCGAAAACACATTTACTGCATTTTATAATTTAAAACCGTCAAACAATCTTCCCTTTGGCGCGGTTATCCTTAATTTGCGACAAAATTTATTTTTTGATGAAATCCCCACGAACTGGTGTACACCCCTGCACTTTGTGCAGGCAAGCAGCACCGATGATCATTTGGGGATTCCATGTGACAATTAAAAATAGCCCCGAAACTTCGGGACGCACTAAAAATGAACACATGAAACTGAAACTATGCCTGGCAGCCTTATTGGCTACTTTAGGAGCTTTTGCCCAAAATGAAGCCCTTTGGCTTCGTTACCCATCCATCAGTCCTGATGGAAGTACCATAGTATTTACCTATAAAGGCGACCTGTATAAGGTATCTGCTTCCGGTGGCATAGCAACCCCGCTTACCCTGCACGATGCGCACGATTATATGCCCGTTTGGAGCCCCGATGGCAAACAGATTGCCTTTGCAAGCGACCGCTACGGCAATTTTGATGTGTTTGTAATACAGGCTGAAGGCGGCGAAGCCAAACGACTTACTTACCACAGCGCTTCCGAAACACCCTACACTTTTTCGCCGGATGGCAAATCGGTGCTGTTTGGCGCAGCAAGAATGGATCAGGCTGCAAACCGGCAATTTCCTACCGGCAGTATGCCCGAATTGTACAGCGTTTCACTGAATGGCGGACGGGTTAGCCAACTACTTACCACCCCTGCAGAAGAAGTAAAATATTCGGGAGATGGCAAATTGTTGTTTTACCAGGATAAGAAAGGTGGTGAAAATACCTTTCGCAAACATCATACAAGCGCCATTGCCCGCGACCTTTGGGTGTACGATGCGCAGGCGGGTACGCATAAAAAGCTCACCTCCTTTGCCGGCGAAGACCGCAGCCCGATTCCTGCCCCCGATGGAAAATCGGTTTATTACCTGAGTGAGGCAGGCGGCAGTTTCAATGTTTATAAAATGAATGCTGATGGCAGCAACCCCACCGCCATTACAAGCCTGAAAACCCATCCCGTGCGCTTTTTGAGTATGGCAAAAAACGGCACCCTTTGCTTTGGCTATGATGGCAGCCTGTATATAATGAACAACGGTTCTCCAAAGAAAATAAATGTTTCCATCTATTCCGATGCCCGCAGTACCAATGAGCGCAACCTTGCGGTAGGTACCGGCGCAAGTGGTATGAAAGTATCGCCCAATGGCAAAGAAGTGGCTTTTTTGTACCGCGGCGATGTATTTGTAACCAATGCAGAAGGAGGCAGCACCAAGCAGGTAACCAAAACACCGGAAGCAGAAACGGACATAACCTGGCATGCCGATGGACGACTGCTTGCCTATTCAAGCGAGCGCAACGGAAAATGGGGAATTTACAAAAGCGAAATTTCGCGGAAGGAAGAACCTTACTTTTTTGCTGCCACCCTTATTAAAGAGGCACCGCTGGTAACCGGCGAAAAAAGTATGCTGAACCCCGAAATGAGCCCCAACGGAAAGGAACTGGCTTATGTAGAAAATTTTAATACCCTGAAAATATTGACCATGGCAAGCAACCAAAGCCGCACCATGATCACCCAAAAAGAATGGCTTAGCTGGGGCGATGGCGGGCACGACGTAAGCTGGAGCCCCGACAGTAAATGGCTGCTGGTAAGCTATAGCGAACAGGGCATTGCCAATGGCGAAATAGGCATACTGAGCGCCGACGGTAAAACAAAAATGACCAACCTTACCATGAATGGTTTTGGCGATGGCAACCCCAAATGGATGATGGGTGGCAAAATGATGTTGTGGTTCAGCGATCGCGACGGACTTGCCGCCAAAGCAAATAGTGGCGGCTCGCAAAACGATGCCTATGGCCTGTTTTTTACGCAGGATGCCTGGGACAGCTACCGGCTGAGCAAAGAAGAAGCCGCACTGGCAAAAGAACTACGTGAGAAAGCCGAAAAAGCCGATACTACCAAAAAAGCAACTGCTAAAAAGGACAGTGTAATTATTGACTGGGCAGGCCTTGAAATGCGTAAAGCCCGCCTTACCATCCATAGCAGCAGCATGAACGATGCACTGGTGGATAAAGAGGGCGAAAACCTGTATTACCTCGCAAGGTTTGAAAAAGGCGTAAACCTTTGGAGCACCAACCTGCGTACCAAAGAAACCAAAATACTGGCCCCGCTTGGCGCCAACAGCGCGGGCAACATGCAGTGGGATAAAGAAGGTAAAAAGATTTTCCTGCAAACCGATGGCGGTATTGCCAAAATTGACGCGGCAAGCGGCAAGGTGGACCGCATCAGCATCAGCGGCGATATGGTGCTGGATGTTGCCGCCGAAAGGGAAATCATGTACAACCATGTGCTGCGCCGTACCAACGATATTTTTTACAAACAGGGCTTTCATGGCATCAACTGGGAGCAAATGGGTAAGGACTACCGCAAGTTTCTGCCCCATATTGGCAATGGATACGAGTTTGCCGAACTGCTGAACGAATTGCTGGGCGAA
>ERZ795056.2450-NODE-2450-length-20600-cov-4.847116_pt1 | contig 20600 bp, 18 predicted proteins | sample MGYA00375140_ERZ795056 | MGnify/ENA primary metagenome ERZ795056 (study PRJEB30185, sample SAMN05720227) | activated sludge metagenome | isolation source: Anaerobic digester | place: USA | collected 2015-03-09 ... | reverse complement strand
TACAAGTAGTCGTAATGAATTAATGGGCGTTGACCTTTTTTGCCGATGAGTAAGCGTGCTTTTGTACTATCGTATTGAGCTTTACCAACTCCTAAGATCTGAGAGTCATCTGTTATAATTTTAACGATGTCATTTTTCTCAAAATCACCCTTTATTTCGGTGATTCCTACAAATAAAAGCGATGTGGCTTTGTTGCCTATTAGTGCATCAGCAGCCTTCTTATTTATGTGTATTTCTCCTTTTGCAAAGCTTTCGCTGTGTGCAATCCATTTCTTTACGCCTGAAACAGGTTTAGGATTAGGAGTAAAGCGAGTAGAAATAGTATTGCTGTTTTCTAGTAGTTGAGGCAAAATATTTTCGCGCTTTCCATTTGCAATAATTACGGTGATGCCTTCGTCAGCAACTTTTTGTGCAATATTGGTTTTGGTAAGCATTCCACCTCTTCCGAATGATGATTTTCCGGTTTGAATATATTGAGATAAGTCTTTCCCATTATCTACAATAGGAATTACCTTCGATTTGGGATCATTCGGATTGCCATCAAAAATGCCATCAATATTGCTAAGAATTATTAGAGCTTCCATATTCATCATTGAGGCAATGAGACCTGAAAGTTCATCATTATCAGTAAACATAAGTTCGGTAACTGAAATAGTATCGTTTTCGTTTACTATAGGCACTACATTGTTTTCGAGCATCACAGATATGCAATTTTTCTGTGTGAGGTAGTGTGTTCTGCTGCCAAAACTTTCTTTTGTTGTAAGAACCTGCCCGCAAGCAATGTTGTGTTTAGCAAATAAATCGTAGTAATGATTGATGAGTTTTGCCTGACCTACTGCCGAAAATAATTGTCTGGCTGCAATAGGATCTAATTTCTTTTTTAATTTTAATTCGCTACGTCCGGATGCAACAGCTCCCGATGAAATCAGTATAATTTCAACTCCCTTTTTATGCAGTTGAGCAACTTGAGTTACTAAAGATTCCATGCGCTCAAGATCTAACGTACCATCAGCTTTGCTTAGCACGTTGCTTCCTATTTTTACTGCGATGCGTTTGTAGCGGTACATGATTATTGTTTATCTCTGTTACGAATTTCAACACGACGAATCTTCCCACTTATTGTTTTAGGCAGTTCTTCTACGAACTCAATTATACGTGGATACTTATAAGGTGCAGTAATACTTTTTACATAGTCCTGCAATTCTTTTATAAGATCTTCTCCTGCCCTATCTTTATATGCACTGGTTAGTACTACAGTTGCTTTTACAATTTGTCCTCTAATAGGGTCAGGTACTGCTGTTATAGCGCATTCTACAACTGCTTCATGCGATACCAATGCGCTTTCAACCTCGAAAGGTCCGATACGGTATCCGGATGATTTAATAACATCATCATTACGTCCAACAAACCAGAAATAGCCATCTTCATCTTTCCAAGCCATATCTCCTGTATGGTATATACCATCACTGTATGCTTCTTTAGTTAATTTTTCATCTCTGTAATATCCTAAGAAAAGACCTTCTGGTTTGTTATTATGATCAGCACGAATAATTATTTCTCCCTGCTCTCCGACCTCGGCAGTTCTACCATCAGACATAATAATATCAACATTATAACCGGGGTTAGGAACTCCCATTGAGCCTGGTTTTGGTTCCATCCATGGAGTAGTAAGTACTGTACATGTAGTCTCTGTCTGACCAAATCCTTCGCGTAATTTTATACCTGTTAATTCGAAAAATTCGTTGTACACACTCGGATTTAAAGCCTCACCTGCTATAGTTCCCCATTTTAATGAAGACAGGTCGTATTTGCGTAAATCTTCGCGTATCATAAAACGAAAAATGGTTGGAGGAGCACAGAATGAAGTTATCTTATAATCTTGAATCATTTTCAGCATATCAGACGGAGTGAACTTTTCGTGTTCGTATACAAAGATTGTTGCTCCTGCTATCATTTGTCCATACAATTTACCCCATACAGCTTTTCCCCAACCTGTATCAGCTACTGTAAGATGTAAGCTGTCTTCGTTTAAGTTATGCCAATATGAAGCTGTAACTATATGTCCTAGAGGATACAAAAAGTCGTGTATAACCATTTTTGGTTCACCTGTTGTTCCAGAAGTGAAATAAAGTAGCGATATGTCGTTATTATGATTTACAAATTCAGGACGAACAAAAGTTGGAGCTGATTCAATGCCTTTGTAAAAGTCCTCGAATCCTTCGGTAATTTCATCACCAATAGAAATTATATGCTGCAAACTTGGAGAATGTGGCTTAGCATTTGCGACATGGTCTAATACTACTTTTTCGCCTACGCACACAATTGCCTTAATATCAGCAGATTTGCATCGATATACGATATCCTTATCAGTTAATAGATGAGTTGCAGGAATTGCTACTGCTCCTAATTTATGTAATGCAATTATAGAAAACCAAAATTCATAGCGGCGTTTAAGTATAAGCATTACCATATCGCCTTTTTCTATTCCTAAAGTTTGGAAATAAGATGCTGTTTGATCTGTGTATTTTTTAAGGTCTGAATAAGTAAAATCTATATGTTTACCATTACTGTCAGTCCAGCATAAAGCGCGTTTATTAGGGTTTTCTTCGGCCCATGCATCAACTACATCATAACCGAAATTAAAATCTTTGGGTGCTTTTATCTTAAAGTTCTTCTCAAAATCTTCTTGAGAAGAGAACAATGTTTTTTCTAAAAATCTTTCGAGCATGGTAATTATATGATAATTGCTAAGAAACGTGCTTTTTCATTGTCTAGTGCTTTCATTCCGTGTGGTCTGCTTGCATCAAAATATATGCTGTCGCCTTCATTCAAAATGATATCTTTGCCGTCTATTTGTAATAGCATACGACCTTTCTCAACCATATTGAATTCTTGTCCTTCGTGTGTATTTAGATGAATAGGATTGTTGTTAGGCTCAACTGTTACTAAAAATGGAGTAGCTTTAGCATTTTTAAAACCGCCTGCAAGATCTCTGTATTTGTAGGCTTTGCTTCGCTCTACAGATATACCAAGACCCTTTCTAGTTACAAAATATGATTGAGCATGCGTTTCATCACCCGAAATAAGCACAGCAGTGTCAATTCCATATGTTTGAGCTACCTTGCATAGATAATTCATTGGGATATCTGCATTCCCTGTTTCGTAAGCGGCATATAATTCTTTGTCTATACCGGTTTTTTCTGCCATTTCATCGGACGAAATATCCAATGAATCGCGTAAACCCCGTAGCCGTTCGGCTATTTCTTTCATCATAATATATATGTTTTAATAACTAATACTTATTCGATAAGGCTTGCTTTTAATCCCTTAATAATCGAATTTGTGAAGCCATTAGCTTCCATTTCATTCAAGCCTTTTATGGTTAAGCCTCCCGGTGTTGTTACTTTGTCAATTTCAACTTCAGGATGAGAATCATTAGTTTCTAACAAGTCAATTGCTCCACGTAAAGTTTGTATTACAACTTGTTTGGCAACATTAGGATAAATGCCTATTTCAACGCCGCCTTCAACAGCAGCACGTACATAACGCATTGCGTAAGCAATACCGCAGCTTGACAATGACATGAAAGCGTTAAGTTGATTCTCCGGAACTAAAAATGCTTTACCTAATTCGCCGAATATGTTCAAAATCTTATCTTCTTGATCTTTCGACGCATTGAATGATGAAATAATAGAAACACTTTGAAGTACATCAATAGCGGTATTAGGTATTATTCTAAATAGTGCCGGTATCTTTCCTTCTTCTTCAAGTAGAGATTTTAATTCCTCAAAAGTAACTCCGGCTGCTATTGAAATAAATATTTGTTTGTCGTAATTAATAGCAGTTTTAATATTTTCAATTATTGATGGAACCAACCATGGTTTTACTGCTAGCAAAACGATTTCTGCATCTTCTACATTCTCAATATTTGAGGATGTTACATTAATTTTATTATTAAAATTTTGCAGATCGCGTAGCGAGTTTTCATTCAAATCACTAACCGATATGTTTTCGGCAGGAAAAGTTCCCTGTGATAAGCTCCGTGCAATGGCTCCACCCATATTTCCGGCTCCGATAATTGCAATGTTCTTCATGGTTCTTATATTTAGTTGTTCTACAAATGTAAGTATAAAATATTAAATACAGTTTTTAAGGCGTTTGATAAATTCTTCAGCCTCTGACATTGATAAGCATAATGGCGGAAGCAAACGGATTGTATTAGTTCCTGCAACGCCTGTAAATACTTTCTGCTCAAATAATAACTTATCTCTGATCTCTTTAATTGATTGCTCAAATTCAATGCCAATCATTAATCCTCTACCACGAACTTCTTTAATAGGTAATTTTTTCAACTCGGTAAGTAGGTAATCACCAACTTTAGCTGCATTATCTATCAGATTTTCCTTTTCAATAATATCTAGTACTGCTATGGCACCGGCGCAAGCTAAGTGATTGCCTCCAAAAGTTGTACCTAGTTGTCCATATATAGGGTCAAACATTGGATTTATTAATAATCCTGCCATTGGGAATCCGTTGCAAATACCTTTAGCTACAGTAATAATATCGGGTTTTATGCCGGTATATTGATGTGCAAAGAATTTTCCGCTACGTCCGTATCCTGACTGAATTTCGTCAATAATCATTACAACATTATTCTTTGTACATTCATTGCGAAGTTGACGCATAAATTCATCATCAGGAATTTGTATTCCTCCAATACCTTGTATACCCTCAATTATTATCGATGAGTACGTGCCTTTTTGAAGTTCGCTGCGAACAGCTTCTATATTACCTAACTCCACAAAAGTAACGTCAAAACCTTCGTTTACCGGAGCAACATATTTAGGATTATCCGTAACTTTTACGGCTGCGGATGTACGTCCGTGAAATGAATGTTTAAACGACAATACTTTTTTCTTGCCATTATGAAATGATGCAAGTTTGAGTGCGTTTTCGTTTGCTTCTGCTCCCGAATTAATTAAAAACAAAAAATACTCATCGTATCCGCAAATTTTACCCAAACGAGATGCAAATTCTTTTTGCAATCCGTTAATTACTGAGTTTGAATAAAAACCTAATTTAGCAACTTGTTCGCTAATGGCTTTTACATAAGTAGGATGCGTGTGTCCTACGCTTATTACTGCGTGCCCACCATATAAGTCTAAATACTCTTGACCCTCTTTATCGTATACTTTACATCCTGAACCTTTTACAATTTCAATTGGAAAAAGCGGATATACATTGAATAATTCCATAATTGCACATTTTAAAATTTAAAAAGCTAAACTTTTGAGACCTAAACCACAAGTCTCTTCTAATCCGAACATCAAATTCATATTTTGTACTGCCTGACCTGATGCTCCTTTAAGTAAATTGTCGATTGTTGAGATGATATGCAGTTTGTTGCCATATTTCTCAATATGTACAATTGCCTTATTTGTATTTACAACCTGTTTCATATCAGGATTTGCCTCCATCATAAATGTGAATGCTGCATCATGATAATAATCGCCGTATATTTTACGCGCTTCCGCAAGTTCTAAATCACATTCTGTATACATTGATACAAAAATTCCTCTAGCAAAATCACCTCTTACAGGCACAAAATTAATTTCAGATTCGAAGCTTGGTTGCAAATTTTTAATAGAACGATTAACTTCTAACAAATGTTGGTGTGTGAAGGCTTTGTATATTGATAAATTATTGCTCCGCCAGCTAAAATGACTTGTGGCACCAGGTTTTACACCTGCACCTGTCGATCCTGTAATACCTGTAATATGAACATCAGATTTTAAAAAACCGTTTGCTGCCAGAGGAAGTAGTCCTAACTGCAGGCAGGTTGCAAAGCATCCCGGATTTGCAAGTTTGGTAGCTTTTTTAATGCGTTCTAAATTCATTTCAGGCAGACCATATACAAATCCCTCTGACTCATCTCTAAAGTCTTGTGCAAGATCAATTATTTTTACTTGTTCCGGAATTTCATTATTCTCCAAAAATCTCTTGCTTTCGCCATGTGCAGAACATAAAAATAGTACATCAATATTATCAAAATCAAATGTATCGGCAAATACTAAATCAGTTTCACCAAACATACCTTCGTGCACGTCAGTTATTTTGTTACCGGCATTACTACTGCTGTTAACAAAAATAATTTCTGTTTTAGGATGATTAATCAATATGCGAAGCAATTCGCCTGCTGTATAACCTGCTCCTCCTACAATCCCTACTTTTATCATTTTGATTCTATATTATAATGATTTTTCTAATTCCTCTCCCTCTTCTTTGTGGTTAGAGTAATATGCACGTAAAGGAGTTGACAATACTTTTATAAAACCTTTTGCATCATCAGAAGTCCAACCTTTTTGCATTTCACCGTACTCGCCAAATTTATTCTTAACTAAATCGTCAGGCGAATCAACTCCAACTGTTGTAAATGTTCTAGCTTGCAATTCAAGAATTACAGTACCGTTTACGTGTCGTTGAGAACTTTCGAGCATAGCTTCAATATCGCGCATAACAGGTTCCAAGTATTGGCTTTCGTGTAAAAACATTCCATACCAATTTGCAACTTGATCTTTCCAATATTGTTGCCATTTACTTAATGTATATTTCTCTAAAAAGCGGTGCGCTCCGATAATTACCATAGGAGCAGCTGCTTCAAATCCGACACGTCCTTTAATACCTATAATTGTGTCACCAACGTGTATGTCACGACCTATGCCATATGGTGCACATATTGATTCTATTTTTTGAATTGCTGCAATCTTATCTTCAAACTTTTCTCCATTTACACAGCAAATTTCACCTTTATCGAAACCAAGTTCTAATTTTTCACTTTCGGTTTTTTCAATTTGCTTAAGATATGCAGATTCCGGTAAACCTTGTTTTGAATCAAGAATCTCACCTCCACAAATTGATGTTCCCCAAATACCTACGTTGTAAGAATATTTCAGTTTGGTAAAATCTGCAAAAAATCCGTTTTTGTTTAGATAATCAACTTCCTCTTGACGGCTTAATGCTTTATCGCGTGTAAGTGTTATAATTTCAACGCCCGGTGCCATTACCAAAAAGGTCATATCAAAACGAACTTGGTCATTACCTGCTCCTGTCGAGCCATGTGCTATTGCAGATGCTCCAATCTCTTTTGCATAACGAGCAATTGCCATTCCTTGGAATATACGTTCTGAAGATACTGAAATAGGATAGCAGTTGTTGCGCAAAATATTTCCATATATCATGTAACGTAAACTCTTGTCATAATACTCCTTTGTAACATCTAAAGTTATATATTTTGTAGCACCTAATTTATATGCATTTTGTTCATTTTCTTTTAGCTGTTCAGGACTAAAACCTCCTGTGTTTGCACAAGCTGCATATACATCGTAGCCTTTTTCTTTTGCAAGGTACATAACGGTGTATGAAGTATCCAAACCTCCACTAAAAGCAACTACTACTTTTTTCTTTTCCATGATTATATATGTTATTTATTATGTTTCAAATGACTTAATATTTTTGCAATGACATGCGATTGTTCGTCTTTCTTTAATTCGCGTTTAGCTGATTCTATGCACATTTTCTCTTTAGGATCAAATAGCATGCCGGTACAAATGCAATACTTACGTCCTGTACGTTGTAACACATCGTAATTTACGCATCCTTGACAGCCTTTCCAAAAGTCTTCGTCGTCAGTAAGATCGGCAAATGTAACAGGTAAATAACCAAGGGCTGTATTTAGTTTCATTACAGCAGCTCCGGATGTAAGACTGAATATTTTTGCATCAGGCCATCTTTTTCTTGCAAGTGAAAAAGTGGTATGTTTGATGCGTCTTGCGATTCCCAAGCCTCTAAATTTTTCAGGTACTATCAAACCGGATGTAGTTACATATTGTCTATTATTACCCCAAGTTTCGATATAGCTAAAACCTGCGAATTCATCGCCATAAAGAGCAATTACAGCCTTGCCCTCAAGCATTTTTTGTTTGACATATTCAGGATTACGTTTGGCTATTCCGGTCCCACGAACTTTTGCTGCATCCTCAATTGTTTTTAGTATGGTGTCAACATACTTAATGTGGCTTTCATCTGCCGTCATTATTTTAATATCCTTAGCTTCCACGGTTTTAATTGTTTTCAATCAAATTAGAAAGTATGTTCGTTATTTCTGTTCTACTAAATCCTTCGCGAGGAATTATTAAAATTGTATCGTCTCCTGCAATTGTACCAAGTATTGCATGAGCAGCATTTTGGTCTATTTCAGCAGCAATACCACTTGCATATCCGGTTCTTGTTTTCATTATTGCTAGTGATCCTGAAAATTCAATAGAGTTTACGCCGATTAGCTTAACAGTTTGTTTTGGTCCGTAGTATGAATTGACAGGTAAATTATATCTGTACTTGCCATCATCTGTAAGAGATCTTGAAATTTTTAGGCGTTTTAAATCTCTAGATAATGTTGCTTGTGTTAACTCAAAACCTCTATCTATTAAGGCTTTAAGTAAATCCTCTTGGCTACCGATTGTATTTTCGGTAACAATTTCTTTGATAATATTTAAACGGTCTGTTTTGTTTTTCATCACAGTGCATAATTGAATAAATATTCGGTATTATTGCAAATTTCTTGCAAAAATATACATAATTATTCATATGGCGATGAAAATTCGAAAAAAATAAATAAATAGGGACGCTTATTTTATGTAAATCTCAAGAGTTATATATATAATTTTCGGGGTTCATGTAAAAAATGTGATTTCTTTTTTTATTATAGCTATATGAATTACTATTAAAAAAAACTATCTTTGCTTGATTGTACATACACGATGTATGTACGTTTAGAATAAAGATATTATGGGGTTTTTTGGGGGATTAATAGGAATTTCGTTGGGTTGGACACTAGGAGGTCCGATAGGAGCACTAATTGGTTTTATTGTTGGCACGACGATAACATCAGGAGTTAAATTAATATCAAATAAATCTACCGGTGGACAAGCTTATTCTGGAGCAAATACAACTACACAAGGAGACTTTATTGTATCCTTAATGGTTTTGGTTGCCACAGTGATGAAGGCAGATAATCGTGTAACCAAAGCCGAATTAGATGAGGTAAAGCACTTTTTGTCGAGACATTTTAATGAGCAAGATAGTTTAGAAGCACTGCAATTATTGAAAAATATTCTAAAACAAGAATATGATTATGAGCCGGTTTGTTCACAAATAGGCAGTCGTATGAATTATTCAGGCAAATTGGAGTTAATCCATTGGCTCTTTAAGGTTTCTTGTGCTGATGGAACATTAAACAATTCAGAATTATCTCTCATAACTAGAATGGCACAATTGATGAGCATTTCATCGGGAGATTTTATTTCTATTAAAGCTATATATTTAGCATACTCAAATGGCTCATACAATTCGCAGTCGAAGGCCAGCAAGCAAAATAAAATGACAGCTACGACAGCTTGCCAAATTCTAGAAGTAAATATTAATGCATCTGAACAAGAAATTAAAAAAGCTTATCGAAGAATGGCAATGAAGTATCATCCGGACAAAGTAAATACATTAGGAGAGCAAGTGCGTAAATCTGCAACCGAAAAATTTAAAGCGGTTAATGAGGCTTATGAAACTCTTAAAGTCCTCAAAGGATTTAAGTAGTGTCTTTACACAGTTTATAAAATATAATATATGAACAAAAAAGAATTACAAACAGCTTTAATAGAGAAGCTACCTTCTCTTGGAAATAAGGCGTTTAATTACAAGCAGATAGCATCTGCCGCAGGGATTACAAAAGCAGCCGATAAATCTAATATTCCGATGGTTTTGGCAGAAATGGTGCTTGATGGTTTAATAAAAGAAGTAGATCGCGGAAAGTTTAAGGCAGTGCTTCATAGTAACTTTTTGGTCGGAATCATCGACAGAAATAGCAATGGAAAAACCCATTTGGTTCCGGAAGATGGCGGAGAGCAAATATTTATCGCAGATAGAAATGTTAATCATGCAATGAAAGGCGACAAGGTTCGTATATTATTGTATGCGCGAAGAAGAAATCGTCAAATTGAAGGCGAGGTTGTAGAGATTCTTAAACGAGCTAGAGAAACATTTGTAGGTGTACTTAGTATTTGTAATAATGTAGCCTTTGTTGTAGTAGATAACAGAATTTTGTCAAACGATATTTACGTGCCATTGGATTCTTTGAATGGAGGTAAAGATGGTCAAAAGGTTATTGTAAAAATGATTGAATGGCCTGAAAAAGCTAAAAATCCGATAGGTAAGATTATCGACGTGTTAGGCAATGCAGGCGAAAACAATACAGAGATGCATGCGATTTTGGCAGAGTATGGTTTGCCCTATTCTTATCCGGAAGAAGTAGCTCGAGAAGCCGAAAAAATAGACATTTCAATTAGTGACGCAGAAATAGCTAAGCGTATTGATTGCAGAAATATTACAACATTTACTATAGATCCGAAAGATGCAAAAGACTTTGATGATGCCATTTCGTATCGCAAATTGGCTAATGGCAATTTTGAGGTTGGCGTGCATATAGCAGATGTAACATACTACGTTAGCCACAATGATATAATAGATAAAGAAGCATACGATAGAGCAACATCTGTTTATTTGGTAGATAGAACCGTCCCGATGCTTCCCGAAAAACTATGTAATTTGGTTTGTTCATTGCGTCCTAACGAAGACAAATTAACCTATTCGGTTATTTTTGAGATGAATGATAAAGCCGAAGTTTTACATTCTAAAATATCCAGAGCAATTATTCGTTCCGATAGAAGATTTACATACGAAGATGCTCAAAAAGTAATAGAAACAGGAGAAGGTGATTTAAGCGAAGCGATATTAGCTCTTGATAAATTAGCTAAACAATTACGTGAACAACGTTTTAAAGAAGGAGCTATAGCATTTGAACGTTACGAGGTAAAATTTGAGATAGACGCCGCCGGTAAACCATTAGATGTTTATTTTAAAGAATCGAAGGATGCAAATAAATTGATAGAGGAATTTATGTTATTGGCTAATAAAACAGTAGCAGAGCATATCGGGAAAGTTAAAAAAGGAACAAATCCAAAAACCTTTGTATATAGAATCCATGATGAACCTAATCAAGAAAAATTAGCTAATTTATCCCTTTTCATCAAGAAATTTGGATATAAATTTAAATCTACCGGGAAACGTCAAGAAGTGTCTTCCTCAATAAACAAATTGCTTGATAGCGTAGAAGGTAAGAAAGAGCAGAATTTGATAGAGACAGTAACTATTCGTTCTATGGCCAAAGCAATATATTCTACAGAAAATATAGGACATTACGGATTGGCTTTCGACTATTATACACATTTTACATCTCCAATTCGTAGGTATCCGGATATGATGGTTCATCGTTTGTTGTCAGCTTATGATGATGGTGCTTCAAGTGTAAATCAATCGAAGTACGAAGAATACTGCGAACATTGTTCCGATCGTGAGCAAGTAGCTGCATCTGCCGAAAGAGCATCAATCAAATATAAGCAAGTAGAATTTATGTCAGACAAGCGAGGTCAAGTATTTGATGGCGTAATTTCCGGAGTTACCGAATGGGGAATTTATGTAGAAATAATAAGTAATAAATGTGAAGGCATGGTACCAATGCGCGACATGGATGATGATTTCTATACATACGATGAGAAAAATTATTGCATAATAGGACGTAGAACCCATAGATGTTATCGTTTGGGCGATCAGGTTAGTATTATGGTAAGTAAGTGTAATTTAGACAAAAAACAATTGGATTTTGTTCTAGTATAGTTCTTTGTTTTTGTGTAATGTAATATGAATTTAAACTAGTAATTTTGTAGCTAAAAATTATGGTAACAGTAAAAATTGTAAACAAGTCGAAACATCAACTTCCAGCTTATGCAACAGCATTTTCGGCAGGCATGGATTTACGTGCAAATCTTTCTGAATCAGTAGAATTAAAACCATTAGAACGCAAATTAGTACCAACCGGTTTATATATAGAATTGCCTGTTGGTTATGAGGCGCAAATAAGACCAAGAAGTGGATTGGCTATTAAAAAAGGAATTACTGTTCTAAATACTCCCGGTACTATTGATGCTGACTACAGAGGAGAGATTTGTGTCATACTAGTGAATTTATCTGCAGAGCCATTTATTGTTGAAGATGGCGAAAGAATCTGCCAAATGGTAATAGCACAACATGCGCAGGTAGAGTGGAATGAGGTAGGATCCTTAAGCGAAACAGAAAGAGGTGCAGGCGGATTTGGACATACAGGTAAGAAATGAGATTAAAAGCTAGTATAGTATTATTGGTCGGCCTATTGTGTTTGTTGCAGCCATTTTCTTTGATGGCCAAAACACAAAAAGGCTTTGATACTTTATATACAGCCGAATTCGATAGCCTGTTTTTAGATGCTTTGTGCGCTAAAAGTTCCGGAAAGATTCAAGAATCAATTGATTTGTATAAACTTTGTAACCAATTAAATCCACGCAGTGCAATTGTGTGTTATGAATTGGGTATTTTGTATTTGAAACTTGATTCTGTGAAGCTAGGGATTGATTATATAAATAAATCATGTGATTATGATCCCGAAAACTATTATTACCAAACAAATTTGGCTAATATTTACAGCAAAAAAGGGATGTATAATGAATCTCTTAAAAAGTGCGAGTTCATCGCGAAGAAGTTTCCACAAAATGATAATGTTTTTTACCAATTGTCAATGCTTTATACACAGACAGGACAATACGATAAAGCTTTATCAGCTTTGGACAAATTAGAGAAACGAGTAGGCATAAATAAGGATATAACATTTGAAAAAGTCAGGTTGTATAGGACCTTAAATAAAAACAATAAGGCAATTAAGGAAATAGAAAACTTTATCAAAGAATCTCCTTTTGATGAATCTGCTTGGATTTTTAAGGGCGATTTGGAAATGTCGACTAATCAAATGGATGAAGCTCTCGCCAGTTATATGAAATCTCTCGAAATTGCACCGGGTAATGGATACGCAATGGCTTCATTATGCAGCTATTACGATTATATAGGAGACAAAGAAAAAACAGACGAATATTTATATAATATTTTTAAGGCTACAGATGTAAGTCTTTCTAATAAATTAGCATTCTTAGAAAGAGTTGCTAAGTATTACGAAAGGAGTCCGGATTATGTTATCAGACTCGAAAAGATTTATCTAAGTATGATAGAATCAGACCCTGAAAATGCTCAAGTGCATTTGAATTACTCAGAATTTTTAGGCTATATTGGAAGGGATGAGGAATGTATAGAATCTTTGCGTACTTCAGTATATTTAGATCCGTCATGCTCAGATTGTTGGCTTCTTCTTTTTAAAACAGCTTTTGATAAAGAAGACAGTGTGATGATAGATAAAGTTCTTAAAGATGCTATGGAAGCTGTGCCTAATTCTCCTGAGTTTTGTTATTTTGCAGGTGTTAAAGCATTGGATGAGAAAAATAATGCAGATGCCCTAAAATACATTCAAAAAGCAAAAGAAAATCTAAGTGCTGCCAAATCAGAAGAGTTACAGAAATCTGTAAATTCTTTACTGGCAGAACTTTTGCGAGCAGAAGGTAAAAAACAAGAGGCAAGGGAGTGCATGCTTGAAGCTTTGTCGAAGGCTCCTAATGATCTTATGCTTATGAATAATTACGCATATTATTTGGCTTTAGATAACGAAGAACTTGACAAAGCAGCTGAATATGGAGCAAAACTGGTAGAGAAAGAACCATTAGAGTCCACATATCTTGATACCTATGCATATATATTGATGAAACAAGCCAAATATGATCTTGCAATTTTTTATATACGCCAGGCATTAACTTATGACAGTAAAGAAGCTCCAAATTTCGAAATAATAGAACATTATGGAGATATTTTATATTTTCTAGGAAATATAGATCAGGCAATTGAGGAGTGGAGTAAGGCCAAAAAAATAAATCCAAACTCTTCGATTTTAAATGAGAAGATAAAACAAAAAAAATATGTTGAATAGATCAAATATTATATTGCCTCTATTTTTAGTTTTTTGCATATTTCTCGCGTCTTGCAAGACTCAAAAGATAGCTAAGAATAAGGAACTTTTAACCGAGCCAACTACTATTCTTCAAGAATATGGAAACAAGATAAAAACGATTCAGGCTCGTGTTGAATATCAATTGCCGGGAGCCAAACCTATATCAGTAAAAGCTATGATGCGTGTTTGTATAGATTCCGCAATAGTAATCTCTATACAACCTTTTTTAAGCATAGAAATGGGACGCCTACATTTTACAAAAGACAGTATAATTTTGATTGATCGTTATCACAAGCAATATGCTTGCGGATTATATAAAGATTTATCATCTAATATTTCAATGTCTTACGAAATGATTCAAGCTTTATTATTTAACAGAGTGTTTGATCCTTCAAATAAAAGATACATGGGTTTTGTAGGCAGTAATGACAATATGTGGCAGTCTTGGAAAGGAAGTGTTGATGCTTTTGATATTGAATTTTTATTTGATCAAGGAAGATATTTACGAAGAACGGTATTAAATTCAAATGATAAGGTTTCATATTTATCGGTTGAATATACTGACTTTACAAACTTTACTGAAATAGATTATCCCATGACCGCAAATTATATGTTATTTTCTCCGACATATAAATCAACGCTAAATCTTTATGTGGATAAGGTTTCTTTTAATACTAAAATTGATCTTATAAGTTCAATACCTCAAGGATATACAAAAATTACAATTCCGAAATTAATTAAGGGCCTGATACAATAATATTTATATGAAACGAATAATTATCCTTTTCATCGAATGTTTTATACTAACACTTAGTATTAATGCACAATCTGTAGATGAGTTGCAAAAACGTAAGGAGCGTGCAATGAAGAACTTAGAGATGACTAGTAATCTTATTTCAGAAACAAAAGAGACTACCGCCAAAACTATGACAAAAGTTAATCTTTTGTCTGCCGAAATAAAAGAGCGAAAGGTTGTAATTAATTCTTTGAATGCTGAAATAAATGGTATTAATCAACAATTGTCGCGTTTACGCAGTGAGGCAACGGCAAAACAAAAGGCTTTGGAATCTATCAAAAAAGAATATGCAGCCTTAATGTATCACCAATATTATAAAAAAGGCAATTTTGATAAACTCATGTTTGTTTTATCGGCAGGCAATTTTGCAGAATCATATAGAAGGTATAGATACATGCAGCAATATTCAGAGTATTGTAAGAAAAAGGCAGTTGAAATAGAAGAGGCAAAGAAGGAACTTAATGCTAAGTTAGAAGAAGTTGAAGCAGTTCGCTTAAAACGTTTAGATGTTTTAAATAATCGCAAGCAAGAAAACTCAAAACTGCAGTCAGAAAAGAATAGGCATTCTGTAATGGTATCTAAATTAAAACGAAAAGAGAAAGACCTACGCAAAGAATTGAAGAAGCAGCAAAAAGTTGCAGATCAATTAAATGCTCAAATAGAAAGAAAGATTGCAGAAGAAGCTCGAAAATCTGAAAAAGAATCTATAAAACAAGGCAAAAAAGTAGATGATGTATTAACAAAAGAAGAAAAATTAGTTTCGGGCAATTTTGAAAAGAATCAAGGAAGATTGCCATGGCCTGTAGAAAAAGGGATTGTAGTGGGAAGTTTCGGAATACAACCGCATCCTGTTTTAGAGCGTGTTACAACAAATAACAAAGGTATATATATTCAATGTCCTAGTGGCTCAAATGCGCGTTCTGTTTTTGAAGGAGAGGTAACACAATGCTTCTCTATACCGGGTAGTAATAACGCTGTTATTATTAAACATGGTCTTTATAGAACAGTATATGCGAATCTTACTAAGGTTAACGTAAAAGTTGGTGATAAGGTATCATTGAAACAGACAATAGGAAAAATATATTCAGATCCAGATGAGGATAATAAGACTGTGTTATATTTCCAAGTGTGGAAGGATAAATCTATTAACAATCCGGAAAACTGGTTGGCACATTGACGCCAATAGTTCCTAAATATCACTTACTACGATTTTTTCGTGATTTCAACGAAGGAATCACCTCAGGCATACGTAATATAACGTATGCCATGCCTCCGCAATTAATAAAGACAAGTTTACTCGCCTATTCTTACAAAAATGGTGATGATTTAGTCGATTACGTTAGTCAAAATGGGGGATATGCCCATATTATGCCTGATTTAAAAAAGACAGGTTTTTTATCATGGAAAAAAAACATAGATAATTTTTTTTCTGATAATCACTTCGATATTCTGCACTGTCATATAGATGGTTGGCAATCGGCCGTAGTAGCTTATTATGCAAAGAAACACGGCGTTAAGGTTTGTGCCGTACATGCACATAGAAGCCTTGAAGAAAATTCGCAAAGCGGTAGATTAGAGCAATTTATTAACAGATATTGTTCCGTGCATTGTTTTGATTTACATTTTGCGTGTAACAAAGTAGCTACTACATGTGTTTATGGTCGAAAATTTTTGAAGGATGTGTATTATTTAAAAAACGGATTAGATATTAGTAAATACACACCTGCACTGTGTAATTTTGAAAGGGAGTCGTATAATGAATTGTTTGATATCAAAAAAGGTCAAATTGTAATAGGTCATATTGGTAGGTTTAGTCCTATCAAAAATCATAAATTTCTATTGCAATTGGCATTATCAATGATGTCTAAGCAAATTTCATTTAAAATGTTGTTTATAGGTGACGGCAATGATATCAATTTAGTGAAAAAACAGGTATTGGAGTTAGGTTTATCTGATAATGTTGAGTTTTTAGCTTACAGGAATGATATAATAAAACTATTGAAATACATGGACGTTTTGTTATTACCTTCTTTTGCCGAAGCTTTGTCTAATGTTTCAATAGAAGTTCAAGCAGCCGGAACTCCGGCTATATTATCTGATACTATTAAGACTGATTGCGATTTAGGCTTGAATTTATTGCAATTTAAGCCTCTTGTAATAAATGTTTGGCAAGAAGCTATACTTTCTGCCATAAAGACTCAAAAACCTTCTGCGAGCGAAATTAAAAGCCATTTTATTGAATCTGGCTTTGATTCGGAAAGCATTGCTAGATATTATTTTTCTATTTTAGATGAGGCAATAACAAAAAAAGATGATGTTTAAAATACTATTCATTATTGGTACCGGTAGTTTTTTAGGTGGAATTTTACGCTACCTTATATCACGCTTTATTCAAAATTCTATTATTTCTGCTTTCCCATACGGAACGTTTGTTGTAAATATTTTAGGCTGTTTTCTTATTGGTCTATTTTATGGTATTTCCGAGCGAAGCAATATTATGAGTGCTGAATGGCGTATGTTCCTTACTGTTGGTTTTTGTGGGGGCTTTACTACTTTTTCGACATTCGCTAATGAGAATTTAGCTTTACTTAGAGATGGAAATATCTTTAATTTTGCAATATATGCGGGATTGAGTGTTTTTATTGGCATTCTTGCAACCTATTCAGGGAATCTAATAACTAAACTATTTTAACTATGGAAGAACTTAAAGGTGAAGTAAAATTGCTAAGAATATATATTAGCAATACTGACAAGTTTAAACATAACCTTATGTACGAAGTATTAGTGTATACTACAACCCCCAAAAGTTTTTTTGTCTAACTTTTGGGGGTCATTGTCATTTACTGATTTTATTCGGATTTAGAACTCAGCATTATTAGGTGTTCTCGGGAAAGGAATCACATCTCTTATATTTGACATACCCGTTACAAATAATAGTAGTCTTTCAAATCCTAGACCAAAACCGGAGTGAGGTGCAGAACCCCAGCGACGAGTATCCATATACCACCAAATATCTTTCTCAGGAACATGCATAGCTTGTGCGTGTTTCTTAAGTTTTTCATAATCGGCCTCACGTTCAGATCCTCCGATGATTTCGCCTATTTTCGGGAACAAGACATCCATTGCTCTTACTGTTTTTCCATCATCATTTTGTTTCATGTAAAATGATTTGATTTCTTTAGGATAGTCGGTAAGTATAACCGGACGTTTAAAATGTTCCTCAACCAAGAAACGCTCATGTTCAGATTGTAAATCGATACCCCAACCAATAGGGAACTCAAATTTACGACCTTTAGCAACCGCTTCTTCCAATATTTTAATTCCCTCAGTGTATGTAAGTCTTACAAAGTCTTCTTGAATAACAGATTCAAGTCGACTGATAAGTTCTTTGTCATACATGTTGTTTAAAAATTCTACATCTTCTCTACAATTGTCTAATGCCCATTTTACGCAGTATTTAATGAAATCTTCTGCCAATCGCATATTGTCTTCAATTTCGTAGAATGCCATTTCAGGTTCAACCATCCAGAATTCTGAAAGATGTCTGGGAGTATTAGAATTTTCAGCTCTAAATGTAGGTCCGAATGTATAAATTTCGCCTAAAGACAAAGCTCCAAGTTCTCCTTCTAGTTGGCCTGATACAGTTAGACTCGCTTGTTTTCCGAAGAAATCTTTAGAGTAATCAATTGATCCATTATCGTCTTTTTTTAAATCGTATAAATTCAATGTTGTTACCTGAAACATTTGTCCTGCACCCTCACAGTCTGATGCAGTAATTAATGGTGTATGCCAATAATAAAATCCGCGTTCGTGGAAGAATGTGTGTATAGCCATTGCCATATTGTGACGAATACGGAATACAGCTCCAAAAGTGTTAGTTCTAGGTCTTAAATAAGCTATGTCGCGTAAAAATTCAAGAGTGTGACCTTTCTTTTGCAGTGGATATGTTTCAGGATCGGCAGCACCATATATTTCAATATTTTCTGCTTGAATTTCAACATTTTGACCTTGTCCCATTGATTGTACTAAAAGTCCGGTAACTCCTATGCAAGCACCTGTTGTAATAGGTTTTAAAAATTCGTCTCCAAATTTTTCAATATCTGCTACAATTTGTATGTTATTAATTGTAGATCCATCATTTAACGCTATAAAACCGACATTTTTGTTGCCTCGTCGAGTTCTAACCCAACCTCTCACATTAATTTTTTCTCCATAACAGGTCATTTTTAGAGCCTGTGCTACTTTGATTCTTCCAGATATTCCCATGATTTCTAAATGTTTGAAAGCGCAAAAGTACTAAATTTTTTCTCTATTTAGTCAGCATATAATCATTATTTACCAATCAAATAACTTATACCGGCTTTTACCCATATACCAGGCTGTGGAATATTGCCATAATCATAGTATATTTGGTTTAATATATTTGTTGCTTCCGCATAAATTTTGACACCCATGCCTTCCCAATATATGCGTACATCTAACATATGCGAGTCAGGATATTGACTAATAGATCCATTCGGTAAATAATATGATCCGTTCCTATTTTGGTAGCTATATTGAAGATTAATACCGAAACCCTTATATATATTGATATTTGCATTCAAAGTTACCTTATGTTTCAGATAATCCAAAGCATATTTAGATACATACTGATCTGTATTTTTTGACAAAAAATTAAATGTATATGTAATCTGAAGGTTCTTTAAATATTTGCCGTATTTGGCTCCTAAAATTATGTCACCACCTGTTGCATGTATAACTGTGTGATTCATGCTATACCATTTACCATTTTCTTCAAATTGTATCCAATCAATAATGTCTTTTCCATATCTGTAATATCCATTAATTGAGGCATTAAACCATTTTATACCTACCGAGCCTCCAATTTCTGCTGTTATTGATTTTTCAGCTTGCAGATTAGGGTTGCTTACTTGAGTAGCACTTTTATAGTACAAATCCGTAAATGTAGGCATACGAGTAGCACTATTGACATTTAAATACAGCTTTGAAGCATCAGTAAATGAATACGAAGTATTTAATCCAAAATCAAAATGGCTACCAAATTGAGAATGATAAAATCCTGATAAACCTATTGCTGCAGAGAAATTTTTAATCAAAAATAATTGTTCGGCGTAGTATCTTATATAATATCTATTTTTTCCTAGATTAAAAACAGTATTGTCAATAAAAGGAATTGGTTTAGCTTCTGCCAAGGAATCACCTAAAACATTGCTAAAAATGTGCTCGTCCTTAAAATTAATTCCTATACTACTTTTACCTATGCCTGAGTACCAAACGCCTTTTGCAGAAATGCCTGATACATCAGTAAGATGATAGTTCGGATTTGTGTACCAAGATGGGGCATTTGTTGTATCCCTAAATAGCTCGAATTGGTCGTAGTGCCTTCTATAATTTGAGTTTATTATAATACCAAAATTACCTAAGCGCTTGCTCCAATCAAGACCTATCAGTAAAGTTCTTGTGCGCTCGAATTGGTCCGGATAAGTAGTAGAATAAAAAGCATTTGACCCAAAAGCCTTAATTTGACCACCAATGCGGAATTTAAATTCACCGAGTTTCTTTGATGCATATTCGCTTGTTAAATACAAGTTGGTATAGTTATAATCGGTGTTATTAATATATCCGGTAGACTGATTATGCGAAACAGAAGCCCCAATAGACCAATCTTTGATAAAGTAGCTGCCGCTAAGTGCTGTATTAAAACTGCCGTACATACCTCCACTTACAGCAGTTCTGGCTTTCTTGCTCTGTTTTTTA
>ERZ795056.2445-NODE-2445-length-20625-cov-5.212931_pt1 | contig 20625 bp, 18 predicted proteins | sample MGYA00375140_ERZ795056 | MGnify/ENA primary metagenome ERZ795056 (study PRJEB30185, sample SAMN05720227) | activated sludge metagenome | isolation source: Anaerobic digester | place: USA | collected 2015-03-09 ... | reverse complement strand
CGCCTCGGAGCCCTCCAGCTCGGCCTTCCTCTTCTCGATGGCGTCCACCAGCTTCCGGATGACCTCCTCGAGCAGCTCCCTGAGCCCGGCCAGGTCCTTTTCCGTTTCCTTGATGCCTTTCTTTTTTTCCTCGATCGAGTCGCGCGAGTTATGGATCGAGTCGATCTTCCTCTTGCGCGTCGTGAAGAAGTTCGCGAGCTTCTGCCGGTCATCGTCGATCCTGCGCCCGATGTCGACGCCGGACTGCTCCGACTTCGCCTTTTCCTCGAGGAGCCGCTCCAGGTTCTTCGTCCGCTCCAGGATCTTCGCCTCGACGCCCGTCCGGAGCCCCTGCTCTTCGGTTATGCGGCCCCTGTTCTTCTCGGTCTTGGCGTCGATGTCCTCCACGCGGATCTTGTAGGCGTGGAGCCGCTTTTCCAGCTCGAAGAGCTGGTGCTGGAGGTCGTTCTTCCGCTTCTCATCGACCTCGTTGTCGGCCGAGGTGGTGGACACCCGCGCCGAGATCTTTTCGCGCTCCATGTTATGGCGGTTGATGTCATCGAGGAGCTTGTTCTCCTTTTTCTCCAGGTCCCGGTAGCGAATGCAGTTGATTTTAATGTCAAGGTCCGAGAGCTCGTTCCTGAGGGAGAGGTAGACCTTCGTGGTCTCGGCCTGCTTCGACTTGAAGTCTTTTTCCCGCTCTATCTCCTTGATGATGTCGTTGATCCGGTCGAGGTTGTCGCTGGTCTCGGTCAGTTTTTTAAGCGACTCCTTTTTCTGGTACTTGTATTTCGATATGCCGGCCGCCTCCTCGAAGATATAGCGCCGGTCCTCCGGCCGGGTCGAGAGGATCAGGTCCATCTTGCCCTGCTCCATGACAGAGTAGGAGGACTTGCCGATACCGGTATCCATGAAGAGCTTTTCCACGTCCTTGAGCCTGACCGGGGACTTGTTGATCAGGTACTCCGACTCGCCGTCGCGGAAGATGCGGCGGCCTACGGTGACCGTGTCGGAATCGAAGTCGAGCACCCTGCCGGTGTTGTCGATGGTAACGAACACCTCGGAGAGCGAGAGCTGCTTGCGGTTCTCGGTCCCGGCGAAGATGATGTCCTCCATCTTCTCGCCCCGCAGTTGCTTCGCCTGCTTCTCGCCCAGAACCCACTTGATGGCGTCGACGACATTGGACTTACCGCAGCCGTTCGGGCCGATGATAACGGTAATACCGGGCTCGAAGCTGATCTGGGTCTTATCTGCAAAGGACTTGAACCCGTACAATTCCATGGATCGTAAGAACATAGTGAAAACCCGTCAGATAGCGTATTCGTTGGGCGGGTTGTGGCAGTGCCGCGGTAGTGCGGAAATGCTGCCGCCCGGGATTTAAAGCCGTATCAAAGCAAACAATCAGGCGTTTACTACTCTAAAATTCGCAATGACGACATAATGCAAGAAGATTTTTATATGATAGCGGAAAAAATTCACCGCCGCCGCGGGAAATAATCCTTGACTCCGAAACCCGGCCGATATGTAGAAAAGAATGACCCGAACGCACCTCGCACCCGTATCCGCCGCGCTGATGATCATCTGCGCGCTGCCGGCGCTATTCGCATCCGGCTGCACCCCCAACCTGAGGGAGAAGTCGTATCGCAACACGGCGGTTTTGACCGTCCCTCTTGAAAAAGCCGTCCGCACCAACGACCGGATCGACCGGTACACGACCTTTGCCGCGTACTTCAGGCTGGCGAAAGACGTTCAGAGCGTGAAAGTCGGCGTTACCGCCGAATACGTGGCCGACATCATGGGCACGAAAAAGAAGAGGACATCGTACTTCATCGTGGAAAAGGTCACGGACATGTCGCGTTTCAAGAACAGGAATCTCACGCATCTCCACACTGAGCTGGGAAGGAACTTCAACAGCGACTGGAACCGGGACACGGAGATCACGCTGGTCTCGATCAAGTCCGAGCCGTTCAGGAACCTGGATTCCGGATCGCTCTACCGGGTCCGCTACACCACGTTCGCGGAGGAGAATTTCACATTTACGGTCACGGTAATGGCCGACTGCGCCGTAACTTTCGTGGAAGAGCCGAGATAGGGACTGTCTCGTAATGTCATTGCGAGGAGCCCCTCGACTTGCTCGGGGTAAACTCCGCGACGAAGAACACTTCGGCTACACTCAGGGACAAATCGGTTGCCGAGCGGAGTCGAGGCGCGCTGCGCTCGCGATGACAAAAAATACCCAGCCGGACTATTTAAGACACCCCCTCCGCGCAGTACACCCTCATTTCCCCTCCAGCCTTCGCGCGTCGAAATCCGACCTTGTATACAGTGAGACGACCTCGATCCCGGCCTTCTCTATCCCCTCCCTGCCGCCTTCCTCGCGGTCTATGATGACCGCCGCCCTGACCACCTTCAGGCCCGATTCGCGGAGGCGCTCGATCGCGGTGACGGTGGAGCCGCCCGTGGTGATGACGTCGTCAATGACCACCACGTTCTTCACCCGGCCGGCATCTCCTTCTATCCATTTCTGCGTGCCGTGCTTTTTCGGCTCCTTGCGCACGATGAGAGGCGACAGCACGCGCCCCCGCCTCTGGGCGGCTATGGCGGTGGAAATGGAGATGGGGTCGGCCCCCAGCGTGAGCCCGCCGATTCCGTCGACGCCGAGCCGGTCCATCAGGGGCTCTATCGCGTCGAACATCACCTCGCCGATGAGGGACACGCCCCGCGCGTCCAGGGTCGTGGCCTTGCAGTCGAAATAATAGAAGCTCTGCCTCCCCGACACGAGCGTAAAGGGAGGGTCTTCCCGGTATATAAAGGACTTGGCATAGAGGATGTCGAAGAGTTGTTCTTTAGCGGTGGGCATTTCAGGACCTCGAGATTGATTTATATCATGATATAGTTTGCTCTGTTTCGAAAACCGGGAACTACTATCAGGTCAGTCAACGGACCTGTCGCATGTAAATCGCCCTATGCATCAAGCGGTATACCCTTTCTTTACAAGCGATAAATAAAATCAACTAATATTTCATCCCGCCCATGTATTCCCGTATCCCCCGCCAGAAATCGTTTTTCCCGATCCTGTCGTGGATATATTCCTTGAGTAACCGCTGCACCTCGGGGGCAAAGGCATTCCAGTACTTCTCGTACCATCCCTGGGGGAACTGCGCTTTTTCCTGCTCGCTCATCTCGCCCCTGCCGAACGCGGCGAACTGCGTGATCATGGACAGCACCATCTCCCGGGGTATGCCATCGGCGGGCTTCCTTCCCGTCCGGGCCGCGCCGCCGGGCACCCACTGGTCCAGGAGCTTCTGCAAATCGGCCTCACTGATGTCCGGCTGCTCCATCCGTATCATGTCCGCGACGAGGCGGCGCGACATCGCGCTCACGGAGTCGGCGCCCAGGCCCATCCTGCTCTCAAGATTCTGCGCCATTTCGCGGGCCAGCCGGTTCACGTCGATCTGTCCCAGGCCCAGGGAGGACTCGCGCTCCAGGCGCCTGCGCAGGGCCTCGCCCACGAACTGCAATTCCTGCTTGGTCGCGTGCTGCATGATAAACTCGATCACCGCGGCTATGTCGGCACTCATCGTCCTTCTCCCCTCTTCTCGTCATCGGCCTCCCGCTCGAAGTCGCCGGCCGGTCCCGCCTGCCGCGCCTCGAGCGCTTTCATGATGGCCGGATAGTATTTCCCGAACTCTTCCATCATCAGGTCAACGGGCAGGTCTTCGAACGGCCCGTAGTCGTGCAGGTACTCCATGTGCTGGCGGCCGGACGCGTCGAACGGGTGCAGGATCGAGTCGGCCGAGCCGTCGAAGTCCAGCGGCAGGATGCCGAACTTTTCGCACAGGGACAGGTTGAAGGCCGGCGTGGCCTTTACCCACCGGCCGTCGAGATGAAACTCGTTGAACCCGTGGAACGCGAACAGGTCCGTTCCCATCAGGTCGCGGAGCCGCTTCGTGACAAGGTGGTTCTTCACGATCGCGAACCGGAGCCGGCAGGGAACGCCCGACGCGCGGGAGAGGGCGGCCAGTAAAACGGCCTTCTGCACGCAAAAGCCCTCGCCCGCGGCAAGCACGCGGGACGCAACATAGTCCTCCCCCGCGACCGACATCCGGTACGGGTTGTACCGCACACAGTCGCGCACGGCGTAAAAAAGCTTCACCGCTTTTTCGACGTCGCCGTCGTCCGGGCTTACGATCGAGCGCGCGTGAGCCATAATCGCGGGCGAATCGCTGTCGATGTAGGCGGTGGACTTGAGATATGGGCTTAAATCATTCATATTGCCTTAATGCATCTCTCATACCACAGAGGCACGGAGACGCGGAGTGAATATAATGAGCGGTTAAAAACCATTCTTTAAATATTTCTTATATGTCATTATAAATAATTTAGATATATCACCATACGATTGTATTTCCTGATAATTTTTTGGATATTGTTTCTGGTCTACTTCATCCATAAAGTTATGATAAATAACATAACCATAAATAGATTCGGCATAGTAATGTTTACATGTGTTTTGCAAAAAATATCGCGTGTTATAATTAAACAAATCACTCATAACCTTGCTGTAATATTCAGCTAAATCACCATCCATGGATCCGGACAAATATTTCAGCTGCTCAAATGCTTTTTTATCCTTTTTTTGAATTACCAGCCGTTTCAGCTCATCCATGATTTTCATTGGAGAGCCATCTTCAAATTCACGATCTATTTTCCATATATCACAATTATACAATAAATCATCAGTTATTATCAGCTTCTTCCGAGTTATAGTATCATCATGTTTTTCTTCCGGGTAATTCTTCATAGGCTTTGATGATTCTGAAATCCTTTCGGAATCATTCTTTTTAAAGCATGATAATGATAATGAAACAATTAGCATTATTAGTATTACTTTTTTCATATATTAATATCCTCTGCGTCTCTGCGAGAACATTTTTTCTATCATGGTCGGGTTGAAACCCGACCTTATCAGAATATGGAACGCCCCGGCACGGGTTGAAACCCGCGCCTACTTGTATCGTTCCGGCCACAACGTCTTCAGCCGGTCCCTGAGCGCCTTCTCGCTCCCCTCCTCCGTGGGCTTATAGAACACCTCGCCCTTGAGCTCGTCCGGAAGGTACTGGTCCTTCACGAAATGCCGGTTAAAGTCATGCGGGTACTTGTACCCCTTGTGGTAGCCGAGCTCCTTCATCAGCTTCGTGGGCGCGTTCCGGATATGGAGCGGGATCTCATAATTCGACTGTTTCGCCGCGGCCAGCGCCGCGTCGATGGCCAGGTACGAGGCGTTGCTCTTGGGCGCAGAGGCCAGGAAGGTGGCGCACTGCGACAGGACGATGCGGGCTTCCGGCAGGCCGATGTTCTGTGTCGCGGTCATGGCCGACACCGCCAGGGTGAGTGCCGTGGGCGCGGCGTTGCCGATGTCCTCGGACGCGAAGATGACCATGCGGCGCGCGATAAAGACCGGGTCCTCGCCCGACTCGATCATGCGCGCCAGGTAATAGACCGCGGCGTCCGGGTCCGAGCCGCGCAGGGACTTGATGAAGGCCGAGATGGTGTCGTAGTGTTTATCGCCGGTCTTGTCGTAGTAGAGCATGCTGTTGCGCACAGCTTCCTCAATGTGGGCCGCGGTAACGGCGCCGTCCGCCGAGAGCGCGAAGGCGGTTTCCAGGATATTGAGCATCCTGCGGGCGTCCCCGTTTGCCACGGCCACGAGCGTCTTCTTCACCCCGTCGTCCGCGAAGCGGGCGCCGCCCTCTTTCAGGACCTCGTCGCCGCGGAGCGCCTGGTCGAGTATCTTCATTAAATTTTCTTCAGAAAGGCGCGAGAGCTTGAGCACGCGGGTACGCGAAAGGAGCGGCGATATCACGTTGAACGACGGGTTTTCGGTGGTGGCGCCGATCAGGATAATGTCCCCGGACTCGACCGAGCCCAGGACCGAGTCCTGCTGTGCCTTGTTGAAGCGGTGAATCTCATCGAGAAAGAGGAGCGTCTGCCTGCCGTTCGCCCGGTTCTCTTTCCCCTTCTCGATCACCTTGCGCACGTCTGCGACGCCGGCGGAGATGGCGCTCAGGAAGTGCGCCTCCATGTTGCAGTACGACGCGATGATGCGCGCCAGGGTCGTCTTGCCCGAGCCGGGCTCGCCCCAGAGTATAAGTGAAAAGGCCGTCCCCTTGTCGATGATGGTGCTGAGGATCTTGTGCTCCGAGAGGAGGTGCTCCTGCCCCACGAACTCGTCAATGGTGCGCGGCCGGCACCGGTCCGCGAGGGGGCTGAACGCGTCTTTCTGGTCCATCATGGTACGCTATACCGCCCGTTTATAAATGTACAGATAAAAAAATCCGGCAGTGCCGGATTTTTTTATCTGTATCATGATTTCATGATTTCATGATTTACGATTCGGGAGCGCTTTCTTCCCGACGAAAATTGCCGCCGCCGGGACGTCCTGGACCGCCGCTGCCGCCGGTGCCGGGCTTCCTGGTCCTGCCGCCCTGCGAAACGTTCATCCGCCTGATTTTTTTCAGCCGGCGACGCTCAGCTTCCTCTTTCTTCCGCTTTTTCTCTTCGCTGGGCTTCTCATAGTAACGCCGGCGCTTCAGCTCTTTGAAAATACCTTCGAAGGCCATCTTCTTCTTGAGGTTCTTGAAGGCTTTCTCAATGTCGCCGTTCACGTCGACTTCTAAAGGGCTCGTCATCTGGATCACATCCTTTCTTTTTAATATTGCATTGCACGCAGTGTGTGGCACCTTAGAGAACTATATATTATTTGTCAATAAAAAATGGGCCGGAAATGTATTAATACGCCCCCCGTCCCCCGCGTTGCGGGGAGGGGCCGGGCAGGAGAGAATACCTCCAAATAATGATTGACCATCGGCTTTACAGCGTGCATATGCTGTTCCCTGTTACAAGCATAGACCCCCCGCGAGAGGAGCGACATGACAAGAAATAAAGCCATCAGGAACAGGATCAACGAGCGGAAAGACAGGGCCGTTACACTGGCCACAGACATATACCGGGGCGATGAAACACTGAACGGCGCGTGGCGCATGATCGCGAACGGGGCAAAGGTCCTTATCGTGGCAGGACGAAAATTCATCAAGGATGAATGCTTCACCAGGGCCTCGTCCATCACCTATACCATCATCCTCTCGCTGGTACCTATGCTGACAGTCGGGCTTGCCGTCTACTCGCTCTACTCCGGCGTGGGCCGGAACGAAAAGGAGCTTGTCGAAAGGGTCCAGCTGCTCCTTGATCAGTACAGCATTACGATGAACATCGCCCCGATCATAGAAACGATACTCGGCCTGGTGGATAATGCCGGCAAGATCGGCGGCATCAGCGCGGCGGTGATGATCTTTTCCGCGACCGCGCTGTTCCGGTCCCTTGAAAATTCGCTGAACGTCATATGGAAAGTAAAAAAGGGACGCCTCGTACACCTCCAGATCATCTTTTACTGGGCCGCGCTTACCCTGGGAGTCATCCTGCTGGCTTCAGGCACGTACGTGGCCGCGCGGATATCCGCTCTCATATCGCCCTTGAGCGCGCTGATCGGCTTTCTGGCGCCCTTTGCCATTATCTGGCTCCTCTTCCTGCTGCTCTACATCTCCCTGCCCAACACGAAGGTGCCATTCAGGCCCGCGGCGCTCGGCGCGTCCTTCACCGGCGCGGTGTGGGTGCTCTTCATCATGGGCTTCGCCGTGTACACCAGGACCTTCGCGGGCAGCACCCTGGCCGTCTACGGCGCCCTTGCCGGGATCCCGCTCTTCCTCCTGATGGTATACGCCTCCTCCCTCATCATACTGTACGGCGCCGAGGTGGCGTACACGCTGATGTACCCGGCCACGTACCGCAGCCTGAAGAAGGCCTTCAGCGACAGGGACGAGCTCCACGCGTACCGCGGCATCGCCCTGCTCTCCCGCATTTACCGGAAGTTCGAGTCGGGCGAAGGACCCACCACGCCGGCAGAGCTTGCGAAGGCGGGCGCCGGCACGCCCGTGGAGATAGACACCTTCCTGAAGCTCTTCCTGGACGGGAAGCTCATCATGCTGTCCGAAAACGGGAGCTACCTGCCGTCGGCCAGCTCGGCCCGTGTCGGCCTGAACGACATCCTTGACGCGATCATGAACATCAACCTGTCCGTGCCCGCCGGAAAATCGCAGGGGCGGCCGTTTCTCGCAAGGCTGTTCGGGAAGATAGAATCGAGCCGGAGGTCGGCGGTAGGCGCGCTGACCCTGAAAGACGTGATAGAGAAAGAGTGAGGTCCCGCGCTCCCGCGTCAGTACACGTAGTAGCCGAAGATAAAGGGGATGACCAGCACGTCTCCCTTGAGCTGGTCCTTCGGCACCGGGCCAAAGCTTTTTGAAAGACGTATCGCGTCGTAGCACGACGCGTTGAGGGACTTGTTCCCCAGTGAATCCAGAATCTGGATGTGGATGATGTCGCCCTCCCTGTTAAGGACGAAGACCATCTTCACTTCCTGGCTCGGTATTGCCATGATGCGCGTATAGCCCGGCGCGTACTCGCCCGAAAGCGGGTTGTACCCCTGCACGATCGAATTGGCAGCATCGGGCGGGTACCAGTTCGACGCGATCTTGTTCTTCATGTCCCTGAAGTACTTGAAATCCTTGAACTTGACGGTGTTGAAGCTGAACCTGCCGTCGTTCGTGTAGAAAAGGGCGTTCTCCCTGGTCACGTCGTTCTTGTCCGGGATCTGGACCTCGTCGAAAAGCCCTTTGTTGCCGGCTGCGCCCCCGATGCTGACGGTATGCTCGACGGACATCTGCATCTCCGAATCGTCGGACATGAGCATCCGCTCCCGGGCGCTCCGGGACGCGGCCGCCCGCCCGCCCTTCCCCTGCCCGCGGTCTCCCTTGAGAGCGCGGAAATCGAGCGAATTGTTCAGCCAGCGGCTGCCCGCTTTCTTCGTAACGTAGCCCTTCGCGGCCGAGTCCTTTTCCGAAAGGAGCGTCTCCGGGGTGACGACCCGGCGGTCGTCCTCGTTGATATTGACTATGATGTCCCGGCCCATGCCGGCCTCCCGGACCGCGTCATCCACGAGCGAGGCGGAGCCCAGCATGTTTCCTATCGAAGGAACGATGGAAGCGACCCCGACGACCAGGTGCAGGAAAAACGATATGAGGACGGTGAGGATGACCTGTAATTCGCCCCGGCGGTTCATTTCTTCCCCTGGGCCGGTTCGCATGATGCGAAGAGCTCTGTGATGAAAGCGGTGAAGGCCGCGGTCATGTCCACGCCCCTCCGGGACATGGCCCCGCGGGCAGTCGCGAAAAATTCCTCGAGCAGGACTGACCGCGACACCGACCCGTTGATGTACCAGACAAAGGGCGAGATGTGGAACGGGGTCAGCTGGCCGGCATGCACGAGCATCGCACCCGGGCCTATGCTCGTACCGGTGTTGATCAGCGTGCCGATGCTCGTTTTAACGAAGTCCCCCATGAAACAACCCATTTTCTTGAGCCCGGTCTTCTTCCTTGAATCCGGCGTGTATACTTTTACGTTTGAATAATCGTTCTTGAGATCGCTGTTCGCTGTCAGGGCCCCCATGTTCACCCATTCTCCGATGAAGGAATGCCCGATAAAGCCCTCGTGATACTTGTTGGCGTAACCCTGGAATATGGACTGCTCGATCTCCCCTCCCACGCGGGTTACGGGGCCCAGGGTGGTTCCTCCCCCCACCTTTGCCCCGGCAAGGAGACAGTCGCGCCCGATGGCGCAGGGCCCTTCGATCCTGGTGAAAGAGCGGACAACGGACCCGCCGCCGATACACACGGGACCCTTCGTCGCGTCGATCACCGCGTGCGGCTCGAAGGCAACGCCGTCCTCACAATATACCTGACCCGGATCGCCGAGGATTGTTACATCATTTCGGCTTCCGCCGGCGCCCGCGAAACCGGCGAGGCCGAAGTCGTGTCTGATGGCCCCCCTGTTCCAGTCGACCAGCTCCCAAATGAAATTTGCCTTCCGGCCCGTGGCGGGCGATTCGTAATCCGCGTAATAATCGATGGGTTTCAGGCCTAGCTTCATGATCCAGTTGGCTATGGAACCGGCCGGTGCCGAGGTCACGCCGGAAACACGGGCGAGGACCGGGACCGGCCCCATGATGACGGCGCTGTTTTTTTCAAGGTTGAAATCGGTTTCCGAGATGTACTTGAGGGCGTTGACGCAGAGGATATCGCCGCCCGACCCGAACACGGAGTAATCGTTGATCTTCGCGCCCGGATGGCGCTCGCGGTACCAGGGCGCCAGGTGTTCCCTGGTGAAGTAGTACGCCTCGCACCCGGAGAGGTTGCCGCCCCTGCCGAGAAACAGCTCCAGCCGCTCCTTGAACGAGAAGAGGCCGGACCGCAGCTCCCAGAGCGGCCTGGTCAGCGCGAGGGGGTAAAAATTATCATGAAGGTCATCTTCGAATATGACGATGTTCATAGCTTACCGCGTGACGCCCGCAGGCACCGGCGCGCCTATTTGTTCGCCTCTTCCTCGAGCAGCTTCTTCCGTGCGGCGATGACGTTGTCCGCCTCGCGTCCGGATATCGGGTCATAGTGCGAAAACTTCATCTCGAAGGTTGCCTTGCCGCTGGTCATCCCGCGCAGGTCGATGGTGTAGCGGAGCATCTCCGCCAGCGGGATCTGGGCCCGGATAACGGACACGCTGCCGCCGTCCTCCGCGCTGTCCATGCCCATGACCTTGCCGCGCCGGCTGGTGACGTCGCTCATGATGTCGCCCATGAACTCCTTGTCCACGTAGATGTGCACGTCCATGACCGGTTCGAGCAGCTGCGGGCCGGCCTTTTCCATGCCCAGCTTGAAGGCAGTGCGCGACGCGATCTTGAACGAGAGCTCGGACGAGTCGACGTCATGGTACTTGCCGTCATAGAGCTCCACCTCGACGTCGACGACCGGGAACTTGCCGAGCACCCCTTCCTGCAGAGCCTCGATCAGGCCCTTCTCAACGCCCGGGATGTACTGCTTCGGGATCGATCCCCCGAATATGGTCTCCTTGAACTCGTAGCCGGAGCCGCGGGGACGCGGCGCAAGGCGGATGTAGACCTCGCCGAACTGGCCGTGGCCGCCCGACTGCTTCTTGTGGCGGAAGTTCGAATCGGCCTTCTTGGTGATGGTCTCGCGGTACGGGACCCGCGGCTCGCGCGTCCTGACCTCGATCTTGTTCTTTTCCTTCAGCGCGTTCAGCACGATATTCAGCTGGATCTCGCCCATGCCCGAGAGGACCGATTCCGCGGTCTCGGCCTCGTAGGTATAGGTCAGCGTGGGGTTCTCTTCCGTGACCTTCGCGAAGAACTGGCCGACCTTGTCAACCTCGGCCTTGTTCACGACCTCGATCGCGTAGGAGAACACGGGGTTGGGCAGCCTGATGCTGGTGAGAAGCACCGGCCGCTTGGGATCGCAGAGCGTGTCCCCGGTCGAGGTGCGGTCAAGCTTGACGACAACACCGATGTCGCCGGCGTTCAGCTTTGGCACCTCTTCCTGCTTGCTCCCGATCATGGAGAACAGCTTGGAGGTCCGCTCCTTGTATTTCTTCCCGGGGTTCAGCACCTCGGCATCCGGCAGCATGACGCCGGATATGATCTTCATGTAGTTAAAGCGCCCCGCGTACTGGTCGATGTAGGTCTTCCACACGACCGCCGCAAGCGGGCCGGCCTCGCCGGACTTGATGACGATCTCCTTCGAATGGTCGTCGGGGTTGTCGCACTTGTAGTCTTTGCCCATGGCGGGGGCCGGGGCGAATTCCTTGACCATGGCAAGCAGCAGGCGGGCACCGATCCCTGTTTGCGACGAGCCGCATACGACCGGGGACAGCTTCGCAAGCGCCAGCTGCTCCTGGAGACCCGTGCGGATCTCGTCGTCGGTCAGGGCCTCGCCCTCAAGGAACTTCTCGATCAGGGCGTCGTCGCCTTCCGCCGCGACCTCGACGAGCTTGGTGCGCTCGGTATCCGCCTTCGCCTTCATGTCCGCCGGGATATCGCCCATGGCAACATCCTTGCCGCCGGCCTTGAGCGTCTGGACCTTCATCTGGAAGAGGTCTATCACGGCGCTGAACTTCTCGCCCTCGCCCACGGGAACGCAGAGGGGGGCGACGGCCGCTTTCAGTCCGGTTTTCACGCTGTCCATGGCCTTGTCGAAGCTCGCGCGCTCCTTGTCCATCTTGTTTATGAATATGATCCGGGGGATGTTGTTCTCATTCAGGTAGCGCCACCACTTCTCGGTCTCGATCTGGACGCCGTCGACCGAATCGATCACGAGGATTACGCACTCTGCAGCCTGGACCGCGGCCCGTGCCTCGCCGATGAAGTCGGCCGTTCCGGGTGTGTCGAGTATGTTTATCTTGACGCCGTCGATCTCCACGAAGCCCATCGCGCTCCTGATCGACATCATTCTCTTCTTTTCGTCATCGTCATAGTCAGAGGTGAGGGTCCCCTGGTTGGGGTTTCCGATTTTATCGATTTTTCCTCCGGCGAGGAGCATGGCGTCCATCAGGGTCGACTTGCCGGTGCCGCCATGACCGATAAGGGCAATGTTACGTATCTGATCAGCTTTGTATTCCTTCAGCATCCACAAACCTCCAGAAACCGTGTCGCAATATGATTATACCCGCCGCCCGGGGCTGTCCGAGCGGAATCTTTTATTCAGATGTTGAGAGAAAATAATAATGAGGCCCTTTTTTGTAAAGAACTTTATTAATGTATAAAGGATGATATACGGCAGCAACGGCCGGCCATCGGGCCCTCTCGCGGTGCACCCGTTACCGCGCGCGCTGATTCAACCGATAATGCTTTAAAAAAAAGAATGGACATTATTCTCAAAAACTTTATAGTGTGCGACCTGTGGCCCCGGCATGAAAAACCGGGGTCCTCAGGCCATACCACCACTGAAACAAAGGAAAACGATATGTCAGCCAAGATCGAAGTGAAAAAAGTCACCGATAAAAAAATGATGCTGGAATTCATCAAGCTCCCCTGGACCGCCAGGATATACGCGGGCGACCCGGCATGGGTACCTCCCGTTATCAGCGACATGGTGGCATTCTTCGACCCGGCGAAGGGATATTTCTTTGAGCACGGCGAGGCAGATTTTTTCATCGCGTACCGGGACGGGAAGCCGGCCGGCAGGATCACCGCGCATACCTACAAGCTGTACGAGGAAAAATTCGACAAAGAGACCGGTTTCTTCGGCTTCTACGAATCCATCGACGACCTCAATGTATCGAAGGCACTGTTCGACGCCGCCCGCGAAGCGCTCCGCGCCAGGGGAAAAAAGATAATGAACGGGCCGCAGAGCTTCACCATATACGATTCGGTCGGGTTCGACTGCATGAACAACGGCAGGATGCCCGTGACGGGCATATTACATTTCGCCCACTGGTATGAAAAGCACGCGCTGGCCTACGGGTTCGAGAAAAAGGCTGACTGGTTCTGCTTCATGGTGAAGGAAGACGGGATCAACTGGGACCCCCTCTTCAAAATGCGCGCCGAGCTGCAGAAGAAAACCGACGTCAAGTTCGTCATCGCGAAAAAGCGCGATATCCCGTCGCGCGCCGGCGACGTGATGCGCATATTCAACGCCGCATGGGAAGGCAACGAGGACCATATCGCCCTTACACAGAAGCAATTCGACAAGATGTTCAACGAGCTGAAGATGATACTCATCCCCGAGCTCGCCATATTCGCGGAAAAGGACGGGAAGACCATCGGCTTCATCCTTTCCGTTCCCGACGCCAGCCCGGGCATCGCGGCGCTCAACGGGCACCTCTATCCCTGGCGGCTCATCAAGCTCCTCTGGAGGGTAAAGCGCACCCGCACCCTCAGGACCATCCTGATGGGGGTCATGCCGGAATTCCGGGGCCAGAACATCGACCAGATACTCATCCTCATGACCATCGAGATAGGCATCGGCATGGGCTACAACCAGTCGGACTGCTCGCTCATCGTGGAGAGCAACAAGAAGATGATCGGCGCACTGAAATACCTGAACGCGGACCGGTACAAGGGATACCGCATCTTCCAGATCAAGGTGTAAATGATAAAGGGGTTTCAGGCTTTCCCGTATACCTCAACCCTGTGCCGCTCCACCCACCCGGTCACGTGCGTGGAGCTCCCCTGCAGCGCGCCGTCCCGTATGAAGCGGACAAGCCCCTCGCGGTCCCGTACCTTTTCCCTCTGCGGCAGCACTGAGATCCCGAGGGGCACGCTCTCGATCCTGCCCATTGTTTTCATGAACTCGCGCGACGTGCCCCAGGGCAGGTCATAAAAGAGCTCCCTGCTCAAAGCCTTATTCTTCAGTCCAATCAGGTAACACGCTCCGTCCTTATCCGGACCCAGAACTGCGTCGTGGTCATCCAGCTCGGCGAAGGCGGAGCGCAGCAGGTCTGCGGACACGCCGGGAACGCCTCCGCAGACCATCACCGCGCGGGTAACGCCGCGGCCGAGAACGTCCGCGAAGGCGTTGTACCGGCGCGCGCCGGTGTCGCGGCCATGCTGCACCAGCCGGAGCGCGTCGCCGAAAATACCGGGCGGTCCCGCGCCTCTCGAACCCGTGCCCACAACCACGGGCACGGCGCCGGCATTGTGCGCAGCGTCCAGGAGGTCCCGGATGATGCAGACCTCGAGCTCCAGTGCAAGGTCAGCGCCCAGTTCCCGCTCCAGCCCGGGGATGACGCTGCCCGGCTCAGGGTAATGGATGAAGAGGATGACCGCTTCGCTCACGGCAGGCCTCCCGATGCGGCCCGCGGCAGGCGCATCTCATTGTGCCCGCGCGCGCACAGCCGCGACCGTCTTCAGAACAAGGAAGACCCAGGGGAGCCAGTGGAAGAACAGGTCCCACCAGTCCACGGGCAGCGGAAGATTGCCGGTGAAAAGCAGGATGGTCTTTTTCCAGACATGGGGCGGGTTGTACGGCGCCAGCCCCACGGTAAGGCACGCGATGATAATTATGGCCCAGGGAATACGCGCAATGATGTTCATACCGCCCTCCCCCTGCTGTTGAGATTATCGGGCACGCGCCCGTGGCAGAAACCGCTCCTCATTATGGGCCGTATATCTCCCGACCCGCCTGTATACAATGTAATACATTTTATTCACAGGGTGTAATTAATTTATTGATGTTTTTTCGAGTATCGTATATGTAAAACTTAATTCATCATACGTACCAGTGCAATATCAGCCGGTTATACTTGGAGCTCTGCCCGCTGGCGTCCTGTCCGGCTGGATGTGCACGATTCCTGTTTCTGGCAGATTGCAGCGGTTTTTTGCGCCGGGCAACGAGTTGAACGCATAATCACGACATACCCTGGGGAATCAAGAGAGGCCGGCATATGAAAAGGATCGCTTCCGCAGCGGGCCTGCTGATCAGCGTCTACTTCATCTATAACATCGTGAGGCACATGATCGCGCCCGGGGGGAACACCGGGTATACGCGCATGCTCATGTTCACCTGCCTGGGCACCATACCCATATCGTTCATGATGATGGTCGCGGGAGCGACCGGCAAGTGGGACGCGCTGGTCGGACTGGCGCGGGAAGCCGGCGGAGGAAGCGGGCCGCTGTACGCGCTCGCGCTTGCCGGGCTGATCACCGTGGCGGTAGTGCTGCCCGTCGTCCTGCTGGCGGCCGCCTGGTACATGATGGGCCTGCGCTTCGGCTTCCTGTTCGTGCTCTTTTTCGTGCCGATCGTGATGCGGCTCGTGACGAGGCCCGCGCAGGAATGCGCCATTAACGGCGTCATGCAGGCGCTCCTCTTTTTCGCTGCCATGCTGATCGGGGCCGGGATCTTCGCCTGGCTGGAAAAGCGTTCCATGGAGGGCGTCTACGCGAAGCAGGTGCAGGCGATCTTCGAGGGGTACGACTACGCCTCGTCGGGGCGGATGTTCTTCGCCGCCACGGTGTTCGCGCTGGCGAACCAGCTCATCGAGCTCGGGTATGCGATCGCGGGGCTGGTGCGGGGAAGGTAGGCGGCGCCGCCTGCGTTACAGCTCCGTGAACACCGCCCCGGCCGGCAGGCGCGACTTGGGCAGGTGCGCGTTGTAGTCCCCCTCGCCGCGGTACCCCAGGCACACGATCACCAGGGAGGCCAGCCCCCTGTCCGCGAGCCCGAGCTCCGCATCCAGCGCTCCGGCGTCGAACCCCTCCATGGGGCAGGCGTCGATCCCGAGCGCGGCCGCCCCGAGCAGGAGCATGCCCAGGGCCAGGTAGACCTGCTTTTCCATCCAGGGCCGCTCGTCCCCGCGCTCGTTCCGGTGCAGGCCAAGATAGAAGCGCCTCCCCCTGTCCTGTCCCGCCTTTGCTTCCGGCGCGGTGAAGCGGCCGTCCCGCTCCTCCTGTCCGATGAGCGCGGCGAGGTGCGCCTCATCCAGCCCGGTGCGGACGCACAGCACAGCCACGTGGGAGGCGTTCAGGATCTTCGGCTCGTTGTAGGCGTAGGACGGCCTGGTCGCGGCGCCGATCCGGGCCTTGCCCTCCGCGCCCGAGGCGATGATAAAATGCCAGGGCTGGGAATTCACGGACGAGGGGCTCAATCTCAGCAGGGTCCGCAGCTCATCCATGAGCGCCTCCGGGATCTTTTTGTCCGGGTCAAACGCCTTGGTCGCGTAACGGGCCCGAGCTAATTGTGCTATGTTCATTGTAATAACTCCCATTTGCCTGATACGTAAATCCACTGTTTATATGATTACAACCACGAATGAACAATTATTGCTTCACAATTTTCCGGAAAGGCCGAATCATCTCGGTCTTCATACGCTGCCTGTACACCACGTTCCTGAACCCGGGGAGCCTGACCATCAGGGTGAGAAAGCCGTTGATCATGCGCTGTCCCGTTTTCCGCTTCGGGAAATCGTAGAGGCCGTGGCTCTTGTAATACTTGTGGTCCGCGATGAAGGGGAACCGGAGCCAGCTCCAGACCTCGTCCCTGAATATCTTCCAGCCGCCCACGCTGTAAAAGGTCGGGGGCGCCTCGTAATGGCGGTCCGCCAGGGCGACGGCCGAGAAGGCCATGTTCCGGATCGCGCGGTCCAGCTCCTTCGGGTCGCCCGCCTCGTCGGTCACGACGTCCACCATGTTGGCGTGCTGGAACTCGGGCATCGCCCTGATGAACTCGCGCAGGGAGTCCAGCTTCGAAAGCGGGCCGGACACCAGGAACCCGATCTGCTTGCCCGCGAGCACGGGCGTGTGGTTGTTGTAGAAGCTCCGGTCTATGAACTTCTTCCACGCGGCCGAGCAGTACCGGTCCCGCGTCTCGAAGCAGTAGAAGATGATGTCCGCGGTCTTGACGCGCGACTCGAAGAATTCGTGGAATTCGTCGCTGTCGCCGTACACGCAGTCGTTGTCGTACCCGCACTGGATGCAGCCCAGGCACCCGCCCTTCACGTCCAGGTCATGGATGTTGACCACCGCCGGGACGCCCGCGAACGAGGCGTGGAGGCGCGCTGCCATTCTGGCAAGGTTGGTGGACGGGCCGGACGCGTCGCTCATGATGAGCACGGTTTTCCCGGCCGGGTCCGCCTTCTCCTTCACCGGGGACGGCCTGTACGCGAACGCGCCCCGGGCCACGGGCGGATAGGCCCGGGCGGCCGGCGCGCCGCTTTTCACCGCGCCGAGCATGACCTCGATGAACCCGCCGAATCGCCTTCGCTCCGCGCTCCTCACCAGGTCGTACATGGACGCGGAGAACGAGCCGGCGAACTTCATGCCCAGGTCGTCGCAGATCGCGCGCATGTAGTTGTGCGCCGTGTGGTCGAAGAAATGGAGGGACGTGGTGAGCACGGCCGCAAACTTCGATTTGAAGGCGGACGCGGCCTTCCCCTCGAACACCATCTCGATAAACCGCTTGTACTGGGACGGGACGAGAAAATAATAGAGCGGGAAGGCCCATATCACGAGGTCCGATGACCTGACGTCGTCCAGGACCGCGCGGAAGGCCTTCGGGTCTTTCTCGAGCGCCTTGATCCGGTGCGAAATATTGTGCACGGTCAGGACGATGTCCGGGTGCAATTGCCGCATGTAATGGATATACTGCATCGTCACGCTCGTGTCGCCCTTGGGGCTGCCGTTAAGGACCGCTATTTTCATGTGACCTCCCTCGTTCCATATCATTGATAATCGACCCGGTACATGCCCAATAGATTGAATAAGCAAGGGATAATAATCAACTTCTTTTTTAAACCGGCAGCTCCCCTCCGTTTACCATCCCATCCTCCGCCCGTACAAATCTCCGGACCACTATCCCGGCAAACGACCTGTTATTTTAAGCATGTCTGCGATCGCGGGGCCGGGAAAATACCGCACGGCCAGACTGATTTCCAGGCACGATATTGCACATTTTCTGTAAGTAATACTAATAAGACACGATTGCAGCCCTGCAATTATCCGGAAAAACGTGGCTCATCCGTTTTTTTTTAAAATAAGGACTCCGCACCGGCCAAATCTATTATATTGATATGAGGAGGATTAAACCCGGTTCCAATTACACTCAATCATGCTCCTTTCCTTTATAGCGGCACTACCCTGGGTATATCCGCTACATGAACGGCCACCAAAATGAAAAAAAACGATAACGCCACAACCCGTCTTGATAAAAAATCGTTTAACGAGCTGCGCGAGAGCGAGGAACTCTTTCGGAACCTGGCCGAGTCCACCCCCATGGCGATCCTCATTTACCAGGACAACAAGTGGATGTACGCGAATCCCTCCGCGGAGCGGATAACCGGGTACACGCGGCAGGAGCTGGCCGCGATGAATTTCTGGGACATGGTGCACCCGGATTTCAAACAGCTCGTCACCGAGAGGGGCAAGAAGCGCCAGGCGGGGGAAAACGTCATCTCGAGCTACGAATTCAAGATTATCACGAAATCGGGGGACGAGAAATGGGTGCTCCTCAACGGCACGACCTCCACGCTGGGCGGCAGGCCCGCCGGCCTTATCAACGTGATAGACATCACTGAGATGAAGCGGATCGAGGAAGAGCTGATGGCGACCAACGAGGAGTTCGAGGCGACCAACGAGGAGCTCATCAACTCGCAGAAGGAGCTGGAAGAGAGCGAGCGCCGCTACCGGGACATATTCGACAATTTCCCGGTAGGCATCTTCCAGACCACCCTGGAGGGGAATTTCATAACGATCAACAACGAGATGGCGCGGATCCTCGGGTATGCGTCCCCCCGGGACAGTGCCGCCCCGGGAGAAAACATCACGAATTTCTACCTGGAGCCGGAGATCAGGCACCTGCTCCTGGCCGACGTGCAGATCAACGGCCACGTGGACCACTTTGAAACGCAGTTCAGAAAAAAATCCGGAGAGCTTACCTGGGTGTCCATCAACACGCATCTCAGGAACCGGGCAGGCGACGGGCCCTACCTGGAAGGCTACATCCAGGAGATCACGGCACAGAAGAAGGCGGAAGAGGAGATGCGGGACCTGGGGAAACAGCTGATACAGGCGCAAAAGATGGAGGCGATCGGGCGGCTGGCCGGAGGGATTGCCCACGACTTCAACAACCTGCTCACGGCAATCATGGGAAACGCCGAGATAGCCCTGAAAACCATAGGCGAAGGGTCCGGCATAGACGAAAACATAAACGACATTCTCGTCACGGCCATCCGGGCCGCGGAGCTGACCAAGCAGCTCCTCGCGTTCAGCCGCCGGCAGGTCATCCAGCCGGTCCCGATCGACATCAACGTCTTCCTGTCCAGGGTCGAGCGGATGCTGCGGCGCATAATAGGCGAAACCATCACGCTGCACATCCGCCGGCGTTCGGACAACGCCTTTGTGAAGGCGGACCCCACCCTGATGGAGCAGGTGATCATAAACCTGGTCGTCAACGCCAGGGACGCGATGCCGGGCGGCGGGACCATCACCATCGTTTTATCGCATGAAATCGTTACCGGCGTGCGCAGCGAGCCGTACGGATCGGTCCCGGCCGGCGACTATATACGCATCGACGTCATTGACACCGGTATCGGCATCGACCGGGACCTGCTTGAAAAAATCTTCGATCCTTTTTTCACCACGAAAGGAGAAAAGGGAACGGGGCTGGGCCTGTCCACGGTGTACGGGATCATGCGGCAAAACGAGGGCTATATCACGGTCAGAAGCGAAAAGGGCGAGGGATCGACCTTCACCATTTTTCTTCCCCGGGACCTCGCCGGCGCGGCGCAAGAGAAGCACGAGACGGCCGGGCAGGCGCCGGAGCATGACGGGGAAGCCGGGGAAACCATCCTGGTCGTGGAGGACGAGGACCACGTGCGGAAGCTCATCGTGCGCGCCCTCGCCTCCCGGGGATACACGGTCCTGGAAGCCGCCAACAGCAGCGAAGCCATCAACGTCAGCGCGCGCGAAGGCCGCCCCATCGACCTGATCCTGACCGATATCGTCCTGCCGGACATACCCGGGCCGCGGCTCGTCGAGAAGGTACGGTCGGACCGGCCCGGGATACGGGTGCTCTTCATGTCGGGATACACGGAACACAAGATCGCCGCGAACGAGGCGCCGGGAGACGGCATGCATTTCATCCCCAAGCCGTTCCTCCTGAGCGAGCTGCAGAAAAAAATACGCGAGGTACTGGGCGCGATGGTAACGTCAATAATTTTTCGCACATTCAAAGTCCTCGATCATCCGACCTAATA
>ERZ795056.2442-NODE-2442-length-20635-cov-6.674927_pt1 | contig 20635 bp, 20 predicted proteins | sample MGYA00375140_ERZ795056 | MGnify/ENA primary metagenome ERZ795056 (study PRJEB30185, sample SAMN05720227) | activated sludge metagenome | isolation source: Anaerobic digester | place: USA | collected 2015-03-09 ... | reverse complement strand
AACTACCCGAACAGGCGTCAATAGAACAACAGGTAAATGACTTGGCGTCTATGGGTCAACGTGTGCTTGGCTTTGCATATCGTTTTTGGGATGATGTTCCCGATAATCCGGAAAGTAAACTGCACGAAACCGGGCTCCGGTTCCTCGGTTTAACCGGCCTTGCCGACCAGCCCAGGGAAGAAGTGGCCGCTGCCGTTGCACAATGCCGGGTAGCAGGCATCATCCCGGTAATGATCACCGGTGATCACCTGCTTACTGCAAAAGCCATTGCGGTAAGAATGGGTATTTTGAATCACAAAAAGGATATATGCCTTACCGGTAGAGAACTGGCTTCTGTCGACAGCAATGATTTCCTGGATATGGTGGAAAAAGTTAAAGTTTATGCCCGGGTTTCACCTGAACAAAAACTAACGATCGTAAAAACATTGCAACAGAAAGGTCATTTTGTTGCCATGACCGGCGATGGCGTGAATGATGCACCTTCTTTAAGACGTGCAAACATCGGCATCGCCATGGGTATAACGGGTACGGATGTTGCAAAAGAAGCGGCTCATATGATATTGCTCGATGATAATTTTTCAACCATCGTTAAAGCTGTTCGGGAAGGAAGAAGGATCTATGATAATATCCTGAAATTTATCAAATACCTCATGACTACCAATGCAGGTGAATTATGGACATTATTGCTCGGCCCTTTTCTAGGATTACCAGTTGCGCTGTTGCCCATCCACATCTTGTGGATCAACCTGGTTTCTGATGGATTGCCAGCCATATCCTTATCATTTGAGAAAGCGGAAGAGAATATCATGGACAGGCCCCCAAGGCCACCTGGACAAAGTATTTTTGATAATGGCAGAGGCCTGCATATCATTTGGGTTGGAATATTTATGGCAGTGATCGCTTTAATAGCACAGGCCTGGGCCATCAGGAATGGCTTGCATTGGCAAACCATTGTATTCAATGTTTTATGCCTGAGCCAGATGGGACATGTTTTGGCCATACGTTATGAAACCAAATCATTTTTCGGAAAAGGGATTTTTTCAAATAAGCCTTTGATCATCTCCGTTGCATTTGCTTTTTTGTTGCAATGGCTTGTTACGTATACTCCTGTCTTGCAAAAAATATTTAAAACGGAAGGCTTGTCTCTCAGCGAATTCCTTTTTGTAGGCTTGTTGTCATCTGCGGTTTTTTGGGCAGTTGAGATTGAAAAGTGGTTTAGCCGACGGAGAATAAAATCCGGAATGCAATCGGTTTTATAAAAGATTACAGTTACTTTATAAAAAAGAGACAACCCTGGAAAGGGTTGTCGTTAGCTAAAACCACTGCTATTACCAAACTAAAACCTTCTTTAATCATTGTTTTGTAACGGTGCCACTGCCACTTACCTGCACGTCAAGCACAGGATCGCCATGGTACCTGATATTGCCACTTCCATAGATTCTTGCTCTTAAACTTTCTGTACAATTTGTCTCAATATCACCACTTCCGTGAATGATGGCGTCATTCCGTTTCGAGAGCAAGCCATACGCTTTGATATTACCACTCCCATTTATATCAAAGTAAACCTGGTCGTAACTGCATTGATTGATGATGATATCGCTGCTGCCATTGATAGAAGCATCCAGGCTGGGGGCACCTGTAAATCCATCGATCCAGATATTTCCACTCCCATTGGTTCCAACATCTTCCAGCTTTGGCATGATGATAAATAGTTCAATATTGCTGTTCTTTACATTTGTGTACGCTTCTTTATATTTCACAATAAGCTTATTATTCTGCACTGTTGTTTCAGTGATCCCAACCAGGTTCTCATATCCCTTTACTTCTATTCTTTGTGAAGCGCCCTGGCTGATGTGAACTTTAATATCTCCGTTCGTTTGCAGATAGCTGAAACTCTCCAGGGTTCTTTCCTGGCTGATATTATTACCTGTTCCTCTGATGGTTTCTTTGGAGCATGCGTTCAATGTTACCGCCAAAAATAACATGCCTGTGATTTGTCTGATGTTCATGAATGATGTGCTTATATGTTAGTATTATTTCCCCGGCTGGTTTTATGCATGTTCTTTTCAAATCATAAAATATGACTTATGTTCGTGTCCTCATATCTGTCTTCACCAGATAATAATAACATGACCATAAAAAACCGGTCCATTATACCCCAGATTTTCTTTTCCATTTTTTTGTTTTTTTTGATTCTGTAAAAATCATATAAATCTTCCTGCCCGGCATCACTGGTTGAATGAACCGGTATACCCACTGTATGAATTGTATTTTTTGATGAATGTTACTTTATGATCAAGCTACTTTTAGATGTACTGCCGGCCGATGTTCATTGATGAGTTCAGCCAGGTTATCAGATTTGCTTTCCATATTTTTCCCCGGATTGATACCCGATAGCCTGTTTGCAGCTGTTTTTTTTCTTTCAGCTTCACTGGCCAGGCAGGCCATGATAATTTGCGTGGTAATGTATTTCCCTTTCATGATGTTTTTGTTGTTTTTAAAACCGGCGATAAAGAATCTGGCGGTTTTTTTAATTCGTATAAATATTGCCAACCCGTTTCCTGATCTCGAAGTCGGCCGTTTCTGATGCAGTTACTTTTATGTCGCCGCTGTTTTTTATGGCTACAAAGCAATCGCCGTTTACATGTACGTGTAATGATGTTGAGTGGAGCTCACCAATAGATTTCACTACTGAGCTGCCATTGATTTCAATTGTTTTCAGGTTGGCCACATCAAGTGTTACTAAAACTTTATGATTGAGCGAACCAGCCTTACTGCGGATATACAATACCCCTTTTTTAATGATCCATTCTACTTTATTCATATCAGCGACCGATCCATTAAGTTCAATTTTCCGGGCAGTATTTTCATTCAATGCCAGGTCAATATCATCTTCAATAATGATCTTGGTAAACGGGGTGAAATATTGTGCAGAAAAGTTGTTGAATGGCTTGCCTGTTTCGTTGGTTGCTGCACTTAATGTTGCTATGAACAGGACTGCTGATAGAAAGCTGATTATTTTTTTCATTTTTTTGTGTTTTTGTTGCCAGGGCAACTGTGATAATTTATTTATAATGCAAATATGCTTTGGAAAACATGCATGCACAATCGCATAAGCGTGTGAAAAAAAGTGAATATTCAGGATTGATTTAGTTGCATTTAAAGGATCGGAAATATTTATCCGGTTCTACAACCGTTTATCATCAGATCTGGTTGGTTAGTGCTTACAGGCAGTCACATAAATATGTGGTTTTGTATTTATCCTTTTAATATGCCAAACCAATTATTAGATTTGTGAACCAATATGAGATACTTTTTTACCTTATTGTTTCTCCTGTTCAATCTTGTTTCCGGGGCACAGTTCATCCACGGCTTTGCTTTTAGTCATATTACTACAGATGATGGTATCGGCCTGGCCAGCAACGTGGTGCGGTGTATATTCCAGGATAATAAAGGGTATTACTGGGTAGGCACTGCTAACGGCCTTCAGCGATTTGATGGAAGTAAATTTGTTTCATTTTCTGTGAGTAAGCCTGGCAGCGATAAACTGCCGCATGCCGAAATTACCCAGATCATTGAGGTGGGAAAAGGGAAATTGATCCTGGCGATCCCATCACTGAGAGAGTTTGGCCTGTTCGATCCTTTTGATTTCAGTTATCACAGGATCCCGGTTAAAAGCAATGCCTTTCTCCCCGTCCGGTCTGAGTTTTTTCTCTGGAAGGCAACTAACGGAGAAGTATACATGAATATACCAAAATATGGAATATTGCGTTTTGATGCAAAACAAACTGCCTTTATAGATGATAATTATTTTCAGTTTCCAAAAGGGTGGGTCCCGGCATTGTCGGGTGTTCATGAAGACGTGGTAAAAGCACAGTATTGGATTTGTACCGATAGCGGCCTTTGTGTGTTTGATAAACGTTCGGGGCAAATCTGGAACCGGCATAACAACCCACTGAACTTTCCTATCCTTAATAATGAAAAGGTTCAGGATGGTATAACTGAAATTTACATCGACCAAAAAAGACGATTCTGGGCGGTAGGCTGGCCCAAATGGAAGAACGATGGCCAGGCTAAGTATTGCCTTGATAGTACCGGGACCTTTTTCCTGGAAAAGGATTCTGCAGGCTTGAATACAGGACCAGCGGGCTATACAGAAAGCCGCCAGTATTTTGAAACAGGAAAAGGAGATATATGGCTATACGGTCTTGGTATACTTTTTTCATATGACAGAGTGCAACAAAGGTTTGTGTATAATAAGAGCAGCGCCAGCGGCGATGTATACAGCATCAACTATGAAGTGGTCTTCCAGATGATGGAAGATCGCGATGGGAGTATCTGGATCGCAACCGACAGGGGACTGTATACCATCGCTTCAAATGAAAATGCAAGCTCTGTAACAAACATTGTTTTCGACAATAAAAAAAATACAACATCCATCACAGATATCCTGGAACTTTCAAATGGACAATACTGGTTTGCTTCATGGGGGGAAGGGGTACGGATTGTTGACAAAGATTTTCGGGTAATCGAGAACGATATATATAAGGATGCGCCGCCTGCAAACTGGACTGTAAACAAAAAAAACGCCAGTAAATTAACCTGGAACCTGTGCAGGGAGCGTGCGACAGGAAATGTCTGGATAGGTTGCAACGATGGCATACTGTTGATCCATGATCCGGTAACAAAACGAACCCGTTACCTGGAACCCGAAGCATGCAACAGAAGTACCATCCGATTTATGGTGGAAGATAAAGCCGGTCTTGTATGGCTCGGAACGCAGGGCGGAAGGCTGATCAGGCATAAACAGGGAGAATTCAAGGTCATGCAGGATATCGGTACCATCATCTACAAAATATTTATAGACAGGCAAGGATGGATATGGCTGGCTACACATGAAAAAGGACTCTACGCGATCAATCCCGCAAACGGCGCCATCCTGCAACATTATACCGCTGAAAGTAAAACGGGCAGGTTATATAACAATACAGGCAATGATATTGAACAGCTTAATGACAGTCTCATTGTTTACGGGGCTGGTGTACTGAATGTAATTAATAAACGATCCGGGCAGGTACGACTTTTAACTTACGAAGACGGCTTGCCATCCAATAATGTTATGAGGCTGAGGATGGATCATATTGGTTACCTGTGGATCGTTACAGCCAACGGTTTGTGCAGGTATAATCCCGGCAATAACCGGTTCACCCCTTATGGGCGCAAAGATGGGATATTACTGGCCGAGCAAACTAACGTTGCCGATTATGCGAGCAGCAATGGACAGATTTTGTTTGCCGGTGGACACGCTGTCATCAGTTTCGACCCCGCTGTTTTCTCTAATAATCACCCTCCGCCGGATGTATCTATAACCGATTTTAAAATATTCAATACTTATATCCCTGTAGATTCCATTCTTGAATTGCCGCAGGTAAAACTGCCACATGATCAGAATTCATTCTCAATTTATTTTTCATCACTGAGTTTCCTGCAGCGGGATAAGCTTACTTATTATTATATGATGGAAGGTGTTGATAAGGGATGGCGAAGAGCAGATCGTGGCTTTTCAGAAAATTACTCATTGCTGCCCCCCGGGAAATATACTTTTAAAGTGTATTGCGAAAACCTCGAAGGGATCCGTTCCTTACATACAACATCCCTGTCTATCTACATAAGGCCTCCATTTTGGCGCACTGCATGGTTTATCAGTTGTATGCTTTTCATCCTGGCACTTATTATCTACCAGTTTCACAGTTCAAGGGTTAAGCGACTGCTGGCCGTGGAAAAATTGCGCAACAAAGTTGCCCGCGACCTGCACGACGATATGGGCAGTACCCTCAGTACCATTAATATACTTACCTCCATGGCAAAAACAAAGATGAATTCAGATATCGTTAAAACAACAGAATACCTGGGCAAGATCAGCGACAACAGCCAACGCATGATGGAAGCCATGGATGATATCGTATGGAGCATCAAGCCATCTAACGACAGTATGCAAAAAATTGCAGCCCGTATGCGTGAATTCGCTACCAATGTGCTTGAAGCAAAAGAAATAGAACTAGACTTTAAGGTGGAAGACAAAGTATATGATGAGAAGCTTGATATGGAAGCCCGCCGGGATTTTTTCCTGGTATTTAAGGAAGTGATCAATAATGCAGCAAAGTATTCCAGGGCATCGCGTGTATCCGTTAACGTAACTGTTCAAAAAAACTGGTTGATCCTTTTAATCAGGGATAACGGGATAGGATTTGATGTGGCCACAAATGATAATGGCAATGGCCTTGGGAATATGAAAAAGAGGGCTGAGGCCATGAGGGGAACCATTCAGTTTATTTCTAAGCCTGGGCAGGGAACTGAAGTGCAGGTGAAAGTACCTGTTATGTAAACGAAACAAGCAACAATTTATGAACCGTTTCATCAGCCAGAAATTCAGATTTTATTCATTCGTATGTATTGCGTTATTATTATTCGTTCATGGTTATAATCTTAACCAGGCATACCTGCAGCCCTTTTCGCAAGTAAGGGAAAAAATAACCTTTACTACATTTTTCGAGTACTTATTTGCCAACGGGCTTCTGCGGTTTCGCATTCCATTGCTTTTTTTGATATCGGGATATATTTTCGCCATGCAGGATAACCGGTCATACGGAGATCGCATTAAGAAAAGATTTGGGTCTTTGATGATCCCTTTTTTTATATGGAGTGCTGTTGGCCTGCTGATAACTTTCCTGTTGCAACAATTTCCAGTAACAGCACAAGCCGTTTTAAATTCAAAGCTCGATCAGCTTGGTGATAACCGACCTTATTCGGAAATTGGTTGGAAAGGTATTTTATTGCGTTGGTTGCTGGTACCCATCTCGTTTCAATTATGGTTTATAAGGAGCCTGTTTTTGTATAACCTGATTTACCCGGTATTTCGTTGGGCAGTAACGAAGATTCCGGTGATATGGTTCAGTTTACTTTTCATTATGTGGATCGGTATTTTTGACCTGATGCTTGTTGAAGCATTGGGGATGTTCTTTTTTTCGCTGGGTATCTGGCTTCAGAAAACCCATTTTCCCATCGATAGAAAACCTGCCTGGTTCAGTAGTTATATTGCCTGGTTATGCTTTATAGGATTTGCTGTAATTAAAACGTTTATGGCATTTGAATTTGAAGAATATTCAACATTAAATGTTGTATTGATGATCCTCTTACACTATGGTTCTATCCTCGCTGGCATCCTTGCGGTATGGTTCGGTGGCGACAGGCTTGTTAAATGGTGCATGCAACGCCAGTGGTTCCTGTGGGCATCCGCATTCTCATTTATCATTTATGGTCTCCATGTTCCTTTATTACCCTATGTAACCAGCCTTGTATATATGTATTGCCATAACCTGGCTTATTATCGTTTGATTACCTTTATCGTGGTGCCATTTAGTGTACTGTTGTTTTGCATTGGCGCCGGAGCCTTGCTGAGAGCCATTGTTCCGGGTTTTTACAGGCTGGCAACCGGCGGAAGAGGGTTTAATTAGTTAACATATTTATGTGGTTGTAAATAGGAAATTGGCCATTTATCTTTGTATCAACTAAACCAAGTATCATGATCAGGTTGCTATTGTATGAAGACAATCCCCAGCTAAGAGAAGGGCTTACCATGCTCATCAGCGGATCTGAAGGTTTTGAAGTGTTGGCAGCTTTTAAGAATTGCGACAATGTGCAGGCAGAAGTGGAAGCTTTTAGTCCTGATGTGATACTGATGGATATTGATATGCCGGGTGTGAACGGCCTTGAAGGGCTTAAAAGAATCCGGGAGATCAATAATGCCGTGAAGATACTCATGCTTACTGTTTTGATGATAACAGAAATATTTTCCAGGCCATCAGCAATGGAGCGAATGGATACATCTTAAAGAAAACAGCTCCCGCCAAATTACTGGAATACATTGCTGAAGCACAGACCGGCGGTGCTCCCATGACAGCTTCGGTAGCAACACAGGTGCTTAAAATGTTTTCTTCCATGAACAATGAGAAAGGGGAAGATTATAACCTTTCGGAAAGAGAGAAGCAGGTACTTCAGTTCCTGGTAGAAGGATACAGTTATAAAATGATCGCCGGCGAAATGTTTATAGCCATTGATACGGTGAGAAGCCATATAAAGAAAATCTACGAAAAACTACACGTCAACAGCAAAAGTGAAGCGGTTGCCAAGGCTTTTAAAGACAAGATCGTTTAATGCGTGTCTTGTTATAACTGCGTTTAATTATTTACGTTAGTTGCTGCCTTTTTTATTTATTTTTCTTTCATTATTTCCGGAATATTTCAATTGGGCGACCTAAAAACCGCTGCTGTGGCTAATTGGCCACTCATCATAGATACATATTTGTGTGATTGTCTCCACTGCATCTGAAGCGCATCTTTGCTTTTTATTTATTCACCTAAAAAAGTAAAGTATGAAAAAACAATCGAAATCATTTCTTATGATGTTACTGGGTTTGGCGCTGGCCATTACCGCCTGTAAGAAAGATGACCCTACTCCGGTTAGCCAGGATCCACAACAGTTAAGGTTGACAAAACTGTCGAATAATTTCCAGTCAACTGAATTAAAGTACAACCCCAATGGAAGCATGCAAACCGTTACCATGAAAGATCAAGGCGGTACGCCGATCTTGACTTATGTTTTCAATTATACGGGTGACAAGATCAGTACAGTACAATCCGGCGCTTTTAAATACAAGTATACATACACCGGGACCTTGGTGACTAATGTTGAAATGTACAATGCGTTACAGGATCGTGTACGCATGTGGGAATACCGTTATACCGGTAATCGCCTGATGTTGATCACTGAACATAGTAAAGGACAACCCGGCGAACAAAAGCCTTATTCCAGGACTGCTTACACGTATAATGCAGCTGGAAATATCACGAGGGTAGTTGTACATGATTACATTAATAATACCTGGGTGTATACAGGTGAAAATATTCTTTCGGCATATGACGATAAGCCCAATACGAGTTGGCCACTTGAAATTTATCCTTATGTGCCCTTACCCGAAACGAACAAGAATAACCCGGGTAAAGTGGAACTGACCGATGAATTGGCCAACGTAGTACAAACAACCCTTCATACATATACTTATGATGCCAAGGGCAGGCCGCTGACCCGCAAAACAACAATCAAAACACCGGGTATGCCCGATGATATCATTGATACACAATATGCTTATTGATCCCCTACGCCATGAAACAATGGGCCTTTCGGGGCCCATTTTCTTTTTTATACATTGGATATTTCAAAAAATTCACCCATTTATGTGATTGCAGGCATCCTGGTTATAGGCTACTTTTAACCTTTAATCATCGATATGAAGAAAATAGCCATCCTTTTTTTATTGAGCATTTGGGGCTTTACCGGCGATTCCGGTACAGTAGTTTGCAGCACTTCATTAGGTTCTATCGGTAACCGGGTAGAAAAAAAAGTACAAACCATACAACGACCAGCGGCCATCGAAGGAGAACAATGGGTTTTGGAAACCCGTTTCAAAATGTGATGCTTTTGCAGGCCCTCATTATAACTGTATTTTTCAGAATTACGAATCTATACATCTCCATTCTTCCAGCGTTTTAATTTGTAACGTATATTTCCTCCTTGCATTCATCAGCATTTGGTACCATCTCAAAGAAATTCGCAATAATTATTTCCCATACTATTTTTCTGCTTTTCCCATGTAAAGAAAACTGAATCTGCATTTCGTTATTTTCTTTCTATTTATTGTCATCCATAATTTATTGCATCCTGAAGACCGGTGAAATCTGAATTATACGAAACCCCGTTTTTATTATACCAACCCAGTTTAGCGGGATGAATATCTTTTTTTAATAAAGGCTCCATCAAAAAAATCCTTGCGTGGCTGTTTGATAGAAAAGTTAGGCTGTTTCCTATAAATGATCCCATCGCCGCATTACAGCAAGCTAATTTTGAATTCAGAAAGCAAAGAAATAAGAATAATAATTTCTTACTGCTGCCCAGGTTATGTTGATGGTTTGTATGATAGGCTCCGGAGGTTTTCATGCTTTGATCGACATCACAGGGAAATTAAACATCAAAACAAATTAATGACATTTTAAAAAATCAAAAATGAAAAAAGTTATCATGACGGCGATGGTTTGTATCGCTATTAGTACAGCAACTCAGGCACAATTTAAAGTAGGTATTTTGGCTGGAGGAAATCTTTCCACTCAAAAAAGAAACGATCTGTCAACGAGTTCATTATTTACCAAACATGCCTACCGGGGGTTTCATGCCGGCCTGGTGGCAGAGGTTCCTTTAACCAAAAATCTTTATATACAACCTCAACTGTTGTATGCAAAGAAAGGGGTGAATTTTAAAGATCAACCTGCTGGTATGGACCGCAAATTAACCCTGAATACAATTGAAATGCCTATCGTTCTGTTGCATAAAACAGAGGTTCCTTTTGGTAAGATCATTGCCGGAGCCGGCCCAGTGATCAGTTATGGATTCAACGGAAAGTTAAACGAATCGGGGAATATTCAAAAGATCTATGATGAAGGAACAAAGCAATGGAGGCGATGGGATTTAGGCGCAATGGTTAAGGCGGGTGTAGAATTTAACAATGGTCTTACTCTGACGGCCAATTATCAAAAGGGTTACAAAGATCTGAACAAGTCAACATCATCCGTTAAGAGCAGGGCATTCACTGTATCAGTTGGATACCTGATCGATTGGAAAAAGCTAACCAACAGGGGATAGGACTATTTGTTTTGTGTGGTATAGCGGTACATGTTTATCGTGTGCCGCTTTCTAAAAGTTAACTATTAAAAAAATAAAATGAAAAAAATTATATTTATCGCATTATGCCTGGTCAGTGTACAGGGTTTTGCACAACACGAAAAAAAAGCAGTGCATACTGCCAATGGTTATTATGGAGGAATTACAACAACGTTCTCCTCATTCAATAAACAAAATGCCTGGATGTTGGGAGGGCAGGCAGGGTGGCTGATTAACCATAAGCTTATGCTTGGACTGGCGGGATACGCTACCATAACCAGGCACCCCGGGTTTGGGGTCAATACGGCAACGAATAGTCGCAATCAATTAAGAATGGGTTATGGTGGATTGATGGTGGAGTATATTTTCGGCGGTGACCGGGATCAGACATTTTATATCACGGCTAATACCTTTGTTGGGGCTGGAACTGTATCCAATGGTTATAAAAAAACCTATGAACATGGCGATAATGGAGAACAATGGCGCAAAGTTGGCAAATCGGGTTTCTTTATTGTTCAACCCGGCATTGCCGTGGAAGCAAGATTAACCGATTGGTATCGCATATCATTGGGTGGCGGTTATCGTTATATCAGTGGGGCAAAACTCGATGGAATCACTAATAAGACCATGAGTGCACCAACAGCCAGTCTTACCATGAAGTTCGGGTTGTTTTAAATATGTTTACGTATATCTATGGATGACTGTCTGTAAGATGGTCATCCATTTTATTTAGCCATTCCCGTTTAATGAATTGATTAGTTTTTTTTCCGTAACATTTTATAGATCCGGATGGCGCTCATTAATAAGATGATCAGCAGCACCAATCCAGTTAATCCCCAGACAATGCTCATTCCTTGTTTTACCGAGGCCATCATCACAATGGCTACCAGGAAAATAGTTGCCACCTCGTTCCATAAACGCAATTGCTGTGAACTGAATCTAAATAAACCTTTGGCCTGTTCCTGGTAAAGCCGGTGAAGACTAAAGTGATAGGCATACAAACCACATACAAAGGCAAGTTTGATCCAAAGCCATGGTTGCATGCTGCCATATAAATAGGCCATCCATCCTCCAAAAATAATGGTGAGTATAGCAGATGGCCAGGTAATGCCCAGCCAAAGCCTTTTGATCATGATTGAAAACTGGTTGTGTAAGATGCTTTTTTCAGGCTCCTGCTTTTCTGAAGCTTCAGTATTATAGATAAAGAGCCGCGGAATATAAAACATACCGGCAAACCAGGTAACAATGAAAATAATATGGATCGCTTTTATATATTGATACATGGCATGAAGCGAATGTGATTATAGCAGCTATACATTACGAATTGTTTGGCCAGATTGTAAATTAATGTAAATCATATAATAAGTATTATTCAATCAAGCCCTTTCAATCAATCCCTTCAATGCTTTTACCCATAAAGGATGTGTATTGAGGCAAGGAATCATGGTATAGGTTTCACCACCTGCTTCAATGAACGTTTCTTTTCCCCTTTCGGCGATCTCTTCTAATGTTTCGAGGCAATCGCTTACAAAGGCCGGACAAAGGATAAGTAATTTTTTGATTCCTTCTCCAGGCATCTGTTCAAGGCGAATGTCTGTAAATGGTTCCAGCCAGCCTTTTCCTAGTCTGGATTGAAACGAAATACTGAATTTGTTTTCTGGAATGCCCAGTTTTGCTGTTACGAGCTTTGTTGTAGTGAAACATTGATGACGGTAGCAAAATGCATGTGCCGGGGAAGGAACATTGCAACAATCGGCTGTTTTAAGACAATGGCATCCCGTAACATCACTTTTGCGGATATGCCTTCCCGGTACACCATGGTAACTGAACAGGATGTGATCGTAGTCGGCTAGTAAATAGGGCCGCATGTTTTCTGCAAGGGCTTCTATATAGGCCGTATCATTATAATATGGATCAACAATACTGAGTTTAAAATCGTATTTATTTTTTTTATAGATTTCCTTTACCTGTTCTACTGCCGTTTCAAATGAACTCATGGCATAATGAGGATACAGGGGTACCGCAACAACTTCTTGCAGCCCGGGTTCTCTTTTCAATAATTTGTCAAATGCAGATTGTGGATCCGGGTTGCCATAGCGCATGGCAATCTCTACTGGTTCACTTACCTGTAGTTGCAATGCTTCTTGTAATTGCCTGGTGAGATCTACGAGTGGAGAACCTTTATCAGTCCAGATAGTCTTATATGCTTCAGCAGATTTGGGCGCACGAAATGGAACAATGATGCCCCTCACCAAAAGCAACCTGGCCAGGTAGGGAATATCAATCACCCTTCCATCCATTAAAAATTCATTCAGGTACTTTCTTACATCCTTCACCGAAGTACTATCCGGTGATCCCAGGTTCATTAACATGATTCCTCTTTTCATGCAGGTAGTTTTCATTTTCAATCAGCAAATGTAATAACAGATGAGGCTGTTCCATCATTTGTTTGTAAGAATTTGGTCAAAACCCTTGTGGATAGGCCATTTCTGCGTTCTATCAGTTTTTATTATGACAATGATCAGATGCAGAAATGACAATGCAATGACACAGAAATTAGCATACAGAACATGTGGAAGTTAATTTTGCAATAGAAAAAAAACGAATCAAATTTTATAATGCTCCGCCACAAACCCATAGATTTATCCAGCTTTTTCGTTGTTGGTGTTAACTATCGCAAAACAGATGCTGCTGTTCGGGGGCGTTTTGCCATCAACCAGGATCAATATGCTACGGTCATTACCCTGGCTCCTGTATTTGATGTTACAGAATTTTTTATCTTATCTACCTGCAATCGTACCGAAATATATGGGTTCGCCGAAAATGCAGCGGCACTGGGAAAGTTACTTTGTTCCCAGACAGAAGGTTCTTATGAAGATTTTTCTGAATTGGCTTATGCAAAATCGGGCAGGGAAGCAATCACACATTTATTCAATGTAGCCGCAGGGCTTGATTCACAAATACTCGGCGATTATGAAATTGTGGGACAGATCAAAGTAGCTTTTAAATTTTCCAAAGACCGGAACTGCGTCGGCGCTTACCTTGAAAGGATGCTGAATGAAGTGTTACAGGCGTCTAAGAGTGTTCGCACCAACACAGGGCTCAGTGATGGCACCGTTTCGGTTTCCTTTGCGGCCGTACAATATATCCGTCAGCATTTCCCAGGCAATGATCAAAAGCGTGTGTTGTTGATCGGTACTGGTAAGATCGGTTCAAACACCTGCAAAAACTTAGTGGATTACCTTCCGGGTGCATCGGTAACCCTTATCAACCGCACGGTTGATAAGGCAATTGCTTTGGCAGCAGAATTTAATCTCTCTTATGATGTTACCGAAAATCTGCAGGCTTGCATCAATGAAGCCGATGTGATTTTAGTGGCTACCAATGCAACTGAAGCGATCATTTGCAAACAGCACCTGGCCAATGGTGCTGAAAAACTCATCATCGACCTCAGTATTCCTTATAATGTAAGTGATGATGTAATCGGCATGAAACAGGTAACGCTGGTTAATGTAGATGAGCTGAGTAAGATCAAAGATGAAACCCTTTTAAAAAGAGCTGCGGAAATACCCAAAGTAAACTCGATCATTGAGGAGCATATCAACTCATTTATAGAATGGCATGATATGCGCAGCAATGTACCAGCATTGAAGACCTTAAAAGAAACCCTTCATAATATTAAAGGCAACCGCATGACCCTGTTGGGCAGCGTAGTTCCCGAAGATCCGATGGCCGATAAGATCCAGAAACTTATCAGCAACATGGCCCTGAAAATGCGCACCAATAAGCAAAGAGGCTGTATCTTCATAGAAACGATCAATGACTTTATTTCACCCTCCAGCAATTAATCAATGAACTCCGTTATCAGGATAGGTACCCGGGAAAGTGAACTGGCGGTTTGGCAGGCTACGTTGGTCAAAGATTCACTGGAAAAAAGCGGGTATGAATCTACGTTAGTATATATCAAAAGCGATGGAGATGTAGATCTTAAAACGCCATTGTATGAAATGGGTGTGCAGGGTATTTTTACCAAAAGTCTTGATATAGCCTTATTGAACGATACCATCGACATGGCTGTTCATTCCATGAAGGATGTACCTACACAATTACCAACAGGGATCGTACAGGCTGCAGTTTTGAAAAGAGGCAATTATCGTGACCTGTTTGTTTTTAAAAATGCCGATCTGTATGATGAAAAGGCCATTCAAACAGCGGGTACTTCATTTGAGCATGCCATTGCTACCAGCAGCATTCGCCGTAAAGCACAATGGTTGAATCGATATCCTGGAACTGTAATGGAAAATCTCAGGGGTAATGTGAATTCGAGGATGCGAAAATTAGCGGAAAGTAACTGGACAGGCGCCATTTTTGCAGCTGCAGGTTTAGAAAGGATCGGGCTCAGGCCAACACATTCGATAGAACTCGATTGGATGTTGCCGGCACCCGCACAGGGAGCCATCATGGTCGTAGGAAGGGCAAATGAAGAATATGTATTGGGAGCTGCTGCTACTTTGCACGACGAACTAACGGCAACCTGTACACGTATCGAGCGTGATTTCCTGAGAGAATTGATGGGAGGTTGTTCTACCCCCATCAGTGCATTGGCCATCATTGAAAAGGATATGATTCATTTCAAGGGCAACATACTCAGCGTTGATGGTACACAAAAAGTAAACATAGAAGAACACATACCACTTCAACAAGCTGATGGTGCCGGGAAACAACTGGCCCTTGAGCTGTTACAAAATGGAGGAAAAGCCATTGCAGATTCATTTAAGCATGCCGGATAAAATTCACATATTAAGTACCAGGGCATTGGGTGACGATCTTTTGGAACAAGCCGAAGGAGCTGGCATCGCTGTGGATGAAATTCCTTTTATTGAAACCGAACCGATTGAATCGGTAGAAGTGCAACAGGAAGTTGAATCGGTCTTGTTGCTGGATACTGTGGTGATATTTACCAGCATGAATGCCGTGGAAGCGGTGGCAGGGTACCTGATCGATGAACAACCTTCATGGCATATTTACTGTATCGGGCATACCACTGAACAGCTGGTGAAAAAGTATTTTCCCTTATCAGAACTGGTAGCTACGGCAGATTCTGCTGCAGCGCTGGCTGAAAAGATCATAGAAGACAGCTCAATCACCGAAGTATATTTTTTCTGTGGCAACCAACGTAGAGATGAAATTCCAGCTATCTTATCAGCGCATGAGATCCAGGTTAATGAGATCGTCGTTTACCAAACGATTTCGCTCCCCCAGAAAATTAAAGTTTCTTACAAAGCCATCCTGTTTTTTAGTCCGAGTGCAGTGGATAGCTTTTTTGTAAAGAATACAGCAGAAGAAGGATTGGTTTTTTTTGCCATTGGACAAACCACCGCAAATACGATAAGGAAATACACTTCTAATAAAATTATTTTTCCAGATCATCCGGGAAAAGAAAGTCTTTTTGAAAAGATGATCGAATATTTTGGCGGTTGATTTTTCATATTATTTATTTAACGAATACACATCAATACATCGCATGCAAAAAAATGACTTGATATTAAGGGTACTGAATGGTGAACAAACTGAAAGGGTGCCTGTTTGGATGATGCGGCAGGCGGGCAGGTATCTCCCTGATTATATGAAGCTTAAAGCCAAATATGATTTTTTCACCAGGGTAGAAACGCCAGAGTTGGCTACGGAAATAACCCTGCAACCTGTCAACCAGGTAGGCGTAGACGCAGCGATCATCTTTTCAGATATTCTCGTGATCCCACAAGCGATGGGACTGGAAGTGCTGATGGAAGAAGGAAAAGGACCTTCATTGCCAAGGGTTATTCAAACACAGAAAGATATATGCTTTACGTACAGATGGTGTAGAAGAAAGCCTTCGTTATGTGACCGATGCACTAAGCCTTACCAAAAAGGAGTTGAATGGCCGTGTGCCATTGATCGGATTCGCCGGTGCTCCATGGACCATTCTCTGTTATATGGTGGAAGGGAAGGGCAGCAAGACCTGGGATAAAGCCAAGCAATTCGCCTATACACAACCGTTAGAAGCACATAATCTTTTACAAAAGATCACAGATATTACCATTCAATATCTCATAGCTCAAGTAAAAGCAGGCGCCGACCTGGTACAGGTATTCGACAGTTGGGCTGGATCGTTGAGCCCGGCTGATTTTAAGATTTACGCACAACCTTACCTGCTGCAGATAGCTGATGCGTTGAAGCCACATGCCCCTGTCATTTTATTTCCAAAAGGAACCTGGCATGCGATCAAAGATCTCGGCCAGTCAAGCGCAGCGGGCATTGGGATTGATTGGTGTATCGATCCTGCTACCGCAAGGGCTTTTGCAGGAAATGATATTGCCTTACAAGGCAATTTTGATCCGGCTAAATTATTGGCTCCCATTCCGGATATCCGCAAAGCCGTGAAAGAAATGATCAATGGATTTGGCCACCATCGTTATATCGCCAACCTCGGCCATGGCATTACACCGAATGTACCCGTAGATCATGCCAGGGCATTTGTAGATGCAGTTAAAGAATTTGGGGTGAATCCTACTTATAAGAAATGACAGGAAACGTTACCGATATTAAATCTTCCTGGGTAGACATGATCTACCATTTGCAGGATACCATATGCCATGCATTGGAATCAGCAGATGGCAAAGCATCCTTCAGGGAAGACTTATGGGATCGGCCCGAAGGTGGTGGTGGCAGAACCCGGGTGATATCTGGAGGAGATGTTTTTGAAAAAGGCGGTGTGAATATTTCTGTGGTACATGGAAACGTAACAGATACCATGCGCTCGCAGTTGAAAATAAACGGGGCTTCCTGGTTTGCCTGCGGACTTAGCCTGGTATTGCATCCTGTGAATCCTTTTGTACCAACCGTACATGCGAATTACCGCATGTTTGAATTGTATGATGAATCGGGCTTACTTATCGATAGGTGGTTTGGTGGTGGAACCGATCTTACCCCTTATTATCTTTTTGAAGAAGACGCCATTCATTTTCATAAGGTATATCAAAAAATGTGTGACCAGTATGATCCTGCCTATTATCCTCTTTTCAAAAAGCAATGCGATGATTATTTTGTAAATACCCATCGCAACCAGGAACGAAGAGGGATTGGTGGTATTTTTTATGATTACCAGAAACCGGTTGCAGGTAAAGATGTGTGGCATTGGTTCAATTTTGGAAAAGATTGTGGTCACGCTTTCCTGGATGCCTATTTGCCTATCGTTGAGAAGCGCAGATCCATCGTGTTTAATGATAAACATAAACATTGGCAGGAAATACGAAGAGGGCGTTATGTAGAATTCAACCTGGTGCATGACCGGGGAACCATCTTTGGCTTGAAAACCAATGGGAGAACAGAAAGTATCCTCATGAGTCTTCCGCCAACGGTGCGTTTTGAATATGATCATAAACCCGAGCCTGGCTCAGCAGAAGATGAATTGCTCCAGGTTTGCTTGCATCCTAAAGATTGGTTAGGCAATGTAATTTCGGAAGAAGATCGCATTGCCTGGGCAAGTAAGTCCAATAGTTGTTAAGTTGATTTATTATTGATTACATGTATTCGTTGCTGTTATAACAGATAAATAGATTACCATGATTTTACAGAGAAGAAACAGGATACTACGCTCGTCACCGGCCATCAGGTCAATGGTGGCAGAAACGATATTAACACCGGCCGATTTCATAGCGCCTTTGTTCATTGATGAAGGAGAAAATAGCGCTGTCGAAATTCAATCCATGCCAGGATATTATCGCCGCAGTATTGATCTTACCATTGAAGAAGTAAAGGAATTGTGGAGCCTCGGCATCAAATCAGTTTTACTATTCATAAAATGTAAAGATGAATGGAAAGATAATACAGGGAAAGAAGCCTGGAACAAGAATGGCTTGATGCAACGCAGCATCCGGGCCATTAAAGAAGCTGTTCCTGAAATGTACGTAATGACTGATGTGGCCCTGGATCCATATTCCTCTTATGGTCATGACGGCATTGTACAAAACGGCGAGATCGTGAATGATGAAACGGTTGAGGCATTGGTGAAGATGAGTATCAGTCATGCAGAAGCGGGCGCCGATATGGTGGCGCCGAGTGATATGATGGATGGTCGAATCGGCGCCATTCGGGAGGGATTGGAGCAACAGCATTACACAAAAACAGGTATCATGGCCTATAGTGCCAAGTATGCCTCCTGTTTCTATGGCCCATTCCGGGATGCACTCGATAGTGCACCGGGATTCGGTGATAAGAAAACCTACCAGATGGATTATGCCAATCGCATTGAAGCCGTGAAAGAAGCCCTGATGGATGTGGAGGAAGGCGCAGATATTGTGATGGTGAAGCCAGGTCTTCCTTACCTCGATATCGTGAGGGAAGTTAAAAATGCAGTAACCGTTCCCGTTAGCGTGTATAATATCAGTGGCGAATATGCCATGATCAAGGCTGCTGCAAAAATGGGATGGATCGACGAGAATAAAGCGATCCTGGAAACATTAACTTCCATTAAACGGGCAGGCGGTGATCTGATTGCAACTTATTTTGCCAAAGATGCGGCAAGGCTCATCAATCAGTAAACATTGTATCACAAGTTGCGGGAACGCCCCGCAGTAAACGAACGATATGAAAACAACAAAAAGTAAGAAGTTATTCGCCCGGGCACAGAAAACCATACCCGGCGGCGTAAATTCTCCTGTGAGGGCTTTTAAAAGCGTGGGGGGGACACCGTTATTTATCAAAAAAGCCAAGGGTGCCTATTTGTATGATGTGGATGGCAATAAATATATAGACTATATCGCTTCCTGGGGCCCGATGATCCTGGGTCATGCGCATAAACCAGTGGTGAAGGCCATTCGCAAGTATGCGGAATTGTCTACTTCTTACGGAGCACCTACCAAACTGGAAGTTGACATGGCGGAACTTATTACCTCGATGGTGCCGAACGTTGACCTGATCCGCATGGTAAGCAGTGGTACTGAGGCTTGCATGAGTGCCGTGCGACTGGCCAGGGGATATACCGGCAGAAATAAGATCATCAAATTTGAAGGAAATTATCATGGTCATGCCGATTCATTCCTGGTAAAAGCAGGGAGTGGGGTAGCAACATTTAATATTCAAACGGTACCTGGCGTAACAGCAGGTGTAAGCAACGACACCCTAACGGCACCGTATAACGATTTAGCGGCGGTTGAAAAGCTTGTGGAAGAAAATAAAGAGCAGATCGCTGCCATCATCATCGAACCTATTGCAGGGAACATGGGCTGCATCCTTCCAGCGACGGGCTTCCTGGAAGGATTGCGTTCGCTTTGTACACGTGAACAGATCGTTTTCATTTTTGATGAAGTGATGACAGGATTTCGACTTGCTGCAGGTGGTGCACAGGAAAAACTCGGCATTGATGCCGACCTGGTCACCTATGGAAAAGTGATTGGTGGTGGACTACCAGTAGGTGCATTTGGTGGAAAAAAAGAGATCATGGAACACATTGCGCCATTAGGTAATGTTTACCAGGCAGGTACCTTGAGTGGTAACCCCATTGCAATGATTGCGGGCTTTACCTTACTCAACGAATTAAAAGAAAACCCTTCTATTTACATTGAACTGGAAGAGAAAACAAAATACCTGCAGGCCGGGCTGGATAAGGTTCTCAGCGCTAGCGGTATTCCTTACGTGATCAACCAGTTTGGTTCCATGATCAGTGTTCATTTCAGTGAAAATCCTGTAACAGATTTTGCATCTGCCGCTGCAGCCAATATTCCTTTGTTCAATAATCTATTTCATTATATGCTTGATCATGGCATATATCTTCCACCTTCTGCGTATGAAAGCTGGTTCCTGAATAACGCCTTGAGTTATGATG
>ERZ795056.2435-NODE-2435-length-20672-cov-5.091817_pt1 | contig 20672 bp, 13 predicted proteins | sample MGYA00375140_ERZ795056 | MGnify/ENA primary metagenome ERZ795056 (study PRJEB30185, sample SAMN05720227) | activated sludge metagenome | isolation source: Anaerobic digester | place: USA | collected 2015-03-09 ... | reverse complement strand
AGGACCAACTCCGCCGGGGACTGGAGTAATAAATGAAGTCTTGGGAGAAACTGCTTCAAAATCAACATCACCGACTACTTTATAACCTTTTTTTGTTGAAGGATCATCAACTCTATTAATACCAACATCAATAACGAGTGCTCCTTCTTTAACCATGTTTTCTTTTATGAAATTGGGAATTCCTATTGCTGCTACAAGTATGTCGGCATCCAATGTAAAACGGGATAAATCACCCGCTGCGGAATGGCAAACCGTTACAACACAATTTGCGAATTCTTTCTTCTGAAGCATTATGTTTGCAATCGGTTTTCCTACAATATTGCTTCTGCCAACAACAACAAGATGCTTCCCTTTAGTTGGAATATTGTAACGTTTCAATAATTCTTGAATTCCAGCCGGTGTGCATGGAAATAAAGTTTCATTGCCTATTACAAGGTTGCCTACATTAGCCGGATGAAATCCATCCACATCCTTTTCCGGTGAAATGGCATTTATTACCTTGTTTTCGTTAATATGTTTAGGTAAAGGGAGTTGAACCAGAATACCATGAAAGTCGTTATTCTCATTGTAGCTATTAACAACCGAAATCAATTCATCTTCAGTAACTGACGCATCCAATTTTTCAATTTTAGAAAGCATCCCGATTTCATTACAGGCCTTTGCTTTACTATTCACATAAATCTGCGAAGCCGGGTTTTCTCCAACTAAAATTGCAACTAATCCAGGGACCTTTTTCCCTTCTGCTTTCAGTTTATTGATTTCAACTTTTAATTCTTCACGGATATCCGCAGCTACTTTTTTACCGTCTATTAATTGCATATTCCTTAATACTCTAATTTGTTGATTTTGTAAATTCGGGAAATAAAATCCGTTCTACTTCCACTGTTTTCCCTGTATCCGTATCAATCTTAAAAAACACGCCGCAAATATGAACATCGTTTTCTGCCGTTTCGTACTTCTGCGGGGTTTGATATAAAAACCGATTCACTGCCGCTTGCGTTTTCATACCGATAACAGAATCGTATGGTCCTGTCATTCCTACATCCGTAATATACCCTGTACCGTTTTTCAATATTTTCTCATCTGATGTTTGTACGTGGGTATGTGTACCTACAATAGCACTGACTCTTCCGTCAAGAAAATGCCCCATTGCAATTTTCTCCGCAGTTGCTTCTGCATGAAAATCAACAACAATGATTTTAGCATCATTTTTAATTTTGGATAAAGCCCATTCAGCAGCTCTAAATGGACAATCGATTTGTGCCATAAAGGTTCTTCCCTGGAGATTTACAACAGCAACTTTTCCTTTTTTTGATTCATGAATATATATTCCGTTACCGTATGCCCCTTTCGGGTAATTTAAAGGACGCAATACTCTCGGTTCAACTTTCATGTATTCCTGCGATTGGTGTTTGTCCCATGTATGATTTCCGCCCGTTACAACCGAAACGCCGAGTTTGAATAGAACTTCACCTTCCTTTTGGGTAATACCTTTACCATCGGCTACATTCTCACCGTTTACAATTAAAACGTCTACTTTATATTTTTGAATAATTCCCGGTAACCATGTCTCTACAAAGTTTAATCCCGGTTTGCCGATAATATCCCCGACAAAGAGTATATTTATTAATTCCATAACATCTGATTTTTTGAATGAAAATATATCTAAATTTGCAGTAACATAAAAGAAAACATTTTCCACGGGACTTGTGAAACCGGAATTTATTACTACTTTTGCGTAATTTTTTATCAAATTTGAAATGCACCAAAACCAGATATTAACTCAAAAGGTTGAAGATACAATTTTTACTGTTGTTGACGTTGAAACAACAGGGCTGAATCCTTCTTATAACAACATTATTGAAATCGCACTTGTGAAAGTGCTGAATAATGAAATTATTGATGTCTACTCTACCCTTGTAAATCCTGCAAGAGATATACCTTACTTCATTACCCAGTTTACAGGTATTTCAAATGATGATGTATATAACGCCCCTTTTTTTGAAGATATAGTTGATGAAATAACTTCATTCGTCGAAGGGACTGTTTTTACCGCTCACAATTTATCTTTCGATTTAAGCTTTGTTCGAAAGGAATTCCGTTTATGCGGTATTGATAATTTTAAACCTTACCAGTTATGCACATTGAAAATGGCAAGAAGACTTTACCCGGAACTAAAAAGCAAAGCTCTCGGCAAAGTTGCTAATCACCTAAGAATTATAAACCCTGAAGCCCACCGCGCAGAATCGGACGCTAAAGTAACCGCCCGGATTTTGATTAGAATGATTAATGAACTGAAATCGAATAATGGTATAAAAACGCTTGAAGAACTAATTAATTTCCAGTTTAACCCGCAATCAAGTCTTCGTAAAAAAGTATTGAATGAGAAACTAGACAACGATTTGCAATTCCTACCCGATGCACCCGGTGTTTATTATTTTTTGAATTCAAAAGAGCAGATAATTTATATCGGTAAGGCAAAATCACTAAGAGAAAGAATTAAATCATATTTCTCATCCACCGCCCCATCTAAAAGCAAAAAAATAGTTAAACAGGCAAGTAAACTTAAAACTGAAATAACAAACACCGAGTTAACAGCGCTTCTGCTTGAAGCCGAACTGATAAAGATCGTTGACCCGAAGCATAATGTCCAGTTAAAAAAGTATCATAATAAATACTTTTTACGTATCAATAAAACACATCCATTTCCTAATGCCGAAATAACAAATCACTTTGATTTTGACGGGAACGACTATTTCGGTTTGTTTATCAATAGAGTAAAAGCTGCCCAGATTAAGGAAATAATCGATAAAGCATTTATGCTAAGAGAGTGTAAAGACAAAGAATTCAATAAAGGAAGAGAATGCTTCCTCTCGGAAATTGAGAGATGCACTGCACCATGTGTAAATAGCAACAGTACGCTTTATGAAGATGAACTTAATAAAGTATACGATTTTATGTGCGGCAAAGATAAGTTTCTTTTGGAGAGATTATTACAAAAAATGAAATCATACTCTGAAACTCAAAAGTATGAAAAAGCCGCAGAGATGCGAGAACTTATAAATCTTGTACTTTCACAAATCCAGAAGTCATCACTTCTTTCGGAACCAATTAATTCCGCAAATGCGCTGATAGAGATTTCGGGAGCATTCAACAGCAAAGACTTTTGCCTGTTATTGAAAGGGAAAGCTTTCATCAAAAAGAACCCGATAAGCACTACTGGTGGATTTGAAAATGCTCTGGATGATTATTTTAATGAGACAAGACAGCTTGATTTTATGCCAACCGAAGAGGACCTTGAAAAGATAAAAATAATTCTTAACTGGATTATAAAAAACCGTCATCAGGTCAGGGTGTTTTACCTGAAGAACTATACTAACAGGGAAGATCTTTACCTTGCGATGAATTCAACCGTCAATAACACTCCGGTTGAGATTCAAAGCACATTTAACATTAAAGATTTGATTAAGTAGTTTTTTTTACCATATTTGCACTATTGCAAAATAAAACCTAACTGAAGAGGACACCAATGAGCAGCGGTGATACTATAATTATTTTTTCCGAAAATGCTGAATACCAGAGTGTATACAAAGCGCTTGCTGAAGAAGTAAAACAAATTGTAAAGGTCAAAGACAAAAGCAAGTCAAGTTTATTCTCTCTATTTGAAGGGGATTACTCATTGATTATTTATGAAATACTTCACCCGGTTATGTCGGAAATTGAAGCGATTGATCAAATATCATCGGCAAGAAAAGATGTCCCAATTCTTGTGCTCTCATCATACTTTTACGATACTAAAGATATTGTATTCGGGAAAAAGATTAAAGAATTCATACTTAAACCTTTTACATTGGATCAGCTATTAAAGAGTGTAAAAGACATCATAAGAAAAGAAGAAACTATTGAAACTGTTACCGGAGAGAAAGCTGAATTAAAGGAAGAAATTTTTGAAGAAGCCTCTCTCGAAAGCAAAAAGCTATCGGTATTGATTGAAATTTCGAGAAGGTTAAATGCAAAAGAAAGCTTTGATGAATTATTCCATGACATTATAACACTATCGGCAGAAGCACTTAATGCCGAAAGAGCAACTCTCTTTTTACTCGACAAAAAAACAAACGAATTATGGTCACGTACAGGGATTGGATTAGAAGAAAAAGAGATCCGGTTCTCCGTAAAAAGCGGAATAGCGGGTGAAGCTGTTTGTACCGGGAAATCCGAAATTATTGATAACCCGTATTCCAGTCCAAAATTCAATAAAGATATAGATAAAATAACAGGTTTTAAAACAAGAAATATCCTTTGTATGCCTATCCGTAATCTGAAAGGTGAGATTATTGGTGTGTTTCAATTGCTGAATAAAAAGGATGGAAATTTTACCAAAGAAGATGAAGTTTTTCTCGGTGCATTAGCCGGAAGTACGGGTATAACACTTGAAAACTCGTTGTTACAGGAAGAATTGAAAAAGCAACTCAACCAAATTAAAACCGCATATGAAGAGATTTACATATCTCAAAATCAGATATCGAAAGAGACTAAATTAGCTACAATTTCCCAGGTATCCGGTTATTTAAATCTTTGTTTAAATGAATTAAAACTTGAAGAAAGATTGAAAAAGCTTACGGACGCAAACCCGTATGATGTAATTCTGAAGAAGGAAATCAGTAAAACAACAGAAGCGTATAACGATTTCCTGAAAAAATTCCGCGACTACTTAAATGAAAATAAGAAACTCAGCTAAATATGGACCTGGAAGAAATTAGAGAGTACTGTCTTTCAAAAGAATATGTAACCGAAAGCCTCCCGTTTGATGAAGTATCCCCTGTTTATAAAGTCGGGGATAAAATCTTCTTAATAATGAGTATTACAAACCCCGTTAGCATCAATGTTAAATGCGATCCGGAGTATGCGGTTGAGCTAAGAGAAGGATTTAGCGCGGTTCAACCAGGTTACCATATGAATAAAAAGCATTGGAATACAGTATTACTTGATGGGACAATCAAACCCTCTATGATTTATAGATTTATTGACGATTCATATAACCTCGTATTAAAAAAGAAAAAGTGTAAATGAGAATTAAATCAAAACTTACCGGTATCGGCGAAAGTATATTCGCAGTTATGACTGCTGTTGCTAAAAAGCATAATGCAATCAATCTTTCACAAGGTTTCCCGGATTTCAATTGTTCTCCCGTATTAATAGACCTTGTGAATAAATACTCAAGTGAAGGGTATAATCAATATGCACCTTTTAAAGGAGTACCTGAATTAAGAAATGAGATAGCTGACAAAACGAACATTCTGTACAATCATTTATTCGATCCGGAGGATGAAATAAATATTACTGCCGGTGCAACCCAGGCGCTTTTTACAGCTATTACTGCATTAATCGATTCAGGTGATGAAGTTATAATTTTCGAACCGGCATACGATTCATACTCGCCATCGATTATTCTCAACAAAGGCATTCCGGTTGGTATTCCATTATCGCAACCGGAATTCAAAATTGATTGGGATATTGTAAGAAAAAAAATCAACAGTAAAACCAAAATGGTTATAATCAATTCACCGCACAATCCTTCCGGTAGTCTTATTGATGAAGAGGACGTAAAGGAGTTGATTTCAATTGTTGAAAAATATAATCTTTTAATTCTTAGCGATGAAGTTTATGAACACATCGTATTTGATAACAAAAAACATATAAGTCTTTCGGGAATAAGCGAGCTTTACAATAATGTAATTACTGTCTGTTCATTCGGTAAAACATTTCATACAACTGGCTGGAAGATAGGTTACTGTATATCAAATCCATCGATAATGGCTGAATTCAGGAAGGTTCATCAATTCAATGTGTTTACAGTTAATACACCGATTCAGTATGCCTACGCCGAGTACTTGAAAGATTCTTCTCACTATCTCGGGTTAAACGGTTTCTACCAGGCAAAAAGAGATTTTTTTATCGAAAGGATAAAAACTTCAAAGTTCAAATTCAAACCGGCAGCCGGAACTTATTTTCAACTACTTGATTATTCGGAAATAAGCAATAAAAACGACATGGAATTTTCACTTGAACTTGCTGAAAAATATGGAATAGCAGTAATCCCCCTCTCCCCTTTTTACTCAGAAGAGAATAAAAGTAAGAATATCCGAATATGTTTCGCCAAAACAGAGAAGGTGTTGGAGGATGCTGCGAATAGGTTATGCACTGTTAAATAGAAAATCATTTAGTTAACTATTACTGATGTTAATGAGTTATAACAAAACTTCTTCAAACAAACGAGCATTCAAAAAGGGTTAGTTTTTTATCTACATACTTGACCAAAGGCTAATTAATCGTTTTCGTAGAATTAAAAATATAACTATTTTTCGTCCGGTTAGTATAACAGTTTTTAAATGAATATAAATCAATGATTAAAAAACAGAATACTTTGAAAGTCCCTATTAAAATATATTACGCGGTAATACTTTCCTTATTCTGTATGATTCCTCTCTTCGCAAGCGGTACGGAAGACAATGTACAAGGCAGCGTTGTTTCGAGTGTCGGAATTGCTATACTTGCCGCAACAATTGTAGGGTATATCGGACACGTCCTAAAACAACCTCTTCTGCTTACTTATATTTTAGCCGGTGCATTGATTGGTCCGCGTATCGGTTTCGGGTTTATAGAAAATATTGACGAAATTGAAACAATATCACACTTTGGATTGATTCTGCTTCTGTTTTTAATTGGTCTTGAAATAGACATTAAAAAGCTGAAAGAAGCCGGGAAATCATTAATCATAAGCGGACTGATTCAATTCCCATTATCTGTCTTTTTAGGTATCGGATTTTTCCTTCTGATTGGTTATTCATTTTTTGCCGGTTCATATGACCTTTTCTATCTGGCTGCCTGCTGCAGTTTGAGCAGTACAGCCATAGTTGTTAAACTTTTGTACAACAAATTTGAATTGGATACCCTTGCAGGTAGAATTACACTGGGAATACTTGTATTCCAGGATATTTGGGCGATAGCTTTACTCGGGATACAACCTAATTTATCCGACCCTGAGTTTTGGCAAATCCTTCTATCATTCGGTGAAGGTTTTCTACTTGTATGTATTAGTATGCTGCTCAGTAAGTTTGTACTACCACGCTTATTTAAGTCAGTTGCAAAAATTCCGGAACTAATCCTTATATCGTCGCTCGGATGGTGTTTTTTTATTTGCGGTATAGCTGCCTATTTTAATCTATCAATTGAAATGGGAGCTTTGATTGCAGGTATTTCGATATCTACTTTTCCATATAATTTCGATGTTATAGCAAAGGTTGTAAATATCCGGGATTTTTTTGTTACACTTTTTTTCGTTTCAATCGGGATGCAGATTCCTAATCCAATCGAAAATACCGGGGTGCTCGTTATTTCAGCAATCGTTTCTTTGTTTCTTATCTCTTCAAGATTCGTTGCAATTTTCCCGGTACTCTATTCATTAAAGAACGGTATACGTGTAAGTCTTTTAGCCTCCATCAATTTATCTCAAATCAGTGAATTCTCTCTTGTAATAGCCACTCTTGGAGTTACCGCCGGACACATAGCGGATGATACACTTTCTGTTATAATTTTCGTTTTTGTTATCACTTCCGTTTTGTCTACATACATGATAAAGTACAACAACTCAATCCAAAACGCCTTTGCCCGCATACTGAAATTAATGCGTTTAAAAGACATCCAATCGGATGTTGGCGACGAAAAAGAATCGAAAGGAAAAGAGATTGCCATACTCGGGTTTCATCGTACTGCCAGCTCATTTTTATATGAAATTTTGAACGATAAGGAGACCAATTCTTCATTAAAAGATAAGTTGTTGGTTATCGACTTCAATCCTGAAGTTCATCACTCCTTGAAAAAACTGGGAGTAAAGGTAATCTATGGAGATATAAGTTATATTGATACTCTATATCATGCGGGAATTCAAAACATGAAAATTGTAATTTCGACTATTCCTGATACAATCCTTGTCGGTACTGATAATCTGAAATTGCTTAAACAAGTAAAAGACATTTGCCCTGATTCTAAAATAATCGTTACTGCTGAAACTTCTGAAATGGCTCTGAAAATGTACTCTGAGGGAGCTTATTATGTACTTACCCCACGAATACTTTCTGCAAAAAAACTAATGACAGTTATAAATGATGCTACACTTAGCAATAGTAACAGTAAAGATGATTTTATAAAAAGTGAGATAGAATCGTTGAAAACTCACAAGGAGGTTATTAGATAAGACTGTAACCTTACCCTGCACTCTCCTAACAAAATTGCAATGAATAACGATGAAATGTCTAAAATAAAAAGAAACAACATTTGTTAAAAAAGACTTGACACGTTAGATGATTCTGTATATATTAAGTCCGAGTTGTAAGACTTTTTCAAAATCGCTAAATACTTACCTTTTAATTCCGCCATATTTTCCATATATTTGCCAGTCAAATTTTGAAAGGTTTTATGCTAAATTTAAAATCACTCAACTCGGAACAAAGAAAAGCAGTAGAATTTAATAGCGGTCCATTGATGATTGTTGCAGGGGCAGGATCAGGAAAAACAAGGGTATTGACTTATAAAATAGCGTACCTGATCGAAAAGGGATTTGAACCCGATTCAATTTTAGCCCTTACTTTTACAAACAAAGCTGCAAAGGAAATGAAAGAACGCATCCACCAACTGGTTGGCAGTAAAGCTAACTATATTTGGATGGGTACTTTCCATTCTATTTTTGCTAAGGTTTTAAGGATTGAATCTTCCCATCTGAACTTCCAGAAGAATTTTTCAATTTATGATACTGAAGATTCATTAACTGCCGTTCAAAATGTTATGACGGAACTTAATATTTCTATGGATAATATTAATCCTAATTCCGTTCGTCATAGAATCAGCTACTTGAAAAACCATATGATTACACCGGAAGATTATAAAAAGAAGTATATGAGTTCCTTCCCCGAACAAAAGGTATATGAAATCTATTCCGAATACCAGAAAAGGTTGCAAGAGAATAATTCAATGGATTTTGAGGACTTACTTTTGAAGCCCATTGAACTATTCAATAAAAATCCCAAGGTTCTGCAAAAATATAAAAAGAAATTTTCATACTTACTTGTAGATGAATTTCAGGATACAAATAAATCGCAGTACGAAATCCTTCGCCTCCTTACTTCTAAAGAAGGAAACATTGCTGTTGTAGGCGATGATGCTCAAAGTATTTATAGCTGGCGGGGCGCTAACCTGGACAATATGCTCAATTTTCAAAAAGACTTTCCGGGTTCAAAGATTTTTAGACTTGAACAAAACTATCGTTCTACTAAAAACATTCTTGCAGCCGCTGATTGTGTTATAAAAAACAATAAAGAACAAATCGTTAAAACACTTTGGACTGAAAACAACGACGGCGAACTACTATCACTCGTAAAATGCTCCGATGAAAAAGATGAAGCTTTTCAAATCGGCAAATTGATTAAAAACGAAATACAGGAAAGTAAACTTGACTATAAAGACTTCGCCATTCTTTATAGAACTAATGCTCAGTCCCGCGCACTTGAAGATGCTTTTAGAAGAGAAAAAATTCCTTATGTTATTATAGGCGGAGTTGAGTTCTATAAAAGGAAAGAGATTAAGGACCTTATTGCATATTTAAGGGTAATCTCAAATCAAAATGATGAAGAAAGCCTTTTGAGAATAATGAATTTCCCTCAAAGAGGGATAGGCTTAACCACTATCAGAAGAATGATTTCCTTTGCCCGCAAACACAATATTACGATGTTTGAGACTATGACCCGTGTTTTCGAGGTAATCGATATAAAGGAAAGAATCCAAAAGAACGTTAAAAATTTTAAAATACTACTTGATAAATATATCACCCTGCGGGATAAACTTTCCGTAGGTGAATTGATACGCGCTCTTGTAGATGAACTTGGTATCATCAGACTTTTTAAGGAAGAGAACACTGTTGAATCTCTTCAAAGACTGGATAATGTTCAAGAACTTCTCTCTGCAATTACCGAATTCTCAAACGAAAACTCTAATGCAACACTTGATGATTACTTACAGGATGTTTCATTAGTAAGTGAAATTGATATTGTTGATGATACAAGAAATGTTGTAAGTCTTTTAACAATTCATACTTCAAAAGGATTGGAATTCCCGGTTGTATTTGTTACCGGCTGCGAAGAAGATATTTTTCCGCTTGCAACAAAATTCAGTACAGATGCAACAATACCTGAAGAAAGAAGATTATTTTACGTTGCAGTAACAAGGGCTGAAAGGAAAGTTTTTTTAACCTACGCTCGTTCCAGGTATCGTTTCGGAGAAGTTGCATACCAGAGCCGCTCCCGCTTTATCGATGAGATTGATAAAAGTATGTACGAGGAGCTTAACGGCGGATTAAACAGGAAAGCATTTAGGAAATCAAAAAAAGAAATTTATTACGAGTATTTCGAAAACGTAGATTATGAAGACTTCAGCCAGGACCCGAAAACTCTTAAAGTCGGAAGCCGTGTAATGCACGAAAAGTTCGGACTCGGAAAGATAACGCAGATTGTCGGTTCAGGTGAGAATCAAAAAGTTACCGTATCGTTCGAAGGAAATAATGTAAAGCAATTAATGCTTAAATTTGCGAAGTTAAAAGTACTTTATTAACAAAACGGAATACTTGCTGTTACCTGAACGGGATCAACTGGATACTATTAAAATATTAAACAAAAAATTATTAATTAGTTTATAACGAAAACGGAGAAAAAAAATGATTGCCCCAAAAAAATTAGCAATTTTAGTCGGCGGGGGTCCTGCTCCCGGTATCAACAGTGTAATCGGTGCTGCCACTATTCGTGCTGCAGTTGAAGGTATTGAAGTTATAGGAATCAGGGATGGTTTCAAATGGATAATGGACGGCGATATCTCGCATTATAAAGAATTGACAATCCATTCTGTAAGCCGTATCCACTTTAGAGGCGGTTCGTATATCGGGATTTCAAGAAGCAATCCTACAAAAGATAAAAAACACCTTGAGAACACTGTTACTTCCCTTCTTCGTTTAAATGTAGATAAATTAATTACTATCGGCGGCGACGATACCGCATACAGTGCAATGAAAGTTAATGAAATGGCAGCCGGAAGAATCCGCGTTGTGCACGTTCCTAAAACAATCGATAACGACCTTGATTTACCTCACGGTATTCCAACATTCGGATTTCAAACTGCAAGGCACATCGGTGTTGAAATTGTTAAAAATCTTATGGTTGATGCTCAAACAACTTCGCGTTGGTATTTCGTTGTTACAATGGGAAGAAAAGCCGGGCATCTTGCTCTCGGTATTGGTAAAGCCGCAGGTTCTACATTGACTTTGATACCTGAAGAACTGCCAAGCTCTAAAACAAAACTGAATCACATTGTTGATATGCTTGTCGGTGCAATCATTAAACGTTTGAGCTACGGTAAAAATGATGGTGTCGCAATAATTGCAGAAGGACTTGTTGAACATCTTGATCCTCGCGATTTAGAAGAACTGGTAGAAGTAGAAAGAGACGCTCACGACAATATAAGAATCGCAGAAATTAACTTCGGTGAAATACTAAAATACCGAGTTCAGGAAAGACTAAAAGAATTCGGTATAAAAGTTACTATCGTTGCAAAGAATATCGGTTATGAATTACGCTGCGCCGACCCAATTCCTTTCGATATGGAATATACAAGAGACCTTGGTTTCTCGGCTGCTCAATTCATATTAAAAGACGGAAGCGGTGCAATGGTTTCTATTCAAAACGGAAGATTCGTTCCCCTTTACTTTAATGATATACTTGACCCGGTTACTAAGAAAACAAAAGTGAGAATGGTTGACCCGAGTTCAGAATCATTCTTTATTGCAAGAAGGTATATGCTGAGATTAAACCAGGCTGACTTTGAGGACCCGCACGAACTTGCAAAATTTGCCGCAACGTGCGGTATGTCAATTGATGAATTCAGAAATCAGTTTTACTATTTAATTGAAGAAGACAAACTGTATCAAAATATAAAGAATGGTAAAATTGCTTTATCAAGCCCGGAAAGTAATATCGCTCACAAATCCGAGTTGGATGAAGATTCAATTACTCAAGAAGATGATTTAGCCGGATTAAATCCGTAAGTTTATGTAGGCTGTTTTATCTTTAAAGGTAAAACAGCCTTTATTTTTTCTCATTTTTCAAAACTTTAAGGAAGCAATAACCCAAAAGAACTGAAATACTTCCCCATGCCAATATTAAAAATAAAATTCCTTCAAAAGTCAGTTTCATAAATCGCCTAAATCCGTTTTTTGTTGATGTTAAAATAATAAAAAACTTTAATAGTTCGTATCTATTAACATTAATTCAAATCGCCATTTAATAACCAACATAAATCAAACCTGCTGACAAGTAAAGGTTCGGTTTCGCTTGTAAGTTAAAATCTAAGTAAGTAAATTGAAAGCGGTGATTATTTTTCATCTTTAAAAATAATAGTACATTGAACCTTAACAACTAACAAATCGAAATTACAATATGGAAAAACTACTACTCTTAGGTGCGGAAGCAATTGCTAAAGGTGCAATTGACGGTGGAATGTCAGGAGTTTATGCATATCCCGGAACTCCTTCAACTGAAATTACAGAATACGTTCAAAATTCAAAGTATGCGAAAGAAAACAATCTCCATAGCAGGTGGTCTGCTAATGAAAAAACTGCAATGGAAGCCGCTCTCGGTATGTCGTATGCAGGTAAGCGTGCAATGGTTTGTATGAAACATGTGGGATTGAATGTCGCCGCCGATCCATTTGTTAATTCTGCAATCACCGGGGTAAACGGAGGTTTGATAATTACTGTTGCGGATGATCCTTCGATGCATTCATCTCAAAACGAACAGGACTCAAGGTTCTTCGGTAAATTTGCATTAATACCTGTAATGGAACCCTCCAACCAACAAGAAGCTTACGATATGGCATATAGCGGATTTGAGCTGTCGGAAAAGTTTAAATTGCCTGTGATGCTAAGAATAACAACAAGATTATCACATTCGCGGGCTGCTGTAAAAACAAGCGAAATCAAAAAACAGAATGAAACATCATATCCCGAAGACCCGATACAATTTGTACTGCTTCCTTCCAATGCACGAAAACGTTATAAACTATTGCTGAATTTGCAGGGAACAATTGAAGAAGCATCCGAAAATTCCGAATTCAACAACTATTTTGATGGAAAGGATAAATCACTTGGAATAATTGCCTGCGGTATTGCATATAACTATTTGATTGAAAATTTTCATGGAGACAAATCCCCTTACCCTATTTTGAAAATCGGACAGTATCCAATTCCTTCCGGGAAAATCACACAGATTTATAACGAGTGTAAAAGGATTCTTGTACTCGAAGACGGGTATCCATTGGTAGAAGAGCAATTAAGAGGTTTCTTCAATAAAGATAACAAAGTTGACGGAAGATTAAACGGTTTAATACCGAGGGATGGTGAATTAAACCCTGATATAATCGCAAAAGCATTGGGTATTAAAACTATTACAGGCAATCCCGTACCGAAGATAGTTGCCAACCGCCCGCCTGAATTATGTACAGGGTGCGGTCATAGAGATATTTATGAAGCCTTGAATGAAGTAATGAAAGAATTCGGACCTCAAAGAGTCTTTTCAGATATCGGCTGCTATACGCTGGGAGCATTACCGCCGTACAATGCGATTAATTCATGCGTTGATATGGGTGCATCAATCACAATGGCTAAGGGTGCTGCTGATGCAGGAATTATTCCGGCAGTTGCAGTAATCGGTGATTCAACATTCGCTCATTCAGGAATAACTTCTCTTCTTGATGCGGTTAATGAAAAATCACCTATTACAGTTATTATTTCTGATAACAGCACAACTGCAATGACCGGCGGACAACATTCATCTGCTCATGGAAAAATTGAAGATATATGTAGGGGTTTGGGTGTTGAACCTGAGCATATAAAAATTATTACTCCTTTAAAGAAAAACCACGAAGATTTCGTTAAACTTTTAAGGGACGAACTAAACTACAAAGGAGTATCGGTGATTATCCCGAGAAGAGAATGTATTCAAACTGCGGCAAAAAGTAAAAAAACAGAAAAACTTGAAAAAGAATCGACAGATTAACAATTAGCGTATAAAGGATTTTTATGAAAACAGATATCGTATTAGCGGGAGTTGGCGGTCAGGGAATACTCTCAATTGCTGCTGCTATCGGTTTAGCAGCTCTTGAAAACTCTTTACAAATAAAACAATCCGAGGTTCATGGAATGAGCCAGAGGGGCGGTGCAGTGCAATCACATTTAAGAATTTCTTCGGATAGTATTGCATCGGATTTAATACCACTCGGTTCTGCCGACCTTATTCTTTCAGTTGAGCCTATGGAATCATTAAGATACCTCCCCTATCTTTCAAAGAATGGGTGGCTCGTTACTAATATAAAACCTTTTATTAATATCCCGAACTACCCGGGTATTGAAGAAATATTAAACGAAGTTGAAAAGATTCCGAATAGCGTAGTAATTGACGCAGATAAAATAGCCAAAGAAGCCGGGTCACTTCGTGCTTCAAACATGGCAATGCTCGGTGCATCCGTACCGTTTTTAGATATCCCTTACGAAAACATTCAAAACGGTATAAGGCAAATCTTCGGTCGCAAAGGCGATAAAGTTGTAGAAATAAATCTTGCCGCACTTGAAGCCGGAAGAAAAGCCTCGGAAGAGAAAAAAACACGGAATTCTTAATGAACAATTGCTGCTTACTTTATTACCGGTTTCGATTAATAAAGTAAGCTGCATAATACCAACAGATATTTACCTTGCAAAGCAAAATTGAGGCAGTTAGATTTCGATATAAAAACAGCATTATTTTTTGAATCGAAATAGCGTATTAATATTATTCATTGTTACTTTTTCGGCGGTTGTTTGTTCCGGACAGCAGTTCTCGAACATCTCCGTTGTTACAGATACCTTCCAGGTTAATCTTAATAATACATATTTTATCGAATCCGTATCAATTCTACCTCAATCCGAAACAATAAAAATCAAAGATAAAATAATTGAACCGCAGTACTACAACTTCAACTATTCAAAAGGCTCTTTCTCTCTCTCAAACGATCTAGTTTATTCAATATTCGATACTCTTGTAGTTTCATATCAAACGATAAAATTAAGCCTTAAAAAGGAATACAAAAGAAGAGAATTAATAGTTAGTTACGACGACCGCTTTGGAGATACTATCCGTATTGTACGGCGGGATTCCGGTCCATTAACTGCAGAATCTGTATTCGGAAGCGGTATCGAAAAAAGCGGGGCAATTGTAAGAGGTTTTACAGTTGGAACAAACCGGGATTTTTCCTTGCAAAGCGGATTACGATTACAACTTTCCGGTAAACTATCGGAAGATATCGAAGTTGTTGCTGCATTGACAGATGAAAATACTCCGATTCAACCCGAAGGTAATACCGAACGGCTTGATGAACTTGATAAAGTTTTCATCCAGATAAAACATAAAAACGCTTCCGGTACTTTCGGTGATTACGAACTAAAAAAGAGAATCGGAGAATTCGGTGTAATCGATAGAAAATTACAAGGATTATTAGGAGAATTTGCGTTTGAAGATATTAACGGTTTTGCAGCAATTGCAAGTTCTAAAGGGAAATTCAACTCAAACAGTTTTAACGGGCAGGATGGCGTACAGGGACCATACTTGTTGTACGGAATTAACAATGAAAAAGATATTATTCTGATCGCAGGTTCCGAAAAGGTATTTGTTGACGGAGAGGAAATGAAAAGGGGTGAAAGAAACGATTACACTATCGATTATTCAAATTCACAAATTACTTTTACTCCCAACAGGTTAGTTACATCTGCAAGCAGAATAAATATCGACTTCGAGTACACAGATAGAAGATTTGTGCGAAATCATTTTAGCGGCGGTTCCGAAGCTACTCTCTTGAACAAAAAATTAAAAATTCAAGCATCATTTCTTCAGGAAAGCGATGATAAGGATTCACCAATCGATATAACAATTTCCGAGGAAGATAAAAAAATATTAGCTGAAGCCGGGGATGACATTAACAAAGCAGTCAAAAGCGGTGTGTCACTGGCACAACCTGATTCGCTTGGAGTAATTAAAGGGACCTACGAAAAACGGGATACTACAATTAGTCAAGATACATTTGAGTATTATGTTTATAATCCAGGTGGTGCAAACTCGCTTTATCATGTAACGTTTTCATTTGTGGGCAGCGGCAAAGGAGATTATCAGAAAGAAGGACTTGGTTCCTATACTTTTGTTGGAAAAAATATGGGGGATTATTTACCAGTAATTTTTCTCCCTTTACCGGAAATAAAACAATTCGGTAATTTCGTGGTGAACTACTCCCCGTTTGACGAGATGCAAGCGTCCCTTGAATTAGCAGGCAGTAGATGGGATAAGAACCGGTTTTCAAATCTTGATGAAACCGATAATAACGGCTACGCAAGAAATTTCACTTTGAAAATGAATCCGAAGAATGTTTCCGTTGCCGGCATGGGACTTGGAAAAATCGGTTTTTCATTCAGAGATAGATATATCGAAAATAGGTTTACATCGGTAGATAGATTTAACGAAGTTGAATTCGATAGAAATTATAATACGAGCGGTACTTCAACAAAAGAGAATGAAGTACTGAGGGAAATGGGATTAAACTTAATCCCGGTAAATGAACTGAAAATCAATTCTTCTTACGGGCATTTGAAAAGAGGAGAATCGTTTCAGTCGGATAGATTGATAAACTCACTTGATTTGTCGGACGGAAACATTTATAAATTTTTCTATAATCTCGATTACGTTAAAACCCGTTCTACTTCATCCGCCAGTAAATGGTTCAGACACAGAAGCAATTCTTTTTATACTATCGGTTACTTCAAACCCGGATTTGATCTTCTTGCAGAAAAAAAAGAGAATACATTATTTGATAAAGATTCTTTAATATCGGGCAGTATTCAGTATTATGAAATGAATCCTTATCTTGAATTAAATGAACTTTACGGTTTAACAGTTAATTATAAATACACATACCGGGAGGATAAATTGCCGGATGCCGGAATTTTCATAAAGGAATCAAATTCTTACGGACATGATTTATCAATCGATTACAAAGGGATCAAGGAAGTTAATTCAAATATAAGGATTACTATACGGGATAAAAAGTATAGCGATGAATATAAACAGCGTGGTTACCTTGATAATCAAACGATTCTTGTCCGGTCTCAATCGAAGTTTAATTTCTTGAAAAGAGCATTAACCGGTGATCTTTATTATGAAGTTTCAACACAGAAAACAGCAAAACTTGAAAAAGTATTCGTGCCTGTTACTAAAGGGACAGGAAATTATATTTACAAAGGTGATTTGAACGGGAATGGTATCGCAGACGAAGAGGAATTTGAACCGTCTTTGTTTGACGGTGAATTTATTCTCGTTACTATTCCGACTGATAGATTGTACCCAATCATCGACTTAAAAGCATCAACACGATGGAAAGTATCGCTGGATAATCTAATTGGTGATGATTTTCTTCTCTCTGCTTTGTTAAAACCTATTTCAACGGAAACATATATCCGGGTGGATGAAAATAGTCTTGAAGAGGATTTGAAGAAAATTTACCTGCTTCAACTTTCAGCTTTTCAGAATGAAAAGAATACTATACGCGGGAATAATTTGATTCAACAAGATTTCTTTGTATTTGAACATAGCCAGGAACTATCATTCCGTTTACGTTACTCGCAAAGAAAAAGTATGAACCAGTTTAGCGGCGGTGTTGAAAGAGGCTACAACAGGGAAAGAAGTCTTAGAATTAAGTTTAGATTAGTTAAAGAAATTAGTAACCAAACAGATATAGTTGTGCATGAAGATAATCTTGCTGCACCAATAACATCAAATAGAAATAGATTGATAACCGGGAATAACCTGACTTCCGATTTTTCATACCGTCCTACAAGAAATATTGAAGTGGGTTTCAAATTGAAAGTCGGACGAAACCAGGATGATTACCCTGTCAAACCAACTATCATCGATATTAACGGACAAGCTTTAAGATTTAATTTATCATTCGCCGGTTCCGGTAGACTCCGTTTGGAAATTGAAAGAAACGAGTATATTACAAACTCAACAGAGAATTATTTACCATTTGAATTGACTGGCGGTAATCAACCTGGAAAAAATTATTTTTGGCGTGTGAATTTTGATTATAGAATTGCAGCAAATTTGCAATCAACTGCAAGTTATGACGGTAGACTGCAGGGAGCTGGAAAAGTAATTCATACTGCACGCGCTGAAGTGAGAGCGTTTTTTTAGCGGCTTTCGAGTGTTCCGACATTGCCTTAGTTTGTCATAATGCGAATTCGGAATGTATCGCGACCACCATTAGAGAAAGTATTCAACAACCAATTAAAGCAATATAAGAATAGAACAATAAAACAGTAGAAAAACATGAATATAATTTCAAATATGATAGAAGTTCATTTATTCAGACGAGACAAAAAGAAGATTGAATTTCTAATCCTTAAAAGAGCAAAAGACCAGGTTTATCCAAACATCTGGCAAATGGTAACGGGAAAAATCAAAGAAAACGAAACCGCCAAAGAAGCCGCAATTAGAGAAATAAAAGAAGAAACCGGTTTTTTACCTATTTCAATGTGGGTTGTTCCGAATGTAAACTCGTTTTATTCACCACAAAAAGATGAGATATGTTTAATCCCGGTTTTACTTGCAGAAGTTGAAAACATCTCTAAGGTTGTTATTTCCGATGAGCATTCAAACTACCGTTGGGTTAATTATAAGAAAGCAAAATCACTATTTGCCTGGCCCGGACAAAAACGTTCATTAGAAATTATTGACGAATATCTCACTAAGAAAAAATCACTCTTAAAATTTGTGAGAATTTGAGATTGATTCTTTTTGTAGAGTATCGTATTCTAAGAATGTAAGAATTCCGATCTGATAACTTTAATCAATCCAAACTTTGCTTCCAATCACTCTCCCCTCTCCTTACTAAGGAGAGGGGCTGGGGGTGAGGTTAAGGGAGGGGCGTTTTACTTTTTCCGTCTCAGCTCGTAAATCTTCTCCTCTATTTTCTTAAACACCTTATCCGGATTTCCCAACAATTCCTCATTAGTGATACGAATAAAGCTTATCCCGAATGCTTCCAAATACTCTTGTCTGGCTTTATCATACTTTTTATTTTCAGGCGAATTGTGAATTGTACCATCAAGTTCAATTGCAAGTTTAATTTCTGGTGAATAGAAATCGATCACATAATGATCAATTGAGTATTGCCTTCTAAATTTGGCGTTAAGAGTTTTTCGGTCTCTAATAAACATCCACATAACCTTTTCGCAAAAAGTTTGGTCTCTGCGTAGTTGGCGTCGTAGTTCTTTCAATTCGCTTATATTTAAATGCTCTGTCATACTGATACTTATGTTTTTAATTCCATTGCAACTGTAACAGTGAAGTTGAAAGCCTTCTCTATCTCCTGGTTTAGGCTGCTATAGAATTTTCTTGGTAACATCTTTATTAGTTTAAATTACCTCACCCTAAATCCCTCTCCTTACTAAGGAGAGGGGCTTTAATCACTTCATCAATATAAGTTTTTTTGTTTCAACAAAGCTACCAGCAGTTAAACGGTAGAAATATATTCCAGATGATAATCCACTCGCATCTCCAGAGGATCCTACGGAAAATTGTACTTCATATGTGCCGGGTTGTTTCTCTTCATTTACAAGAGTTGCTACTTCTCTTCCAAGCATATCGTAAACTCTTAGAGTAACAACCTCTCCCTTGCTAATGAGAGGGGTTTTGGGTGAAGTCGGTATTGAAAACTTTATCGTTGTTACCGGGTTAAATGGGTTCGGGTAGTTTTGTGATAATGAGAATTCTACTGGAACAATAACGTTTTTAACTTCTATCGTCGAAATTACTTTCATTGTTCCGTCGTAATCGTATTGAAGCAGACGATACTCATAAATACCCGACTGAACATTTTCATCAATGAACGAATAACTTTTCATTTCGGTTGTTGTTCCATTTCCTTCAATCCAGGTAACTGTTATCCAATTGGTATTACTTTCCTTCTCTTTTCTTTCTAATGAAAAACCTTTATTGTTTAATTCGGTAGCTGTCTGCCAAACAAATAATACACTATTATTAATCACTTCCGCATTAAAAGTGAGAAGTTCAACGGGAATATCGTAATCTACTGTAAAAGAATATGCTCCTCCAGGTGAAGTAAGCGGTTTCTTTACAATACGTCCCGAATTTGAATGAGCTTCTAAATAATACCAAATTTTTGTATTCATTGTTTGATAAGGTATAAAAGCTGCAAAGGTATCCGGTGTAGTTTGACTCATTTGAACTTGATTAAACCCATTTGCAGTATCAACACTCCAGAAGATGTATGCACTGTTAATACCTGTTCTTGTTTTAATGAATGCTTTAACTTCATAACCGCTTTCGGTAGGAATAACTGAAGTTATTTTTTTATGGGAAATGAATACAGGCTCCCTTACACCGATTTCTTTCGTTATACAATGTATCGCTCCGGATGCAGATATAATTTGGTTACAATTAATACCGACAACATTATAACCCGGCATTGCTTCCCTGTAA
>ERZ795056.2434-NODE-2434-length-20677-cov-6.082097_pt1 | contig 20677 bp, 17 predicted proteins | sample MGYA00375140_ERZ795056 | MGnify/ENA primary metagenome ERZ795056 (study PRJEB30185, sample SAMN05720227) | activated sludge metagenome | isolation source: Anaerobic digester | place: USA | collected 2015-03-09 ... | reverse complement strand
GGAACAATATGGAACCAGATTAATATATCACTTCCATATACGTATTATGATTTTTTTGATGTGAAATTTATAAACTCCGAGACCGGGTTTATCGTTGGACAGGCTTTTCAATCAGGTTCTTATAAAGGATTTATTTTGAAAACAACTGATTACGGCTCAACATGGACGTTAATTAGGGAGTCATCAGTCTATTTTTCTGTAATAGAAATTACCGAGTCTAATATTATCTGGGTTGGAGGCGGCTCAAGTTATCTTATAAAATCGACTGATATGGGAGCAACATGGACGGATGTTAGCTCAGGTATTCTCGGTGTTCCTTCAGATATTAAATTTGTTGATGATAACCGGGGGTTGATGCTTACCGGCAATATGGGATATCTTTATAAAACTACTAACGGCGGTTCATCGTGGCAGACAATTGAGACCGGTATTTCGGGTAACGGACGTTATTTATCTTACTTTTCAAATGGAGTTGTTTTTGCAACTTGTGAAAGTAAACTTTATAAATCGATTAATCACGGTGATACCTGGAGTCTTGTAAACGAAAGTGTCGATCTTAGTTATAAAGCTGTTTTTGCAGACCAAAACAGAGGAATCATTTGCGGTTCGCGCGATGTAGGGAGGACTGATTTTGCAGTTACTACAAATAGCGGTGAGAACTTAAAGAAATATAATTGGAGTATTAGCCACATTTATTTCCGATCAAATACTAGTGAGGGGTGGGCAGCAAACCATTTGCATTTATTCAAAACTACCAACGGCAAACAGTGGGAAGCATTTGACCTTGTACATAGTGGAGAAGAAAAACTTAACGACATTCGAAAATTTCAATTTCTTACAAGCAATAAAGGTTTTGCAATTGGATATTTGAAATTAACGCCTACAATGGCAGCACCACGTTTCCTTATTACGGAAAATGGCGGAGCTTCATGGAGCAGTCATGACTTCGTTGATACAAACCCGTTTGATTTTTATTTTGTTGACGGAACATACGGTTGGGTGGTTGGTCCAATGGGGAAAATTTATAAAACTCTCGACGGCGCTGCTACATGGGGACCACAGAATTCTTCAACTTCTGAATACCTGCGTGGTGTATACTTTAATGATGAAAACTTAGGATGGGCTGTTGGCAGCAGCAACACAATTATTAAGACAATGAACGGTGGATTGTTATGGGATACCCGCCCTCCAGGTACTGCAAGCGATCAATATAATGCTGTAATGAGCTATGGAGCAAATGTATGCTTTGTAGCAGGGAACAATACGGTTATAAAGTCTGCCGATGGCGGAGATACATGGACGGATGTTACTCCACCAACGTACAAAGAAGATAATAAAGATATTATTGAACGACATAAAATATTTATGAAGAGTACATCGGAAGTTTACTTATTCTTTTCTGGTGGATATTATCGCACAAACGATGGCGGCGGCACATGGAAAAGATTGGGGGATTTTGTAGACCTTCATCCTCAGAATTCATCTGTTATGTGGGCAGCCAACAATGGTATTTTTTATACTTCGAACGGTGGTGTGGTTGATGTAGAAGATGAGGTACCGGCTAAAGAAATAGTCTCCGATTATAAACTATATCAAAACTACCCTAATCCTTTTAACCCGGTAACGAAGATTAAGTTTACTATACCATCAAACGTGAAAAGTGAAACGGTAAACATGACGCTTAAAGTATTTAATATTCTGGGAAAAGAAGTAGCAACCCTTATTAATGAGGAAAAGAACCCCGGAAACTATGAAGTTGAATGGAATGCTGCAGGATTGGCATCTGGTATTTATTTTTATCAATTAAAAACTGCCGGGTTTATTGAAAACCGTAAGATGATGCTGCTCAAATAAAATTTAGGAGTATCCGAATTATTTGTAACTTGTTGATGTAAAATATGAACTTTTTAGGAGTTGAATAATGAAGAAATTATCTATTCTGTTTTTTATTGTAACCGCTTTTTCATCCTTTACATTTGGGCAGTTTCAATCAAACTTAAGTCCGAACCAGGGATTAATCGAAGGCGGATTAGGATTGTTATGGATTGACGGGGAGCCCCACTATTCTTTTAGAATTGCACCTGAAATTGGTTTTTCTAAAATCGGTGTTGGACTCGATTTAAGACTTGAGCTTGATAAGTCTGGTAGCATACGGAAAGAAAACTTTAACGAAGCATCCGATTATCTTAGTATAATTAGATACGTCCGTTACGGAAACAAGAAAGACCCTGTTTATGCCCGCATTGGAGCGTTGGATTATGCTACTCTCGGACACGGAAGCATAATGTATATGTATAATAATAGTCCTAGTTATGATGTACGAAAAATCGGACTTGAACTAGATTTGAATTTCGATAAGTTCGGTTTTGAATCAGTATACGGTACTTTCGGGCAGAAAGGCGTATTCGGATTACGCGGATATGTCCTTCCGATGCAGTTTACTCAGCTCGCATCCGTTCCGGTTATAAGGAATCTTGAAATAGGTGCTACATTTGCAACAGATTTTAATGAGTATGCAGGCGTTACAAGCGGAATTATCGATCCGCTAAGCGGGAAGTTTAAAGCTATAAACGATGAAGGTGCTGTTAGTGTTATCGGTTTCGATATCGGGCTGCCGGTTGTAAGAACTTCAATGCTGACGTGGAATCTCTACTTTGATTATGTTAAAATGTTGAACTATGGCAGCGGTGGTGCTCTCGGTACATCACTTAATTTTACAGGATTAGGCTTGGTTAATCTTCAGGCTAAACTTGAAAGAAGATTTAACGGCGATGGTTACATCCCATCTTATTTCAATTCGATGTATGAAATTGAAAGATTTAATTATAATCCCACTACTGCTTTTGTATCAAGCAAAGTTCAAACACTAAAAGCTTCCGCTTCTTTAGGTGATGGATTTTTCGGTGAATTACTTGTATCGATTCTCGGTTATGTAAACATTATCGGCAGTTATCAAAGACTTGATAAACACCCCGACAGCGGAATCCTTCATCTATCAACTAATGTTGCCCCTGAAGATGCACCATATATTTTAAGAGCCGGCTACGACAAAAGATACATTAAAGATGAGAAGGATATTTTTACTTTAGATGACAGATCATACTTATACGCAGAGGTTGGATACAAACCTGTATCTTATCTTATTGTATCAATGGTTTATCATTGGACATTTACACCTCTCCGCGATAAAGATGATAACGTTATTGAATATCTCCCTCAAAAGAAATTTGAGCCAAGGATTTCGTTCGTTTATCCTTTGAATTTTTAATAGCAGTTATTAATGAATTAAAGGCGGCATTAGAGCCGCCTTTTTTTATATACTCGATTTAATAAAGGTTTCTAACTCCACTACCGTATTGAAATAGTAATCGCTGTTAAGTTGTTTTACTCTATCAACTGCATAACAGTCCCACATTACCGATGCGACTTTAATCCCGGCTTCCCGTGCTGCCAGAATATCTACCGGGGCATCACCTATTAGCAATACTTTTTCTTTATCGAGATTGAAGTGTTCAATAAATAAATTCACTCCTTCACCGGAGGGTTTGTGGTTTTTTACTTCATCACCCGAGACAATTAAATCGAAGAATTGGAATATCCCCAATATTTTCAATGATATTTCTGTTGCTCTTCTTCCTTTACCTGTAAATATTCCGATGAAAACATCCTTAGATTTTATGTATTCAAGAATCTCTTTCATTCCGGGATAAATATCCGCAAGGTGATGATTTGATTCATAAAATTCAAAATAATCTTTAATTACCGTGTCCGATTTTTCTTTGAACCAATCCCTTAGTATCTGTTCTTCAGTTGGACCGAATAAGGCAACTATTTCTTCATCCGTGATAATTTTATTCAGGTGCTTTCTTGTTATATGCCTGAAGGACTCAAATATTAAAGTGTTGGAAGACGTTAATGTCCCGTCGACATCAAAAATAATCCCGTCAAATTTTCTCATAAATCAATTAATGTTTATGAAGGTCTTTGTGCATTATTCTCCTTGTTTTATGCAACCTATCATCAGCCGGCAAATCAATCAACTGCTGATTAATATTCTCATCATTTTCTGCGGCAAGCATTTTCGCAACATAATCGATTATGCTTGAAGGGAAGATATTCTCTCTTTCGTATAAATTCCTTTTTTTCAATAGTATTCTTGATGAACCGACGCAGCTTGTCGGAAGAGCTTCAAGAGATTTTAAAAGGGTTTTGTTCTGAAAGATGTTCCCTCTAACATATAACTTCTCGGCAATGTCAAGTGATTCGGAATTGGTTAATCCCCATTCTGCTGCCATTGTAAGACCGGCTAACAACAAAGGAACTATCGCACTTCCGTCGGGGCTTCTTAATTCAACCGTTTGCCTTCCGGCTTCATAAATAACTTTTTCTTTTTGTTTCGGATTAAGTTGTTGTGCAAGGTTATCGATTTTCGACCATCCGAGAGGAACACGTATCATTGCGCTTCTGTTCATATCACTCCAGCATACTCTTGTCGGTGCTTCCTGGTTTGGAACGAGTCTTAGATAAGCAGAAGAAACAGTATTTCCAAATGCAGTTAGCGAGTCGGCATAAGTACAAAGCCCACCGATAAGTTTTCTCGCTTCGGTTGATAATGTTCCGCCGGAGTTTGTCATAATATTTTTTCCGTCTTTTCTCAATTCCATGTGAAAATGAAGACCGTTTCCCGCTACTCCCTCTTCAACTTTCGGAGTAAAAGTAGCAACCATTCCATATTTGTAAGCTATGTTTCGTATCAACCATCTTGCAATAACCACGTTGTCCGCAGCGTCCATAATCGGTGTGGGAAGGAATTCAATCTCAAGCTGCTCGGCTTGTTTGTTTTTAATTTCATCAAGATCGCTGTGAACACTCTGAATATAACCGACTTCACTGTGGGCATATTTCACAGCACCGGTTATTTGCGTGATATGCCTTAACATTTCATTCAGTATCTGCCCTGTTTTTATAAATGGACCGGATGAATGATAGCCTCTCTGTTTAGCAGCAGGATAAAGAATGTTTTCTTTATCACCAATAAGGAAGAACTCAAGTTCACCCAAAGCGTACATATTCAGCCCGGTATTCTTTTTGAACAATTGAGTTGAGTTGTACAAAATATTATCAAGTGCAAACGGTGCAAAGTTGCCGTCGTTTGTAAGATAGCGGCACATAAAATCGAGACTACCCGGGTCGAATGGATTCAAGAACGCTGATTTATATAAAGGAATAACATAGAGATCCGAAACGGCAACATCAACCATTCCTTTGAACAGTGATGAGCCGTCAACGCGTTCACCGTCGGCAAGGACTCTCTCGGCTTGCTGCCTTGTTGCAACGGGTATTTTCAATTCTTTCAACTTCCCGTCTAACGCAGTATAGTGAAAAGTGATTCTTTCAATCTGTTTTTCTTCAATCACTTTCAGCATATCTTCCCTTGTGAAATCTTCTTTCGGTTTGTCCAATAAACCGGAAATCGGGTTTGTTAATGCATAAGATTTATTCATGTCAATCTCTAATTGTTTTAAGTTATACACATCTAAAATTTTAATAATTTAGCCGTACAAAATTAATGAAAGTTTTGTAACTGTCCAGAAAAATCGTCAGAAGAAGGATAAAAATCGTAAATCGAGTAAAAACTAATTAGTAGATGGATGTAATGGGAGAGTTAAAACGGAAAATCTTCTTTATAGTCAACCCGTCTTTGCTGCTGAAGTTCTTCATTCCTTTTTGCTCTTTTGTGAGTGTAATTCCCTTCTACATAAATCGCTTTGTAAGGGGTTGTAGGACACGCCTTTTCACATGCACCGCAGCCGATACAATACTCCTCACGAACTTCGGGCAGCAATAGTTTTTTATACGGTATCATGTGGACTGCTTTTGTGGGGCAGTGTTCGGAACAAGCACCGCATTCAGTTCCCTGTGTTTCTACAATGCAGTTTTCTTTAATGAATTTTGCAACTCCAAGTTGAATCAATTTTTTCTCTTCAACTTTAACGGGTAAAATTGCACCGGTGGGACAAATCTCAGTACACTGTATGCAAGCAAAGTTGCAGTAGCTTTTTTTGAAATCCATTCTCGGCTGGAACATACCCCAAATCCCGTACTCTAAAAACGATGGTTGTATAACTCCCGTGGGACAAACACTTACACACAATCCGCAGGCAGTGCATCTGTCGTTGAAATGCTCCAATCCTTTAGAACCGGGGGGGGAAACAGCAAATTTTCTATTTTCAGGTATTTTACTCTCTTTATATACAAGTATTTGTTTCTGAGCAAAAGCAATCCCGTTCCAACCGACGAAGTAAACAAAAGTTTTTTTGAGGAAGTCCCTTTTATTTAAGTTTATCTCTGCTTTTTCCTGTAGTGATTTTTTTGAAGATAGGTTTGCTTTGTAAACTATAGCATTTGTCGAACATGCTGTGAAACAATTATAACAGTTTACACAGCGGCTCATATCAATTTTTTTACTTTCGGAATCAATACATTCTGCTTTGCATACAAATTCACAAACACCGCAGTTTTTACAAGTACTGTTTTCAATTCGGATTTTGAAGAATGATACTTTTGAAATCAACCCGAGGAATGCACCGACCGGACAAACCGTATTGCAATACAGTCTTCCGCGCTTTACAGACATCCATAAAATTAGAATTAACACAGCGAATGAAAAGATAAAAACAGCAATGCTTATCCCTTTAAATTCAAACGGATAAACTGCATAACTATTGAAAGAAGCTAAAATCCAGTGGGTTAGGTTGTTTATACCGATAATAACCGGTCTTAAAAAGTTTGTTATTATTCTACCGAAGGTACTATAAGGATCAAGTAGTAAGACAGCGGTGATACTGCCACCAATTAGAGATAAAGCAGTTACACCTAAAATTGAATAACGGATTATGTTATGAGGCTTTTTAAATTCATATCTTTTCCTCCGCTTAAATTTTTTGGAGAAATAGATAATCATGTCCTGCAGAACCCCGAGTGGACAAAAAAAAGAACAGTACACCCGTCCGAATAATAAAGTAAATAAAAGGACAACTATAAACCCGGTTGATACAAGAGAAAAGGTATCAAGTGATTTTATGAGTGACGGAATAAATTGAAGATATAGGACAACCGGATAAACATCAGCCGGGATGTACTCTTTTATATCAACAAAAAGAAGTGTAATCGATACAAAAAACAGGAGAGAAATTACGACCCGGTATTTCTTTAATGATGATAACTTCATTTTGAAATTAGAAAAATAAAATCATGGATATGCTTCCGCTTTAAAATATCATTACTCAAACAGTAATCCGGTTTATATTCAGTTTTTGTAGGTTCATTGTACCGACTTTCATTTCGTCTGCAACTTTAATGTATTTCACATCTTCCGGCTCCATTCCGAATATTTTTGTAGCAGCGGCATCAATCGCAACCATATCCTTAGCAATTAGGAGCGACTTCATTTTTGTAACATCATTAATCGAGACACCCCTTGGTCCGTTTTGCATCATTACATTATAAGCATCAACAATATTCAAATCGGGTTGCCTTTCGTAAGTTGCAAAGTCGGCAATACACTGATGCAAATCGTTCCTGTGCCAGTAACCTCTGTCCCAAACAATACCCATTAAATTTTTCATCGCAATTGTAAGTTTAACCGAGCCGTGATTTTTAAGGATAGGTACATTAATAAAGACATCGCAATCCAATATTAGTTCGTGTACTTTAGCTTTAGTTAGCCGTTTCCCTTTTTTTACATCAACGTTTTGATAATAACTTTCGCTGTTGCCGGGAACGATTTTCCCTTTTGCATCTTTCACTGCTTTTTCGATACCGCTGTTCTGATAACACTTAATCCAATTATCGCATGTATTATCGAATACCAAAACTTCTTTTGCTCCTGCGTCAAAACAATGCTTGATTATTCTTGCAACCAGTTTAGGGTTTGTATTCGCAGCTTTTTCGGGAGTAACGTCCCAACCGATATTCGGTTTTACGACTACTTTCTGATTTTTTTTGACGAAGTTTTTCATTCCTCCAAGGGAAGCAATTCCTTTATCAAACATATCATCCGGCTCTCCGCCTTTAACAGCTACAAGGTCATAGGCTTGCGATTGAGCCGGGATGTTTAATCCGAAAACATCTTTAAAACTGCCCAAAGCGGTTACAAAGCCTGCCGCCATACTCTTTTTAAAAAAATCTCTTCGTTCCATAGTTCGTCCGCGCTAAGAATAATCAAATAATTTCTTTATTAAAAAATAGAAATATATTATATTGGAACCAATAGAAATCGTAACTTTGCAAAGGAAATGAAATGGAAGCAGTAGTATCAATTTTCAAATCAAAAGAAAAAATTAAAAGTGTTCTGCTTGACGGTGCAGCATTAACCGTTATTTATTTTTTACCGTCAATCTCGCACTTGCTGAGTTTTCCATTATACTTAATTGAACCGATGCGTATTATGCTTGTGTTCGCACTGGTTCATACAGAGAAAAAGAATGCTTATCTACTTGCATTAACGCTGCCGGTTTTTTCATTCTTGGTATCGGCGCATCCATCAATTCTGAAAACAGGTTTGATTACAGCGGAATTGTTACTTAACGTCTGGCTATTTTTCATTATTTCTGAAAAAGTTAAAAACGGGTTTGTGTCGCTTGCACTAAGTATACTGCTCAGCAAATTATTTTATTATGCCGCCAAGTTCGCATTCATTAGTTTGGCATTTATAGGTGGAGGATTAATTTCGACTCCTATTTATATTCAACTGGTAATGGTTGTCTTATTAAGTACATATTTTCTTGTATATCAAAAACTTTCGCAAAATAAATTATAGGTATCGTGATGTATCGTTTAATGGAAGATTTTAATAAGGACTGGAAGTATGAAACCGAAATCACGGTAAAAACTTTCGCTAATTTAACAGATGAATCCCTGAATCAAAAGGTAACGCCAGAAGGCAGAGATTTAGGTTTTATTGCATGGCATATTGTGGTATCTTTAGGCGAGATGTTAAGCAAAGCAGGTTTGACGCCCGATGCACCAGCAGAAAATTCGGAAAGACCCAATTCGGCTGATGAAATAACTCAAGCATTTAAGATTGCTGCTGATTCTGTTATGAATGAAATATCATCAAAGTGGAATGACGCGGAACTTCTCGTTACAGTAAACATGTATGGTGAAGAGTGGCAAAAAGGTTACATACTTTGGGCGATGTTAAAACATCAAGCTCACCATCGGGCACAAATGACTGTGTTAATGAGGCAGGCTGGATTAAAAGTTCCCGGAGCATACGGTCCCGCCAAAGAAGAATGGGAAAGCTACGGCATGCCGCCTCAAAAGTAAAATTGAATTTTAGCCCGTTAATTCCAACGGGGGTTTTTTATGAAAACAATTTCGGATTTAGGAAGATTGTGTCTTCAGCATAAGAGTCGGGAGTTTCATAAACCCGTGCGGTCAATGCGTTTATTTTACCGGGTAGTTTCTCATCTTTAATCAACTTCAACAGGTATTTACAGATATTTTCCGCAGTTGAGTGAAAATCAACAATTACAACTTTTGAATCCAATTTGCGAAGTGCATCAATAAGTTCTTTATCCTCCCGCCATGCCATGAATGCGTGGTCAAGGTTTTCGATAAGCGGGTTCACTACTTTGAAAACGTCGTAATAATCGATTACCATTCCGCTTTCGTCCGGTTCACCTTCAATTTCAAGAATCAATTTGTATGTATGTCCGTGCAGGTTTTTACATTTCCCTTTATGAAAAGGGAGGCGATGCCCCATTTCCCACATAAACTCTTTAGCTACTTTCATTAAACTCCTTTCTTTCCCGGTTCCCAGATAAATTTATGTAATTGAAGTTGAAATCTTACTTTAAGGTTGTCGTCAAGTATCCACTCTACTAATTCCGCCGGTTGTATCGCTCCGAAAACAGGTGAAATCAAAATATGACATCGATCTTTTAATGAATACTCTCTAATTATACCTTTTGTCCATTCATAATCTTCCCTGTTTCCTATAACGAATTTCACTTCATCTTTAGGCTTAAGAAACATAATATTCTCATAACGGTTTTTTAGCACCATCTTACTTGATGGGCATTTTAAATCCATTATTATTTTAACCCTTCTGTCAACGGTTTCAATAGGCAGGCTGCCACCCGTTTCAAGCATTACTTCGTAACCTGTATCGCAAAGCTGCTGCATTAGTTCGTAAGCGCCTTCCTGTACCAACGGTTCACCGCCGGTTATTTCTAACAAATTGCAATTATACTTTTTAATTTCAGAGATGATTTCCTCAATAGAATAATCTTTCCCTTCATAAAAAGCATATTCGGTATCGCAATAAGCGCATCTCAAGTTGCAGTAGGTCAACCTTATAAAAATGCACGGAAGCCCGGCATTACTGCTTTCGCCTTGAATTGAATAGTATATTTCGTTTACTTTTATCATAAGATGAATTTAACTAATGCGTAAAAATAAAAATTTTCTTCTAACTTTCCGCTGTAAAAATGAATCATTACTGAATACATGCTATTTTATTTGTGATGAATCAAATTGATTTTCTAAATTTGTATGTAAAATTTCTTGAGAAAGATGTTCGATTAATCTAAACTTAACAACATTGAACCATAAATGAGTTGAATTTGAAACAACTTGACTTTACTCCGTATAAATCAAAAGACGACTTCCGCGGGAATTATAAACTTCACGACCTTGCCGAAGCTGCAGGTAAAAATCTATTGATACAATGGGGAATCGATTTTGAAGAATTCGGAGAGGATAGAAGGTATTCAAAAGTCTGGGAAAAAGGGGAAGATAAACCGGACTTGATTATCACCTACAGGGAGCGGGATGCATTTCTTGATTGGAAAGGAAAGCACAAACCGAAATGGATATTGAATAAAAGAGCAGCCGATTCATACTTGAAGTGGAGTAAGAAATTTCATTTGCCTGTCCTTGTTGCGTTTTTTTTGTTTGATGACGAAAACAGGGTTGCTGATACGCGGTTTGCCAATTTGAATATACATTCATTCAGAGAGTGTGAATCGGAGGCTTGGGATAAGAACCGTGTTGTTGAGTTTACAACCGAACTTCCCGAATTCAAGAAACACAACTTAATGAAATTTTGTTTTGATATTACTGAAACAGATACCGGAGCTATATGAAAGAAACTACAAAACGAGCTTTAATCCTTATATTAAAATATCTACTTGGTTTACTGTTCCTTGTCTCAGGAGTTGCAAAACTGTTCCCGATTGAAAGTTTTGAATTAACGCTTGTCTCTCAAAAAATTGTCGGATGGGAACTTGCACCTTACCTTTCAAGATGTGTAATTGCATTTGAGCTGTTTCTCGGATTTTCGTTTTTCCAGGAAAACTTAATTAAGAAATTCTCATTACCCGCATCCTTTTTACTTTTACTAATTTTTAATGTACACCTTATTTACTCAATAGCAATCGGATCATCTTACGATAACTGTGGTTGTTTTGGCGAGCTACTTCCTATGACTTCACTTGAAGCACTGATTAAAAATATCTTTTTAATGGGAATAATTGGTTACTTATTCACACTAATAAAGGAGGAACGAAAGGAAACACTTGCAATCCCGGCGGCATTATTTGCAATAGCTTTTGCCTGGGTATTTATAATTTTCCCGATTAAAAAGTATGTTATTCCTTCAACTGAAAACGGAATGGAGCGAGAAGAAGGAATAGCGAAAACCAACGATGCAATTGAGATTGTTGAATACGATGCCGACTCAGTTGAACTTAAAATCAAACAGGAATTAATTAAAAAGAAAATAGACACTTCAGTTCTAAAACCAACCGAAGAGATAAAAGCATATCCGAAGAGAAAATCTATTTTCTCATCATACCGGAACTTCAGTAACGGAATTACAACAAATTTGGATGAAGGAATAAAGATAGTTGCCCTGTTCAGTCTTGACTGCGAGCATTGCATGGAAACCGCCCGCGAGTTTATTAAGAAAAAAGGTGAACAGAAGCTACCGGATTTTTATATCTTATTCTTCGGTGATGAAAGACAAATAGATTCGTTTTTCGAATTTGCCGGCGGTAGTTTTCCATTTACGATATTGCCCCCGCAGGAATTTTTCCCGCTGTTAAGCAACAGTCCGCCAAGGGTATGTTTACTGAATAACGGGAACATCTTGCTCGACATGGATTCTAATTCGGAGATAGTCAAAGAGATTGAAAAATTTTTAAGTAAAAATTAAAACTTGATTAGTGGAATATGGTTACAAATAAGTTTTTATGTTTAATAGTAAGTCTGCTTTTAATATCAACAGTTGCGTCCCAGTCAATTCCTGTTTCAGACAAGAATCAATTCAATGCCTCATCCTATCTGCCTAAGAGTAAAGCCGCAGATTACAAACCGGCAAACTTATGCGATACAAAACTTGAAACAGCTTGGGTTGAAGGAGTCGCAGGTTTGGGTATTAACGAATGGGTTGCTGTATATTTGGGTAAATTTGAAATCCTTAAAGATATTAGCGAATTAACTGTCTCGCTTTATCCCGGTTATCAAAAAGATTATCCTTCATTTGGAAATAATAGCCTTCCTACTGAATTAAAATTAGAGTTGTTCCTGGATAAATCCTTAGTCTCATCAAAAGTATACAAGCACAAACCGATGGAGAATTCCGTAAAACTAAAATCGCAAAACCCTACTGCAAAAACCGGTACTGTTTGGTTGAAGATAACGATTCTGAAGGCGAAGAAAGGAAAGAAATGGGAAGATACTGCGATTAGCGAAGTGATTTGTGATTTCACAAAATCAAACCCGAATGATATAAAAGGAGCAATTAAAAGATTTAATGATGGAATCAATAAGCAGAAAAAAGATGTTATTAGAGAGTTTACAAGCATCAAACCGGAAAAGATTCTCGCAGAATTTACATCGGAATTTGATGAAGATTCGATTCCGGGTTCTTCGGCTGAGCCTATAATCCATTCTGATAATGCTGCATATCTCTATGCCCTTGAAGGAGGCGACGGTGCTTCCTATGCTAAATTCAACTTCATCAAAGGTAAATGGCAGCTAACAGGATTTTTCTATTTGTCAAACATGGGATTGTAGTAGATAGTTTTACAACTACTTTTGGATTTATCCGCAAATAAATAACCGGGGACATTGATTTATACTTTTTCATTGAAAGGAAAGAAACATGAAATTTATCTTAGCTTTTATTCTATTGGCGACACAGTTAATTCTCCCGCAAAAAGGCGAAACAAAAATCAGATCGATGAATGAACTTGGTGCGGTTGATGTTCAACTAACCAATTCAGTTTATTGCGAGTACCCGGATATTTGTATCAATAGTAAAAGTGAAATATTCGTAGCTTTTACACAATACGAGGATGGTAAAGAAAAGATTACTCTATATAAAATAATTAATGATCAAGTTCAGGATTCTTTTGTTGTAAGTAAAGAATCAGGGCATGAATACAGACCGAAATTGTTTTGTGATAAAGATGATAAAATCTGGATAACCTGGGCGGCAAAAAGAAATGACAACTGGGAAATTTATCTCCGTTCATTTAAAGAAGGCATTTTTTCAGATGAAATAAATATCTCAAACGATCCGGGAATTGATATGAATCCCGCAATTACAGTTGATTTAAAAAACAATGTATGGATCAGTTGGGAATCATACCGAAATAACAACTTCGATATTTATTCCGCTTGCTATAATGGTACTTCCGTAGAAAGGGTTATCCCGGTATCAAACCACCCGGCAATGGAATTGCGTCCGCAGATTTTAGCCGGCAACAAAAATGATTTATATGTAGTGTGGGATAGACAAATTGAAGACAGTTACACTATACAATTAAAACATTTCGACGGGAAAAAATGGGATGACGAAATAACAGTTAGCCCGGTACATGGTTTTAATCTTGCCCCTTCAATCGCTTTCGACAAAAAGGGAGATTTGACAGTTGCATGGCAATCCAATCTTCAACCGGATGGAAACATGGGACTTCCACGATGGATTTATCTTGCCAAATTTAACGGTAGTAAATTAAGCGAAACTTATTCACTTGCAGAACCAAAGGACTGGATAAAAAACGGTGAAGAACAGGGATTTGAATTCCCAGAGCTCCTGTTTGATAAAGATGGAAATCTGATGATATTCGGACGCACTTCGCAAGGATTTTATACTCAGATTATAAAGGACAAAAAGAAAAGCGATATATTTAAATTTACAGTGGTTGGATGGGGGGGACGCGGGCAGAATATTTACCCGGTAATGGCAAAAGATGGAACTATCTTTTCTGTTAGAAGAGATATTAAGTTTATTTACTTGAATAAAATTCCGGCTGACTATTCAAAACCGTTGTTTAGTAATTCTGTAAATGTAATCCAGCCGGGAAAAATTACTCCGATTAAAAATGACTACAAACTAAAAAAACGACTACAACTAACCGGTGGAAAGAGAATATTCTTTGGCGATATACACCAACACTCTTCTATATCCGATGGTTCCGGTACTATTGATGAATGCTACACCCGCTCAAGGTATGTTTACGGGCAGGACTTTGCAGCATTGACCGACCATGAATGGTTTACAAATAATTTCCTTATTCCTTCCGAGTGGGAAAGAATAAAAATAATTGGAGAAAGTTTTTACAAGCCGGGCGAGTTTGTTACAATTCCTGCTTACGAATGGACTACACCAAGATTACCTGCCGGCTTCGGGCATAAAAATGTCTATTTCTATAATTGGAAACAACCGGTTTTCAGTTTTAATGAAAATGCTAAAAACACAAAAGAATTAAATGAACATCTTGCCAGATGCGGGGCAATTGCAATACCGCATCATCTCGGTTGGTCAGGTACGGATTGGGAGGCTTTTGATGTTGCGATACAACCTGTTGTTGAAATAGTTTCGGCTCACGGCGCTTTTGAGTTTATGGGGAATGAGCCTATAACACACCGCGGCGGAATGCCAGGACATTTTATCCAGGATGGATTAATGAAAGGATTAAAGTTCGGCTTTACAGGCAGTTCCGATGGACACGGACTTCGATGGCATCATGGAGTGGGAACAAAAGAAGATGAATGGCAAACAGGTTTAACGGGAATTATTGCTAACGAATTAACAATTGAATCAGTGTTGAGTGCATTAAAAAACAGAAATACTTTTGCAACTTCAGGCACACGAATTCAAATCCATTTTTCGATTAACGACAACTTAATGGGAAGTGATATTGAGATTAGTACATCGCCGGAAATCGAATTTGAAGTTGTGGGAACAGCACCGTTGAAGTATGTAACAATAGTAAGAGACAATGAAGATGTTTTCTATTTCGGAAAAGATACAAGAGAAGGTTGGGGCGTAAAGAAAAAATTTGTTGATACGGATACCGTGGAAGGCTCTCATTATTACTATCTCCGTGCTATTCTTGAAGATGGTGAAGTAGCATGGAGCAGCCCGATTTGGGTAAATATCAAAAAGTAGCCTAACTAATCAAAAGTTATTTTTAGTAATCGGGAGTACAGCCGCAGCCGTACTCCCGATTTTTTATTAAACTTATCTTACATCAAAACTATCAATTAATGTAATCTCTCCTTCCATCTCATTCATAGTGCCTTCTTTAGGCGGCACACCGAATGTAAGAACGTTAATTTTATCTCCGTCAACTTCAACTATTGAATAATGAAAGGCACGGATACCGACAAAGTCATCCGATGCCTGTGCATTTCCATCCGGTCCGTAGTTATAATTCAAAACCTTATAATATGGAAGGGCTTCATCATAAGTTAATTCCTGCCCCCGCTTTTTTACTTCGGGGTTATCGCCGTATTTAGAATTAAAATAATATACAGGCGCCCCGGCACTTCCTGTAATTATCTGGAAAACACCATCAACAGACTGCCTGCTATAAAGATGTTCGTGTCCGCAAAAGTATGCGGGAACGTTATAGTCTACCAGTAATTTCCAAAACATATCCCGTTGATTCAAATACCACTGCCTTGTGGAATCCAATGGTAAAGTTAAATTCATTCCTAAATTAGGAAGACCGTCGCGTAAATGTCCGCCTACCGGGAAAGGCATTTCGTGGCTGATAACAAAAGTATGTTTGTTCTCTTTTTCTTTCCCTTCTTTCAATACCTTTTCAACCCAATCAAGATGTTTTATGTAGTGCCAATCCCGTCTATCGTCGGTTGTATCTTCGGGATCACCGTAATACCATCTATCACTATTGAGAACGATAAAACGGACATTATCATGTTCGAAATAGTAAGTTAAACCAAGTTCATCTTCCGGTCCGTTCTGAGGCATATCGGGAAAGACTTTTCTGAAGTTCTCTTCATCTTTATAATGCTGGACTTCATGATTTCCAACTGTAACCCATACCTTAGGCTCTATCAAGTTCGGATGTTTGTAAACTGGTTCCATTACTTTTTTCCAACTTAATAATTCAAATACGGTTCTATCCGGGTCGGTTCTACTTCCATCAACCATATCACCCGGGAAAATTAAAAATTTTATATCATTATGGTTTTGTAGTAAATGCTCTACTAATGCAGATAGAACCGGTTCATTTACGCCGTTATACTTTCCACGGCTGTCCGACATTACGGCAAATTTAAAACTTTGCGGTAAAACCGGAATGGTTACCGCGAACAGCAGCACAACAACAAAAATATACTTCAATATTCTTTTCTTCATTTCATCTCCTAAAATTGATTGCTTCTTATAATCAACAATTATTTTATAAGAATAAGTTCTTCTTGGGGAGTAGAAAGATATTCGCAGCCGTTTTCTGTAACAACAATTTCTTCTTCCATAGTAACTATTCCGCGATCTTTAACGGTTAATCGCGGTTCGATAGTGAATACCTGTCCGACTTCTATCGGCAGGTAAGGATGTTTTCCATACCGTTCCCATCTTGGATAAAAGCCAACACCGCCGTCGTGTGCAACTCTTCCAACCTGATGCCCCAATGCGTGTTGATATTCTTCATAACCGTTTTCCACGATGTAATTTCTTGCCGCATCATCAACTTCGCAGCCGGTAATGCCGGGTTTAACTATTGCTTTAGCTTTTCTGATAGATTCTTTAAGCACGTCAAATCCTTTTTGAACCTCCGCAGGTGCAGTATCCTGTCCATCTTCAAGAACGTACCATGTTCTTTGAAGATCGGAACAGTAACCGTTAATTTTAACTCCGAAATCGATGTTGATTATATGTCCTTTCGCAATTACTCTATCTGTTGGACCGGCATGTGCTCCGGCTGTATCGGGACCCGTAAAAACTGCTGGACAGTGGTCTTCGTCCCAAGCCAGCTCAAATCCCTTTTCGGCAACGATTCTTTTTATAAATGCACCGACTTCCTTTTCGGTTTTCCCGGGTTTCATAAAGTTAGTAACCATATCGAAGATCTGAAGGGTCTCTTTTACTGCTTCCTTCATATAGTTCAGTTCTGTTTTTGATTTTCTTCCTCTCAATGCGGCTATAATTTCTTCTGAAGAAACAAGCGAATTGTTGAAAGGAGTATCTTTTAGAAGATTATTCAAAACGAGGAACATACCGTGTGTCAAACCATCGGCAAGATTGGAGTCGGTTGAATAGTTGACGGCGATTTTCGCCGGTTTATGTTTATTCAAATACTCAAGGAAAGGCTCTTTGATTGATTTAACATACCCTATTACGTTTTTAAATGTGCCTGTCATTTCCATATTCGGAACGTCAAGCGAGCCGAGAATTGCGGTTGTGTCGCCATTCCTGTTAATCATAAATGCTGACTGCCATGTACAGTTTGTGCCTACTACAATATCAATTGAAGGATCATGCAGCGTTGCGCTTTCTCTAACGAAAATAAGCCAAAGGTCGATATTTTTCTCGTTCAATATTTGAATTGCCTGGTTAATCTTTTCCAGAACTATATTCTTATCCATTTTAACTCCGGGTTTATTACAAAAATACAAGTTGATTATTTTGCCTTATTCAATTTAATAAAAACCTTGAAAACGGCAGAGCCTTGCTCTTTTTTCTTGCTGGTTTGAATGACAAATTCAAAAAAAAATCACTATTTTAATGTTACTTTTGAAAACATTAATAACAGAAAGGAAATAGAAATGAAACTATATTTATACTCCCTTATGCTGCTTTCGATATTACTAATCGGTTGTGCAGGAAGTAAAGAGGCGAAATTGGAAATGAAACTCGGAAGTTTAAATGTTTCCGATTGCAGTAACTCAACTACATTGTCCAATCCCGCTGAATTTATGGGTGAGACGGCAGATAATTTGGTTGTTTCAAGTCTTACTAAAGCACTTAGTTTATCGTTCGACGTTAGAACACGTTGTAATGCTCAATTAACCGCAGAATTAGAAACAGACGGGAGTAACATAAAAATAAAATTAAGAAATCTTCAACCTCAAACGTCCGATTGTGTTTGTTTTGTTAAAGTAACAACATCGGTACTTGACGTTGCGGCAGGCAACTATCATGTTATGGTTACAAATAGCGACGGAACGCAGCTTTTAGCAAATCAAAGAGTTACGGTTCAATAGTTATTTATCCATAAATAGTTTTATGGCGTAGAACAGCAAGAAAACCCCGAAGATTTTTTTTAAAATATTTTCGGGGAGTGTAACCGCAACTTTTGAAGCGAAATAACTGCCGACAATAAAAGTAACACACATAAAAGCGGCTGACTTTATTTCTACAAAACCGGCTTTATGGTAATTCATAACTGCGAATATCCCTATCGGCGGAAGCAGTAATGCTAATGATGTTCCCTGTGCTTGATGTTGCGAGTATCCAAGCAGCATTACAAGTGCAGGGACAATTATTAATCCGCCTCCGATTCCAAGGAAACCGCTTATTATTCCGGCTGCAAGACCGATTCCAAGTAAAACAATAGTTGAATACATCTACTCCTCATTACATTTCAAACATATAGTTGATTCTATCTGCAAATTAATAAATTATTGCGGTAATAACATAATCATTCTTATCTGATAAGAGGGTGCAATTGTATTAACAAAAAAAATGGGAACCCCACGTAAAATGTTCTAATTTGTCAGGAAAAAATATCTTGAAATGATCTTTACTTTAAATAAAGAAAAAGCTACATTCTAACTCAAATTTTAGGAGTCTTGTTATGAAAACTTGTAATAGATTTTTCCTATTAATTCTTCTTTCTGTTTTTGCTGTTTCTGTTTTGCATGCCCAATCATCAACTTTTAGCGTTCAGGCATATAAAGAGTTTCTGTCAACTCATCAAAACATGACCTCTGCACAATTGATGCAGATGCACGATGCGGGATTATTTAAAGCGAACATCGTTTCTGAGTGGGATTCCGCATTGTTCAAGGATAGTATAGCTTCCAAGTATAATCTCACAGACCATGAAATTACGCTTTTGCGTAATCATGGATTTATGGTATCGGAAAGGTTGACAAGCGAAAGTTTCGGTAACGCTTTTCTTGAAATATTTCACAACGACCTTCCGGTCTTCATTTCAACTGATGCAATACTGCATGCACTCCATTTTTCATACAACAGAATATTAAAAGATGTAGAACTCGGATTTATTATCCCCCGGCTCGGAACGATGCTTACAAATCTTAGAGCTAATATGTCCCAGCTTGAAGCAAGGTACGCTTCCGAACCCGACATGATGCAGCCGTTAAAAGACGTGGATGTTTACTTTACGATTGCAGCCAAACTGTTGGGACAAAATGTTAATCCATATTTCAGTAGTAATGCTATTATTGTAAATGAACTGATGGCATTGATAGAATCGGAACAACTCGATCAATATGATTTATTCTCTTCGGTATGCAGGTTGATTGACTTCAGCCAGTTTACACCACGTGCACATTATACAGACCCGTATCAGCCGCAGCTTGCAAAATACTTCAAAGCAATGATGTGGCTTGGAAGAATTGAGGTTTACCTTTCTACTCCAAGAGCCTTGTCAGGTCCATGTCCAATGCCTGCTCCGGCAGATATTCAGCGGCAGACAATTGATGCGTTTTTAATTAAGGAGTTATTTGAATTCGCAAATGTAAACCCGATTTATGATGAAATTGAAACCATTCTAAAGTTTTTCGTGGGCGACCCTGATAATGTTACTATAAACAATCTTGATTACCTTGCGGATGCTATTCAGTTAACATTTGCAAGCGAACTGCTTGATACTGTCAAATTGAAAGCATTTCAGGATACATTAAAAAACCAATCCTTCGCATATCAAAGAATACTTTCGCAGGTACTTATCAGTACTGATGCAGATTCTATAATACCGGCTTCTGCTTTCCTCTTTTTCGGGCAGCGTTTTATAATTGATTCCTACGTGTTTAGTCATGTGGTGTATGATAGGATAAATCATAACGGCTATTTAATCAAAAGAATGCTTCCTAATTCTCTTGACGCACTTTTTGCACTCGGTAACGATGCGGCAGCACAACTGCTTATAAACGATTTGAATCAGTACCACTACTCCACTAATCTTGCAGGAGTTCGTTATTTGATTGATTCTTATGATAATAGTTATTGGGAAGTGACCATTTATAATATGTGGTTGAATTCTGTTCGTAAACTTAATCCACCGGAGGCAAGAGACAATCTCCCGTACTTTATGCAAACGGCAGCTTTCTGGCAGCAGAAAATGAACACCCAGCTTGCTTCCTGGACTCAATTACGACATGA
>ERZ795056.2433-NODE-2433-length-20680-cov-8.668218_pt1 | contig 20680 bp, 14 predicted proteins | sample MGYA00375140_ERZ795056 | MGnify/ENA primary metagenome ERZ795056 (study PRJEB30185, sample SAMN05720227) | activated sludge metagenome | isolation source: Anaerobic digester | place: USA | collected 2015-03-09 ... | reverse complement strand
TGACGACTGGGTGGATAAAAAATTTCGGTTTCTTTCATTCTAAACGTGTCTATGGATTTTGATTGGACGGAACCCCTCTGAAACTCTCATCATTTACTTTCACCCAGGAAATGTGTTAAGCCTTTCGAAAACGCAGGAAAGGCAGCATCCATATGCCCGAGGTTTGACAAAAGTACCGTTCTGGTTTGCGCCTTATTTGTCAATGCCGATTGCAGCCGCGAAAGGCAGACTTCTGAGGTGACAAAGCTTGTGTCTCCGTCATTTTCTTCTTCATCTTCCAATCCACCAAACGAAATGAAAACGGACGGACCATCGGAATTCGGTGTATTCAATTTCTCGAGCTGTTTCAGTACATAATACTGGTTGTAGTGGACAGAAGGGCTGGCGGCTACAAAATTCCGGAACATCAGCTTTTTTGTCATTAGTTCCTGTTGCATCGCAAACAAACTAAAGTAGCCTCCTAAAGAATGGCCAACAAGGGTACGGTTGGTTGTTTCTGTTCGGTAACGACGATCAATATCCGGAATCAGTTCGGTTTCGAGGAAGGAAAGAAAACGATCTGCTTTGCCACTTAATGCCATTTCATATTCCGGAATAGCGGTTGGGTACGTAAAGTCCCTTGTCCGCAACGAATCCATCCGGACGAGTCCACCATATCCGATTCCGACCAATACAAAAGGGGGGAGTGTTCCGGTTTGTTCGGACAAATGCTGATGAGCTTTCATCAGTGGAAAATAAAAATCCGCATCGAGAAGATACACAGTCGGAAACCGGTTGTTGGAGTCTTCTTTGTAACAATCCGGTACTGAAACCTGGATTTGAAATGTATCTCCAACCGCAGTGGATGAAATGGAATAAGCCGATGGATTTGCGTCAGGAACTGAAACCTGGGCCGTTTCTTGTCTCTGGCAGGAGGCAAAAAGAATGGCGACGAAAAAGAAGATGATTCGCATGAAATGGAGGGAATGTGTCTGAGATGGAAGTTTGAAGTTGAACCGATACATTAAAAAAGTCTGATCATGAGGGCGTTGTTAACGAATGGCTATTCTGTAAATTCCTTGATCAATGCACATCCTTCCAGAAAGGAATTGAAACTTTGTACAACAACTCCGAACGGACCTTCATGTATTTTGCGTTGGGTAGTTCTTTCGATTGAATCTTCACTTTGTGTGCTCCGTTCGGTAATTGGCTGATGTCCAGAATAGCGACCAGCCCGATCTGGCTATCCTCTTCTGCCTTCACCTCCATCCAGGCAATGTTTTGGCACAAGCTGTCATCCAGCTTTATTTCAATCAGATCCGATAAAAAGCGTTTGTCCTTTTGAGGATGGCTGTTGTCAAGCAGTCCATCCATCCAGCGGTCATAAAGCAGATTCACCTGCAGGTAATTGTTTTCAATCAGATGAGAAGGAATGGACACCACGCCTCTCCGGTTTGGATCGCATTGATCAGCATAGTATCGTTGAACCAACGCGATGTTGCTGGAAGTGAGCTGGTCTCTGTATTGCCGGGCGTCAAACAAACGGGGCCAGTGCATACCCCGTGCCAACGGAATATAGGTTGTAACACCGGTTATCAGAATAAACGCCATTGCTCCCGCCACAAATGCCGGTCGCTGTACGTTGGAACTGAACATGGCAAGTGGCCGTGCATAAAAGGACCGGAATGTGAGAATGTCGAACAAATAGAAAAAAGGAAACAACACCCAGGCCAGCACAGGAATTCTTCGGATGAATCCCATAGAAAGAAGATCGACAAAATAAACCAGAAGCAAATACGAAATTGCCTCACTGATGGCTCCGGCAATGCCGCCGGATTGCTCCAGACGCTCAATTGAAAACAATATCAGAATTAGTGCCGCCAGAAACCCAATCACAATGATGCTCGAAATGATGGTCATGAAGATCACCAGACCCGACAATCGGTCTACATGCATGATCTGTTCTCTCAGGTCACCTTCCACGTGGCGGGAACGGAAGGGATAGGCTCTTTGCATTTTCCGGCCGTCAATTCCCTGAGGATAGATGTAGTTGATGCACACCATCGCCAGCCAGAACGCTCGCAGCAGGAGGTGGAGGATGAATCCGTTGGTCAGGATTTTGATGCAGGCCATCCCCATAATCAAGCTCAGAGCTGTGCCTGGCAGATCCGAGGTAATCTTGACCGTCCGCATAAAATTGAGGAACAAATCAGGGAACTGCAGCAAGGTAAATACCGCACCGCCTGAAATCAGCAATTCAATTTCCCAGGAATTGTCCTGAAGATTCTGGAGCCACTGCGGTACGGGATTTTTCGGTTGTTCCATCGGAAAGCGTCCGGAAATCATTCATATTCCGGCATGGGGCAAATACGGGTATTTGATCGAATTCTGAAAGTAGGGCATGCTCAACCAGGTTTGCCGATTAAGAATGAGTCACCAAAACACCCGCTGATTTCACAGGATTTAAATTTATATGTTCCGAAAACCTTCAGAATCTGCTGCCAAAAAGCAGGATTTTTGGATTTGAGCGGGCATTTCCGGCTGTTCGCTTATAGTCCTCGCTGCGGTCGTTCCTCCCTGGCTGCGGGCTATCGCTTCCATCCGGGCCGCCTATTTTTTAACAGTTTTCTCTTTCCTGATCACTTTCAGTTCTTTGTAGCCATAAGTCGGATCAGTTTCCCTGTCAAATTCGTACTCTTTCAGAATTACCAGCACGATTTCAGCTGTGGTGTAGACGAAGTTTCCTGGAAGTAAATGCCCTCCGGTCGTCTTTCCGGTCGAATCACTGACCGACATATGCAGGTGCGTGCCTGCTGGCGAAATCGTCCCGGTCAGGCTTACAATCTCCAGTTTGCCAGGAATTTCCGTGCCCTGGCTCTGGTTGGCAAAACGGAGATGCGCCTTATTCAGACTCCCAACACAGGTCACAACAGCCACGGCTTTCCATCCGTTTTCCACCACTTTTTTTTCAATCTCCGTTTTCAGGTCCTGCCCTGGTGTAAGGCGGAAGGCAAACATTTCGGAACCCGATGTAAAGGGCTGTGCTTGGAAAGAAAATGGCATCATCAGGATAAAAATTAAGAGAAACCAGGGTGTCCGGCTGCGGGCAATTGGTTTATTTGCTGTCTGAAAATCTGGTTGCATGATTCACCGTTTTCAAGGACGGAATCGTTCCAAACGGAACAGTTCTTTCCGGATACATCGGGTTGGCAACTACACCAAAAAGGCTGTAATTGTCAAGCCTGGTTCTATTGGAAAATTATTTACCTCCAGCCAGAATTGTTCACCGGATTTTCTCACACCGACTGTCATACTTTTGATTTGAAGCCACTCGCCGAACGGATTCGTCCGAAAAACCTGGACCAGATTGTAGGTCAGGAACATATTACAGGTCCCGGAAAGCCCCTGCGTTCCTGGATCGAAGGGAAACGAATGCCCTCTGTTATTTTCTGGGGACCGCCCGGTGTAGGTAAAACCACGCTGGCACAGGTGATCGCCAGCTCACTTGGCATTCCGTTTGTTCATATCTCAGCCGTATCAGCGGGTGTAAAAGAAGTCCGGGAAGTGATTGCCAGAGCTCAGTTCGAGGGGAAAATCACCCTTTTTCTCGACGAAATTCACCGTTTCAATAAATCGCAACAGGATGCCCTGCTGGGAGCAGTGGAGGCCGGACAGATCATTCTCATAGGTGCCACGACAGAAAATCCGTCTTTTGAAGTGAACCGGGCGCTATTGTCCCGCTGTCAGGTGCTGGTTCTGAAAGAGCACAGTCTGGAGTCTATGGAATCTTTGCTTGCGTTTGCCATTCAGGAGGACACTGTCCTGAAGGAATTGCTCATTGAACTAAACGAAAAGGAAGCCCTCATACTACATTCCGGTGGGGATGGTCGTCGTTTGCTGAACCTCCTTGAAATGGCGGTGGACAGTCAACACAACCAGAATCCAATCAAGATTACCAATGCATCTATCGAGGAACTGGTTCAGACAAGGACCGTCGCCTATGACAAAACCGGTGAGCAGCATTATGACATCATTTCGGCTTTCATCAAGTCAATGCGGGGATCAGATCCGGATGCGGCCTTGTACTGGCTGGCCAGAATGCTGGCAGGAGGGGAGGACATTATTTTCATAGCTCGTCGCATGCTGGTTCTGGCAGCCGAAGACATAGGACTTGCCAACCCGAATGCCTTGCTGATTGCCCAGGCATGTTTTCAGGCTTGTTCGGTGATCGGAATGCCGGAATCAAGGATAATTTTGTCGGAGGCTGTCGTCTATCTGGCCACTTCCCCAAAAGGTAATTCAACGTACAAAGCCATTGGAAGAGCGATGGAGCTGGTGAATCAGTATCCGGATCTTCCGGTTCCTTTCCATCTTCGGAATGCCCCGACCAAACTCATGAAAGACCTGAATTATGGAAAAGGGTATGTGTATCCCCACGATTTTGAGGGTAACTGGGTTGCCCAGCAATATATGCCAGATGCTTTGGTCGGTAAGAAAATTTATGAACCTGGAAACAATGCAAGGGAGAAAAAAGGGTAGGGGTAGTCTCTAATTTGGTTACATGCCTGGAAGCCGGACCGTAATCATTGTTCCTTTGTTTTCTTCTGATTCAATGTCGATCGTGCCTTTGAGTTCATCCACCAGAATTTTGCAGAGGTAAAGTCCTAGACCTCGTCCGCTCACACCCGGGTGAAAGGTTTTGTACAGGTGGAATAATTGTTTTTTAACCTGAGAAATGTCGAGACCTTTGCCATTGTCCTGAAATGTAATCACCACCTGTTTTCCTTCCTTGTAGCCTTTGATGTGGATTTCTGGTTCACGGTCCATTGCTCTGAATTTGAGACTGTTGGTAATTATCTGAATGAGGATGGTCTCAAAATAATGGCGAACTGTAAACAACTGGACTTCCGGATCAATATCGGTTGTGATGGTTTTCTTAAAAGGACTGAAGCTGAATGGGATTTTGGAAATAGCGTTCACAAATGAATTCTGGATTTTAACATTCTCAAACATGAGTGTATTCCGGTCCTTCACTGTGAGGATGGTATTGAGATCTTCGATCACCGAATCCAGATTGGCGGAACTTTGAAAGAGCTTTTCAAAGATTTCCTGGTTGGATGGTGTGAGACCTGAACCATCAATGGCCGAGCACAGCATCGAAATATTGGCGATCTGAGCCCTCAGACTATGAGATGTAATAAAGGTGAATTCCTCCAGATCCCGGTTTTGGGCCAGCAGCTGTTCCATCAGTTCACGGCGTTCGCTCTCTTTTTTTCGTCGTTCAGTCACGTCCCGGAAACACACGGCCAGACCATCTTTGGAAGGATAAAGGCTGATGTCATACCACAATCGTTTGGGTGCATAAAACTCTTCAAACTGAACTGTTATGCGTCGCTTTTTTGCTTTTCTGAAGAACTGATAGAATTTCGCTCCCTCATCTGCCGGGAAAATTTCCCAGATGTTTTTGCCCAGAAGAAAGCTCCTTTTTTTCTCCAGAAGCTTTTCGGCTTCCAGGTTAATATTGCTTAGTAACCAGTTTTTATCCAGAACGAAAATGGCATCGGTCACACCTTCCAGGATGTTATGGAGTTTCATCGCATAATCCTTGTTCCGTTTTTCTGCCTCTTTTAGATTTGAAATGTCATCGGCAATTAAAAGGTACTGAGCCGGGTTGTCTTCAGAATCGAGGATTGGGATAATGGAACAATTCACCCAGAAATGAGAACCTTGTCTTCGAAAGAATTTCCGTTCACCTCTCCAGCTTTTCTGTTCGGCCATAAACTGGTTGATTTCCTGATTATGTTCGGTTTTGTATATGCTGGATTGCAGCATGGACCAGGGCTTGCCAATCAGTTGTTCCGATTTGAAACCAGATTTTTGAAGAAGATTGTCGTTCACAAACACAATGGTTCCTGAATTATCCATCAGAGCGAGCAGACTGTTCTTGGATACCGCTTCCTGGAAACGTTCCAGATACCGGTATACTTTTTCCATTTGCGATTCTGCTGAAACCTGTTTGGTAACGTCATTGGCCAGAACCAAACGTGCCTTATGCCCTCTGAACTGAAGGAAACTGGAAACCAGTTTTACAAAAATGAGACTTCCGTCCTTGCGGAGGTGGCGCCAGTTTTTATCGGACCTAGATTCCAGATCGTTGTTCCGGATCGCTTGCAATAGGTCATCCACATCCTCTTTCGGACGAATCTGGCGTACTGTCATTCTGAAAAACTCGTCATGGGTATACCCGTAAAATTTTACCGCAGCATCGTTCACTGCTAGAAAGTACAGTGTTTCGGTGTCGTACACCCACATGGGGTGCGGGTTTTTATAGAACAGTGATTTAAATGTTGCCTCAGAATCAATAAGCCTGATTTCTTCTGCTTTATGATCTGTGGTTTCAGAAAGCATGGTATCCAACCGGATGATTTCACCAAGGTCGTTTTTTACCAGTTGTTTGCGTTCCCGGATCCACTTGATTTTTCCACCTGGTGTAAGAATGCGATACTCAAGTTCTTCCACATTATTGGTGAGCAGAACTTTGGAATAGAGATCAATAAACGGTGCATCGTCCGGATGTACGCAACTTTTCAAAATGGAGGGTTCCATCCGGATCAGATCCATCGGCATTTCATATACAGATGCAAAGTTGTCTGTTAGGAAATTCACTTTCCCAGTCAAAACATCTTTGCTCCAGACCATCTGGCCGAAGTTCGCAAAGATTTCCGTAAGAATTCCTGGCCGGGTAGAGGTGTTCAAATCGATAGTAGCAGTATTAACAGGAACATGAACTCCGGACACCGGCATTCACTCCGTAAAAATTGCCACGAATCACCAACCAATCAAAAGCCCAGTACCTTATTTGCTGATATTGAAGGATTCAGCTTGTTCCAATTGAAACATTCACCTGATTAAAGTCGGTTCATGTACTGACGGATGGCACCATCTTTCCAGGAGGCAAACTCCTGATTGATAATTTTTTGACGTGCTTGTCTTACAAGATATAAGTAAAAGGAAAGATTCTGAATGGACGCGATCTGAAGTCCAAGGTATTCTTTGGAAATGAACAAATGGCGGAGGTAAGATTTCGAATAATTCTGACTTACGTATCCCTCAAGTCCAGCATCGATCGGGGAATTGTCAAATTTCCATTTTTCGTTTTTGATGTTTATGATGCCTTCCGATGTAAATAACATTCCATTCCGTCCGTTTCGGGTCGGCATCACGCAATCAAACATGTCCACTCCAAGTCCAATGCAGGTGAGAATATTCTCTGGTGTTCCGACGCCCATCAGGTAACGGGGTTTGTGCTGTGGAAGTATTTTATTCACCCGTTCGGTGTGCTCGTACATCATTTCGGCTGGTTCACCAACAGACAATCCGCCGATGGCATTTCCAAACATATTCCGGCTGGCGATATAGGCGGCTGATTCCTCCCTTAGGTCTGGAAAAACGGAGCCTTGCACAATCGGAAACAGAAATTGCCGGTGTCCATAAATTGGAGGATTTTCAGCCATCCAGGCAATGCATCGATCCAGCCAGCGGTGTGTCATTTCCATTGAATTCCGGGCATAGGCATATGTGCATGGATAAGGTGCACATTCGTCAAAGGCCATCACAATGTCTCCACCGATGCTTCTTTGAATTTCCATCGCCCGTTCGGGGGTGAACAAATGGCTACTGCCATCGATATGCGATTTGAACGTAACCCCGTTCTCTTTGATTTTCCGTTGCGAAGACAGACTGAACACCTGGTAACCACCGCTATCTGTGAGGATGGGCTTGTTCCATCCATTAAATTTGTGGAGTCCGCCAGCATTTTCCAGAACATCAGTTCCAGGTCGAAGGTAAAGATGATAGGTGTTCCCCAGAATGATCTGGGCCTTGACATCGTTGGTTAATTCCCTCTGATGGACGGCTTTAACGGTTCCAGCCGTACCAACTGGCATGAAAATGGGGGTTTCAATGGAGCCGTGGTCGGTATGGATGATTCCTGCCCTGGCAGAAGAATTTTCATCTTTTGCCAAAAGATCAAACTGCATCTTCGCTTTGTTTTGTTTGTTTTGCGGGGCAAACCTAGCGATTCCTAGGGAGAATTACCGGCATGTCGAAAACCCTGTTTGAAGGACCAACCCCGAAACAACTTGGATATTTTTTTCCGCCCGAGTGGGCAAACCACGCTTCTACCTGGCTAAGCTGGATCCAGAAAGAGGAATCCTGGCCTGGTAAACTGGAGGAAGCATATCCGGCTTACTGCGAGTTCATTTCAAGACTCAGTTTTCATGAGCAAGTGAATATCAATGTATCCGGCCCCGAAATGGAAGCGGATGCGAAGCGGAGACTGAAGGACCGGGACGCCAACCGGAACAATATTCGATTTCATCATTTTGAAACAAACGATGCATGGTGCCGGGATCATGGTCCTGCTTTTTTGCTCCATAAATCCGAAGCTGGAAAGCGTGCCGTCATTGATTGGGGTTACAATGCCTGGGGGGGCAAGTACCCACCATTTGATCTGGATGATGTGATTCCGACTAGAATTGGTGGTTTGTACGGGTTACCGGTATTTGATCCGGGGATTGTGATGGAAGGAGGTTCGGTTGAATTCAATGGTGCCGGAACTTTGCTCACCACCACAGCATGTCTGTTAAATGAAAACCGCAACCCGCACCTGAATCAGGAGCAGATCGAATGGTATCTCCGGGAATTTTATGGGGTGGAGCAGATTCTCTGGCTGGATGAAGGCATTGTCGGTGATGATACCGATGGCCACATTGACGACATTACCCGTTTTGTGAAACCCGATACCGTCCTCACTGTAATAGAGAAAGATCCAGCGGATGACAACTATGAAATTCTCCAGGAGAACCTGAAAAAACTGAAGTCTTTCAGACTCTTGAATGGCAAAGCGCTCAATATTGTGGAAATTCCAATGCCGTCACCTGTGATCTGGGAAGACCAGAGGCTTCCGGCAAGTTATGCCAACTTCTATATAGGAAACGGAGCGGTGTATGTGCCGGTTTTCCGGGATCCGGTGAATGATCCCGTGGCCCTTCAAACGATTCAGAAATGTTTTCCGGATCGTAGAATTTATGGTATAGATTCTACTGATCTGATCTGGGGGCTCGGTAGTTTTCACTGCCTCAGTCAGCAGGAACCAGCTATCTGATCAAATTCAAACTACTGAATTAAGCACTTCATGCAGCAAAGGCTGTAGAACTTCCATTTTCACTGGCTTGGTCAGATAACCTTTACAGTTGGGTGTTTCTTCTGCTTTCCTTCTGGTTTCAATATCGGTTTCACCTGTCAGATAAATCACGGGAACCGGAGAGATGCCAGATATCAGAATAGCAGTGTCAATTCCTGTCTTTTCTCCCTGGATGCTGATGTCCATAAGTACCAATACCGGTTTTTTTTCTTCTACCGCCAGACAGGCATCATCACAATTGGTCACCATGGTGATGTCCTGGAAACCAGCATCCTCAAGGTCCATCTTTAATGAAACAGCCAGGATTCGTTCGTCTTCTACAATCAGGATCTTTTTCAACGTGATACAGAATTAAGCATCAATAATACTTTTTTTAAATGACATGAGGTAGGTCGTTCCAAGCGTCGTGTCGATTTCCATCGTGCCATGGAGCTGTTTCACAAACTCATCGATCAGGATGTTTCCAAGCGAAGAAGGTGCCTTCTGGTTTGGTTGGAAACCCGGTCCGTTGTCGCTCACCCGAAGTTTGTACGACTCTCCCTTTTCCAGAAAATCAATTTTGAGAACGCCTTGTTTTCCTTGAGAAAAGGCGTGTTTAAAGGCATTTGAAATCAATTCGTTTACCAGAAGTCCGATTGTATTGGCCACTTTCATGCTGATTTTAACTGAATCAACATGCAGTTCCATCTTAATGTCCGGATTTCCAAAACTGTTAAGTAATCCGTCGGTGAGCTGTTTCAAGTATTCTTTGATATCAACAGTACCACTTACATTGGGACTCAGGTACATCAGTTCGTGGATGGAAGCCAGGGTTTCCAGTCGCTTCTGGGTTTGCTTGAGAATACTGGTGGAATGAATGTCATCAGAAAAGCCAGCCTCCATTTTCACCAGACTTGCTGCCAGAGCCAGATTGTTTTTGGCCCGGTGGTTCATTTCCTTGATGAGCATGTCTTTCCGTGCCAGCTCAGCCTGAAGTTCATCCACCGTGGCTACTTTGGGGAGGACAGGAACATCTTTGAGCAGGTCCAGACTTTTCAGAACATGTTGTGTTTTTTCCTTGATGCCTTCCGGATCATTTGTTTTGATGGCGAACACGGTTGTTTCCTTTGCTGAAATCGGTTCAGCCAGGAGCATCCATCCTTCGCCAAACGATTCTGAAATCTGGAAAGGAAGCATGTCTTGCGGCCACCAGTAACGGTCAGAAAATTTCTGGTTATCGGTTTCTACATCCACAAGCCAGTCAAGTTCCGGTAACCATTCGCCGGCATATCGTTTCACAGGCAGGGCGAACCGGTTGGGACTTTTCCACCAGGCTTTCCATTCAAAGCGGCTGCCATCAAAAATTCCAAGGGCAGAAACCTGAACATCAAGTGATTGCCCGAGCCATTGCGTAAGGGCAACGCATTTTTCTTCTTTGTTCAGTTTGTCAATCGGCAGAATATCCGGAGCTGGTTCCGGCTTTTCCTTCGATGGAAGTGCTTTCAGTATTTCACTGTGCTCCGTCTGAAGAGGCAACGGGGTAGTCCTTTCGGTTGTTTCCGGTTTCGGGGCTGCCATTTCCGGCATTCCGGTTTCGGCAGAGATCAAAAATTTGGGACGGTTACGGAAATCGTAAATGGTGGAATTGCGCTTCCCGTTTTCAATTTTTATGTTGGGCCCTTTGAGGTTTTTACCCCAATCGGCCAGAATTTCGCCGTCCGCATTTTTTACTTCCAGTCTGGCAAGGCCCACATTGAGCCACTGGTCCAGATTGTGTTTCTGAATTTCGTCTTTTTTATCGTTCTGAAGGTCTTTGATCAGACCGGTAAGCCAGGCTGAATTTGTGTTGTCGCGTGTCGGCTGGCAGGAAAATGAGATCCATTGAATTTTGGATGTCTGTTCAAGCATGAGTTCCAGGCGAAATCCTTTACCAAAATTGATCGCTGATTCCATGGCTTCTGAAAACCGATGGAGCGATTCAGCCGAAAGACTGCCATAAAAATCCGGATATTCAATGGTGGAATCGAGACGGTTGAAAAACCGTTTGGACGCTTCAGGAGAGAAAAAGAAGCGATTGCTTTCCAGATGAAATTGCCAGGAAAAAATCCCGAACTCTTCCGCAATCAGTTGGTCATTCGTCAGATGAAGCTCGTTCTGAGGATTCACTTTGTGCAAAAGGAAAAATACCTGGTTTTCAACTTGAATTTTACGGCACGAAAATAATCCGGATAATCCATGATTCAAACCAAAATAGAAATCCAGAAAGGTATTTTTTGGACTCAGGTCTCCTGATTCAATCTGAAACCTATGTTTTGGCCAGACTCGCTCGAAATCAGACAACGGTATTTTTTTGAGGCCGGGAGTTGAAGCCAGATTGTTGCCCCGGTGATCGAAAATCCAGGCCATTCCATGTTCGTAGGGACGAAGCATTTCAGCCCAGATCTCGTGTAAAGGCATAGTTCTTTCCAATGAACTGATTTTCATTTTGTTGTGTTGCTTAGTTAATGCCGGGTACGGGTCTGACCTGTGTCCGGTTCTGTGGTTTGTTATTGAGAGTAGCAAATGCCAGTTGGGTATTTGATCAAACAATTCCTTGCAAAAATATTAAAAAAAGTATAAAACAAAACTATTCTAATAAAAAATTGGATAAAAATTATTTCAATTTTTGATTCAGCGAGCCTAAGATGTTTTGCATGAGTGGTTGTGAAATCAAAGTTGTAACCGGTTTATTAATTGTTAAACAGGTTTAGTGTGCAGTAAATCAGGTTTTTGAGATCCAAGAGTGTTCTGATTTCATGGCAGGTTTTACAACCCTTGGTGCTTTTTAACTGTTGATGACGGTTACTTTCTGACTCTCTGTGTTCGTATCAAAAATCCATTTTCAAAAATATTCATAAATAATTCAATATTTTTTCTTGGTAAAATTATATTTATTTTTACTTTTGTACTTCTATTAAGACCAGCGAATGAATTATCTTATGAATTACAAATCTTTACTATTCACCGGACTTGTTTATCTGACTATCTTAACTTCTGACGCTCAGTCACTCTGGAAGATTACTTCTTCATTCGATCTGCAGAAATCCGGACCGGCATCCACACCAACCAGAAACTACATTCCGTTGGAAATCCGGACTGCCGATATAAAAGCCATTCTTCAGAATGCTCCTGAAGAAACGGTTTTCTCTATGAACCAACCAGAGGCAGGCATTGTCCTTTCGTTACCGGTATCCGCTGGTAATTCCGAGATGTTTGGTGTGTTTTCCTATTCCATGATGGAGCCGCAACTCGCAGCGCAATATCCGGGAATCAAAACATTTATAGCCCGGGGGATACGTAACAACCAGCTTTTTGCCCGTTTGGATTTGACCGAAAAAGGATTTCACGCCATGATTTACGGAGGTGAGAAAACCATGTACATCGATCCATGGAATACGGGTTCCGGTACTATGTACCAGCTCTATTCAAAAGCCGATGTGGATCCGGTTTTAAAAGGCGCTTTTCAGGAGTTTGAAGGAGAAGATCACCATGAAAAATCTTCCGGTACATCCAACACTGTTTTTGCCAGTGGCTCCCAGCTTCGGAAATACCGGCTCGCTTTGGCAGCTACCGGAGAGTACACAGCTTTTCAGGGAGGGTCTGTTTCTCAGGCTTTGTCTGCTATGGTTACGACCATGAACAGGGTTAACGGTATTTTTGAAAGGGAAGTCTCCGTGAGAATGGTGCTTGTTGCCAATAATTCATCAATCATTTACACAAACGCAGCAACAGATCCTTATACCAATGGAAATGCCACTTCCATGATTTCTGAAAATCAGGTGAATGTCACCAACTTGATCGGTTCAGCCAATTACGACATCGGACACGTTTTCGGCACCAATTCCGGGGGACTTGCTTCACTTAATTCTGTGTGCAACGCTTCTTCCAAAGCAGCCGGGATTACTGGTGGTTCAAGTCCGGTCGGCGATGCATTTGATGTGGACTATGTTGCCCACGAAATGGGGCATCAGTTTGGGGCCCATCACACATTCAATTCTGTAACCAGTTCCTGCAACGGAAACCGTACATCTTCTGCATCATACGAACCTGGTTCGGGAACTACGATCATGGCGTATGCCGGTATTTGCGGGAACGACAATATCCAATCCAACTCTGACGCGTATTTCCATTTCCACAGTTACAATCAGATTATTGCCTTCACCACGACCGGAACAGGAAATAGTTGCGCAGTGATTACAAGTACCGGAAACACCGCTCCAACGGCCATCGCCCCGACAGGAGGTTTTACCATTCCGAAATCCACTCCGTTTAAGCTTTCCGCCATTTCATCTGATGTCAATGGCGATACCGTCCGTTATTGCTGGGAAGAGTCGGATCTTGGGCCAGCCGGAGCTCCGAATTCACCAACAGGAAATGCACCCATTTTCCGGTCGTTTTCTCCTGTCGCTTCGCAAATACGTTACTTTCCGTCCATGACCGATGTGCTCAATGGCACACAAACCAAAGGCGAGATACTGCCATCTTACGGACGGAACCTCAGCTTCAAAGTAACCACCCGCGACAACCGGGCCGGGGGAGGTGGAGTAAACCAGGCTTCTGTTTCGTTCTCTGTTTCCGATACAATCGGACCATTTAAAATCACCAGTCCCAATGTTGCTGGTGCTCTCTGGGTTGCCGGAGATACCCGCACGATTGACTGGGATGTGGCCAAAACCAACAAAGCTCCAGTCAACTGTACCCATGTGAATATCTGGTTTTCAGTGGATGGAGGACAAAATTTCAATGTCCCGCTTGTAATGAACACACCCAATGATGGTCAGCAGAGTTTTATCGTTCCGAATACACCAACCACAGTAGGTCGTGTTATGGTGGAAGCGGTAGGCAACATCTTCTTTTCGTTGAACAAAATCAATATCCAGCTGCAACTGCCTTCCGGAATTGTGGCCACCCCAATTATTACACCTGGAACCACCACATTCAACACTGCTGTCAATGTGGTGATGTCCTGTGCAACTCAGGGTGCTGTGATTTACTATTCAACCAATGGTAACAACCCGATTCCAAATACCACGTTTACCAAAAAGTACACCGGACCTTTTGCGATATTTAACAATACCACGGTTCGTGCGGTTGCTTATCGTCAGTCGTTTCTGACCAGTAACATCGCTGTAGCCTACTACACACTGAACAATCCAGTCACTCAGGTTGGCACTCCTGTTATTACACCTGGTTCCGGTACATTTTCTACAGCTCAGACGATCACCATTGCGCCAACGACTCAGGGTTCCGTCATTTATTACACAGCGAATGGTAATATTCCGGTGATTGGGACCAATTTCACAAAGCAATACACCGGAAGCTTTCTGGTTCCCGGCAGCACCACGGTACGGGCAATGGCCGTGAAAGAGGGAATGTCAGCCAGTGCGATTGCCGTGGCCTATTACACAATTGTAACTCCATCACAGGTGCAGGCGCCTGTTATTTCTCCAGCCACCGGAACATATTCTGCACCTGTTTCACTGGTGATTACATCAACACCAGGCGCAAGTATCTTCTATACAACAAACGGAAATGAACCCATCGTAGGGTCGACATTTACCAAATTGTATACAGGTCCTGTTACCTTGCTTTCGTCATCGACGGTCAGGGCTTTTGCAACCAAACCTGATATGGTGAAGAGTGTGGTGACCGTATCCTACATCACTATAAACAACAGCCCAATCCTGGCAACTCCTGTGATTTCACCAGGTACCGGATCATTCTCCAGTCCCCAAGTGGTCACCATAACCTGTTCTACCCCTGACGTGAAAATCTACTACTCCACCACAGGAAATACACCGGTTCTCGGGACAGGCTTTACAAAGGAATACACCGGTCCATTCCAGATCAACACGACGTCGAGTATCAAGGCCATCGCTATGAAAACCGGATCTGCAAATTCGGCTGTAGCGTCCTCATTTATCACGATTACCGGAGCGCATGCCCGCCTTTCCACAGAAGAGTCCGGCCATCCGGCTGAAAAACTGGAAGTCCACCCCAATCCAACTTCCGGTAAGGCTCTCATTAAATGGTCGGGTGCCGGAATAGAAGGAACCTTGCTCAAAGTGTACAATACCCTGGGAACCGAGATTCAGACGGTTCTGGTGGCTTCAGGTACGAACGAATACAATCTGGATATTACCAATGTGAAGCCTGGAATCTATTTCATTAAAACGGATCAGAACCCGAAACTGGTCCGGATCATTAAACAATAACCTCTTTTCAACGGACGGCACGGAACTGAATTCCTGCCGTCCGTTCTTTTGCTGCTTTTTTGTATTTGAAACTATCTGCACTTTTGTAGCCGTATGAAAATCGGCCTTTTTTTCGGCACATTTAACCCGATTCACATCGGTCACCTGATCATCGCCCAGGCGGCACTCAACCAGGCGGGGCTGGATAAAATCTGGTTTGTGGTGTCTCCGAGCAGTCCGGATAAAGATTACACAAAACTGCTGCACGAGTTTGATCGATTCGATCTGGCATATGAGGCCACTAAAGACAATCCGGACTTTAAGGTACTGGATGTGGAATTTCAGCTTCCCAAACCTTCATACACGTATCTCACCATCCGAAAACTGAAGGAAGATCATCCGGAGCATGAGTTTTTCATTCTCCTGGGAGGAGACAATTTCAAAGGTCTCCACAAATGGAAAAACATAGAAGAGTTGAGGCAGCAGGTCCGTTTTGTGGTTTATCCGAGGCCCGGGGAAGACATTCCTGCGTCTTCCGGAGATGACGAGTTGATCCGTTGGATTCAGTCTCCGATGTTGCAGATCTCCGCCACCGAAATCAGAGACATTGTGAGAAATGGCAAATCGACACGTTATCTCATTCCTGAAGATGCCTGGAAGCTGATGGAGCGGAAGGGTTTTTATAAAGGCTGAACCGATCTTTAAAAAAGGTTCGCAACCTTGTCCATCTGGAATGCCTGTTTTTCATTTTTTTTCTTGAAAATGTGGATGGAAACAATCTTTTTTCTTAATTCGTTTTATCCTTTATTTCGCAAACTAAATCCGTACGTCCAATTGAAAATATCCAATCCCAAATGCCTTTTCTTTTAAGGCATCCCGAAACAATCTAATCCCCAATTTTATGGTTTACTCAAAAAAAAATGTGCCGGTTGAGCGCACCTCACAATCGTATAACTATTTCAACCTCAAGTCCATCCAGAGTGATCTTCGTCTGGAATTTGAAAGTCTCAAAGAACTGATCCGGTATTTTCAAAGTCAGAATGTTCGCACCGTGTACCGGATCCGGGAATCGGAAGACAATGTTCAGGGCTTTGGAATTCCATCCAAAGGAGGGTTTCTGTACCATGAATCCAATGGTTTCCGTAGTCTTGAGGATTATCAGTGCTCAGAAAAAGCGGGTTTTCCCGATTCCCATACCTTCTATCTTGCAAAAGGGGCTGGATTTCTTCAATACCCTGATTTTGAGTCGGCACAGCGATCCGGAATCAGTGAAAAAGCTCAGTTTGACGCCCTTGTTTCTTCCGGTTATCTGGATGGGTTTGCCATTTTTCAGGCAACCGAGACCGAAAAGAGGTGGCTTTGGATTCCGTCCGGAATTGGCAATGCCATTCAACTTTCTGAACACAGTAAGAGTGCAGGATTTCAGAATTTTTCTGAGTTGGAAGAGTCCTTCAGACGAGGGTATAAGAATAAAAGAGAACTGGATCATGCCAATGCACTTGGTTTTCAGGATGCAGAAGACCAGGCCGAGGCACTCAGCCGCGGATTTGCAGACGGTGCCGCATTTGAATTTGCCATTGAGAATCAGCTTAAAGATACACAGGATGCTGTTCGGTTCAGAGAATTGAGAGTGTTTGGAGACGATTCACTGAAATACGATGCCAGACTTTTACTTCGGTTTTTGCATCAGATGAAATTCGGACGAAAAATCTCCATCAATAAAATCCAGGAATCCCTTGAAAAAGAGGTTGAAACATTTGTGGATCCGGACACCCTTCAACTGATGCCCTGGTTTACCCGGCAGTTCAGCGGACAGAAATCCGATCTGGAAATGTTTCTGAATTCCCACCATGTGAAAATGTTTGGTTTGTACGATCAGGATGGTGAGTTTTTCGAATCCGTCCGTTTGCATGACCGCAAAGTGGTAATCGATGGGAGCAATGTGGCACTCACATCCAGGGCAGCCAATAACAAAAAAGCCAGAGTTTCCAATCTGTTGCTTGTCGTAGAGGCCTTGAAAAAACTGGGAATTGCCGACATCACCATCATTGCCGATGCTTCCCTGCGGCATCGGTTAACCGACAAAGAACTGCTTCCCGAGCTGGATGCAGCCTGCCAATATCTCGAATCTCCCGCTGAAACACCCGCTGATGTGTTTCTCATTGAAATGGTGAAAAATGAACATTGCCTTCTGCTCACAAACGATACCTTCCGTGAATGGAAAATCCAGGACGCATGGACAGCAGAAAACATTGATTTCTATCGGATTGCGTTTCTGATTGAAGGTAAAAATGTTCTGTTGCCGGGTCTGGCAAGACACATTTCAGCGGAATAGAGGGATACCGTCTGCAGGAATATTTGGTACATGAGGAAAACAAGCTTCGTCAAAACCAGTTTTTGACTCTAACTTGCCTCTTCACCTGCCTGTTGCCAATCCTTGAAATCCTTGCAGACACTTTTTCGCCTTCTCATTCCGGTGTTTTTTCTGGCCGGATGTTCCAAAAAACAAACGGAAGCACAGCCAATTCCTGTTCCGGAGCCCAATCCGGTACCCGTCCGTGAATTTATCCGCGGAGCTGATTTATCCTTTATGCCGGAAATCCGTTCGGCGGGTGCGTCTTTTTCAGACTCAGCCGGAGTTGTAAAGGACGGGTTGCAGATTTTCAAAGAGAATGGCTGCAACACCGTTCGCATCCGTCTCTGGAACAATCCTGCCAACGGACGGAGCGGTTTGGCTGAAGTTCAGGCGTTTGCCGCCGAGGTGAAGGCCAACGGAATGAAAGTGCTACTGGATTTTCATTATTCGGATACCTGGACGGATCCTTCCCAGCAAAAAAAGCCGGATGCCTGGAAAACACTTCCGGATTCGACTCTGGCAGATTCATTATACCGATTTACAAAGCGGGTTGTGTCGATCATAAAGCCAGAATATGTGCAGATCGGGAACGAACTCAATGGCGGAATGCTCTGGGACAACGGACGGATCAATAAGTCGGATGCCTTTGCCCGTTTCCTGAAAGCCGGTGTGAAAGCCGTCCGGGAGGAGCTTCCCAATACCAAAATCATCATGCACTTCGCAGGCCTCACGTCGTCCGATTATTTCTTTAATCTCCTCAAAACCAAGACGGTTGACTATGACATCATCGGATTGTCCTATTATCCGCAATGGCACGGAAAGAACCTCGACAGCCTTCGGAGCACCGTCAACCGACTTTCATCTACTCACAACAAATCGATTGTTCTGGCAGAATATGCCTATCCGTTTTCGTTGCTGTGGGCCGATTACACCAACAATACACTTGGATCGGCTGATCAGATTTTGTCGGCCTATCCCGCCACTCCTGACGGTCAGTATCAATACGTAAAGCAGATCAAAAAAATCATGTGGGAATGCCCGAAAGGAATTGGCCTTTGTTACTGGGCGCCCGACTGGATTGCCTATCGTGGGCCAACGGCGAATAACGGATCGCATGCAGAGAATCAGGCTCTGTTCGATTTTTCGCGAAAAGCCTTGCCTGCAATGAAAGTTTTTCGGGCCGATACATTGTAATCCACACTACACAGACAGTTTCAAAATCCCTTGCTTCCATTGCTGTGGAAGTGAGTTGTTCCGAATGTACAACCGACTTTGTCGAATAATATGGATTGTAACAAACAGAATTTGAGCACCCAAATTAACATGATATGAAGCAAGCCAGATTGTTTGCGGTTCTCTTTCATCTGTTCTTCCTTCAGGTGTCTGCCCAACCGGCTGATCTCGGTTCATGGAGTGTCTTCAATCTGAAGTACAACCATTCGGAAAGATGGAGCCTGTTTGGGGAAGCACAGTTAAGGTCACTGCGGTTTTATCATCATTTTCATTACTATGAATACAAAGCTGGTATCAATTATCATCCGGTGAAAACGGTCAGGTTTACGATTGGGGCCGGTCATTACCAGACGTTTAAAGAAGGAGGCGATTTTGTCCTTCCGAAAAACAGCAATGAATTCCGGCTTTGGCCACAGGTTTCCTTTTTGCAGGAAATCGGGAAACTGGCTGTTGAACAACGATACAGGGTTGAAATGCGGTGGATCAGTGGAAAATACAGGAATCGATTCCGGTATCGTGTTGGTTTTTCGGTGCCATTTGGAAAAGATACCAAAGGTTTCAAGCCGTTTCAGGCCAGTCTTAGCAACGAATTGTTCTTCACTGATCAGGAACCGTATTTCGAACGAAACCGGTTGCAACTGGCCCTGAATTTCAAGCCATCCCGAAATGCCACGATTCAGCTGGGCTATCTGCACCAGTTCGACTATAAAATTAATGACGAAACGGGGCGTGATTTTCTGGTTGCCGGCTTCTTTTATGAATTGTTCCGGAATTCCTCTTCAAGGACGGAATCAGAGAAAGAACTGAAGGATTATTGATAAATGAGATTCAATTGATGGAATTTTAAGGAGGCTTTCAGAACCACAATTTCTTCATAATTCTGTTTTGAAGAATCGATTTTGTCGTTGGTTTGCAGATCTCCCATGAACCAGTCCGGAAAATCATATCTGCATCTTTTTCCATTCTTCGGAATGCTGATGGTTTTCGTCTTGCTCCGGGCATTGGGATTCGACGGCTTCTTCGGTCAGGACAGCTACGAATACCTCCGCCTGTCCCGGCAAATGCAGGCTTCCTGGCTGGAAAATGCCCCGGTCGCCGAAGCGATTTATCCACCGGGCTATCCGTTTCTGGGTGCGGTTCTGGGATTAATCACAGGTTCTTCGGAGTGGGGACTATCCATGGTTTCGCTGCTGGCCGGACTCCTCAGTCTCTGGTTTTTCCGCCAGATTCTCGATCTGCTGTATCAAGGACAGCACACCGAAAAAACAATTTTCACCCTTCTGGTTTTGCTGGTAAGTCCGGCTTTTCTGAAAGCTTCGCAGGTGGCAATGTCGGATATGTGTGCTCTATGTCTGGTTTTGGGCACCGTCTTTCTGGCTTTGCAGTATGATCAAAAAGGAAGGTCCGCTTTGCTTTTTGCCGCGGCAAGTTTGGCAGCCCTCGCTGTTTCCGTCCGTATTGCCACGCTCGTGGTGCTGCCATTTCCTGTTCTCTTTCTTGCCTGGAAGTCCTTTGAAAAGAAGCATTTTTTAGCATGGATAGGTTCTGTTCTAACCGCTGTTATTCTGCTCGTTGGATTGTTTCAGTTGCAGCATTTTTCTTCGCTGCTGGCCTCTGGGCATCCATACTCACCTGACCACTGGAATCCAGCCAATTTTTTCCGGAAGGAGTTTCATTCCTATGAAGGTAATATGG
>ERZ795056.2419-NODE-2419-length-20745-cov-6.598067_pt1 | contig 20745 bp, 17 predicted proteins | sample MGYA00375140_ERZ795056 | MGnify/ENA primary metagenome ERZ795056 (study PRJEB30185, sample SAMN05720227) | activated sludge metagenome | isolation source: Anaerobic digester | place: USA | collected 2015-03-09 ... | reverse complement strand
CCACCGAGGTCTCCACCTGCATGGCGAGTCGTTCGACGTTGGCCGTGATGCCATCGATGCAGTTGACGCGCAACGTGTAGCAGGCGTTGGTCATCCACATGAGCGACTGCAGGATCGAGTGCGCGATCACCGGCTCGAAGGCGTTGAGCTGCAACTGCCCGGCTTCCGCCGCGGCGGTGACCGTGGCATCCGCCCCGATGACGCTGAACGCGACCTGGTTGACGACCTCGGGGATGACCGGATTGACCTTGCCCGGCATGATCGACGACCCCGCCTGACGTGCCGGCAGGAAGATCTCGCCGAATCCGGCCTGGGGTCCGCTGGAGAGTAGTCGCAGGTCGTTGCAGATCTTCGAGAGCTTGACCGCGGAGCGCTTGAGGATGCCGCTCAAGGTCATGAAGATGCCCGCGTCAGATGTCGCCTCGATCAGGTCGGGAGCAGTCTCCATCTCGATGCCGGTGACCTCGATCAGGTGGCGGCGCACCGCGTCGGCGTAGCGCGGGTCGGCGGTGATGCCGGTGCCGATGGCCGTCGCACCCATGTTGATCTCGTTGAGCCACGGGATCGTCTCCGAGAGCCGGTCGTGGTCCTCCTGCAGCGTGTGCGCGAACCCGGAGAACTCCTGCCCGAGGGTCATGGGCACGGCATCCTGCATCTGGGTGCGACCGATCTTGAGGATGCTGTTGAACTCGCGCCCCTTCGCGGCGAACGACTTGGTGAGGCGCTCGTGCTCGGCGAGCAGTCGCTGCACACCCATGACCATGGCCAGCTTGATCGCCGTGGGGTAGACGTCGTTGGTGCTCTGGCTGCGATTGACGTCGTCGATCGGGTGGAGGAACTGGTACTCCCCCCTGCCGTGCCCGAGAATCTCGAGACCGCGGTTCGCGATGACCTCGTTCGCGTTCATGTTCGTGGAGGTTCCCGCACCGCCCTGGATGACGCCAACGCAGAACTGGCGGTGCAGCGCCCCGCCCACGATCTCCTCGCAGACCTGGTCGATCACCGCCGCCTTCTCGGGTTCGAGAACCCCGAGTTCGAGGTTGGCCCTGGCAGCGGCCTGCTTGACTCGCGCGAGGGCGATGATGAGGTCGGGATACACCGAGAGGGCGCGGCGGGTGATCGGGAAGTTCTCGAGCGCGCGAGCCGTGTGGATGCCCCAGTATGCAAGGGCTGGGACTGGCATCGACCCGAGGGAGTCGGTCTCGATCCGCGTTTCGGTGGACGTGGTTTCACTGGACATGATGGCCCTTCACGCTTGTGGCGTTGTGTTGTTCCTGCCGATCGTCGTTGACCGGCGACCAACCACTCTATGCCTTCGACCCGCCTGCCGATCTCATTCACAGGCAGGAATTGTTATCGTCACAGCATGCTTTCGAGAATCGCCGCGGCATCCGCGGCACTGGTTGCCGTCGCGCTTCTCAGCGGCTGCACGTCCAACCCTGTCGCCCCGCAACCGGAGCCCACGGCAAGTGCAGGTTCGAGCGCACCGGCCACCGCGGGCGGCCGCCTTCCCACCTGCGCCGAGGTTACCGACGCCATCGGATCGCTGGTCGGGTCACTCGCCTTCAACGCGACGACCTCCGACGCGCAGACCGCCCCGGAGGACTACGCGCAGCGGGTCTGCGTGTACGAGACCGAGGACTCGGTGACTCAGCTCGGGGTGACGATCGCCGCGATTCCGTTCCAGCAGGCCGAGATCGACAGTTACGCGACCCTGCCCAACGCGATCGCGGATGACCGGTTGGCCCAGTACGGCGCCGTCATCCAGACTCTCGGCCCCGACGATGCTGCGGACGGCGTGCTGGACTCGGCGCTGTACCTGTTCGATACGACCTACTCGATCACTATCCAGGGGGTCTCCACCGGTGACCCGATTGCCGTGAGCCTGCCGCAACTGACGGTGTCGGCAGCCATCGACGGTGCATTCGCCGTTCGGGCGCTGCTGGGCTGATCAGCCTCCGTGCAGCGCTGGTACGACGAGATAGATCCCGAACAGCACGAGGGCGCCGCACACCGCGAAGCACACGATGGCCGTCAGGCGGCGCGTTCTGGGAAGCACGTCGCTTGTGCTCGACATGAGCCGAACCCCCAACGCGTAGGTTGCCACGAGTGAGCAGGCGGCGACCAGTGACGCTGCGGCGACGCTCGCGAAAGCAAACCAGTCGATCATCGCACCACGGCCTTGCCGCGCGCGGCCTTCGGCCGCTCTCCGGACTCGGCGGCCGCGGTGACGTTGTGGTGGGCAACCACGGTGCGACGCGACCGAATGAAGATGAATACAGTCACTCCCACGCCCACGATCGCGTCGATGGCGACTCCGATCACCCCGAGCCGGGCGACCAACTCGGCGAGCGCCGCGACTGCTCCCGCTGCGGGAAGTGTGATGAGCCACGCCACGGCAATGCGGCCGGCGACCCGCCAGCGTACCGACCTGACGTCGCGTCCGAGACCCGCGCCGATCACGGATCCGGAGGCGACCTGAGTCGTCGACAGGGCGAAGCCCAGGTGCGAGCTCGCGAGAATCGTCGCAGCTGTGCTGGCCTCAGCGGCGAAACCCTGCGGTGCGGCGATGTCAGTGATGCGGGTGCCGATCGTGCGGATGATGCGCCAGCCGCCCATGTAGGTTCCCAGCGCGATCGCGAGTGCGCAGACGACGATCACCCAGAACTCGGGCCCAGTGCCTGCGGTCTGGAAGCCCGCCGCGACGAGCGTGAGAGTAATGACACCCATCGTCTTCTGGGCGTCATTGGTGCCGTGCGCCAGCGAGACGAGTGACGACGTGAAGACCTGACCGTAGCGGAACCCACCCTGGGCCGAATCCGAACGTGCGGCGATGAGGTACGCGAGTCTGGTGGCGAGGAACGCAACGCTGCAGGCGATGACGGGAGCAAGGAGAGCCGGCAAAACGACCTTCGACAGGAGCACACCGCCATCGATCGCCCCGAAGCCTGCGCCCACCACGACAGCACCGATCAACCCGCCGAAGAGGGCGTGCGACGACGAGCTCGGAAGCCCGAAGAGCCACGTGACCATGTTCCACACGATGGCACCGATGAGACCCGCGAAGATCATGAGCGGAGTGATCTGAACTCCCCCGTCGCCTTCCCTGATGAGTCCCCCGCTGATGGTGCGGGCAACCTCGGTGCTGAGGAACGCGCCGACGAGGTTCAGAACGGCCGCGATCGCCACGGCTACCTTGGGCCTGAGTGCACCGGTGGCGATCGGTGTCGCCATCGCGTTTGCTGTGTCGTGGAATCCGTTGGTGAAGTCGAAGAACAGGGCCAGTGCAATGACTAGCGCGACGACGAGCGTGATGTCCACTGGTCAGAGTCTGACAGTCGGTGCAGGAGCGGTCAACTCGATCTCAGCGGCCGCCACCACCGCCACCACCGCCACCGCCACCGGAGAAGCCACCGCCACTCGACCCGCTCGAGAAGCTCGATCCGCCGCTGGAGGACCAACTGCTTCCGCCCGATGATGACGACGAACTCACGATCGGCCGAACCGAGGACGTCGTTGCCGAGGCGAAGCTGCGCAGCATGCTGCCGGAGAGGCTGGCGCCATCGAGCCAGTCGGGTGTGCGGCCGTCGTACTGCACCCGCAGCTCGTCCGCCCAGCGATCCTCGACACCCCAGAGCACGGCGTAGGGCAGCAGTCGCTCGTTGAGCTTGACCACGGCGTCCTTGTCGGTGACATCCACCCGAAGCGCTCCCTGGGGACTCTGCAGCACCCGCATGCGGTCCTCCTCGGCGATGGTCAGGTACTCGCGGAGCCCGAGCAGGTACTCCTTGGCCTCGGCGCCCTTGCGGGTCAACAGCTTCGGCTTGATCAGGATGATCGGCACAGCGATCCACAGCGCCGCCGTCGCGAGTGCCGGGAGCACGACATTCGCCTCGAGCACATCGAGGAAGGCGGCCCAGATCCACACCGGCACGAAGGCCGCGACCACCCAGAAAGCGGCGCGCGACAGCACCTTCGCCGCGGCGCTCTTCGGCTCGGCACGGAATCCTGCGGCGATCGCGTGATTGGCCGTCGATGCGGGGAGCCCGTAGAGCGAGGCACCGATCGCGGCGCTGAGCGAACCGGGATTGACTCGCTTGCCGGGAGCCAGAGTCACGCCGAACAGCATCACGAGCACCTTGAGCTCGCGGGCCGACGCGCCATCAGTGGTCACGAGTTCGATCGAGAATCGCCCGGTGGCCGATCCCGTCGAAGCACCGGGGTCGGTGTCGATCACGCGGATGAGACCGCGGACCGCGAAGTCCACGAGCTGAGCGGGCAGCGCCGCATCGACGCGTCCGATGATGTTCGCGTCGAGCAGCAGGTCGGAGTCGCCGGGCGGGGTGTACTCGGCGATGATGGTGCCCCGGCCACGGGCATCCCGCCACAGAACCGACCGAATGACGATCGCGATGGCGGCCAGCAGACCCTGGAGGCCGAGCAGCATCTTGGGCACGATCTGCACGATCCAGCTGTCGCGCGGCAGGGTGGGCTGCACGACAGTGCCGCCGTCGAATCCGATCGCGAGAGTGAGCGTGTTGTACGGCCCGACCGGTCCGACCGTTGCCTCGAACTGGGTGCCGCCGTCGTTCCGGGTCAATTCGCACTGATCTGTCTCGCCGTAGTAGCCGAGATAGCACGAAGCCTCGCCGGTCAGAGCGTCGGCCAGCTTCGGGGAGAGGAAGACCTTCGCCGATACGGTGTCGAACTGCTGCTGCCAGCCGTTGCCGTTGATGTCCCAGTAGAACTCGTCACCGCCGGAGTCGGCGAAGTGCCGAATCGGGTTGTTGATCGTGTACTCGAGCACGTAGGTTGTGCGCCCGTGCACGAACTCGTCGGTGCCCAGCGCGAACTCGGCGAATCCGTCGTAGTCGTTGCGCTCGTAGTACACGGGAGCACCTTGCGCATCGGTCACCGACATCATCGTCACGTCGAGCGGGTACTCGCCGTCCTTGAGAGGGATGGCGCGGATGATCCCCCGGTTCTGATCGAAGTCCGGGAACCGCGCGACGAGCGTCTCCACGACCCGCATCGTCGCGCGTCCCGAGCCGTCGGTGTCGAGGTGATACTCAGCCGAGAAGGACTCGAAGTCGAAGTCGCTGACATCGCTGAGAGCCGAGGGCGCGACTGCATCGGCCGAGATCGCCGGTCCCGCGAATGCCAGTGCCGCAGCCACCAGCGCGGCGCCCAGAGTACGCATCCGAGTCAGATTCACGAAGCCACCCTACAGTCGGGCCCGAGCCGCGTCGTAGCTATGCTGGGAGCAAATGACTCGCGTTAGCGTTGTGATCCCCGCACTGAACGACTCGCCGATGTTGGCGAATTGCCTGCGCGCCCTCGCAGCCCAAACGAGGCTGGCCGACGAGATCATCGTTGTCGACAACGGCAGCACGGATGACACCGCCGCCGTAGCTCTCGCCGCCGGCGCGCTCGTGATCGAGGAACCGCTGCGCGGCATCTTCCCTGCGACCGCCGCCGGATTCGACGCAGCAAGCGGCGATCTGCTCGCGCGGCTCGACGCTGACTCGGTTCCCCCCGCGGACTGGCTGGAGCGGATCGTCACCGCGTTCGAGAACGACCCCCACCTTGCTGCCCTGAGCGGTCCCGGCGACTTCTACGGGTCGAACGCGTTCGTGCACTGGGTCGCCGAGAACCTGTACATCGGCGGCTACATCTGGTTCGTGGGCTGGCTCGTCGGTCACGCGCCGCTGTTCGGCTCCAATCTCGCCCTGCGCACGGGCACTTGGGCGCGACTGCGCACGACGGTGCATCGGTCGATGCGTGAGATTCACGACGACCTGGACCTGGCGATCCACATCGAGCCGGACATGCCCGTGGTCTTCGACAAGACGCTGCGGGTCGGCGTCTCCGCGCGCCCCTTCCAGTCGATCTCCGGTCTGGGGCGACGCCTGACCTGGGCCTACACCACTATGAGTCTCAACTCGCGCGAGAAGCCGTTCTCGCAGCGCCGTGCCGCCCAACGCGCGTGGGAGCGCGAACAGGCCGAAGAGGCGTTCGGCTAAAGGGCTGATTGGGTGGCTGCGCCCTCACCGCGCCCGCGCGTAGAGACCTAAGAGGTCGAGAGTGAGCTCGTGCGGAGCCGTCTCACACGGGCTGTGACCGGTCGGGTACGTCGCCAACTCAGCACCGATGGAGGCCGCGAACTCGGCGTGCAACTCGCGAGGCCACAGGTCGTGCTCCCCGACGGCGACCAACTTCGGGATGCTCGACATCGCCAGAGCCTCCCTGAGATCGGGCGAGCGCTTCATGAGCGAGATGATGTCGGCAACGGCGCTGCGCCTGGTCAGACCGAAGCGATGCCGTACGAAGGCGAGGCGCCCCGGCGGCACGTGGGTGAAGTTGCGGCGAACACCCCAGATCATGAGAGCCGCACCTATCCGACCCGTCGTGAAGTGCGAGATGGGACCGATGCGCTTGACGCCCCGGAACCCCTGGCCGGGCTCCGGCGGACAACTCAGCAGCGTCAGGCTCGCGAACCGCTCGGGGCTGCGGGTGTAGGCGATCTGCGCCACCGTGCCCGCGAACGAGTACCCGAGCACGTGCGCAGGCCCGGGAGCGGACTCGAGCATGAACAACAGGTCACCCACGAACAGGTCGTGGTCGTAGTTGGGGCGCGGCGGACGCAGGTGCTCGGGGCCGGCATCCCGGGACTCGTACTGGCCGGCCATGTCATAGCTCACCGCATGGAAGCCCGCGTCGGCCAGAAGCGGCAGCATGAGGGCGAAGTCCTCTTTGGAACCGGTCACACCGGGCACCAAGAGCACGAGCGGCGCCGCAGGGTCACCCTGCGAGAGCGTGGCGATTCGCCCGCTGGGCGCGTCAACCCAGCCCCGTACAGCACCGCGGGGCGGAACGGTCCAGTCGATGTCGGGCAGGGTCTCGTCGAGCTGACGTGCGCGCCGCCGTGCGTCATCGGAAGGCCCTGGCTCCGCCGCTCGGGATTCATCCAGAGTCACGCAGCCACGTTAGCGCCCCAGCGCCCCGTTCGGAATCAGCCGACGGGGACCGGAGCCACTCGACGCACGAAGGCCTGCAGTCGCTCGTAGACAACGGCGGAACCCGGGTGATGGGAGTCCTGCTGCCAGGTGTGATCGGCAAACTCGTCGATGTGGGACTCCACAGGGACTCCCTTGCGCATCAGTTCTGCGATGAAGTTGAGATTCGCCTGGTAGAACGGGTCTTTGCGCGAGGTCGTCACCAGCGCCGGTGGGAAAGTGCTGTCCACCCAGTCGATCGGCGAGAGGTAGTGCGCGGCGCTGCGCAGGGGCAGCCCCCGGTCACGTCGCGGCAGAAGCATGCGCACGAATTCGAGGCTGAGGATGAACCCGCGCTCGAACATCACCGAGAATTCGACGGCGCTGCAGTGCTGAACGACCCCACGGACGGTCGCGAGCACTGGTGTCAGTCCGTAGTGACGGGCGAGCTCCGCATCGGTCGTGGATGCGGCGAGAAGCGCCGAGATCTGACCACCCGCTGAGTCGCCGCCGAGTACCACCCGGTCGGGGTCGCCGCCGAATTCGGCGATGGTGGTTGAGATCCAGCGCAGCACGGCGTGGGCATCCTGCATCATGTGCTGCATGGTGGCTCGCGGGGCCATCCGGTAGTTGGCGTTGACCACGATCATGCCCCCGAGAGCCTGGGTGGCGCAGTACTTCGTGAGGGCGGACTTGTCACCGCTCGTCCAGCCCCCGCCGTGGAAGTAGACGTAGACCGGCAGCGGGCCCGGGATGTCGCGGGGAGCGATCACGTCGAGGCGATGCTCGCGGGTGCCGTCACCCACATAGTCCACGTCGAGGGTGTAGCTCACGTCGCTGATGGGATTCGCGTTGAATCGACGCAGCTCCCGCGGTGCCAGATGGGCCATGAGCGCGCGCCACATCCACACCGGAACCCGGCGCAATGCCGGGGCGCGTACTGCCATGTGCCCACGATACGACCCGTGCCTTGGATACTGCTGGGCATCAACTGCACATTGTGCAAGCGCTTGACCTCACCCCGTGCACCGTGCCTAGTCTGAGCGATGACCTTCCCGCCGGCGGAGCCGGGATTCGCACTGCCACTCGAGTGGCTGCGCCCCTGGATGAGCGAACAGCGCTGGTATGCGAACCGGGGCGCGCTTCCTGTGCTCGAGGAGATCGGCAGTCTGCGAATGCCGAGCCCCGGCGATGCGACGGTCATAGTCCACCTTCTTCTCGACCACACAGTGGGCAAGCCCGCGCTCTATCAAGTGCCCCTGTCGTACCGGCGGCAGGCTCTTCGCGTGGGCTGGATCGGCGATCTGGACGGCTGGCAGGTGCATGACGCGCCGCACGATCCGGAGTTCGCCCAGGCGTTGCTGGGGGCCATACTCGCGCACCGTGTTCTGACCGGAGATCGGGCATCCGGTGCCGGTCTGCTGGCGGGCACGGATGCCGCGTCCGAACCCACGACGCACAGCCGGGTGCTCTCGGGCGAGCAGTCCAACACCTCGATCATCTACGAGGGGTCGGGGCGACCGATCATCGTCAAGCTGTTCCGGGCGCTGCACCACGGTGAGAATCCGGACGTCGAACTTCAGACCGCGCTCGCGGCGGCTGGCTCCACCGCCGTGCCGAACCCGGTCGGCAGCATCGTGGCCACCTGGCCGGATCGCGGGCGCTCCGATGGTCGGGCGCGGGGGCATCTCGCGTTCGCGCAGGAGTACCTCCCGGGCTCGACCGATGGCTGGCGCGTCGCCCTGGCGGCGGCCGAAGCCGGCATCGACTTCAGCACCGAGGCGCGCGAACTCGGAATCGCGACCGCGGGCGTGCACGCGACGCTTGCCGCCACCCTGCCCACTCGTCCGGCGACAGCTGACGACGTTGCGATCGCGGTCGCGGGGATGCGCGCCCGTCTCGAGCGTGCCATCGCCGAGGCACCTCGGCTCGCCGCCTGCTCCCCCGCGATCACCGCCACATTCGACCGGGCCGAGGCGGCGCTGTGGCCCGCCCAGCAGCGCATCCACGGCGACCTCCACCTCGGGCAGGTACTCGCCGTGCCCGATCGGGGCTGGGTCATCGTCGACTTCGAGGGTGAACCGCTGCGGGCGATGAACGAACGCTCCGGTCTCGACAGCCCGCTTCGGGACGTCGCGGGCATGCTCCGGTCGTTCGACTACATTGCCGGATCGATTGCGATCTCCGGGGCGAGCCGCGATGCACGCGACTGGGCCGACGCGGCGCGAGCAGCCTTCAACGCGGGGTACGGCGCGGCGTCGGGCCGCGACCTCCGGTCGAATGGTGCCCTCGTCGACGCGTTCGAGCTCGACAAGGCTCTCTATGAGACCGTCTACGAAGCGCGCAACAGACCGGACTGGCTTCCGATCCCGGTGGGGGCGATCGAGCGCCTGACCGCCTAGTTGGTCACGCCGTTCAGCGCGTCGCGCAGCAGGCTCGACAGCGCCTCGAGCTGGATGTTGGACTCGGCCGCGACATCCACGTCGGATCCGTCGAGGGCGCGTGCGGCAAGTCCCGCCTTGCTGTCGATGAGTTCGGCGATGCGGGCGTCAATCGTGTGCGCGGCGATGATGCGCCACGCCGTGACCGGCAGCTCCTGACCGATGCGGTGCACGCGGTCGATGGCCTGGGTCTGCTCGGCGCTCGTCCAGCTCAGCTCGGCGAGCACGACGTTGGACGCCGCCTGCAGGTTGAGCCCGACACCGGCGGCCGTGAGCGAGGCCACGACCACGGAGACCTCGGGGTCGGAGTCGAAGGAGTCGATCGCATTCTGACGCGCCTTCGCGCTCTGGTCGCCGCGGATCGACACCGACTTCAGACCCAGCTTCGCGAAGTGCTCCTCGGCCTGGTCCATCACGTCGATGTGCTTGGCGAAGAACACGACCTTGCCCACGGATCGCGCGAGCTGCGAGGTGTAGTCCGCTGCGAGGGTGGCTTTCGCCTGTCCGATCCTGCGAACCATCGTGAAGACGTTCTCGCCGGTCGTGGCGCCCTTCGACTCCTCGAGCTCAGCGTGGGCGACCACGCGGATGAGCTCGTCGTCGGTGGCATCGGGCTTGAGGGAGCGCACCCGGTTGAAACGGTCGACCAGACGCGCCGTCAGCGCTGCCTCGGCGGCACGGATCGATCGACCGAGATCGTCGTCGAGCTCGACCGGGATGTCGGCGATGCGGCGGGCGGGGATGTCGGCGGCGACATCCACCTTCTTGCGTCGCACGATGCCCATGTCGATCACGGCACGCCGCGCCTCCGCGAAGAAGCCGAAGTCGGCGGGGGTGAGCCCGGTCTCCTCGAGCTTGTTCATGAGGGCGGCCAGCGGCTTCTTGTCATCGATCCAGCCGAGGAACTGCCAGATCGCCCGGAAGTCCTCGATCGAGTTGATCAGCGGCGTACCCGTGAGCGCCATCAGGAGGGCCTTCGGGTAGGTGGCCCGGATGCTGCGCGACAGCGCGAGCACGTGCTTGGAACGCTCGGACTTCAGGTTCTTGATGAAGTGCGCCTCGTCGACGACCATCCCCTTGAAGCCGAACCGACCGAGCCAACCGACGTGGCGGTCGAGGATCTCGTAGTTGACGATCACCACGTCGCTGAAGGCGTCGACGTCATTGCCGTCGCCGTGCACGACGGTGGCCGTGCGACCGGGGGTCCAGAGCCCGACCTCGCGCGCCCAGTTGGTCTTCACCACGTTGGGAACCACCACGAGCAGCGGATAGGAGTTGGATGCGGCAGCGGCGAGCAGCGCCTGGGCCGTCTTGCCGAGTCCGGGCTCGTCCGCCAGGAGGAACGTGCGGTGGCCGCGCTTGACCTCCTCGACGAAACGCGCCTGGTGGCGCATGAGCTCGAGGTCGCCCTGCGTGCGCAGGGAACCGGCCTCGGGAAGATCCATCGTGGCGGCTCCCCCGCCGGCACCGTACTCGAATGAGCGGAACAGGGGCTCGATGAGCTCCCAGTTGGCGAGCCGGTTGACCGTCGCGGGCTTGGCCGCGACGGCGCTGAAGTCGGGCGCGAGGAACGGGTTGGACATCTGCATCTGACGCACCGACGCGGGCACGACCTGCTTCTCCACCTGCTTGTCGACGAGCTTGGGCTCTGTCGTGATGATCAGCTCGTCGGGGCTCAGCTCGACTCCGGCTGCGAGGAGAAGGTCGCGGCGAAGCGCCTTCGCGGCGGCAGTGACGGGAGCGTCGTCGCCGAGCATGACGATGAGGCTCGTATCGCGCGCGGCCGTCTTCGCGAGAATGCCCGCAAGCCCATCGAGACGCTTCTGCTCGTTGGCGCGCTCCGCGTCGGTGAGCGTCTTGTCGGCCTTGACCCTCGCGCGCTCCTCGCGCAGCAGGAGGGTGGCAACCTGGAACCGCGCGCGGTTGGCCGGCTTGAGCGGCCCCTTCTGCACGGCAGTCTCGACCTCGCGGGCGGCGCGTGCGAGCACGGGGATGACACCGACGTCGTCGCCCGGTCGCACGCGGCGACGCTGGGTGGACTGCTGGCGCTGCGACGCGGATCGCTGGCGCTTCTGGCGCTGGCCCGGCTCGGTCTGTCCGGAAGGTACCAAGGGTTCTCCTAGTGCATGGCGCTTCCGCCCGGCACTTCGTATGCGTGTGGCCATCGGCACAACCACCGGATGACGGCGCCCGGCTTGAGACATCCAGACCCAGTCGCGAGGCGACTGGTGGGCTCAGCGGGCGTTGGGATCAGTGTACCCCCGTTTGCCCCGTCACCGCTTGGCCGAAGCGCCGCCCGTGTCGACAACCTTGATGAGGATGCCCGCAGCAAGGAACACCAGGGCGGCACCGTACTGCAGGCCGAGCCAGACATCCGGCGAGTTCAGGTCGAGTGGGAAGACCGGGTTCCACAGCACGGCGATCGCCGCCAGCGGCACGATCCACCACCACTGGCGCGCCTGCCAACCGAACACCGCGACGATCAGGGCGAAGATGCTCACGATGTAGCGGATCACAATGAACCCATCGCTCTCGATGAGGGCGACCCCGGCGAGCAGCGCGATCACCGCGATGATCGACGGGATGAGGGCGGTGCGGCGGGCGGGCGTGGGATAGGAAGCGCTCACCCTCAGGAGCCTATCCCGGTCGGCGGCGCCCTATCGCGGGCGCTGCCCCGGCGCTAGTCTGTGCGTCGATAGCAGCACTCGACTCGACGAAGGGCACGACGGTGGGATTGTTCGACAGCATCGCCAAGGGGTTCCAGAATCTGACCGGAGGGGTGGACACCGAGCTGATCGAGACGGGTGTCCTCGCGCGCGGCGAGATCCTCTCCATCTCGCTCTCGGGCACGACTGTGCAGATCATGAACAACCTCGTCGAACGCACCTGCACCTTCGTGCTCAACGTGATCATGGACGGTCAGAAGCCGTTCCAGGCCACAGTCTCGCAGCGCGTGCAGGAGGTCATGATCCCCCAGCTCCAGCAACCGGGTGTCGTTGTCGCTGTACGCGTGGATGCCGCAGACCACAGCAGGGTAGCCATCGACTTCGGCAGCCAGCCGCCCGAGGTGAACCTGCCGGAGTCAACGGGACCGGGCAGCGCCGCCTACATCCTCGAACACGGCAAGCCGATCACCGTTGTGCTCGTGGCCAATCAACCCATCGGGGTGAACAACGCGAAGGGCGACCCCGTGCATGCACTGACTCTGACCGTGGCCACGGGCGTGCCAACGCCGTACCAGATCCAGGTGGGCAACGCGATTCCCGCCACCGCGCTGCCGCTGGTGTACCCGGGGTCGAAACTTCACGCGAAACTCGGGGACGCGCCGGGTGACGTCGTGGTCGACTGGGCGGCCGGTGCGGCGTAGATAGGCTGACGGCATGACCCTCAACGCGAACTACCCCGGCGCCCGTCTCGGCTCGGGTCGCGCGCCGCTCGAGGGCAGCGATCGGGGGCTCGACGCACTCGTGGGGCTGGTCATCCTGGTCGCTGAGGTGCTCATCGGATTCCTCGCGATCTCGTCGCTCTACCTGTTCGGGCTCGAGCACGCGTCGGATCCCAACGCGTTCGAGGGGGTGCAGGTGGGCTTCCTCGTCGCGCTCATCGGAGGCGCCGGGTTCGTTGCGCTGACGACGTTGACGTACCTGATGCGCGTGATCCGGGGCCGTCGCAGCTGGACGGCGCCGCTGTGGGGCACCGTGCTCATGACGGTGTCGGTCGTGACCGGCTACTTCATCATGACGAGCGGCATCACGGGCGGCTAGACGCCACCACCACCGCCGCCGCCTCCACCGCCACCGGACGAGCCACCTCCGCCGGAGCCGCCGCTCGAACTGCTCGACGAACTGCCCGAGTACGAGCTCGCCGCTGTCGTCGACATCGAGCTGATGCTCGATGCGAATACCGCGGCGTTGAACGCGCCCGTACCCGAGTACCAGTCGGGCGACTGCTCGGTGTAGTACTTGCCGAGCTCCTGAGCCCACTGCTTCTCCAGGCTGAAGAGAACGGCATACGGCAGAAGCTTCTCGTAGACGTCGATGATCTGGCGCGGATCGCTCGTGGAGATCGCCTCCCGCTCGGCGCCCGTGGGGCTCTGGAGCATCTTGAGGCGATCGGCCTCCGCGAGTCGGATGTAGAGCTCGAGGCCCTTCAGGTGATCCCGCAGCTCGGCCCCCTTCTCGGTGAGCGGGGTGCGGAACACCAGCCCGAACACAGCGAGCGCGGCGATCACGGGTGGGATGAAGAGCAGGAACGGGATGATGCCGCCCTCCGAGTTGTCGAGCATCGCGATACCCGTGACGAACGATGCGACCGCGGCCAGGATCGCGATGAGGCTCGGAAGTATCGCCGCCCCGACCCGCGGACTCTTGCGAAGCCCCTCCCGGGTCGTCGCCGCGGTGGCATTCTGGATGATCCCCCGCACGAGCTCACTGAGGGTGACGTCCTTGCCGGACATCAGGTAGCCGGTTCCCGGCTGCAGCTGGTAGCCGAACAGTGCGACCGCGAGGGCGAGCTGCGGTCCGGCCAGACCGCGGGCATCCAGCAGCTCGAGAAGGTAGGTCGTGCTCTTCGAGAACCAGCTCTGGGTCTCGGTCTCGACGATGCGAATGCGGCGTCCCACGGCGAAATCGACGAACTGCGCTGCCGCAGCGCGCTGGGTGCGCTTGATCAGCACCGATGCGGTGATCACGTCCAGATCCTTCGGCGGCGAGTACTCCGCGATGATCGTCGGGCGCCCGCGCCCATCCGCGAGCACGGTGCGGCGAAGGATGATCGACCAGATCAGCGCTGCGATGCTGGCGGCCACCGCGAGCAGCTGGAGGGGCGCCTGCGACGAACCGAGGTACGAGTCATCCCGGGGCACGAAGGTGCGGGGGGCGAAACCGATCGCGAGCGTGACATTCTCGTAGGGTCCGATCTGATCGACAGCGGTGCTCAACACCGTGCCTCCGGCCTCTTCGGAGACGACGATCTCGCAGGTGTCAGTTGAGCCCTCGTAGCCGCGGTAGCAGGCGTTCTGGCCGGTCAGCGCGCCGGCGAGCACCGTGGGCACATGCACCCTCGCCGAGACCGAACCGAAGGCCTGCGACCAGCCCGTGCCGTTGGTGTCCCAGAAGAACTCGTCGTCATTGGTGTCGGCGAAGTAGCGGGTGACATTGCGCTGTGTGTAGGTGAACACATAGGTCTGGCGGCCGTGCACGAATCCGTCTTCACGGCTGGTGACGAGCACGAAGCCCTCGTCGTCGGTCTCCACGTCGAATGGCCGCGGTGCACCGTTCTCATCGGTGACGGACAGGATCGAGACATCCGTCGGCGCACCCTGGTAGTCGCCCGGGATCGCCCGACGCATGCCGTGGTTCTGATCGATCTCGGGGAAGACGGCGACGAAGGTCTCGACCGTCGTGAGGGTCGACCGACCGTCGGCATCGGTCGACAGCGAGTAGTCGGCGCTGAAGCTCTCGAAGGAGAAGTCATCGACCCCGGCGAGCACGATTCCCGGTGCATCAGGCGCAGCAGGCTCGGCCGCCGCAGGGAGGGCGCCGAACGACAACACCATGAGCAGGGCGGCGACAGCGGACAGCACGGCACGTCTCATGTGCCCAAACTACGGGATGCGCGCGGCCCCGAGCTAGGTAGAGTCGACCCATGACCGGTGACCGTTCAGTCGAGAGGCTCCGGGAGGCGCTTCGAATACCGACCATCTCACGGCTCGACGAGTCGCTCGTCGAGTGGGATGAGTTCGATCGGTTCATCCACACCCTGCAGCAGCTCTATCCCCTGGTGCACGCCTCGCTCGAGCGCGAGATCGTGGCCGGGCACTCCCTGCTCTTCCGATGGGTGGGCCGGGCCGCCGACCAGCCGGTCGTTCTCATGGCCCACTACGACGTCGTCGCAGCAACCGATCGAGGCTGGGAGCACCCGCCATTCGAGGCGCACCTCGTCGGCTCCGGTGATGACGCGGTCGTGTGGGGCCGGGGCACGCTCGACGACAAGGGCTCGCTCATCGCTCTGCTCGAAGCCGTGGAGGCCGCACTGTCGGACGGCATCGTGCCCACGCACGATGTATATCTCGCCTTCGGGCACGACGAGGAGACGAGCGGTACCGGGGCGGCCGCAATTGCCGCACTGCTCCAGGAGCGTGGCATCCGCCCCCTGCTCGTGCTCGACGAGGGCGGCGCGGTCGTGCACGGCGCCTTTCCCGGCGTGAGTGGTGCGACCGCGGCGGTGGGTATCAGCGAGAAGGGCACCACGCTCGTCGAGCTGATCGTGAACCAGCAGGGCGGACACTCCTCCACTCCGCCGCGGCTCAGCGCGACCGCACGCTTGGCGCGAGCGATCGTGCGGTTGAACGGACGCCCGTTTCCCGCCCGACTTCCCGAGCCCACCAAGGAGATGTTCGCGGCGCTCGCGCCGCACGCGACGGGGGGCATGGGATGGGCGCTGCGATCAGCACGGCTCACCGGTCCGCTGCTGGTGCGGGCGTTGGCACGGGGCAACGATGAGACCCGCGCCATGGTGCGCACCACCCAGGCTGTGACCATCCTGGAAGCCGGTCAGGCTGCCAATGCCCTGGCCGAGCGCGCAACCGCGATAGTCAACCTGCGAATCGCGGTCGGATCGTCGGTGGCCGCGGCGGTGAAGCACCTGCGCCGCGCCATCCACGACGATGCCGTGGTGATCAATGTTCTCAGCGCTGGCGAGCCGGCGCCGGTCTCGCCGACGGGAGGCCAGGCCTGGGGACTGCTCTCGGCGACGATCGAGGCGGAGTTCCCCGGCGCGATCGTCACCCCGTACGTGCAGAATGGCGCGACCGACAGCCGGCATTTCACCGGCCTCTCGAGCGCCATCTACCGGTTCGTGCCGTTCGAGATGTCACGCGAGGAGCGAGACACCCTGCACGCGATGAACGAACGGATCCGCGTGAGCTCGTTCCTCAAGGGCATCGAGTTCTACCGCACCCTGCTCAGCGCGCTGTAGCCCGGTCGTGGGCGGCGCCTAGCCTGCGCCGGAAGCGCTTCTGGCCAACCAGGTGTCGAGCTTGACGGGCTTGTCGGTGATGAGCCCGTCGACCCCAAGCGCGACAGCCTCGGCCCAGGTGTCGGTGTCATTGAGGGTGTACAGCAGCACGCCCAGACCCTCATCGTGGATGCGCGCCACGGCCCCAGGATCGCTGCGGATGTAGTCGAGGCTGGTGACGATCGCGATCGCGCCGCATGCCTTCGCGAGCACCGCAGGATCGCCGATCACCGCATGAGTGATCACCACCCGGGGAACGTCAGGTGCGCGCTGCTCGAGTGCCTGCAGTGTGACCAGGTCGAAGCCGGCGAGGATGACCCGGCCCTGCACCCCGTACTCATACAGCAGGTCGGCAATGGTCTGAGTCTGATCCTCGGTCCACGCCCCCTTGAGTTCGAGGATCGCGTGCTTGCCGGTGGGCTGCAGTAGGAACAGGAGCTGCTCGAGGGTGGGCACTCGGGTACCGGCGAACTGGGGACCGTACCAGCTGCCGGCATCCAGTCGACTGATCTGGTCGTAGGTCATGTTCCACACCGGGCCGGTGCCGTCGGTCGTCCGGTCGACGGTCCAGTCGTGCATCAGTACCGGCACGCCGTCGGAGGTGAGCTGGATGTCCGTCTCGACGAACGCCACGTTGCTGTTGATCGCGAGCTCGAATGCGGGGAGGGTGTTCTCCGGAGCGCCATCCTTGTCACCGCGATGGCCGGCCACGAACCCCGCCTGTCCCGGAGCTCGCAGGGCATCGAACAGACTCGCGGCATGCACGCTGCCGGCGTCGGGTGCCAGGGCGATGACGAGGACGAGCCCGAGAATCGCCGCGGTCGCGACGGCGGGGCGGGAGGCAGGCCTGCGCAGCGCACTGCCACCGGAGTGCCACCACCGCGCAATCGCCACAAGGACGCCAATCTGTCGGGTCACTCGCACCATCGCGAGCGTGAATCGACTATAGCGTCTTCGTTACCGATCTGTTACATATGGGTCAGCGTGAAGTTGCGGCGTCGATCTGCGCTCGCAACGGAATCGAGGGAACCGCCCCGTAGCTCTGCACCGAGAGCGAAGCGGCGGTCACCGCGAACCGCAGAGCCTGCTCCAACTCCATGTCCTCCGCCAGCCCCGCCGCGAAGGCCCCGCAGAAGGTGTCGCCGGCGCCGGTCGCGTCGACCGCGTGAACGGATGGCGCCGCCACCCGCACCTCGTCCGAGCCTCGCCTCAGCAACAGCGCGCCCTCGGAGCCGAGGGTCACGACCACGACAGGAACCTGTTCGGTCAGCTCCCGCCAGTCGCGCTCCCCGGCGAGGTGGCTCGCCTCGTGCTCGTTGACGACGAGGATGTCGAGTGAACTCAGAAGCTCGGCGGGCAGGTCGCGGATGGGTGCGGCGTTGAGCATCACCGTGGTGTCGGCGGCCCGAGCGATCCGGGCCGCTGCGATGACGGTCTCCAGGGGGATCTCGAGCTGCATGGCGAGCACCGACGATGCGGCGATCGCCGCGGCATCCGCGGACTGCAGATCGACGAGGAGTCGGTTGGCGCCGGCCTCGACGATGATCGTGTTCTCACCCACCGAATCGACAGCGATGAGTGCGGTGCCGGTCGCGGCGTCCAAGGACCTGACACCCGTCACGTCGACGCCGTCGTCGATCAGGCCCGCCCGAGTGTCGGAGCCGAAGGCATCGTCACCGAGGGCTGCGATGAACGCCGTGGGTGCGCCGGCGCGCGCGGCGGCGACGGCCTGGTTCTGCCCCTTGCCCCCGCGTGCCGTGGAGAATCCCGTGGACAAGACGGTCTCGCCCGGAGAGGGGATGCGCTCAACTCGGAAGACCTGGTCGACATTGGCGCTGCCGACGACGATGACGGATGACACTGCTCTACCGTACCGGCCGCTCGGCGCTCTTCGTGATCTGGTTGGCCATGCCGCTGAAGATCACCCCATGGAAGGGAAGTATCGAGTACCAGTAGAGTCGCCCGCCGAGCCCCGACGGGAAGAACACGGCCCGCTGCCGGTAGGTCGAGCCGCCCTGGGGATCGGCCTCGGTCGTCATCTCGAGCCACGCTCGCCCGGGCACCTTCATCTCCGCACGGAGGCGAAGGAAGTGCCCGCGGTCGATGTCCTCGACCCGCCAGAAGTCGAGAGCATCCCCCGGTTCGAGACGCCGGGCATCCCGACGACCGCGACGCAGGCCGACACCGCCCACGAGCTTGTCGAGCCAGCCGCGCACCGCCCAGGCAAGAGGAAACGAGTACCAGCCGTTCTCGCCGCCGATCGACTCGACGACCTCCCAGAGCTGGTCGACGGATGCCGCGGAGTGCTGCTCCCGCAGGTCCGTGTACACCGTGTGGCCCGACCAGTCGGGGTCACTGGGCAGCGCGTTACTGGGGGCGCCGGCGATCGCGGCGTTCTGCCAGCTCGTCTCCACCTGACCGTCACGCACCTTGGCGAGTGCGAGGCGCACCGCCTTGCGGTAGCCCGTGAGCCCGCCCTCGGGGTCGGGAATGTAGTGGGCGATGTCGTGCTCGCTCGCCACGCAGTCGTATTGCAGCGACGCGATGATCGGCACGGCGAGCTGGCGCGGAATCGGTGTGACGAGGTTGACCCACTGCGACGCGAGCCAGGGCGTCAGCACCGGCAGCGAGGCGATCGGACGCTGGCGCAGGCCCGCCTCGAGGGCGTAGCCGTTCATCATCTGGCCGTAGCGCAGCACGTCGGGGCCGCCGATGTCGAACGTACGGTTGACCTCGGCGGGCAGCGACGCCGCAGCGACGAGGTAGTAGAGCACGTCACGGACGGCGATCGGCTGGATGAAGTTGCGCACCCACTTCGGCGCTGGCATGTACGGCAGCACCTCGGTGAGGTGCCGGATCATCTCGAACGACGCGGAACCCGAGCCGATCACGGTGCCCGCCTGGAGCGCCGCAGTCGGAACGCCCGACGCGATCAGAATCTCCCCCACCTCGGCGCGACTGCGAAGGTGAGTGCTCAACTGTGCGAGGGGAACGTCGGGGTGAAGACCCCCGAGGTAGACGATGCGCTTCACACCGGCGGCCTTCGCTGCCGCAGCAACGTTGCGCGCCGAGGTCAGTTCCGTGCGCTCGAAATCTCCCCCGGCACCCATGGCGTGCACGAGGTAGTAGGCGACATCGATTCCCTCGAAAGCAGCCGGCAGCGTCGCGGCATCGCTGAGGTCGCCGGTTACCACCTCGACCCGCTTGGCCCACGGCACGTCGCGAACGCGGGCAGCGTCTCGCACGAGAATCCTCACCTCGTGCCCGGCGTCGACCAGCCGCGGCGCGAGGCGCCCTCCGATGTACCCGGTCGCGCCGGTGACGAGGATGCGCATGGATCGAGCCTACGTGCGTCGACCTGTGTGCCGACTGGCGGTTGCCCGCCCCGCTACCTCACACCAGCGACCCGAGGTCGGCACGCTCAGATCAGCGACTTCGTGTGCCAGACCGTCTTCGTCTCGGTCAGGGCTACGATGCGGTGAAGCGACGGCGCGGGCGCGCCGACCTCCGGCGTGATGACTCGCTTGAGGGTGTCGGCGGCAGTGATCTGCATGTCAACCCACTCGAGGTCACCTGCTCCGGCGAGGTCGATCGCGTTCACGTCGGCGTGACCGGCGAGCCACGGTGCGATCTCCGCGGGAGAACCGGTGAGGATGTTCACCACTCCCCCGGGCACATCGCTCGTCGCGAGAACCTCACTGAGACTGATCGCGCTGAGCGGTGCTGACTGCTGAGCCACCACGACGACGGTGTTGCCCGAGACGATCGCCGGGGCGACCACGCTGACGAGACCGAGCAGCGACCCGCCCGACTGCGGAGCGACGATCGCCACGACACCGGTCGGCTCCGGCGTCGACAGGTTGAAGTACGGGCCGGACACCGCGTTGCCGTTACCGGCAACCTGTACGTACTTGTCGGCCCACCCCGCGTACCAGACCCAGGCGTCGATCGCGGTGTCGACCTGCTTGACGGCGGCCGTGCGCGACAGTCCCTCCGCCGAGACCAACTCGTCCACGAACTGGTCGCGACGACCCTCGAGCAGCTCGGCGATGCGATACAGCACTTGCCCCCGGTTGTACGCCGTGGCGGACGACCAGCCGCCGAAGGCGGCACGGGCAGCGACTACCGCGTCACGGGCATCCTTGCGGCTGGCGAGGGCGGCGTTGGCAAGGAAGGCACCCTTCTTCGAGAGCACCTCGTAGGTGCGCCCACTCTCGCTGCGCGGGAACTTTCCGCCGATGTACAGCTTGTAGGTCTTGGGTACCGCGAGACGGCCTACCATGATGCTCCCT
>ERZ795056.2418-NODE-2418-length-20745-cov-21.718318_pt1 | contig 20745 bp, 17 predicted proteins | sample MGYA00375140_ERZ795056 | MGnify/ENA primary metagenome ERZ795056 (study PRJEB30185, sample SAMN05720227) | activated sludge metagenome | isolation source: Anaerobic digester | place: USA | collected 2015-03-09 ... | reverse complement strand
GCGGCCCTTGAGCGACATTCAAAGGCGACCGCTTCGATCGGCGCGCGGGCAGGCGGTCCGGGTATGCGCTCTCCGGCCCTCGCTCGCGGGCGACCACCGAGACTCGCCTCGCATGACCTCGTCAACGCCAGCTTCGGCCTGCCATCGCCAGGGCAACCGCGAATGGGGCCTGCGATCGCACACCCGAACCCCCTGCCCCACAACCACCGAGGCCTTCGTGAGGGCAGGCCACCGCGGATGCCGGCAGGGCGGCGGTGGTGCCCGCGGGCGCAGGCCCCATTCGCGGTTGCCCTGGCGAGGGCATGGCACACCCGGTGTTGATGCGGCCACGGTGGCGGCCCGCGGAGGCCGCCCGCGAGCGTGGGCCGGAGAACGCGGGTACCGCCGTCGACCTGCGACCATGCCCGTCGCACGCAACGCAGACCAACGACGACCGCAACGGGCCGCAACCGGCCTGCAGTGGCTCAGCCCGCCGGCGGCGTGTCGCCCTGAAATTCCTCGAGCTTGCGGTACAGGCTGGACAGGCCGATGCCCAGGCGGGCTGCGGCCACACGGCGATCACCGCCGGCGTCGTCGATGGCGCGCTGGATCAGCGACACCTCGAAGCGCCGCACGCGTTCGCGCAGGCTCAGTTCGCCGCCTTCGCTCGCCGCCGCCGTGATCGCGCCCGCCGACGTGCGCGACACCTCGGGCGGCAGATCGCCGGCGCGGATGCAGCCACCGTCGGCCAGGATGGCCGCGCGGTGCAGCACGTTCTCGAGCTGGCGCACGTTGCCCGGCCAGTTGAAAGCCAGCAGCATGTCTTGCGCTTCCGGGTCGATGGTCAGCGCCGGGCCCGAACCGGCCGGCGCGATGCGCTGCGACATCAGGTGCTGCACCAGCGCCGGAATGTCGGCGCGCCGGTCACGCAGGGGTGGCATGCCGATCTGGAACACCGACAGGCGGAAGAACAGGTCTTCGCGGAATCGCCCCGAAGCCACCATCGCCGGCAGGTCGCGGTTGGTGGCGGCGATGATGCGCACGTCGACCTTGCGGCTCTGCTCGGAGCCCAGCGGCCGCACTTCCTTGGCCTCGAGGACGTGCAGCAGCTTGGTCTGCATCGACAGCGGCAACTCGCCGATCTCGTCGAGGAAGATGGTGCCGCGGTCGGCCTGCGTGAACAGGCCGCGGCGCGGCCGGTCGGCGCTGGTGAAGGCGCCCTTGGTGTGGCCGAAGAGCTCGCTCTCGATCAGGTTCTCGGGGATCGCTCCGCAGTTCACGGCGATGAAGGGGCCGTCGCGCCGCGACGAGAGTTCGTGGATGCGCCGTGCGCTCACGCCCTTGCCGGTGCCGCTCTCGCCGGTGATGAGCACGGTGCTGTCGGTCGGCGCGACGCGGCTGACCAGCCGATCGATCGCCTGCATGGCCGGCGAAGCGAACTGGAAGGCCGGCTGCGGCCCGCCCATCACCAGCGTGCGCAGCGCACGGTTCTCTTCGCGCAGGCCCTGCATCGCCTCGATCTGCTCGAGGCGATGCAGGATCTCCTCATTGCGCACGGGCTTGGTGATGTAGTCCCAGGCGCCGGCCTTGATGGCGTCGATGGCGGAATCGACCGAGGCGAACGCGGTGACCATGATGAAGGTCGCGGCATGGCCGCGCGCGCGCGCCTGCTTGAGCAGCTCGATGCCGTCGGTCACCGGCATGAAGACGTCGCTGAGCACGACGTCGAAAGGCGTCTTGTCCAGCCGCGCCAGCGCCTCGGACGCCGACGCTGCACTCTCCACCGCATAGCCGGCCTTGCCGATCGCCGCCGCGAGCACCTGCCTGACGGCCGGCTCGTCGTCGACGACCAGCACATTCAAATCGGGCATCGCGTACATCCTCGTTCACGCCTTTGCCGAATCGGCAGGCCACGCCAGCTTAATGCGCAGCAGGGGCCCGCTGTCTTGACCGAACGCAAGCCGCGCACCCAACGGCTCGATCATGGCACGGCTGAGCAACAGCACCCGCTGCACGTCGGCGCGCGTGAAGTCCAGGCGCACCGGGAACTCGAGCAGCACCTCCACGCCCAGCGGCGCTCGGCTCGTCGCCACGCGCACCGAACCCGGCGCAGGCGCGAGCGAGGGCATCGCGTCGCAGCCGAGCGACGCCATCTGCATCAGCACCTGCTGCAGTGCGGAGGCCGGCGCCTGCACCGCGGGCAGCTCGCCGTCGAGCTCGCTGTGGAAGCCGATGCTGCGATAGCGCCGGTCGTAGCCCATCAGCTGCAGCACGCGCCGGACCATCGCATTGACGTCGACCCAGTCGAATTCGGTGGGCTGCGGCGCGGCCAGCTCGGCCAGGTTGCGCGAAGCCTGCGAGGCACGCTGCGCCTGCGTCAGGATCAGCTGCGCGGCCTGGGCCACGCGCGGCGCCGGCACGCTGCCCTCGAGCGAGCCGAGGTCCTGCGCGATGCCGGCGATCACCGCCAGCGGATTGTTGACCTCGTGCGCCACGCCGGCGGCCAGCGCCCCCACGGCCATCATCTTGTCGCGGTGCGAGCGGCGTTGGCCGTCGAGTTCGATCTGCTTCTCGCGCTCGTCGAGATCGGCCGACATGCGGTTCACCGCCATCATCAGCCGGCCGAGCTCGTCTTCGCGGCGCACCGGCAGGTCGACGCCGCGGCCGCCGTGCACGATGCGGTGGGCGTGCGCCTCGAGCCGGCGGATGTCGCCGGTCAGCCGCGTGAAGAACCACGCCACGATGGCACCGAACACCACGATGCCCAGCAGCGACAGCAGCAGCGACTCGACCGTCACCGCATCGAAGTGGCGTTGGTAGTCGGTCGTCATCGCCTCGCGCCGATCGATCAGGCTGCGGCGGCGGATCTCCAGTTCGTCGGAGGCCCGCGCGAGCGACTCGCGCAGGCGGCGCCAGTTGTCGCCGACCGGCGCGGCCAGCAGTTCGCCGTGGCTTCGTTCGACGACGCGCTGGATGTGTGCGTAGGCCGGATCGAATTCGTCGAGTGTTCCCAACAGCGCCGTGCTCGATGCCATGTGCTGCGAGAAGTCGGCCGAGAGCGGCGTCGCGCCGGACAGTGCCGCAACGCCCGCCACGTTGGCATCGACCAGCGCGCCGTTGACGGCCGCTTCGGCGAGCGCCAGCACTTTCTCGTGGCGCAGCAGTGCCTGCAGCTCCTGCACGCTGTCGTCGATCCGGCCGCGCTCGGCCGCCACGTGGGCCACCGAGCCGAGCAGGTACAGCAGCAACACGATGATGGCCAGCAGGCCCTTGGCGCGCAGCGACTTGCGCAGTGGCAGCGGCGCGGGCGCCGCCGGTGCGGCCGCCGAGTTCATGGCCAGCCCCGGCCGGCGCGCTGCACGCCAGGCACGCGACGCAGGGCGACGGGTACAGCGCTTGCATTGCGCCCGTGGTACGCCCGGAGCCCGCCCATGTCGATCGCCAGACCCATTGCCGCCCTGACCCTCGCTGCCTTGATGCTTCCCGCGCTCGCGGAGCCGCTGCAGGACGGCATCGCCGCCATGCACCGCAAGGACTACCCTGCCGCCCTGCAATGGCTGGAGCCGCTCGCCCGCGCCGGCAACGCCCAGGCCCAGTTGCGCATGGGGCTGCTGCACTACCACGGCCACGGCGTGCGCGAGAGCGATGCGCAGGCCGTGCAGTGGTTCGAGCGCGCCGCGCGCCAGGGGCTGGCCGAAGCCCAGTTCCAGCTAGGCAATATGTATGCCTATGGACTGGCCGAACCGGGCGCCGATGCCGACCCCAACCGGCTGGCCGCGCAGTGGTACTTCGAGGCCGCACGCCAGGGGCATGCGGAGGCGCAGTACAGCCTGGGCATCCTCTTCCTCAGCGGGTCTGGCGTGGTGCAGGACGAGGCCGAGGCGATGCGCTGGATCGGCCGCGCCGCCGCGCAGGGCCACGCCGATGCCGGCGCCTACCTGAAGGGCAAGAAGCCCTGATGCCGCATCAGGGCTGCACCGCGTCGATGGTGATGCGCAGCCCCTGGCCACCCGGCGCCACTGGCGCGCTCTGGCCGATCAGGTCGCCGGGCTGCGGCGTGGCGTTGCCGCTGCGCGAGATGCGCGCGCTCACCACCACCTGCGCGAAGCCCGACAGCTTGAGGTTCGGCGCCATCGCCATGCTGTCGTCCAGCGTGAAGGCGGCGGGCCAGTCGCCGACCGGCCGGCGCACGATGGCCAGCGGCATGCGCGGACCCTCTGCCGCCCGAGCGAAGACGAACAGCGTGTCGCCTGCCGCCACGCGTGCGGCCAGCGCCGGGCTCAGGCTCACCTCGCCGCCGATCGCGCCAGCCACGCTGGCCGGTGCCGGTGATGCAGGAGACGCTGCCGCGCTCAGCGCCGCTTCGAGCTTCGTCGCCTGCACGATGCTGCCCTGCACGGAGCGGGCGATGTCGGAGTCCGGCGGCACCAGCGCGAGCACGCGCTCCCAGTAGCTGCGCGCGGCGGCGGGGTCGCGCGCCTCGAAGGCGGCACTGCCGGCCAGCGCCAGCGCCTTCACGTGGCGCGGGTCGGCGTCGAGCGCCTGCTGGATCAGCCGTGCCGGCTCGCCGGCCAGCCGCTTGCCTTGCGCCATCGCCGACACGTCGGCCAGATCGGCGAGCAGCGTGGCGTTGGCCGGCAGCAGATCGGCGGCGCGCCGCCAAGCGGTGGCGGCATCGCGGTAGCGGCCGAGCACGACATACGAGCGGCCCAGCATCACCCAGCCTTCGGCGTTGCCGGGCTCGGCTTTCAGTCGCTCGGACAGGGCCGCCACGCGCGCCTGGATCTGCTCCGGCGTCAGGCTGTGGCGGGCCTCGCCGGCGGCGGGCGCAGCCGGCGGCGGCGGCACGGGTGCCAGCGAAGCCGGGTTGCCCAGCGCCAGATAGGTCAGCACGCTGGCCAGCGGCAGCAGCAGGCCGAGCGCGATGGCACTGCGGCGCGCCGCCGTCGAGGCTGCGGGCAAGGCGGGCCCCATCGGGGGCGCGGCACCTGCCGCGGCGTCCTCCAGCCAGCGGCGCTGGATGTCTTCGCGCACCGGCTCGATCTGGTCGGGCGCGAGCAGGCCCTGGCCGAGATCGGCTTCGGCCTCGCGCCACTGGTCGCGGTAGACAGCCAGGTTGGCCGCACCGCGCGTCACCGCCTCGGCCGTGGCACGCGACCTCCACAGCGGCGGCAGCAGCATCAACAAGGCGCCGCCGAGCAGCAGCGCGACGACGCTCCAGAACACCGTCATGGCCGCACCTCGCGTGCCGATTCCCCCCACGAACGGGAATGACTTCCCGGAATCGGGAACGCCAGGGGCGATGCAGCCGGGAGCTGTGCAGGCATGCACTGCCATAGCAAGAGCGCTGCCACGGGCAGGTGGCTCACGGCTTGCCGGAAGCGCGGCGCTGGCCGATCTGCGTTTCCCACTCCCACACGGCGGCGCGGGCGCGGCGCAGGTGCGCTTCGCTCTCGCCGCGCGCGAGATGCAGGTAGCTGCGCATCGCGCCGAGCGCGAGTTCGAGGTCGCCGCCGGCCTCGTGCGCCAGCGCCAGGCCGTAGTAGGCATTGGCCTGGTCGGCCTTCAACGCGATGGCGCGTTCGAAGGCCCCACGCGCCGGCTCGGCCTGCTGCAGGCCGAGCAGCGCGAAGCCCATGTTGGCGTGCGCCTCGGGCAGTTGCGGCGCGAGTTCGATCACGCGCTGCAGCGAGGCCTGCGCGTCGCTGAACTGGCGCGAGTGCAGCAGCAGCACCGCGGCATCGAACCGCCGGCGCAGTTCGCCGGCCTCCTGCACCGGCGATTCGGCCGGGTGCGTGGGCTCGAGCCAGGCGAACCAGGCGCCGCCCAGCAGCACGACGACGGCCGTCAGCACGAGGCCGAGCCAGCGGCGATCGCGACGGGCGCTGGCGCTCACACGGCCCCCTTGTGCGGCGCGGTGGAGATGAAGGGCACGCCGAAGAAGGTCAGGAAGGCGAGCACGAACACGCCCGCCAGCCACAGGCCGAACACGGCCGGAGCCGGCCGCAGCGTGGCGCGCGCATGCAGCGCGGCGGCCAGCGCGAGCCAGCTCGCGAAGGCCCAGGTCTCCAGCGGGTCCCAGGCCCAGTAGCGGCCCCAGGCATCCTGCGCCCACACCGCGCCGACGATCAGCATCAGCGTGTCGAACACCAGCGCGTACGCAGCAAAGCGGTGTGCGAGTTCATCGAAGCGGCGGTCGTCGGGCAGCCCGGCGCAGCGAGCCGCGCCCCAGGCCGTGCGGCGCAAGGCCGGCACGAGGCCGAGCGCCGTCGCCACCAGCAGCAGGCCGAGGTAGAGCTTGCCGACCAGCGTGTGCAGGTACAGCAGCGGCGTGGCGTAGGTGGGCGGCAGGTGGCCGGGCCGCGCGTCGGCCATCAGCAGCCACACGGCCAGCGTGGCCAGCACCGGCATCACCAGCAGCAGTGCGCCGCGCAGCTCGCGCACCGCCCACCAGGCGAGCGCAAAGACCAGCGCCAGGCTCCACAGGTTGCTGCTGAGGATCTCGTGCATGGTCGTGAACGGGCCGTGGCCGAGCGTGCTCCAGCGCAACCCCAGCGACAGCGTGTGCAAGGCGAGCGCGGCGGCCAGCGCGAGCGCCGCCACGGCCTGCGCGCGGCGCGTGCGTGAGCGCCACGGCAGGCCCATCGCCGGCACGGCCATCAGCGCGACCAACGCGTAGCTGGCCAGAGCAGCCCACAGCAGCATCGCATCAGGCATCGACCGCTCCATGCAACGGGCCGCGCGCCGCAGCGGCCGCGGCCACTCGGGCCGGAAAGAAGAAGCGCTGCGTGTAGTGCCAGGCCAGCGACAGCGCCGCCAGCAGCGCGGCGGCCAGCAGCCAGGGCAGCGTCGGGTCGTACGAGACGCGGTAGCCCATCCAGCTGCGCAGGCCGACGTAGGTGAGCGTGCCGCCCTCGATCTGCACGCTCTGGCCGGGCCGCAGTTCGGTGCGCATCGGGTCCATGCGCAGCACCAGGCGGTGCTGCTCGGGCATGCGGAAACGCGCTGCTGCGGCGGGGTCGATCAGCGTCTCGTCGATCTGCAGCAGCACCCAGGCGACGCGGCCGTCGGGCAGCATCCATTCGCGCGACTGGCGCAGCTCGTGCATCGGAAAGGCCGGCAAGTGCACCGTGCCGCTGACCGGCTCGCCTTGCTGCGGCGTCCAGGTCAGCATCGGCGCGAAGCCCTTGTTCGGGCTGGTGTAGATGCGGTAGCCGTCGATGATCAGCGGGCGGTGGTCGCCGATCACCGCGCTGCGCGGCGTGCCGTCGGCCTCGTGCCACGTGACGCGGTTGCGGGTGGCGCCGCGTTTGCGGCCGGGCGCGTAGTCGATCTCGAAGCCGTCGTGGCGGAACGCCAGCTTCGCCAGGCCGTCGCGGTGCCAGGCGCCGGCGCTGGACTCGATCAGACGGCCGTCGAAATCCACGCCCTGCGCCAGTTCGAAGCGGCCGTCGAGCGAGCTGAGCCGCCCGAGCCCCACCAGCACCACCAGGGCGAGCAGCGCGAGGTGGAAGACCAGCAAGGGCAGCTGGCGCCGGAAGGCCGGGTGCACCACCAACGCGGCGAGCAGGTTGACGGCCAGCAGCGCGATCGCGGTGGACAGCGCGACCACGCCGAACCCGCCGCCGGCCTGGCCGGCGAAGGCGGCAGCGCCGAGCAGGCCCATGCAGGCCAGCGTCGTGCGCAGCGAGCCGAAGTGCGCGATCAGCGCGTGGCGCGGGGCCGCGGGGTTCATGGCGGGTTGCTGCACACGTCGCGCATCCAGTCGCGGCCGTTCGCCGTGCTGTTGCCGTTGGTGCCGAAGGTGGTGGCCGAGTTGTTCGAGCCGCAGTTGGTGTCGACCCAGTTGCCGCTGGTGGCGAAGTTGCGCACCTTCAGCTTGGCGTTCAGGTAGTAGGGCTCCTGGTTGAAGGCCTGTGCGGAGGCGTTCTCGCGCCACTCCTCGTTGCCCGCGCGGCCGGCCTCGGGGCCGACGTCGTTGAGGTTGACCAGCAGCGCCTTGTTCTTCCAGCCGTGCGGCACCGCCACGTGGCACCAGTTGCAGCGGATGCGCTCGATCTTGTCGGTGTGGTACGCGTGCAGGTTGCCGCGGTCGCCGTTGAAGAAGCCGGTGGTGCCGCTGCCATTGCGGTTGGCGTAGGTGTTCGGGTTGTGGCACTTGAAGCACAGGCCGTTGGCGTTCGGGCCGCTGTCGCCGCGGCTGTCGGCGCCCACCGTGCTGTTCCATACGCCCTTGAGCAGGAAGTTGTTGTTCGAGCCGTGCGGCCCCCAGGGCGTGCCGTCCTCGCCGCCGGGCGGCACGACGCTGTTGTCGGCGGTGTTGCTGCCGTGGCAGTCGCTGCAATACATGGTCTGCGTGCCGATCGCGTTGCCCCAGGGCGCGCGGAAGGCCGCCGCGTTGGCGCCGTTGCGGCCGGTGGCGTCCATCACCGGGTGCCAGGAACGGTGGTTGTTGGTCGCGTAGTTGCTGCCCGCGCCGCTGTTCGCCTTGGTGCCTTCGCCGCGGTGCGTGACCGGCGCCTGGAACTCCTTCGCCTGGTTGGTGTAGACGGTCAGGTTGTTGCTGCCCGGCGGCGTGCCGCCGCTGCGCCCGAGCGCGGGCCGGGTGCCCAATGGGTAGACGTTGTTGTCGGTGTAGCCGTAGTCGCTGTGGCACTTCAGGCAGATCTGGTACTCGCGCGTCACGTAGCTCGCGCTGACCGAGGTGTCGACACTCGCGCCCGGGTCGCCGCGTTTGACGGTGTAGCCGCTGGGCAGGCTCTGGAACGAGGTGGACGCGTAACTCGGCTCGACGCCGAAACCACCGCGCAGCACGCCCGAGGCGATGTTGCTGTGGGTGTAGCCGGTGGTCTCGTCGTGGCGGTGCGTGCCGGCCGCGTCGGGCGTGCCGGAGATGCCGGCGGCGCCGCCGGTGAAGGAGCGGAACTTCACCACGCGGTGCGGGTTGTGGCAGTCGGTGCACTCGGCATGGCGCTGCGCGAGCAGGTTGCGCGACTCGATGAAGTCGGCCCCGCAGCGGTTGGTCGGGCCGCTGCAGTCCAGCGAGCCATCGCTGAAGCTGCCACCGATGTCGTGCACTTCCTGCGTGCTGCCGCCCTGCTCGGCGGTGGTGATCGGCATGCGCACCGCGAGGTTGAACTCGCTCTCGAGGTTGGGCACCTGCGCCACGCTGTTGAGCACCGCCGAGGCCGAGGTGGTGTGGCACTGGTAGCAGGTCTTCTCCAGCGCCGGGTTGCCGCCCTGCTTGGCGGCCAGCGGGTTGCCCGGCGGCAGCGGCGCGTCGGTGCCTTCGCGCGTGAGGCGGCGCGCGCCCTGCACGGTGTGGGTGTCGTGGCAGTTCAGGCAGGAGGCCTTCCACACGGGCGTGCCGGCCGGAAACTCGCGCAGCGCCGCCGCCGCGTCGCGGTAGGTCTCGTTGGCCACGTCGGGCCGCGCGTGCGCAGAGAACGCCCACACGCCCAGGCCCGAGTTCTTGTCGTGGCACGACAGGCAGATGATGTCGGCGGCGGCGTTGTGCGCGCCGGTCGGCGTGGCCTCCTGGAAGCGCTGGGTGCGCAGGAACTTCTGGTTGCCCTTGGCCGGGTCGAGCTCGCGCACGTGCGGGTCGTGGCAGGTGGCGCACTGCAGCTGCCCGGCGCCGTTGTTACCGGTGGGCTCGAGCGGCAGCAGCGGCTTCACGCCGGGCGAACGCACGCCGATCACGCTGCCGCTGCCGGCCGGCCAGCGCTGCGCCGCATCCACCGGCCGCAGTTCGCCGTCGCGCGCGGCCAGCGCGCTGCTGTAGGTCACCGAGATAGGGTGGTCGTTGCGCAGGTCGGTGCCGAGGAAGCGGGTGAAGCCGCTGCTCACGCCTTCTCCGGCGGGCATCGTGCCGCCCGGGCCGGTGCCCGTCATCGGGATCGACACGTTGGCATTTCCGTTGAGCACGTTGACGTTGCCGATGGCCAGTGTGCCGTCGTGGCACGACAGGCACAGCTTGGAGCTGCCGCCCGGCTGCGCGCTCAGCCCGTCGAGGATGGCCTGTGCGTCGAGCGACGACGAGGTGTAGGGCGTGTAGGTGGCGCCGTCGGGCACGCGGCGGTTCCACAACGGCGCGCGCATCGCCGCGCCGCCCTGGTCCTGCTGCGTGGCGCCATGCGGCGTGTGGCAGAACACGCAGACCTCGCTGGTGCCGCCGGTGGTGGCATGCGTGCCGCCGGTGCCGCTGGTGGACAGGTTGTGCCGCGTGCCGCGCACGTCGGACACGCGCTGCGCGAGCGAGGGCGCAGCGAGCAGCAGCACCAGCAGGACGGAGCCGAACCAGCGCGCACGCATCAACTGCCCCCCAGGAACTGGAACAGCACGACGCGGCCGTTGAACATGTCGGCGATGTGGACGCGGTTGCGCGCATCGACCCACACGCCAGAGGGCAGGTAGAAGCGCCCGGTGGAGGTGCCGGTGCCTCCGATGGGCAGCAGGAACTCGCCGCGCGCCGAGAACACCAGCAGGCTGTCGTAGTAGGACTCGACCACGTAGACGTTGCCCTCGCTGTCGACCGACACGCCCTTGGGCCGCACCAGGTTGCCCAGGTAGAGGCCGCGCTGGCCGAACTTGCGCACCAGCACCTCGCCCTCGGCGCTGAACACCTGCACGCGGCTGTTCAGCGTGTCGGTCACGTAGAGCTCGCCGTTCGCCCAGGCCAGGTGGGTGGGGAAGTTGAACTCGCCGTCGCCGCCGCCGCGCTGCCCGATCACGCGCACCAGCGCGCCGTTGGCGTCGAACACCTTGATGTCGTGCGCGTAGGTGTCGGCCACGAACAGCAGGCCGGTCGCGGCGTCGCGCGCCAGCCCGGTGGGCCGCTGCAGCAGGCCGCGGCCGATGCTGCGGCGAGGCTGGCCCTGCGCGTCGAGCTGCACGACGATGGCCAGATCAGCATCGGCGACGAACAGCCCGCCCTGCGGCGCCAGCGCCAGTCCGGAAGGCGCGACGAAGTTCGCCAGGCCCTCGGCGCGCTCCCACACCTGCAGCTCGCCGGCCTTCTCGTCGAACACGAACACTGCCTGCCGGCTGGTGTCGCTGACGAACAGGCGGCCCTGCTCGTCGCCGATCAGTGCCGCCGGCCGTTGCAGCACCACCGGTGCCTCGCCGCGGCCGTCGAGCCCGACCAGCCAGCGGCCGAAGGCCTTCAGGCCACTGTCGGCCTCGGCGCGGCGGAAGTTCTGCTCGCCGGTCAGCGTGCCGGCGTAGAGGAAGCGCGGCACCTCGGGCGCCTGCGGCCACAGCAGCCGCTGGCCCTCGGGCGCATCGGCCATGCCGTAGTGCATGCTGCCGCGCACCGCCTGCGGGCCCGCGCAGGCGGCCAGCGCGGCCAGCGCGGCGAACATCGCCCCCAGGAGCAGGCGCCGCATCACCGCCGCCCCTCGTCGCCGAGCACATGGATGACGACCTGCCCGGTCAGCCGGTCGCTCACCGCGAGCAGGCGTTCGTCGATCGCGAACCCGCCGATCTGCTGCACGCGCAGCGCCGCCGCATCGAAGACCTGCGCCGGCCGGCCCGCGGCGAGCAGCTTGAGGGCGCGGTCCTGCGCGTCGAGCACGAAGACGCGCGAGAAACGATCGGCGGCGATGGCCACCGGCTGCTTCAGTTCGCCCTGGCCGAGCTGGCCGACGAGTTGCCCGCCGCGGCGCTGCACGTGCACCACGCCGGCCAGGCGATCGAGCACGAACACGCTGTCGCCGCCGACCGCCAGGCCATCGACGCCGCGCACCGCGTCGTCCTGCGGCATCGGTGTGGCGAAGGCGCCGGCGGGGCGCACCTCGAGCCACTGGCGCAGGCTGTCGTCGGCCACCAGCAGCGTCGTGCCGCCGTCGGCCAGCACCATCGCCACCGGCGAAGGCGACACGCTGCCGCCGCGCCAGGTCTGCATCAGGCGCCCGTCGCGCGAAAAGCGCAGCACCTGCCGCGAGACGCCGTCGAGCACCCAGGCCGACAGGTCGGGCCCGATCGCCACCGCAGTGGCCGGCGTGGCCGGCGCGCCGGCGATCGGCGTCAGTGTGTTCAGGCCGAGGTCGGCGCGCCAGACGCGGCCGGCCGCGCTGTCGACGATGAGCAGGTCGTTGCCGCGCAGCGCCAGCGCGGTGGGCGCCATCAGCTTGACGAAGGCGCCGGTGCCCGGCCGCGCCGGCATGCCCAGGGCTGAACCCGGCGGCGACAGGAAGCCGCCGGGCAGCGTGCGGTAGGGACTCAGCGCCACCGGCCCCGAGGGCGGCTCGACGGGCGTGCGCGGCGTCGGCGCCGTGGCAACGCAGGCCGCGAGGGCGGCCAGCACCACCAGCGCGAAACCGACACTGCAGGCGCGCAGCAGGGGTCGTGCGAGTCTCATGGCTTCACCATCGCCCCGGCCCGGAGGTCTGCGCGCCGCCAGCGATGCCCGGCAACAGCCGCGGCAGGCCCGAATGGCACAGGTCGCAGCGCTCCGGGCCCCAGGCGATCTGGCCGTTGTGGCACATGCCGCAGAACTTGCCGTCGATGATGTCGCTCATCAGCACGTCGTTGGCACCGGCGCGCATCTTGAAGCCGAGCTCCGAGTGGCAGACCTTGCAGCGGAAGCGGATGCGGTGAAACCAGTGCGGGAAGATCACCGGCCGCACGCCCTCCTTGTCGGAGCGCTTGTTGATCACCACGTCGCCGTACTCGGCGAAGGTCGTGGCCGTCGGCAGCGCGCAGGCCAGCGCCAGCAGGGCGAACTGCAGCGGGCGAATCCATCGTCGCGTGCTCATGGGGCGGCCGCCGGCTTGCGCAGCGACTCGTTGGGCACGCTGTGGCAGCGGTTGCACTCGGTCAGCGGGAAGGCCACGGCGCCATGGCACAGGCCGCACTGCTCGCCGTTGAGGATGGCCACCATGCTGAACTTGTTGGCGCCGATCTTGTCCTTGAACAGCGCGTTGTGGCAGTTGCTGCAGTCCAGCCACAGCGTGTGCTGGCGGTGCGGGAACTTCACCGCCGGCATCGAGCCGAACTTGGAGACGATGATGTCCTGGTCGAGCACGCGCACCTTGGTCTCGGGCAGCAGGTTGGTGCGCGGCGCGATGGCGCCGCTGTCCAGCGCCTGCACCCAGCGCACCTGGTTGCCGGCGGTGTCGCGCGGCAACGGCGCCAGCGCCTCGGCGGGCTGCTGCAGCAGCTTGATGGCGGGGTTGGCCGGGTCGTGCAGGCCGTCCTTCTCGAGCGCGACCCACAGCGCCGGCGCCGCGGCCAGGGCGGCGGCACTCACGATGCCGATCCCCCAGACGACGAGCTTGCGCCAGACACCGGCCACGCCCCGTCATCCCGGGATGTAGATGCCGCCGGAGCGGATCGCGCGCACCAGTTCGCGCGTCGAGTCCTCCAGCAGCTTGATGCCGGCCGCATGGTCGCCGCGCCTGGCCTGCGCCTCGGCTTCGGCGCGCAGCGCGGCGGCCTTCTCGGTGAAGGGCTGCATCACGGCGGGCATCGCCCCGGCGGCGTCCTTGCGGTCGGCCAGCAGCACCTTGATCAGCATGGCGTGCGTGTCGTTGCGGTCGATCTCGTAGTCGTACTCCTCGCGCTTGCTGGCGAAGTTCAGCGAGCGCACCAGCGTGTCGCCGCGGCGCATCGCCTCGATGGACACGCGCGCGGTGAGGTAGGCACGGTCGAGCACCGGCCTGGCCTCTTCATAGCGGCCCTGCGCCGCGATGGCCTGCGCCTCGCCGATCTGCCGCTCGATGCTGCGCGTGGCGTCCTGCGCCTCGCGGCCAGCCGACTTCTCACGGGTGATGCGCTGCTGCGCGGCGAGCAGCGCGCGCGCGCTCTCCAGCCGCGTCTCGAAGTCGCGCTTGTGCTTCTCGCCGGCCACCTGCTCGGGCTTGGCCAGGCGTGCCCCGTCCATCATCTCGCGCGCGGCCTGGTCGAGCAGCTTGGCGGCGCTGCCCAGGTCGTCGGCGCGCAGCGCGGCAGCGGCCTCGCGGTGGATCAGCCGTGCGTTGTCGCGCCGCTCGCGCGCGGCGGCCACGCCGCTGGACTCGATCTGCTTCGCGGCCGACGAACTTTCGATCAGCGTGCCGACCGACTGCACGCGGCGCTCGACCTGCTCGCGGTCCTGCGCCGCGGCGAACACCGCGAAGCTGCCGAGCACGATCGCCGCGAACAGCCGGGACATCAGGTTGGGTCGTCTCTTCATGGCGGGTTACCGGTGGGCTGCGGCGCGACCAGTCCGGCCGCGAGCAGGGCCCGCTGCACGTACAGCGTGGCGTTGCGGAGATGGGTGAGGGCCTGCGCGATGTCGCCGCCCTGGAACTGCTGCAGCGACTGGCCGTACAGCTGGGTGCTGGTCTCGCCATAGCGCTCGATCAGTGCCATCGCGTCGGGGCGCGGGCGCAAGTCGCGCACGGCCAGCGGCACCAGCTCGGCCAGGCCCTTGTGACGGGCCAGCTCGTTCTGGAACTCCTCGACCGGGCTGGCGGCGCGCACCGTGTAGTCGAGCGTGGTCGCATTGAGCGTTCGTGTCATGCCGGCAAGCACGTGGCGCTCGGCCTGCGCGAGCGCCTGGTTGGCTTCGTCGTAGCGGCCATCCTGGGCATGCTGGCGCGCCACGCTGAGCAGGCCGATCGCCGAAGTGAGGTCGGTCGCCTCGTCGCTGCGGGTGCGGGCGCGCAGCGCCTCGACGAGCCGCTCGACGCTGGCCAGCAGCTGGTCGTGGCGCTGCCGGGCAGCCTCGCGCCGCGCCGGTGCGTCGGGCGCGCTGCGCCGCGCCATGCTCAGGTGATGCAGCGCGTGGTCGGCCGCCTTGCGCGCGCCGGCCAGGTCGCCCTTGGCGAGCAGATCGGTGGCCAGCGCGTGGTGGACGCGGCCTTCGTCGAGATGGGCCACTGCCTCGGCATTGCCGCTGGTGGCGATGCGCTGCGCCGAAGGCGAGTCGGACACCAGCCGCGCGACCAGCTTGAGCTTCTGCTCGAGCTGCGCACGCGCAGCGTCGTCGTCGGCGGCACGCGTGCCCGGCACGCCGAGCAGCAGCGCGGCCGCCAGCGCGGCACGGGCGAAGTGCCGTTCGCGCATCAAGGCTTCTTCTCCCCGGCGACCACGGCCTCGGCCTTCTTCTTCGAATGGCACAGCCGGCATTCCGACACCGGGAAGGCCACCTTGCCGTGGCACACACCGCACTTCTGGCCGAGCAGGATGGAGGCCATGCTGATCTGGTTGGCGCCCTTTTGCGGGATGAAGATCGCCGGGTGGCAGTTGGAGCAGTCGAGCCACTCGGTGTGCTGCTTGTGCGGGTAGACCACGTCGGGCATCGAGCCCTTCACCTCGCGCACGATGTTCAGGTCCATCACCACCGCAGCGGCAGCCGGATCGTTGCGGTCCCAGCGCGGGGTGATGGCCTTGGCGTCCAGCGACTTGACCCAGTCGACGTGGTTGCCGGCCAGGCTCTTGGGCATGTCGACGAAGGCCGTCGAGGGCGGCTGCAGCTGCAGCGTCATGTCGTTGCTCGGGTCGTGGATGCCCGACTCCACCGCCGGGCGGTTGAAGCGGCCCACCGGCTTGAGCAGCCGGTTGAAGGCGTTCACTTCGGCGGTGGCCGGCGGGTTGGGCGCGGCGGCTCGCGCGGCGGCGACGGTGGCCGCGCTGGGCGCCGCTGCGGTGGCCGGCGCGGGGGCAGCCGCAGGAGCAGCCACAGGTGCAGTCTCGGCCGGTTTCGCAGCCGGAGCAGGAGCCGCAGCCACCGGCGTCGGCTTGGTGGCCGCTGCCGCCGAGGCGGCCGGCCGCGCGGCAGCCGGCTTGGCCGCGGCCACCTCGGTCGCCTTGGGCACGGCCTTGCCGCCGCTCATCATGTACTCGATCACCGAGCGCAGTTGTGCCGCGTTCAGGTCGGCACGGCCGCCCTTGGGCGGCATGCCCTTGGCGGTGCCCGCAGTGGCGCTCTTCACCAGCGCATCGATGCCGGCCTTGGCGCGCGGCCCCCATCCCGCGGCGTCGCCGAACTTGGGTGCGCCGAGCACGCCGCTGCCGTGGCAACCGGCGCAGGCGGATTCATAGATCGCCTTGGCGCCGGACGCATCCTGCGCGAAGCTGTCCATTGCGGCCGCCATCAGGGCTGCGGCGGTGAGTGATGCCAGAAGCAGTCGTCGCATGGCGGTGCTCCTACTTCTTCGCCGGTGCAGGCGGCGGCGCCGAGGTCGCCACCGATGCAGCGGCGGCCGGCGCCGGCGGCACGCCGAGCTTCTGCAGGGTGCTCTCGTGCACCTGCGTCGGCGTGCCCGGCTTGCCCGAGTGGCACAGGTTGCAGTTCTCGGCCGACCAGGCCAGCTCGCCGTTGTGGCAGGAGCCGCAGTACTGGCCGTCGATGATCTTCAGCATGTTGATCTGGTTGCCGCCGGCCTTGAACTGGAAGCCGAGGTCGGCGTGGCAGACCTTGCAGCGAAAGCGCACGCGGTGGAACCAGTGCGGGAACACCACCGGCCGCATGCCTGCCGCGTCGGAAAAGTTGTTGATGACCACGTCGCCGTACTCGGCCTGCGCCTCGCGCGGCGCCAGGCTCCACAGCGCCAGGGTGGCCAGCAGGGCCAGCAGCGCGCCGCGCCAGGGCACTCGCAGGGTTCGAAGGATGTTCAAGGGGCTCTCCGGTGTCGAGGCAGGTGATGGATGAAGGGATGCATGGATGGCGGGCTCGCCGTCAGTAGCGGCGCTGCACCCGCGCGAACAGCGCGGCGACCTTGCGGCCGTCCACGCGTGCCAGCCGCGCGCTCAGGCGCGCCTCGAGCCGGCCGATGCTGTAGTCGAAGCGGCTCTCCAGCGACTCGCTGATGCGTTCGACCGGCGCGTCGATGTCGCCGGCCAGGCGGCTCTCGAGCTGCTGGCTGTTCACCGACAGCAGCGTGGTGAAGCGCAGCCGCGGCACCTCGAAGACACGCTGGTTCTCGTAGCCCAGCGTGCCGCTGTAGAAGCGCTGCCAGCCCGGGCTGGCTTCGCGCAGCGTGCCGGTGAAGGCGTCGAGCTGGGTGGTGTCGGCACGCGTGGCCTGCCAGGTCAGCGCGCCCGTCCAGCTCGAATGGCGCGACAGCTGGGTTCGCCGCGTGACCTGGGCGTTGATCAGCTGGAAGTGCCCGGCCTCCTGCGCCCAGGTGCGCGAGTCGCTCGCCGACAGGCCGACGTAGCTCTGGCTGCTGCCGTCGCCGGTGCCCTGCCAGAACAGGCTCGCCGAATGCGCCAGCGCCCGCGCCACCTCGGCCGTCTGCGACTCGCGCAGCGCACCGGCGCTTTGCGTGAAGTTCAGCGACAGGCTGTCGGTCTCGCCCAGCACGAAGCTGCGCGACACGCCGTGCGCGGCCTGCGCGCCCAGCGTGTGCCGCGCGCCGGCCTCGGTGCTGCGGCTCGACCCCACGCTGGCGCCCAGCGTCGGCGTGTAGCGCCACTGCGCGAAGCTCAGCCCCTCGGGCGACCAGGTGACACCGGCGTTCGCGGTGGCGCTCAGGCTGCGCGCGGCCGCGTCGGGCTCGACCACGCTGCCCGACACCGAGCCCGACAGCCGCCATTCGCGCGTCAGCTCCTGGCTGGCGCCGAGCGAGGCGTTCATCGCCCGCACGCGCTGCTCGCCGAAGCCCGTCTCGGCGCCGGCGTCGACGACACGCGCGCTGCCGGTCAGGTACAGCGGCGACTCGGCCGAGTACAGCCACTCGCCCTCGCGCGGCCGCCAGGTGGCGAAGCTGGAGATCTGCCTGACGTCGGATCGGCCCTCGAAACGGTCGGCAGCGGTGCCGCTGCGCAGGCGCACATCGTTCCAACTGGCCAGGGTGTCGACGTGCAGCGCCGTGGCCGGGTGGAAGGTGTGGCGGCCGCTGACCAGCGTGATGCGGCTCGCGTCGTCGCTGTCGCTGCGGTCGTTGCGGCTGAGCTGCGCCGACAGCTCGAAGCTGTGTTCGTTGAACTGGCGCAGCGCCGTGCCGCGCAGGCTGGTGAGGGTGTCCTCGCTGCCGTCGCCGGCCTGCAGCCGGCTGTACTCGAGGTTGAGGTTGTAGTTGTCGCCGCCGGTCTCGGGCCGCCAGGCCTGGCTCATCGTCAGGCGGTGCGAGCGATAGTCGGTGCCCAGCGTGTCTCCGCGCACGCGGCTGTCGCTGACCTCGCCGCGCAGCTCGAACGGAAAGCGGCTGACCGGGAACACCGACACCGAGAAGCGCCCGGTCAGCGCGCCGCTGTCGGTGCCGACCGATTCGCCGCCGGGGCTGCGCGAAGCGTCGTGCGTGGCCAGCGCGCCGAGCCCGGCGCGCAGCTGCACGAACCAGGGCTGCCAGACGTAGCTGGCGAACTCGATGTCGTTGAAGACCAGGCCCTGCGTGGTGCGGGTGCCGTCCTCCAGGCGCAGCCAGCGGCCGTCGAGCGACACCGTGCCGGCATAACGCAGCGGCGCGAGCTCCCAGCGGATGCCGCCGCCGGCGGGCAGCGCCTGCACCGGCTCCTCGCGGCCGGTGGCGCCCGTGGGCTGGTCGGCCTCGGGTGGGCCTGGCACGAACGCGGCCGCGCCCACGCCGGCCGAGCGCAGCAGCAGCGCGGCGGCCAGCAGGCGCAGGCGCAGGCGCTGACGCAGGCGCACGGGCAGGCGTCTCCCCGTTTTCATGGGCAGCCTGCGCACGCGCCGGCGTTCAGCCGGCGCGCACCTTCTCCGGGGTCGCGGGCAGCGGCACATACTGGCTTTCGTCGATGCGCACGGGCGTGGCTCGGCGCAGCTCGGCGATCAGCTTGTCCCAGCGCGCCTGCGATTCCTCGCGCTGCCACAGGTCGGCGGCACGCGGCTTCACTTCGTCGAAGGCGCGCTGCTTGGCGGCGCGGCGATCGTCCAGGCGCATGATGGCCACGCCCTCGAGCAGCTGCACCGGCTCGGCGAGCTCGCGGGCCTTGAGCTTGTCGACCACGCCATGCACCGCCTCGGGCAACATGCCGCGGTGGGTGTAGTCCATCTGGCCGCCCTGCGCGGCCGACTTGTCGCCCGAATGCAGCTTGGCCATCTCGGCGAAATCGGCGCCGGCCTTGAGCTTGCGGTGGATGCCGCGAGCCTCTTCCAGCGCGCCGTTCCACACCGCCTGCGGCGAACTCGGGTCGACCTTCAGCAGGATCACGCTGAGCTTGACCTGCTCGGGCTCGACGAACAGGTCCTTGTGCTTGTCGTAGTAGGCGCGCGCCACCGCTTCGCTCGGCTCGGGCACGGCCTTGACCAGCTTGCCCAGTCGCTCGAGCAGGCTGTCGCTCTCGAGCTGCGGCACCACGGCCGCCAGCATCTTGTCGCGGTTGGCCTTCCAGTTGGCGCTGCCACCGTACTGCTTGTCGTAGCCGGCGACGGTGGCATCGATCATCGCGCGGTCGGGCTGGATGCCGCGACGCTTCGCCTCGGCCAGCAGCAGCACGCGGTTGACGACCTCGTCGCCGACCTCGCGCTGGAACTTCGCGTACTCGCCTTCGGGCGGTTTGGCGTGGTAGTACTTCTTGCGCATCGCCACCGCCAGCGCACGCTGGTAGTCGGCGGCGCTGACGACGGTGTCGCCCACCGTCGCGAAGGCCGCCGGCGCAGGCTTGCCCGCGGCGGCCGCATCGGCAGCCGCGGCCGTGGGTGCAAGGTTCAGCGCAGCCAGCAGGGCCATCAGGCCGGTCGCTGCTCGTGAAGCCGAAGACATGGCGCTCATCCTCGATACGTGGTGGGGTGGTCCGGAAGAAAGACGGGGCCAGGCATGTGATGCCCGGCCCCGTGGTCTGCAGCGCGTCAGCGCGTCACTTCACGTGGCAGGCGGTGCACACGGCACTGTTCGCATTCGAGACCCGCAGGAAGGTCTCGCCCGCGACACGGCCCGTGCCGGTCGGGCCGGCCTGGCCGGTGGACACGTGCGGGTCGTGGCAGCTGCCGCACTCGACCAGCGGGCCGGTGGCCGTGGCCTCGCCGGGCCGAACGTACAGCGGCAAGTCGGTGCGCTGCTTCGTGCCGGGCGCGCCGGTGTCGATCCAGAACACCTGGTTGCCGTTGATCGTGGCGGTGGTGGCAGGGTTGAAGTCCTGGTCGCGGCAACCGGTGATGGCGCCGGTGTTGTCCATGCCGCCACCGCAGTACTGGATGCCGATCGGGTGGTCGTTGGACAGGTCGGTGCCGATCAGCGCCGCGCCGCTGGTCAGTGCGCCGGCTGCATTGACGGTGCCGCCGGTGTTCCAGGTGAAGGCCTGTCCGCCGTTGCCACCGCCGTCGGCGGCGAGACCGCCGGAGCCGGGCGAGTTGATGATGTTGTCCATCGCCTGCGTACCGTCGTGGCACGACAGGCAGGCCAGCGAGATGCCGCCCACTGCGGCCACCGCGCCGTCCAGCGAGGGCGTCTGCAGCGACGCGTAGGTGGTGTAGGCACCACCGCCGGCCGGCGTGCCGTTCGCGCCCAGCCGCTTGTTCCACAAGGGCACCGGCGCAGTGGTGCTGCCACCGTGCGGCGTGTGGCAGAACACGCAGACCTCGGCCGTGTCGGTGACCTGGTTGCGCCCGGCGATGCCGGTGCCGGAACCCAGGTTGTGCCGGGTGTCGTTGATGCCCGCCGATGCAGTGCCGGAAAGGCCGAGAAACAGAGTCGCAAACACCGCTGCGGACGCCGCCCTCCACCTCCCTCGGCTGGATAGCCATGCCATCTTCATATCGCCCCTCTCGAAGGTTGGTTGAACAGTCGTCAAGCCCGACACTCCCCAATGCCCCGCATGACGAGCCTGTTTCTGCAGTTTCTGTGCCATTTGTCGCGCGGCGCCGCGAGCCCGGCG
>ERZ795056.2417-NODE-2417-length-20747-cov-5.301034_pt1 | contig 20747 bp, 17 predicted proteins | sample MGYA00375140_ERZ795056 | MGnify/ENA primary metagenome ERZ795056 (study PRJEB30185, sample SAMN05720227) | activated sludge metagenome | isolation source: Anaerobic digester | place: USA | collected 2015-03-09 ... | reverse complement strand
CGCGACATTGCGTTGTCCTCGGCTGTCCCAGTACACGGCACGCCCGCCGTTCGCTGAGCTGCTTGTCTTCGATCGCCCAGCGCACCGCATTCTACCGATGCCTGTTGATGCAACCGGGTCCGGCCCGGCAGCGATCTATTGATGGAGGTCAAGTCGGCTGTCCCTGAAGTGGTGTAAATACTTCGAGCAACGTCGCCATTGCTGGTCTCACCATGTCCGCTCAACTCACAGGGTTCGATACGCGTCCCCGAAGTCGCGTTGAAGCGGGCCAACTGCGCAGACTCGGCATCGACACCGGGCATGAGCATGTCGTCTATCTCAACAAGGACTCGCCGATTTGTCGCAGCGAAGGGTTCGGTGCACATTCACGCCTCGAGTTGCGCGTAGGAACGCGGCGGATGTTGGCGACTTTGAACATCGTGCAGAACGAATCGCTGGGCGTGGACGAGGTGGGGCTGTCCGAGTCGGCATGGCTTGCCTTGCTACCCGGCGCTGGCGAGCGCGTAGTGATTGCTCATGCTCCGAGCGTGGATTCACTGACGTCGGTTCGGGCGAAGATCTACGGCCAGCCGCTGGATGAGGGCGCATTGCATGGAATCGTCCGCGACATCGTCGAGAACCGTTATTCCGCCATCGAAATGGCCGCGTTCATCGCCGCCGCGAGCGGTGACCACCTGAGCCTTGAAGAAGTCATCTGGCTGACGAAGGCCATGGTGCAGACTGGCACGCAATTGCATTGGCCGCAGCCACTGGTGGTCGACAAACACTGCATCGGCGGGCTCGCCGGAAATCGCACGACACCGATTGTGGTGGCGATCGCAACAGAGCTGGGACTGATCTTGCCCAAGACCTCTTCACGTGCGATCACCTCGGCGGCGGGTACTGCCGACACCATGGCGATGCTGGCGCCCGTCGATCTGGATGAGGCCCAGACACGCCATGTCGTGGAAGCCTGCGGAGGCTGCATAGTCTGGGGCGGCGCCATGAATCTGGCGCCCGCGGACGAAAGGCTGATCCGCATCGAGCGCGCACTGGATGTCGACAGTGTCGGGCAGTTGGTTGCGTCTGTGTTGTCGAAAAAAATAGCCGCAGGCTCCACCCACGTGGTGATTGATGTGCCGGTCGGACCGACCGCCAAAGTGCGCAGTCACGCGGAGGCAGGGGTTTTGGCCACGTTGCTGCGACGGGTGGCGAGCGCGTTCGGCTTGCAACTGCGCGTGCTGATCAGTGATGGCACCCAGCCAATAGGTCGGGGCGTCGGCCCTGCGCTGGAGGCACACGATGTGTTGGCGGTGTTGCGCAACGAACCCCATGCTCCCATCGACCTTCGGGAACGCGCATTGACTGTCGCCGCCGCAATCCTGGAACTGGGTGGTGCTGCGAATGCGGAGACCTCGTTGGCGATGGCGACGACCTGCCTGGAGACGGGCAGGGCGTGGCAGCGCTTCCAATCCATCTGCGTGGCGCAGGGCGGTATGCGCACGCCGGGGAAAGCGGCCTATCAGCAAGTCGTCCCGGCTGCGCAGCAAGGGCGCGTGACCGCGATCGACAACCGTCGCCTGTCCCGCGTCGCCAAGTTGGCTGGCGCGCCGGCCGCGCCACTGGCCGGTCTGACGCTTGACGCACATCTAGGTGAAACGGTGGCCGGTGGGCAGCCACTGTTCACGCTCCACGCGGAAAGTCCCGGGGAACTTGCATACGCCATGGAATACGTATCGCGGCATCCCTGCATCGTTTGTGTCGAGGCTTTCTCGTGAACACGCTTTACGCCATGCCCGACAACGAGACCTTTGCCGAATTGCTGGCGCTGCATACGGGCTATCGGCGCCAACAACTGGTGCTGCACCATTTCCCGGATGGCGAAACACGGGTGCAAATGGCAGCACCGGATCTGGATGGTGACGCCGTGATCGTCTGCACGCTGGATCGTCCGGATGCCAAGGTGCTCCCGTTGATGATGGCGGCAGCGACCGTGCGTGAACTCGGGGCGGCGCGCGTCGGCTTGGTCGCGCCTTACCTGGCCTATATGCGCCAAGACATGCGTTTCCACCCGGGTGAAGCGATTTCCGCCAGGATCTTCGGAGGTTGGCTCGGTCACACTTTCGATTGGCTGGTCACGGTGGAGCCGCATCTGCATCGCTACACGGCGCTCGCCGAGATATATCCGCATCCCGCGCAGGTGGTGCACGTGGCAGCACAACTGGCTGGCTGGATCCGCGTCCATGTGACCCGACCGCTGATCATCGGACCGGATTCTGAAAGTGCGCAATGGGTGAGCGTCGTGGCCAAGCTGTTGGGCGCACCGAGCGTGGTGGCGCGCAAGGAACGCCATGGCGATCGCGACGTCTCGGTCTTCCTCCCCGAAATGGACCAGTGGCGCGACCACACTCCAGTCGTACTCGACGATATCGTCGCCAGCGGCGGGACCTTGTTGCAGACGCTGCGCTGCCTGCGCGGACGGACATCCCAGCCACCTGTCTGCGTGGCAGTGCACGGCCTGTTTGCGGAAGGAGTACTCGAAAAACTGCTGGTTGAAGGAGCCGCACTGATCGTCACCAGCAACAGCGTCATCACCGATACGTCGCAGATCGACATCAGCAAGCCGGTCGCCGAGGCGATGGTCAGTCTGTGCGCGGCGCAGCCGACCGAAACGGAAGGAGTGGTGCGGCAGAACATGCAGGGGTAAACGCGGCGCCCACGGAACGACCTTGTCCATCTGGCGAGGAACACCTCGCGTCGCGTGGTCTTCTTCGCGGCGTACTCCGCGTCGCCAAAGCTCATCGGGTCCATCGATTCGGGGCCATGCCGGGATGCCGCGATTTCGCCACGCTCGCGACGACGTGTTCAGACCCACCCTAGCTGGCGACCGGCTCGTAGTGGGCGAGATGCAGGCTTTCCGGGAGATGGATCCTCGCTGCGACCGGCAGATGATCGGAGACCAGGTGCGGCAGCGTGCGCAGGGCGTCGACCTGCAGGGTCGCCGACGCGAGGATATGATCGATCGCGCGGTTCGGCGCCCAGCTCGGGAACGTCGGCGGTGGCGCGGACGGCGGCTGCAGCGACGTGCGCGCGAACAGCGCACGCAATTCGGGGCTCTCGATCGGCGTGTTGAGGTCACCGATCAGCAAGGCGTTCGGGAAACCCTCGAGGAGTTCGGTGATGTATCCGAGCTGGTGCGCGCGCGCCTGTGTGCCGAGCGAGAGATGGGCGATCAGCACGACCAGCGAGTGCTTGCCGCTGCCGTAGCGCACCCAGAGCACGCCACGACCGCGAATTCGGCCGGGCAGGGGATAGTCGAGCACTTCGCTGGGTTTGAGACGCGACAGCAGGCCGTTGCTCGATGCCGCGACCTTGGCGACCTTGCGGTTCGGCTGATGCGTCCAGTATGGGAAGCCCGCGTTCTCGGCCAGGTATTCGGTCTGGTTGAGGAAGCCCGATCGCAGCGACCCGGAATCCGCTTCCTGCAGCGCGACGAGGTCGAAATCCGAAAGGATGCCGGCGAGCCCATCGAGGTTCGCGCGCTTGCCGGTCGGCAGTACGTGTTTCCAGCTATGCGTCACGTACTCGCGATAGCGCTTGACGCTGCCGCCCGCAAGGATGTTGCAGCTCAATACATCCAGATGGGCCGGAGATGCGCGGTCGGGATGCGGCTTGGTCATCGGCAAAGGGATCGGGTCCAGCTGAGCGGATCAGGATGTCATACGTCGTGCAGAAACGCGAAGGCCGCCTGCAGGCGGCCTTCGCCGAGCGAACGGTTGTTCGCGTTACTTGGCGGCTTTCTCGGCGTGGGCCTTCTTGACCAGCAGGTCGACGAGGGAAACCAGTTGCGGATAGCCGCCGGCCGACGCGCCGGTCAATCGATACTTGCCATCGATGATCAGGGTCGGTGTGCCATCCACGCCGTACTTCGGTACCAGGTCGCGTGAGCGTGCGAGCTTGCTTTCGACCTCGAACGAGGTCGCGGTCTGCTTGAACTTCGCGACATCGGCTCCCTGCTCGCCGTAGTACGCGGCGATGTCATCGAACGAGCGGAACTGGCGATGGTCGCGATGCACGGCATCGAAGATCGCCTGGTGGGTCTTGTCGAGCATGCCCAGCGACTGTGCCGTATAGAAGGCGCGCGCGTAGGCTTCCCAGGCTTCGTTGAAGATGGCAGGCATGTACTCGAACTTGGCATAGGCCGGCAACTTCGACTTGATCTCGTCGGCGTAGGGCTGGAAATGCGCGCAATGGATGCAGGCGTAACTGAACACCTCAAGCACTTCGATCTTGTCTCCGCTCGCCGTGGGCTGTCGCGGCTCGACAAGGAAATAGTTCTTGCCGACTTCGGCAGCCACGGGCGCCGCGGCTTCGGCGGCAACATCCTTCTTTTCCTGCGCGCAGGCGTTGAAGGTCAAGGCAAGCAGCGCGCCGACGAAGAACAGGGGCAGGCGTTTGAACATCAGGGGGTACTCCTCGGCAACGGGTTCGTCGTTCAGACAGCGGATCGGGCGATGAGTTGCCTCAGCCGCCGGATGATTCCTTGGCGATCAGGTAGTGCAGGAGCGGCTCGATCTTTTCATAACCGCCCGCAGTGGCGCCGGACAGCCGGTACTTGCCGTTGACGACGAACACGGGAGTGCTGTCGACGCCATAGGCCTTGATCAAGGCGTCATTGCGCTTGAGCCGGGCTTCGACCGCGAACGAACTCGAAGTCGCGGTGAAGTCCGCTGCCGATACGCCGTACTTCGAATAGAAGTCGGCCAGCGAGGCGAGCGTCGGCGAACGGCCGTCGAGCTTGTGATCGATGTAGATCGCGCGGAATACATCGGCGTGCGACTTGTCGAGGATGCCGAGTGCCTGCGCGGTATAGAAGCCACGCGCGTAGGTCTTCCAGGCTTCGAAACCGAACTGGGCCGGGATCTTCACGAATTCGGCGTTCGCCGGCAGGCGCTTGATGATGTCCTCGACCATCGGCGCGACTTCGTTGCAATGCGGGCAGGCATACGAGAACACCTCGACGACCTCGATCTTGTCGCCGGTCGTGGTTGCCTGCGCAGGCTCGATGACGAAATAGTTCTTGCCGGCTTCCCAGTTGTCCTCGGCGCGGGCCGGGCTGACCGAGAGCAAGCCAAGCCCGACAGTCAGTGCGATGAGCGACTTGATCATTCTTGAAACCTCGGCTGCGATGGGAATGGAAGATCGCGCAGTCTCGACGAGAGGCGCTGAACGCAGGCAGAAGTCATTGGGCCGCGCCGGTGCCTTCGTGCAGGCCCTGCGCGTAGGAGGCCAGCGCCGAGACGTCGGCGTCGCTGAGGCGTCGCGCGATATCGGGCATGATCCTGGCGTGGTCGTCGTCGCCCCATGTGGTGCCGCTGCGCCATTCGCCGAACTTCGCCGAGACATAGTCCGCCCATTGCCCCGAAATCTGCGGATACGCGGCGCCAGCCATGCCGCGGCCAGCCGGACCATGGCAGGCCATGCAGGCGGGCACGCCGAGCTTGGCGTCGCCGGCCCGGAACAGCAGTTCGGCACGCGCCACATAGGCTTCGTCGGTTTGCCCCGGCGAGGCCCGCTTGGTGGCGAAATAGGCGCCGATATCATGCATGTCCTGCTCGCTCAGGGTTGCGGCGAACGGCATCATGATCGGGTTGTTGCGCTTGCCGGCCTTGAACTGGCCGAGCTGGCGGGCGATGTAGGACTCGTTCTGACCGGCTAGTTTCGGATAGGTCGCGTCGGCGGAATTGCCGTCGGCGCCGTGGCAGGCGCCACAGGCAGCAACCTTGCTTTCCCCGGCCTTGGCGTCGCCGAGCAGGCTTGATCCGGATGTCTCGGCATGGGCCATTGCGGTGGCAAACAACAGGCCAAGGGCAAAAACGCGCGGAAAACTCATACACTGACTCCGGATAGACGGGGAAACCAGGCGCCGCCGGGGATATCGAGGCCGGGCCGAGGTGAAAACTCCTGAATTATCCGTGTCAGCCGAAGGCCGGTCAAACGCGCCGGACCCCGAATCGCACAACCACGGACTCCCATGCACATCCTGCATACGGCAAAATTCCTCAAGAGCGCCGGCAGCCTGCGCGACATGCCGCCCGACAGCGGCTGGGAAGTCGCCTTCGCCGGGCGTTCCAACGCAGGCAAATCGAGCGCGCTCAATGCATTGGCCGCACACAAGGGTCTCGCCCGGGTCAGCAAGACGCCGGGCCGCACGCAACTGCTCAATGTGTTCCAGATCGATGACGAACGGCGTCTGGTGGACCTTCCAGGGTACGGTTATGCGAAGGTCCCGATCGGCGTGCGCGATCAGTGGCGCGGCATGGTCGACGGATTCCTGCGTTCGCGCGAGGCGCTCAAGGGCCTGGTCCTGATCATGGACAGCCGTCATCCGCTCAAGGATTACGATCGCCAGATGCTCGATTATTCGGCGGCGATCGCCAAGCCCTGCCATGTCCTGCTGACCAAGGCGGACAAATTGTCGCGCAACGAGGCAACTCGAACTCTCAACGCGGTGCGCAAGGAACTCGGCGCCGATGGTTCGGCCGAAGTCGGCATCAGCGTGCAGCTGTTTTCGGCAACCGCGAAGACCGGCCTCGACGAGGCGCGCGTCGTCGTCGCGCGCTGGCTCGGCTTGCCGGTCGATCCCGCGCGCTGATCTCTTGCGCCGGACTGTAGCGGCCCCATATCGCCGTCCTGATAGCGAAGGATTCCTGCCATGTCCGGTCCCAGTGCGGTAACCAGTGATCCGATCACGCGCCGCGAACAACTGGTCGACTATATCGCCAGGGGCGAAAAGCCCGCAGCCGACTGGCGCATCGGCACCGAACACGAGAAGTTCGGCTTTCGCCTCGACGATCTGCGCCCGCTGAGCTGGGAAGGGCCGCAAGGCATCGGTGTCCTGCTCGAAGGCCTGACCCGTTTCGGCTGGGAGCGCGTGATCGAGAAGGACAAGCTGATCGCGCTGCTGCGCAACGGCGCGTCGGTCACCCTCGAGCCCGCCGGACAGCTTGAACTCTCGGGTGCTCCGCTCGAGACGATCCACCAGACCTGTGCCGAAGTCAGCAATCATCTGACCGAGGTGAAAGCCATCGCCGACGAGCTCGGGGTCGGATTCCTCGGCATGGGCTTCCAGCCGAAATGGCGACGCGAGGACATGCCGTGGATGCCGAAAGGCCGTTACGCGATCATGCGCCGCTACATGCCGACGGTCGGCGATCTCGGTCTCGACATGATGACGCGCACCTGCACCGTGCAGGTCAACCTCGATTTCAGCAGTGAAGCCGACATGGTGCGCAAGTTCCGTACCTCGCTGGCCCTGCAGCCGATCGCGACCGCGCTGTTCGCCGATTCGCCGTTCACCGACGGCAAGCCGAACGGTTACCTCAGCTACCGTTCGCATATCTGGACCGATACCGATCCCGACCGCACCGGCATGCTCGACTTCGTCTTCGAGGACGGTTTCGGCTACGAGCGCTATGTCGACTACCTGCTCGATGTGCCGATGTATTTCAGTTATCGCGACGGGATCTACCACGATCTCGCCGGCCAGTCGTTCCGCAAGTTCATGCGTGGCGAACTCGCCGCACTGCCCGGTGCGACACCGACGATGACCGATTGGGCCGATCACATGACCACGGCCTTTCCGGAAGTGCGCATGAAGAAATTCCTCGAGATGCGCGGTGCCGATGGAGGTCCCTGGAATCGATTGTGCGCCCTGCCGGCGTTCTGGGTCGGGCTGCTCTACGACGATGCGGCACTCGACGCGGCCTGGGACCTGGTCAAGGATTTCACGCGCGAGGAACGCAATGCCTTGCGTGACGGCGTGCCGAAGCATGCTCTCAAACTGCCGTTCCGCAACGGGACCCTGCGCGACATCGCCGTCGAGGCGCTGAAGATTTCCGCGCAGGGCCTGCGCCGGCGTGCGCGGAAGAACTGGGAGGACGCCGACGAGAGCATCTTCCTGACCCCGCTGATCGAGATCGTCGAAGCCAACGAAACTCCAGCCGAACGCAAGCTGGCGCTTTTCAACGGCGCATGGAACGGCAGCGTCGATCCGGTGTTCCGCGAGTTCTTGTACTAGGGCGGTGTCCACCGGATAGCGCGAAGAAATCCATCCGGAATTGCCTGGTGTTGCCCGGGCGACGTCGCGCCAGGGCAAAACTGATCAAGTGGCGCGCATCATCCGCGCAATGCCTCGACGAGCGATTCGCGCAAGCCGGGCTTCGCGGCGAGCGGGTCGGTCGGGTTGCGCAAGGCGACGATGTCGTCGGCGCGCTGGCGCACACCCTCGAGCGCCTGCGGATGCGAGGCGATGTAGAAGGCACCTTCCCTGATCGCCTTGAAGGTCATGTGGGCGACATCGACCGCGCTGAGCTTGCCGGAACTGACCGCCTTGTCGGTGATCGCCTGGGCCACGCGCTGCGAACGCGTCGAACGCCCCGCATTGCTGACTCCGACAGGCCGGTTGCGCTGCGACTGGCTGATCCCGGTCGGCACGTAGAACGGGCACAGCACCGAGCAGTGGACCTGATCGGTGACCAGGCCGAGATCGTGGTACAGGGTTTCGCTCAACGATACGACCGCGTGTTTCGAGACGTTGTAGACCCCGCTGACCGGTGGATTGACGAGCCCGGCCATCGAGGCGGTGTTGACGATGTGGGCCCGGTAGCCGGACGAGGCCCTGGCCGATTCGAGCATGCGCGGCACGAACGCGCGCATGCCGTGAATGACGCCCCAGAGGTTGACCCCGAGAGTCCATTGCCAGTCGGCCAGGCTGTTTTCCCAGATCAGTCCGGCCGTGCCGACGCCGGCGTTGTTGAAGAGCAGGTGCACCTCGCCGAATTCTGCGAAGGTCGCTGCGGCCCATGCATCGACCTCGGTGGCATCGGCAACATCGACTACGCGCGCAAGTACGCGTGTACCCCTTGCATTGAGTTCGTCCGAAACGGCCTGCAAGGCATCGGCCTGGACATCGGCGAGCACGAGCGACATGCCGAGCTCGGCGCCGAGCCGCGCAAACTCGCGGCCGAAACCCGAACCCGCGCCCGTGATGACGGCGACCTTTCCCTCGAAGTCGATCCTGCTCATACCGCCGATACGCCGCCATCGACCGCAAGGATCTGGCCAGTGATGTGCTTGCCTGCGTCGGAAGCGAACAGCAGGGTGGCGCCCTTGAGATCCTCGTCGTCGCCGAAGCGTTGCAGTGGCGCATGTGCCTTCAGCGTATCCGCGCCGATGCTTTCGATCAGCCCCTTCGACATCCGCGTCGGGAAGAATCCGGGTGCCAGCGCATTGACCGTGATGCCATAGGGTCCCCACTCGCCGGCCAGGGTGCGCGTGAAATTGATCAGGGCTGCCTTGCTCGTGTTGTAGGCGATCGTCTTCATCGCGCCGGGCGGGTTGCCGCGCAGGCCCGCGATCGAGGCGATATTGATGATGCGGCCGCGGCCACGCGGGATCATCGAGCGTTTGGCGATCTGTCGGGTCAGCAGGAACACGCCGCGGATATTGAGATTGAACACCTTGTCCCAGGCTTCGAGTGGATAGTCCTCGGCAGCCGCCCCCCAGCTGGCCCCGGCATTGTTGATCAGGATGTCGACGTGGCCGAGCTTGTCGAGTGCAGCGTCGACCAGGCTCGCGATCGAATCGTCCTTGCCCGTGTCGGCGGCCACCCAGTCCGCATCGATGCCGCGTGCCTTGAGATGTGCCTGGGCCTTCTCGAGCTCATCGGATTTGCGGGCAGAAATGACCACGCGTGCACCGTAGTCGCCTAGTGCTTCGGCCATCTGCAGGCCGAGTCCGCGCGAGCCGCCAGTGATCAGCGCAGTGCGCCCGTCGAGATCGAACAACCTTCTTGTTGCACTCATCGTCTGTTTCCCTGGTTCGAATGGGATCGCTGCCGCTATTCCGCCTGCAGCCCGCGTCGGTAGATCTCGAGATGCTCATCGGTCGTGCCCATGCGCAGCTCGAAGGCCAGCAGTCGCTTGAAGCAATGACTGACATCAAGCTCGTCGGTCATGCCCATGCCGCCGTGCAATTGCACAGCCTGCTGCCCGATGAAACGTGCCGCCTGGCCAATCAGCGCCTTGGCCCCCGAAATCGACGCGCGTCGTGCGCCCGCATCGGCGTCGCTGCATCGCTCGGTGGCCAGATACATCATCGAACGCGCTTGCTCGAACTGGATCAGCATGTCCGCCATGCGATGCTGCAGCGCCTGGAAACTGCCGATCGGCGTGCCGAATTGCTTGCGCGCGCGGCTGTATTCGATGGTTGCCTTGAGGATGCGATCGAGCACGCCAAAGGTTTCTGCGCAGAGTGCCGCGATGGCGCAGTCGATCACGCTGGCGAGCGCGTCGCCGACATCGGCACCAAGGCGCGCATCCGCATCGAGCCTGACCTTGTCGAAGTCGAGATCCGCGGCGCGCTGGCCATCGACCGTGCGCAACGCGTGCCGCGTGATGCCCGCGGCATCCGCGGCGACTGCGAACAGGCCGAGACTGCCATCATCGACGCGCGCCGAGACCAGATACAGATCGGCCATCGGTGCGTGGTAGACCACGCTCTTGCTTCCGCTCAGCGAGAAGCCTTGTGCATCGCGCGTTGCACGCGTGCCGATGCGCGTGAAATCGATGCCGGCTCCGGCTTCGTCATGGGCAAGCACCGCGATGCGTTCGCCGCTGGCCAGCGCAGGCAGCCAGCGCGCGCACTGTGCGTCCGAGGCGATCTGCACGATGGCCCGTGTCGCCACGATCGCGCTCGACAGGAACGGTTCGAGCAGCAATCCGTGCCCGACCGCCTGCGCAACCAGCATCACCCCGACCGGACCGGCGGCGATGCCGCCGTCGGCCTCCGGGATATCGATCGCAAGCAGGCCGAGTTCACCCAGCTGTTTCCAGACTCCGCGCGACCAGCCTTCGTCGGATTCGAGCAGCTTGCGGCGCTGATCGAATCCGTATTCGCTGGCGAGGAAACGCTGCGTCGTGTCGAGCAGCATCTGTTGTTCGTCGTTGAATGAAAAATCCATGGCGGCTTTCCGTCAGAGCTGGAGGATCATCTGCGCGATGATGTTGCGCTGGATCTCGTTGGAACCGCCGAAGATCGTCAGCTTGCGTTGATTGAGATAGGTCTCGGTCGCCCGCGGGATCTCCTCGCCGGGATCATGGCCGGGCGACTCCGCGATCAGGCCACGCGCGCCGAGCGCCTCGACCTGCAGCTCGGTGATGCGCTGCATGATCTCGGTGCCGCGGATCTTGAGTATCGATGCCTCGGGGCCCGGCGCATGGTTCTGCGCTTCCGCGAAGATCACGCGCAAGGTGGTGATCTCCAGTGCCTTCAGTTCGAGCTCGACCTGGGCGATCCGGGTCGCGAAGACGGCATCCTCGATCAGCGGGCGCTCATTGCGTTCGAGGGTTCTCGCCATCTGCTTGAGGCGGCGCAGTTCGCGCTGGTTCGCACCGATGCCGGCGATATTGGTGCGTTCATGGCCAAGCAGGTATTTCGCGTAGGTCCAGCCGGCATTTTCGTCGCCGACGCGGTTGCCGACCGGCACGCGCACGTTGTCGAACCAGATCTCGTTGACTTCATGGGTGCCGTCGAGCAGTCGCGTCGGGCGCACGCTGATGCCGGGCGTCTTCATGTCGATCAGCAGGAACGAGATGCCACGCTGCGGCTTGCCGCTCGAATCGGTGCGCACGAGGCAGAAGATCCAGTCGGCAAACTGGCCCAGCGTGTTCCACACCTTCTGTCCGTTGACGACATAGTGATCGCCGTCGAGCTCAGCCCGCGTCTTCAGCGAAGCCAGGTCGGAGCCCGATCCGGGTTCGGAATAACCCTGGCACCACCAGTCGTCGGCGGCGAGGATGCGTGGCAGGAAGCGCTGTTGCTGCGCGGGACTGCCGAAGCGCATCAATACCGGCGCCACCATCTTGACGCCGAATGCGAGCTGCGGCGGTGCATCGGCCAGCGCGCACTCGGTATCGAAGATGAACTGCTGCGTCTTGCTCCAGCCCGTGCCCCCGAACTCGACCGGCCAGGCCGGCGCGCCCCAGCCGTGCGCGTTGAGGATTTTCTGCCAGCGCGGAATGTCCGTGTCGATCGTGCTGCCGTCACCGAGGTGAACGCGACGACGGATATCGTCTGGCAATTTGTCGCGCAGGAACGCGCGAACCTCGTCGCGGAACGCCTGCTCTTCTGCATCGAATGCGAGGTCCATTTGAACGCCCTGTTTCAGACTGGAGTGGATAGAGGGGTGTAGCGCGCGAGCACCTGCGCCACGCAGGCGGGTTTGTCGCCAGCTTCGACTTCGACGGTGACCATCCAGTGCGCCTGCATGCCACCCTTGACGTCGTCGAGTTTCTCGAGCGCCACGTGGCCGCGGATGCGCTGCCCGGCGATCACCGGCGAAGGCAGACGCACGCGATCGAGACCGTAGTTGACCGTCATCGCGAGTCCATCGATGCGCAGGCTGCTTTCGAACAGCATCGGAATCAGCGAGAGGATCAGGTAGCCGTGCGCGATCGGCGCCTTGTACGGTGATTCGCGCCGGCAGCGTTCGGCATCGAGGTGGATCCACTGGTGATCGTTGGTGACTTCGGCGAAGGCCTGGATGCGTGACTGGTCGATCCTCAGCCACTCGCTCACGGCGACCGGCATGCCGACCAGGCCCTTCAGTTCGTCGAGACCATCGATGACGCGGGTCACGCCCATGTCCCGGTTCCTCTTGTTTCGCCCACGTCGCCGCGGGGTATCCCGGCGCCCGGATCCGCAGCGAGCGCAATCAATCGGGCTGCAGGCATTTGCCGCAACGACGCTCGGGCAGGTCGAATCGACGGCCGATCGGGCAGGTGTGCCATCAGAACCATTCCTCGTGCATGTCGAGTGTCGTGCGATCGAGACTCGCGAGCAGATCGAGCTGCGCATCGACCTTCGGTAGTTCCCAGCGAAAGAAGTAACGCGCTGCGCTGCGCTTGCCGTCGTAGAAGTCTCCGTTCCTGCCGTGCGCCGCAATCGCCTGCTCGAGCCAGATCCACGCAATCGCGACATGGCCGAAAGCCTCGAGATAGACGCTCGCGTTGGCCAGCGTGTGCTCGGGGCTTTCCGCGCTCCAGAGGATCGCGGTGACTTGTGCAATCCGCCGCATGCGCTGCTCCAGCGCATCGGCGTATCCGTGCATCGACGCGTGCTCGCGCGACTTCGCGATCGTCGCACGCACGCGTTCGACATACAGCTTGAAAGCGCTGCCATCCTGCATGACCACCTTGCGACCGAGCAGGTCGAGCGCCTGGATACCATGGGTGCCTTCGTGGATCGGATTGAGCCGGTTGTCGCGATAGAACTGCTCGACCTTGTACTCGCGCGTGTAACCGTAACCGCCGTGCACCTGGATCGCGAGGTCATTGGCGGCGAGGCACCATTGCGAGGACCAGCTCTTGGCAATCGGCGTGAGCAGGTCGAGAAGCAGGGTCAGACCCGCGCGCTCGGCTGCATCGATAGCCACTTCAACCTCGTCGACGAGGCGCGCGCAATACAGATTGAAGGCGAGCCCGCCCTCGACATAGGCCTTCTGTGCGAGCAGCATGCGCCTGACGTCGGCGTGACCGATGATCCTGATCTGCGCCGTGTCCGGTCTTTTCCCGCCTGGCCCGGCCGGCCGCCCCTGCGGACGGTTGCGCGCATAGTCGAGCGCATGCAGGTAGCCGGTGTAGCCAAGCGCGACGGCGCCCATGCCAACGCCGATGCGCGCGGCATTCATCATGTGGAACATGCAGGCCAGGCCCTGGTGCAGATCGCCGACCCGATAACCGATCGCGCCGGCCTTGCCTTCCGGCGTGAAACGCGTGCCCTCGCCAAAATTGAGCAGGCAGTTGACCGTGCCGCGATAGCCCATCTTGTGGTTGATGCCGGCGAGTTGGACGTCGTTGCGTTCGCCGAGGCTTCCGTCCGCGTTGACCAGGAATTTCGGCACGAGCATCAGCGAAATGCCCTTGACGCCCGGAATCAGCTTGCCATCCTGATCGGGCACCTTGGCCAGCACGAGGTGGACGATGTTTTCCGCGAGCTCGTGATCGCCGCCCGAGATCCACATCTTGTTGCCGGCAATCCGGTAACGCGGTCCGAACGGCGAATCGCCATCGGGCTCCGCGCGTGTCGTGATGTCCGACAGCGATGAACCGGCCTGCGCTTCGGACAGGCACATCGTGCCGAAGTAGCGGCCTTCCAGTTCGGGCCTGGCGAAGGTTTCGATCTGCGCGTCGGTGCCGTGCGCGAGCAACAGCTTGGCGTTGCCCGCGGTCAGCAGGGGATAGGCGCTGGTGCCGATGTTCGCGGCTTGCAACCAGGCCAGCGCGGCGAACTCGACGACCTGGGGCACCTGCATGCCGCCGAGTTCGTAGGCCAGCGAGGCGCCGATCAAACCGGTCGATGCAAAGGCTTCGAGCGCCGATCCGACTTCGTCGATGATCGTGACCCGTTCGCCATCGAACTGTGGTTCGTTGCGATCGGATTTCTGGTAGTGCGGCGCGAACTTCCCGATGGCCAGACGCGCGGCCGTGTCGAGTACCGCATCGAAGGTTTCGCGGCTGTGGTCGGCAAAGCGCGTCGCTGCCGTCAACGCGGGCACATCGAGCCACTCGTAGAGCAGGAAGTCGACATCGCGGCGCGAGATCAGCAGGTCGGTCATGGGCTCAGACGACCTCGAACAAGCCGGCGGCACCCTGCCCGCCGCCGATACACATCGTCACCACGACATGCTTCGCGCCGCGACGCTTGCCTTCGATCAAGGCGTGACCGACCAGGCGCGCGCCACTGACGCCATACGGATGGCCGACCGCGATCGCGCCGCCATTGACGTTGATGCGATCGTGCAGAATGCCGAGCGTGTCCATGCAATAGAGCACCTGCACCGCGAAGGCCTCGTTGAGCTCCCACAGATCGATGTCGCCGATACCGAGACCGGCGCGCTTGAGCAGCTTCGGCACCGCGTAGACCGGGCCTACGCCCATCTCGTCGGGCTCGCAGCCGGCCACCGCGAATCCCTTGAAGATGCCGAGCGGCTTGATCCCGCGCTTCTGCGCGAGCTCGCCATCCATGACCACGGCGGCCGAGGCGCCATCGGAAAACTGGCTCGCGTTGCCGGCCGTGATGACACCACCCGGCAGCGCGCTGCGGATCTTCGAGACGCCTTCGTAGGTCGTGTCGGCGCGGATGCCTTCATCGGCTGCGATCGTCACTTCGCGCGTGCCGAGTCGCTTGCTCGTCGGATCGACGAATCCGGCGGTCACCGTCATCGGCACGATCTCGTCCGTGAATTTTCCTGCCGCAGCTGCGGCCGCCGCGCGGATCTGGCTTTCGGCGCCGTAGTGATCCTGGCGCTCGCGGTCGATCCGGTAGCGGCTGGCCACGGTCTCCGCGGTCTGCAGCATCGACCAGTAGATCCCGGGCGTGTGCTGCTTCAGCCAGCCTTCGGTGATCATGTGCAGGTTGGCGTGATTCTGCACACACGAGATGCTTTCGACGCCGCCGGCGACGAAGACCTCGGCTTCGCCGGCGATGACGCGTTGCGCGGCCATCGCGATCGTCTGCAGGCCCGAGGAACAGAAGCGATTGACCGTTGCCCCCGGCACGCTGACCGGAAGTCCGGCGCGCAGCGCGATCTGTCGCGCGATGTTGCTGCCAGTCGCGCCTTCCGGCCAGGCGCAGCCGATCAGGACATCCTCGATTTCGTCAACGGCGATGCCGGCGCGTTCGACGGCATGCCTGACCACATGAGCGCCGAGCGTCGCGCCATGGGTCATGTTGAAGGCACCCTTCCAGCTCTTGGCCAGCGCAGTGCGCGCGGTGGAGACGATGACGGCCTGTTTCACTATGGACCTCGATCCGGTTCGCTACTCATTTTCCCCGTCATCCCCGTGCAGGGACGAAGCGTGGCTCCTGGTCAGCCAGTGAACGACTTGCCCTGCCCGGCCAGCTCGACCAGCAGCGGTGCCGGTTCCCAGCTCGCGCCCTGATAGCCGCGCGCGAACCGGCGCATTGCTGCGAGCACGTTGTAGAGGCCGACCTGATCGACGTGGAACATCGGGCCGCCGCGCCAGAGCGGGAAGCCGTAACCGGTCAGGTAGACGATATCGATATCGGATGCCTTGGCTGCGATGCCCTCTTCGAGAATGCGCGCACCTTCATTGGCCAGCGCGAAGATCAGGCGCTGGACGATTTCCTCGTCGCTGATCCGGCGCCTGGCCAGGCCGAGATCGCGCGTGTTCGCTTCGAGGATCGCGGCCACTTCGTCGGAGGCGTAGGCAGTGCGGTCGCCGGGTCGGTAGTCGTACCAGCCCTTGCCGACCTTCTGGCCGAAGCGACCTGCTTCGCAGATCAGGTCGGCGGTTTTCGAATAGATCATCTCGGGCTTCTCGACATGGCGACGCTTGCGGATCGCCCAGCCGATATCGTTGCCGGCGAGGTCGCCCATGCGGAACGGACCCATCGCGAAGCCGAAATTCTCCATTGCCTTGTCGACTTGCTGCGGCGTCGCGCCTTCGTCGAGCAGGAATCCAGCCTGGCGGCCGTATTGCTCGATCATGCGGTTGCCGATGAAGCCGTCGCAGACGCCCGAGACGACCGCGGTCTTGCGGATCGTCCTGGCGATTGCCAGGACCGTGGCGAGCACATCCTTCGCGGTCTTCGCGCCACGCACGACCTCGAGCAGCTTCATGACATTGGCTGGACTGAAGAAGTGCATGCCGACCACGTCTTCGGCACGCCGGGTGAACGCGGCGATCCGGTCGAGATCGAGCGTCGAGGTATTGCTCGCGAGGATCGCGCCGGGTCGGGCAATCGCATCGAGTTGCCTGAACACCGATTCCTTGACGCCGAGTTCCTCGAACACCGCCTCGATGACGAGATCGGCCTCCTTGAGATCATCGAACGACAGCGACGGGGTCAACAGGCCCATGCGCTGCTCGACCTGTCCGGGCTTGAGCTTGCCTTTTCTCGCGCTGTTCTCGTAGTTGCCGCGGATCGTCGCGAGGCCGCGCTCGAGTGCATCCTGGCGGGTCTCGACGATCGTCACCGGAATGCCGGCATTGAGGAAGTTCATCGCGATGCCGCCGCCCATCGTGCCGGCGCCGATGATGCCGACCGTCTTGATTGCGCGGGGTTGCACGTCCTTGCCGACATCGGCGATCTTGCTCGCGGCGCGTTCTCCGAAGAACGCGTGACGCAGCGCTTTCGATTCGGTCGAGCTGACCAGGCTGATGAAGCCTGCGCGCTCGACCGCCATGCCTTCGTCGAACGGCTTCCGGAACGAAGCCTCGATCGCATCGAGGCACTTCATCGGTGCCGGGAATGCACCGGCGACCGCGGCAACGCCATTGCGTGCGAAGTCGAGGAAGGCTTCGGCGTTCGCATGCTCGACCTCGAGCTGGCGCAGCAGTGGCAATTTGTCCTTGTCGAGTGTTCCTGCGAAATCGACCGCGGCGGCGACGACATCGCCGTCGATGACCTGGTCGAGCAGGCGCGTGCCGGCTAGTTGTGCCGCCGGCACCGGTTCGCCCGAAACGATCATGTTGACCGCGGCTTCGAGCCCCACCGCGCGTGGCAACCGTTGCGTTCCGCCAGCGCCCGGCAGGATCCCGATCTTGACCTCGGGAAGGCCGAGCAAGGCGTCCCTGGCGGCAACGCGATAGTGTGCGGCCATCGCCACTTCGAGGCCGCCGCCAAGTGCCGTGCCATTGATCGCCATGACTACGGGCTTGCTGCTCGCCTCGATCGCGGCGATCACGTCATGCAGGTTCGGCGCCTGCTCGGCACGCGGCGTATTGAACTCGGTAATGTCAGCGCCACCCGAAAACATCGCACCGCCGCCGCTGATCACGATCGCCTTGACCGTCGTGTCTTCGATCGACGCGTTGATCGCATCGACCAGGCCACGGCGTACGGCGAGACCGAAGCCGTTGACCGGCGGGTGATCGAAGGTCACGACGGCGACGCCATCCTCGAAATTCGTGTGTACGGGCATGATTCGGCTTCCGTGTTTTTTCAGGCCGGCTCGGCGTCACGCGCCGGGAAATTCGATGACGGCAGCGCGCCGCGGCATCCTGATCGCGCACGATCGATTGTCGCCTCGCATGGATTGCTGGCGCGGACGGCGATGCTCATGCCCGTGCTCCCGCCTTTCGCGCGAACTGCCAGCCGAGTTCGGCCAATGGCGCGGCCATCGCGCCGGTTTCGGCCGCTTGCGCATTGCTTGCGGTGCCCTCGTCGACGCGTTTGGCAATGCCCTGGCAAATCGCGGCGAGGCGGAACAGGTTGTAGGCGAGGTAGTAGTTCCAGTCGCCGGACACCCGGCGTCCGCTGCGGCGCTCGTAGTCGGCGATGTAGGACGCCTCGCTTGGTATGCCGAGTGCTTCGACATCGACGTCGCCGAGTCCGCGCATTGCGCCACGCGGGATGTGTCGACTCATCATGTGGTAGGCGAAGTCTGCCTGCGGGTTGCCGAGTGTCGACAGTTCCCAGTCGATCACGGCGAGGATGCGCGGCTCGGTCGGATGGAAGATCAGGTTGTCGAGACGACAGTCGCCATGCACGATCGCGACCGCAGTATCGTCGGCGGGGAGGTGCGCCGGCAGCCATTCGAGCAGGCGATCCATGGCTGCGATCGGAATCGTGCGGCTCGCCTCGAACTGCTTGGACCAGCGCCGGATCTGTCGCGCCATGTAGTCGCCATGCTTGCCGAAATCGCCGAGTCCGATCGCCTCGGGATCAACCCTGTGCAGCGCGCTGATCACGCGATTGAATTCGTCATAGAGCGCGCCGCGTTCGCTTCGGCTCGAATCAGGCAGGGCCTGATCCCAGAACACACGGCCTTCGACATGCTGCATGACGTAGAACGCGCGGCCGATCACCGACTCGTCCTCGCACAGGCAGTGCATGTGCGCGACCGGCACCTCGCTGCCGGCCAGGGCCGCCTGCACGCGGTATTCGCGCTCGATCGCATGTGCCGACGGCAGCAGTTCGGCAACCGGTGCCGGCTTGGCGCGCAGCACGTAGCGATGCGTCGATGATTCGAGCAGGAAGGTCGGGTTCGACTGACCGCCCTTGAAGCGGACGAGCTGCAGATTTCCCTGCACGCCGTCGATGCGCTCGCGCAGGTAGGCCTGCAATGGCTCGATCGCAAATGGCAGGTCGCGACGGATTTCGCTTTCGCTCATGCGAGCGTCCGTACCGGTGAGTCGCCGATCAGCGTCGGTGGAATGCCCGCCGTGCCGGCGTGGCCTGCGCGGTCGACTTCGCCAGCGCGATCGTGGCTGTCCATCGCGCCCCCGATACGCGAGACGTGCGGGGCGGCAAGCACGTCACAGCAGCGATGCGCATGCGTTGTCTCGATCGCAGCGTTGGTCCTGGCCGGATCGCGCTGTTCGGGATTTCTCGGGTCGTGGTGATTCGGCATGGCTTCGGGACGCCGGGAGTGACAATCAAGTTTCGTATAGAGAAACTAAGTTTCTTGCAGGTTCCAAACTCTAGCTTGGCGATCAGGGCGGCACAAGCGCTGCCACGCGTATAAACTCTGCTGCAGAGCAGCATGACTGGCGGCACGCGGCCGGCTTGCGCCAACGCTGGCGCACGCCTAGTATCGCGATTACTTCGAAACTCAGTTCCGTGATACGGAACTCATGATCATTCTTTCCAGGAAGCGGAATGGATTTTTCCTATTCACCCACGGTCGAGCGGATGCGCGAGCAACTGCAGGTTTTTTTCGATCGGTACATCACGCCGAACGAAAGCCGCGTCGAGGACGAGATCGCGCGAAACCGGCGGGAGGGAAATCCGTGGGTACCGATCCGCCTGTTCGAGGACCTGAAGAAGGAAGCGCGCGCGCAGGGATTGTGGAACCTGTTCCTGCCGCGCTCGGAGCGTGCTCCCGAGGGGCTGTCGAATCTCGAATATGCGCCGCTCTGCGAAATCATGGGCCGCACCCTGTGGGCGCCCGAGATCTTCAACTGTTCGGCCCCCGATACCGGCAACATGGAAGTGCTCGAACGCTACGGCAGCGAGGCGCAGAAGGAGCAGTGGCTGGAACCGCTGCTCGCCGGCACGATCCGCTCGGCTTTCCTGATGACCGAGCCGGCGGTGGCCTCGTCCGACGCGACGAACATCGAATGCTCGATCCGCCGAGAAGGCGACGAGTATGTGATCAATGGACTCAAATGGTTTTCATCGGGTGCCGGCGACCCGCGCTGCAGGGTCTACATCGTCATGGGCAAGACCGACCCGGGCGAGTCGCGGCATCGCCAGCAATCGATGGTGCTGGTTCCGGCAGATGCGCCCGGGATCGAGATGGTCCGGCCCATCACCGTGTTCGGCTACGACGAGGCGCCGCACGGACACATGGAGATTCGCCTGCGCGATGTGCGCGTGCCGGCATCGAACATCCTGCTCGGCGAAGGTCGTGGCTTTGAAATCGCGCAGGGGCGTCTGGGTCCCGGGCGCATCCATCATTGCATGCGCACGATCGGTGTCGCCGAACGCGCACTGGAAGCCTTGTGCAAGCGGGTCGACTCACGCGTCGCGTTCGGGCGCAGGATCAGCGAGTTCTCGATCTGGCACGAACGTATCGCGGATGCGCGGTGCATGATCGAGCAGGCACGCCTGCTCACGCTCAAGGCCGCCGACATGATGGACAAGGTCGGCAACAAGGCAGCACGCAGCGAGATCGCGATGATCAAGGTCGTCGCACCGAACATGGCCCTGCAGATCATCGACTGGGCGATCCAGGC
>ERZ795056.2416-NODE-2416-length-20747-cov-6.404214_pt1 | contig 20747 bp, 4 predicted proteins | sample MGYA00375140_ERZ795056 | MGnify/ENA primary metagenome ERZ795056 (study PRJEB30185, sample SAMN05720227) | activated sludge metagenome | isolation source: Anaerobic digester | place: USA | collected 2015-03-09 ... | reverse complement strand
TTTCCAGGTTCAACTGAGCAATGCCGAAGGCAACTTTAATACATATACCATTATTGGAGAAAAAATAAATGTAACCAATTCCGACACCATTTTTGCAACCATTCCTTTTTCAACCCCAACCGGGCAAAATTTGCTTATAAGGGTTGTGGGAATTTCTCCCGCAATAGTAAGCACTAATACACGGCCGGTTACAGTGTCCGGAGTTCCCCAGCAGGCTATTACCATTCTTGGCCCCGATAAAGTGTGCCTGAACAGTGGCCCGGCCAAATATTATGTGCAAAATGCAGAACCTGGCGCCAGTTATAACTGGAGTGTTACCACCGGTGCCGGAACTGTTGTTCCGAATAATGACACCTCCTTTATTACCTGGACAAGCCCCGGGGCAAACCGGGTAGTACTGGTTACCAGCGTAAACCAGTGCGGTACCGGCCAAAATGCACAAAAACTGAATATCCTGGTGGCAAACCCTGCCCCTGCTTCCACACCGGTACTTACCAACACCGGCCGTTGGATAAATGCCTCTTTACCTGCGCCTCCACAGGCTGGTATTGGGATCCGCTGGTTTAGAAATGGAATTGAAATTCCGGGTGCTGCCACCTATTCATATTACGCAGGAGTGGCAGGCAATTATACCGCTGCCTATTTCACCAATTGTTCCGATGGCACTGTTTCCAATGCCATTTCCTTTGCTGCAAATGCCATACCGCAAAGTATTCTTTTCGAGGCTATACAAGACAAACCTGTGGGTAGCCTTCCCTTCGAACTCAATGCAAGCGCATCCTCAGGCTTACCCGTTCAGTTTACCATTATCAGCGGGCCGGGCACCATAATTGGCAATACCTATAATATTACAGGTATTGGTGCAGTTATCATCCGGGCAAGCCAGCAGGGTAGCGAGGTTTATGATACCGCAGCCCCTGTAACCCAATCCTTTAATATTACAAAAGCCTCACAAGTAATTGTATTTGAGCCCATTTCAGATAAAGGATTTGATATTGGCAGCTTCAGCATTTCACCAATTGCTACCTCTGGTTTACCCTGCCAGGTAAGCATCATTTCAGGGCCGGCAACCATCAGCGGCAACCTTGTTATCCTTACCGGTGCAGGCACGGTTACCATCCGCGCTTCGCAACCGGGCAATACCAGTTTCAATGCAGCAGTACCGGTAGATCGCAGCTTTTGTGTTAGCCCGGGCAACCTGAATGGTATAAATGGGCCAATCAGCACCTGCCCGTCAAAACCTGTTCAATACAATACAAAGGCTGTTCCGGGTGCCGTATACACCTGGCAAATTGCGGGAGGCTCTACCCTGCCCTCCAACACCAGCCAGGCGACCATTACCTGGCCAAATCCGGGCAATTATTCGCTGACTGTATTTGCGCAGGGGCCATGTGGGGAACCTACCGCAAAAGATACCCTGCAGGTTTTGGCAATCACATCGCTCGAGCCCGATTCGGTAAACAATATGCTACCTGCAAATGGTACATCCGGGTTAAAACTACCGCTCAACCTTTCATGGGTGCCACGACATCCGGGTTTGCAATATTTTTATGACCTGTATATCTGGAAAGCCAATGAAGTTCAGCCAGCTACCCCATTTGCATCAAATATTTCGACTGTAAATTATACCCTGCCTGTAAATAGCGGGCTTCAGTCCAACCAGGCATATAACTGGATGGTGGTTGCCTGGAATGGCTCCTGTACAAGGGTTCAAACAGGGCCTGTTCAACAGTTTACCCTTGCACCATTGGCCGACCTGCAGGTTACACAGGTGGTTGCGCCTGTTTCTGCCTTCAGCGGGCAACCCATCAGTATTGAGTGGACGGTGAAAAACAATGGACCCGGCAAAACAGAGCTAAATGAGTCGTGGACGGATGCCGTTTTCCTTTCCTTTGATACCATTCCATTTTTCAATAATATAGCCAACAACCCCGCAGCATGGGACCAACTGGGGTTCCCTGTACGTCCGTTGCTGATTGGCAACAAGCCCAATGTAAGCGCGCTCGATGCAGGTGCAAGCTATACCAATAGTATAACCTTTACCACGCCTCCTGGTTATAACTGGCCTGTTTACGCCTATGTAATCACCAATTTTGTACCGGGTGCTGCAGCACCAAGGGAAGCCAATTATGCAAACGATACCGCAAGGGCTGCCAATGCAATAAACATCAGCCTCTCACCTGCTCCCGACCTCAGGGTAGATAGTGTGATCACAGCAAGCCCTGTATTTTCGGGCAGTACGCTTTCGGTTAGATATAAGGTTAAAAATTACGGGGCCAATATTGGTACAACAGCGCCCAATACCTGGTACGACAAGGTTTACATTTCCAAATCCCCTTTCTTTAATACAGCAACCGCCCAATTATTAAAACAGCCAAAACCGAATGGCACCTATTATTCTATCATAGGAAGTTTAGCGGGGGGCAATGCCACACCTGCCAATGATTACTATCAAAACAATGCGCCGGACGCATCCTGGCAAAAAACCGGGCCGCTTGAAAATGACAGCACGTACACCCGCGATGTTCAGGTGGTATTGCCCAACTTTATCTCTGGCGAACACTACATTTTTGTGGTAACGGATGCCGACAAAAATATTTACGAAGGGCCGGCAGAACAAAATAATACGGCAAGCTATCTTACCTCGGTTATCCTGACACCAACACCCCAATTGATCGTTTCCGATCTGCAGGTTCCATTTACCACCGTAAGTACCACCCAAAACTTCGGATTGAACTGGAGCGTAACCAATACCGGATCCTTCGACAACCTGCAGCGTAATGCGGGCCACTACCTGGTACTTACCAACCAGGTTTGCCAGGTAACATCCGGAGTCACCACAGGTTTAGTGGCAAAGGATAGTATAACCTTTGGCAATAGCTACTGGATTGACCGGATTTACCTGAGTACCGATCCTGGCGGATTGAATATTAACAATTCAAGGCTATTGCATACGTTTTTTAACGGCTCAAGACATTTCTACAACCTTGATCTGCTGAGTGTTTTTGACCCCGAAATACCTGGCTCATTTTACAACTGCATAAACCCGGGTATTTCGCCACAACAATACAATAAAAATGTTGGGCATGTGCTTAATCCGGGGGCCGTTTTCCCCGGTCAGTATTCATTCCCCATGCCGGCCGACCTTTTACCCGGAACCTATTACCTGTATGTGGCTACCAATGCCGACAGTGCCATCTACGAATTCCCCTATTCGCTCAGGTGGAAAAGAAGTGCTCCCATTACCATCAGCCGGCCAGATTTGCGTGTAAGTGCCATACAACTGCCTGTAAGTGCTAACGGCGGGCAGACATTCAACATTAATTACAGCATTGAAAATATCGGACAGGGAAGTGTATTCAGCGCAGCAAGAAAAGACGAAATTTATGTAAGCAATACTGCCGTTTTTAATGCTTCTGCCAAAAAAATTGTTACCCTGCAACATACTGATGACATTGCAAGCGGCGCTTCGGTAACCAAAACTTTCTCTTACACATTTGATGCAGAAACCGCTGGCACAAGATATTTCTTTGTACGGACAAATGCCGACAGCATTGCCATTAAAGAAACAAATTACGACAACAATCTCAGCGGCGCCTCTCTCTCCTACTCTCCCGGGGTTGCTTCCGACCTGGTTGTTTCAGGTATTGAAATTGCCGATTCAGTTTTTGCTGTTTATGGTTTTCCGGTAAAATATACGGTTACCAATAATGGAAGCGGTACAACTTATGGCACCTGGCTTGATAGCGTCTTTATATCCTGCCAACCGGCGTTTAACCGCGCCAGTTCATTTTTTGCAGGAGTTCGTTCTCAAACCCGGCAGGTTCCCAATGGCGGAAATTACTCCGACTCTTTCCAAATGGTTGTTCCTTTCACCTATTTGAAAAACAATTGCTTTTCCGGTATCAATGTTGCCGATGCCTATTTTCATGTTATCACCAATTCCGATTCCGGAACCTATGAAACAAATTTTGTCAATAACATAGCTGCCACATCTATACGAAAAATAACCAACCCCAATGTTGACCATATTATTACCAGTGTTACTATGCCCGGAGAAGTATTGTCGGGAAGGCCTTTTAGCGGCGTTTGGAATGTAAAAAACATTGGTTACAACCCGGGAAACACAAGTTACTATGTCTGGAATGACCAATGGTATTTTCAAACAGATAGCACTGCTGCTTCGATTCCTATAGAGGCTACAGGGTTTTACCAGAATAATGTTTTGGCAAGAAATCAGTCATTTACCTATCAGCGGCAGGTTACTGTACCCAATTTGCCATCAGGAGATTATTACGTAAAGGTTATCACCAATATTCCCAATCAAATTCCGGCAGAAAAAGACCTTGCGAACAATACTCAGTTTGTACGTGGAACAGACGGCAGGGCAAAAAAAATAAAGGTAGTTGCCCCGGTTCCGGCTGACCTTACCGGTTCATTTGGCCTTTACCCGGCCACCATTGTGGCAGGGCAAAGTTTCAACCTGCCTTTTACCATTACCAACAATGGACCGGGAACGGCTTCCCCCGGAAATTATGGTAATTACTTATGGATGGGTAGCACATTCAACCCTTACGGATCCGGTAATGTTTTCCTGGGTAGCAGCAACGAAATTGGCGTGCTTAATTCCGATGCATCGTTCACCGGAAGCCTACCGGTGCGGATTCCGATTAATACGGTGCCGGGTAATTACATCCTGATTTTTGGTATCAATATATCCCGTACTGTATTTGAAAACCAATTGAACAATAACCTGGTATATGGATACATTACCGTCACCGCTCCACCACTTACTGATTTTGTGGTGGAAAATATTAAAACCACCGATACGGCTTTGCTTGGATACCCGCTTCCGGTAAAATGGCAGATATTAAACCAATCTTCCAATAATGCAACGGGGTTTGGAACAGATGGCATTTATTTAAGTAAAAATACATCGGCCGATAGCGCTGTATTGCAGGGCACCCTTTTTCATCCATTTAATATTAACGCGCTTGGTGTTGATAGTTTTATGCATTCGCCCATAATACAGGGGGTTACCGAGGGTGAATACAACCTGCTTGTAAAAACAGATATCCTCAACAACTTCAACGATCCAAACCGCACAAACAATACCGGTAACCGAAGCCCCAAACTGTATGTAGATGTAAAAGCAATCCAATTAAGCGTTACAGAAGCCAATAATTTAAAAGAAAGGGCATTATATTACAAACTTGTTGTTCCTGATTCGCTTGAAGGCGCAACCCTTTTGCTGACGTTAAAAACGCCTGATTCATTAGGCGCTGTTAACCAGGTATTTGCAGGGCATCAATATATTCCTTCTGCCGCCCGGTTCGATTTTGCCTACGAAACGCCCAATGCAGGCAATCAAAGCATGATGATGCCTTCCGTAAAAGCAGGCAACTATTATATTGTGGTGCAAACGTCTACACCCAACAGGCCTGTTCAGGCTATTAAATTAAAAGTGGAGGTATTGCCATTTGCCATTGTGCGGGTAGATGCAAATAGCGGCGGCAATACGGGCAACGTTACCATTCGCCTTTCAGGTTCATTATACACGCCAGATATGGTTGCAAAATTAAAAGGGCCCGCCACCATCACCGCATCGCGCATTTATTTTACCAACAGCAACCAGGTATTTGCCACCTTCAACCTGCTTGGCGCGCCGCTTGGTTTGTATGATGTTGAACTTTATAAACCGGCCAATGGCACTGCTGCATTACTTGAAGATGGTTTCAGGGTAGAAAACACCAATAATGGCGGTCTAATTACCGGCCCGGGTAGCAATACCGGCCAAACGGGTAATGGTGGCGAACCGGGATGCAGCCCCGGTGCACAATCGGGTCTTAATGCTCAGTTGGTGGTACAGGTGGTTATTCCGCCAAAAGTTTTCGGTGGTTGGCCATTTGTGATCCAGGTAAATTATACCAACCCCACCAATGTGGATATCCCGGTGCAAACCAGGGTGGTATTTAACCAGGAAGGAATTCCTTTGGCCATGAGTGCCGCCGCACTTGATGGCGGTGCAACTTCAAGTTTATATATTGAACTAAGTGAAACAAACGGGCCTCCCGGATTTATCAGGGCAGGTGGCAGCGGAACCATTAATGTGTACAGCAAAGCCCCTGCCGATTATCCCGGACACTCAATTCTCCATTACATATTAAGGTAAAAAAACCGGCGTAAAGGTCAAAAAAAGCTGATAATTATGAAATTAATACATTCCATACAAAAGATTCTGAAAGCTAAAAGCTTCGGGCATCTTGCGGGAATAATGCTTTTTATTACTGCCTGCCATTTTTCAGTAGCACAAAATATTAATACCGTAAGCAAAAAAGGCCCAATGGGTATAGAAGCCAACACCTATACCGGCAATATGTACATGGGCCGGTTTGATTTTGCACTTCCCAACCGCGAACTTCCTTTGGTTATTGGATTTTCTTACAACAGCGTTTTATTTGATGCCAATACAGGTTTTGGAAATGGATGGTCTTTTGCATACGATATAAATTACCGGCTGCATAACGATACTGTTACCATCTTTTGGTCGGATGGAAGAGAGGATATTTTTACTCCGTCGGGCGGGGGAACCTACAAAGGAGAAACCGGTGTTTTTGATAATCTTAGCCAATATGAACCCGGTAAATTCAGGGTGGAGAAAACCAATGGCTACCTTTACAAATTTGAGGACGCTTCGCATAAAAAAATCACCTCCATTACCACGCCCAATGGCAACCAATTGACTTTGAACTATTCCGGCGGAAAAATAAGCAGTATAAATACAACCGCCGGAAAATCAGTTACCCTTCAATACAATGCAAACAACCATGTTTCATCAATAACAGATGCTACCCTAAATCCTGCCCGCAGCTGGACGTATGAATATGACGGCGCAGGTAACCTGGTAAAAGTTACCGACCCGCTTGGCAAACAGTTCCGGTATAAGTATTTTGTAAACGGGCCCATGGTTTCGGTGATGGATAAAAATGCCAACGAAGTAAACATTGTTTACTATGAAGGTTTTGCGGTAAGTGAAATCATAGGGTGCAATAAAAGACTGAGTTTTAGCTATGATACGGTAAAATTAACTACAGTGGTTACCGAATACAACCCCGGCAATGCCAACCAGGTTACCACTTTTCAGTATGAAAGAAAAAAGGATAATGTATGGTTGAAATCGTTTAACGGAAACTGTTGCGGGTATAATGTGGCGCTTGAATATGATGAAGATGGCAACAAAACAAAAGAAACCGATGCAAATGGTAATATTACCCTGTTTACCTACGATGCATTTGGAAATATAACCTCACTTACCGACCCACTCGGGCAAAAATATACCTACGCCTATACCCCTGATTTTAAAAAGGTAGCCAGTACCACCGATGCAAAGGGGCTAAAAGCAGAAATGAACTATGATGCCAAAGGAAATCTTATTAAGCTTACAGAACCCGGCAACCTTGTTTCCACTGCAACCTACAATGTCAATGGAGACATTACCTCTTCAACCGACCCCAATGGCAATGTACTTACCTACGAATATGACCTTTCCGGAAATCTCACAAAAATTTCGGGTTCCGAAGGACTTGAAACAATTTTCACCTACAACAACAGGGGCGAATTAACCGGATTTACCGACAGCAAAGGCAATACCGGTTCAATGGAATATGATATTCTTTCAAGGTTAAAAAAAATTACCGACCCTTTGAACAAGCAAATTGATTTTGGCTACGATGGCAATGGAAATACTACCCAAATAAAAGACCGTGCCGGAAAACAAAGCGTGGTAAAATATGATGCATCTGACAGGTTGGTTGAATATATAAATACCAACGGTGAAAAAAACACACTGAGGTACGATGCCATGGATAACCTGGTTTCCTTTTCGGATGGTCTTGGCAATAAATCCAATTTCAGCTATGATAATCGCAACCGGTTAGTGGAGGCCATTAATGTGTTGGGTGAAAAAGTGAGCCTTGGCTACGATGGAAACAGCAACCTGACCTCGCTTAAACTTCAGGGAGGCAGGGATTTGCAATATTCCTACGACAGGATGGACAGGTTGACAAGCATCAGGGATAACCAGGGTACAGTTGCTGAATATACTTATGATCAGAATGGCAATGTGATTGCCTACAAAAATGCGGCAGGCGCATTTATTACCGCTGGATACGATGCCAACAACCAAATAACCAGCATTACAGATGAATTGGGCAATTCATATAAAATTGAGTACGATAATAACAAAAATATTTCGGCAGTAACTGACAGGATGGGGCAAAAGAAACAATATACCTATGATGGATTGAATCGCGTAACCATTGTACAAGACAACAACGGTAATAGTATTAAGATTGAATATGACAGCAATGGAAATATTGCCAAACTTAAGGATCAAAATAATAATGAGTCAGTTTATACCTATGATGCCCTGAACAGGATTACAAAGTCAACCTTTCCGGATGGAAAGTTTTCGGCATACACTTATGACAACAAGGGTAATATACTAACCCGTACATACCGCAATGGTGATATTATACAATACACTTATGATGTTATGGACAGGCTTACCGGCAAAACCCTTCCCGATGGAAATACCTTTCAATTTGCTTATGATGCAGCCGGCAGAATGATCAGCGCATCCAATAAAGAAGGCGCAGTGGTTTTAACTTACGATGCATTAAACAGGATTACTTCGGAAACCTCGCAGGGAAAAACTGTACGGTATGCCTATAACGCAACAGGCAGAACACATTCCATCCTGTACCCTGGCAATTCATTGATTATCAGGAACTTTGATGAAAGAAACAACCTGTTATCCATAGTTGAAGATGGAAAATTAGTGGTAAGTTTTACCTATAATAACCTGAATCAGCCACTTACACGCACCACAGGCAATGGAGTAACCACCCAATACCAGTATGATTTTGCCGGAAAACTGATTGGTTACAATACACAGCAGGGCTCCATCCAGCAGGTTTCCTTAACCTATGATAAAGAAAATAACAAACTGAAAACCATCAAAGGACACAATAACAACGGAAGCGAAGAATTTGGCTATGATGCTGAATACAGGCTCACCAGTTTTAAGAAAGGCCCTATTCCGGGTAGCCCGCTCGTAAATACTACTTACAGTTATGACGCATTGGGAAACCGTACATCTTCCACAACCAACGGATTAACAAGCACTTATACCATTAACAACCTGAACCAGGTAACACGAAAGCAAAATACAGGCGAAGACATTCAATATACTTTTGATATTAACGGGAACCTGGCTTATGATGGCAAATACTATAAAACCTATGACACCGAAGGAAGGCTGACAAAAGACTCTGCCAACCCATCATCTGTGCAAACCTATTCCTATGATGCCTTTGGAAGACAAATTACCAGCACCCAAAATGGTGTAACCAATACGATCGCTTATTCCGGGTCTTCTGCAATTGAAGCCTACAATGGCCCAAACCTGATCCAAAAGAATATCCTGGTAAATTTTTTAACCCCGGTAAGTACCGAAAAAGACTCGAAAAAATATTTCTACCACCAGAACGAATTGAATTCGGTGGATGCCATTACCAATGAAACCGGCCGGGTAATTGAAAAATACGAATATGATGCCTACGGTGAAATGGTCAGGTTGGACAGCCTGAATAACCAACTCCTGGTATCACCATCAGGAAACCGCTATGGCTTTACGGGGCAGGTGTACGACAGCGCTACCGGTCAGCTAAGATTTTATTTCAGAAGCTATAATCCTGCAACAGGAACCTTCAATCAGCAGGACTTGCTTGGGTACCAGGATGGTATGGGGATGTATCAGTACGTAGGCAACAACCCGGCAAATGGTATTGATGTTTTCGGGCTTAAGGATTGCAATGAAAAAACAACCGTAACTGTAAATACCCCTCCCACACCCACTTATATTGATATGGGGAAAGGCGTTTCAGATGCTACCGGCGCCGTTGGTGCAGTTTTTTCAACGGCTGAAACCATTAATAGTATGCAGCTTCAGAAATACAAAACGCTAACGCAGGGGGTGGATATGGTAGAAGCCTATGCCAAATTCGGAGAAAAAGCCTTTACAAACCCTGCAATACTTAAAGCAGGAAGTGATATCAGCAAAACGGCAGTTTTAGGCCCATTGGGTAAGGTTTTGGGTGCGCTTGGAAAAGCCGGCCCTGTGCTGGGAGCCATTGACCTTGGATTGAAAGGAGCTTCTGCTTACGAAACCTTTTCAGATGGCAATTCTTCTTTCGACAACAAAGTTGATGCAGTAGCCGATGTCAGCAGCAGTAGCGGCAACCTCGTTGGTGGTCTTGCAGTAGCTGCTGCAGGCGCAGCGGGCTCTACCATAGCAGCTCCTGCGGCCATTGTTATTGCCGGAACCGCAATTGTAGATTTTGGCGTTGAAAAAGTAACCGGTAAAAACCTGCGGCAGCATGCCGAAAAGCCGGTTGATATGCTGTACAATGCTCCCGGCAAAATCAGGGAGAGTTCCGGTAGCCAATACAGATTACTTTCTAACCCCAATTATAAAAGCTGGGTCGAAACCTTTGGCCTCGAAGAAAGTCAATTTCTGTTTGATATTTATAACTCCGGTAAAGGAGAGACCTATTTAAAAATGCTCAACAGGAAAAAGAAAGACTGCCCGCAGGATAACAGCCCCGGTTCCCGAAAAAACAACCCCAAAGGCGGTGGCATACCATTTACCACCGAAGTAATTAATTCAAATGACCCGAACGAGATAATAGGCCCCACAGGTATTGGTACCCCCCGTTGGGTAAGTATAAAAGACCAGTTACCCTATACCATCAATTTCGAAAACAGTATTGAAGCAACGGCACCCGCCAAGGTTGTTACCGTATATTACCCAATTGATCTTAAGCAAAGTGGCAACAGGTTTTTGTTGGGCAGTTTTGGGTTTAATAACCAAACCTTCAATGTGCCGCCCAATACACCCGCCTATTATACCCGGCTTGATGTAAGGGATTCACTGGGCATATTTGTAGATGTTACTGCTGGCTACGATGTGGCTAACAACCGCGCCTTCTGGCTTTTCCAGAGCGTTGACCCCATTACACTTGGCCCGTTGAGTGATCCGCTGAAAGGGTTCCTCCTGCTGCAGGATTCTGCCAATCCAAATTATGGTCATGGATTTGCCAATTTTACCATTGTGTCGAAAGAAGATGCTCAAACCGGCGATCAGATGAACGCTACTGCAAAAATTATTTTCGACAACAATGATACCATTCCGACCAATGTTGAAACCAATACGATTGACGCGCTTCCGCCATCAAGTAAAATCAATGGATTACCCGCTGCAAGCCCCAATAGTATTTACCTTACATGGAGCGGGCAGGATGACCCGGGTGGTGTTGGAGTAGAAAACTATGATCTGTACATGAGCACCGATGGGGGCAGTTATACGCTTATCAGGAGCGGCATGCACCGAACTGATACTACCCTTACCGTTCCCGAAATTGGCAGCTACTGCTTTTTTACACTTGCCAGGGATAGTGTGGGAAATACCGAAGCGCTTCGTCCGGCCGATGTGGCCTGTACTTTTGTAGGAAGCACGCTGCCGGTAACCTGGCTATATTTTACCGGGGTTAACCAGGGCAATGATAACCTGCTCCGCTGGGCAACCGGAACCGAAATCAATGTAAAAGATTTTGTGCTGGAACGTTCTGCAGATGCGTCGGCTTTTTTGCCTGTAGCTACCCTGAAACCAAATGGGGGCCCTGCACGGCAGGGGCAATACCTTTATACCGACATGAGGGTTGACAAAATAAGAACAGACGCGCTGTATTACAGGGTAAAACAGGCAGACAATGACAACAAGTTCACCTATTCCTCCGTGGTGAAAATAAATTTGAAAAAAGACCTGATTACAAAATCCGCTGTTTATCCCAATCCATCAAAAGGCAGACTTACCCTCGCCATTGGAACAAACAGGCTGCTTGAATCAAACGCTATTATTTACGACAACAGGGGCCGTACCGTACAGCAGGTCAGGATTATTTCAACGGCACAAAATATAAACATTGAAGGCCTTGCCAAAGGAATTTATTATATCAGGCTGAGCAATGGCGAAACACTGAAGATACTCAAAGAATAAAACTTAAAGCTACGGCCTTTATAACCTCACCATTGAATCAATAAAGTTTGTCCAAACCTTGTATCCCCGGTCATTTAAATGGAGGCCATCGGTGGTTAAATCCGGCCGCATCAGTCCCTGGTTGTTTATAAATTCGGCATGGAGATCAATTGTGGTATAAACTCCATCTTTTCCGTTGCGTTTAATTAAATCGTTTACAAGCTGTGTATTCAGTTTCAGTTCTGCCGTTGAAGGCAGAATGGTTTGAACATAAACCCGGGTTGAAGGTGAGCCATGCTGAATTTTTTGTGCAATTTTCAGAATATTGCCTGCAATATAATCTGCAGAAGTTATTCCACCTCCTCCCTGCAAATTAAAAATATCATTAACACCTATAAGAATAAACACCGACTTTGGCTTATAGTAAATGATTTCATCCAGCCTCTTTAACACACCATCAGTTACATCACCTGCAATACCCCGGTTGCGAATGCCTCTGATGCCAAATTTAATACTCCAGTCACCACCCTGTTCGGTAAGGCTGTTACCAATAAAAACAGTTTCTCCAAACTTCAGTGGCTCACTTTTAAAGAGTTGAATCCTGTTTGTATAATTATTCCTTGACCACTCATTATTATGGTTTTTGATCACTGTACTGGCTGCCGGGTAAAGTGCATCAAGGCTGTCTTTTGGTTGACTGATTGTTGAATCACAACCATAAGCGAACAACAAAAAAATAAGCCATACAGGGATAAGCATAAAGGAACGTTGTTTGTTGCAGCGCTTCAGCCATGGCAAAAAGGTAGGAGAATGAAAATAATTGAACTTAATAGTTGGCCTTTTCATAACACTAAACAGTTTTAATAAAAACCAAATGTACTGTGCCTGTCATGCAAGCCTATATCCGGGCATTCTAAACTTTGTTTCTATTTATCATTCTTTGATGCCATGAATAATAAAACAAACATATAAAACTTACAGGCCAGAAATGCCAACCATATAGAGTATTTTATTTCTCTGCCTGCTTCTCCGTGATGTTTATCTTTTAAACCACGATTGCTATGCTTTATTGCCCGGTTCCATATCTTTCAAAAATTGGGTAGGAGATTTACCAAATTCCTGCTTGAAAGCTTTGGAGAAATAAGATTGCGTTTGAATACCAACGCTGTACATAATATCTGTAAGGGTAAGTTCACGCTGCATCATTAAGGCGGCAGCTTTCCTGAGACGGATTGTTCGGATAAAATCGCCAATCGGCTGACCTGTTATGCCCTTCACCTTGTTATATAATTTTGTACGGCTCATACCAATTTCGGCACAAACAAAGTCAATATCCATTTCAGGACTTGACAAATTTTTATCAATGATTGCAAGCAAATCTTCCAGGAATTGTTTATCCAGCGCGGAATGGGCTAGTTCCTTTACCTCGGCAAGCTGATCTTTCCGGTAGTGTTCTTTTAATTTTTCCCTTTGTGCAAAAATGTTCCGGATGTTTAACTTCAACAGATCCATACTGAGCGGTTTGGAAAAATAATAATCGGCGCCGGTTTCGGTTCCCTCCATACGTGATGCCAAAGCATCTTTTGCGGTAAGCAGGATAAAGGGAATATGGGCGGTTTCAACGGTAGTTTTTACCAAACGGCAAAACGCTAATCCATCCATTACAGGCATCATTATGTCGCTGATGATAAGGTCCGGAAAATGCTCAAGGGTCTTTTCCATGGCCTCCTTTCCATCAGCTGCTTCAATTATTTTAAAAGAGTGATTCAATGACTCTTTAAGAAACGACCTCAGTTCCTCATGATCGTCGGCCACCAGCACTACATATTCCCTTTTACCTGCAGTTTCTTTGTTTTCCGGTATTGGGTTAACAGGCTTCAATGTAACAGATATCGAGGGCTGAACAACCAAACTTTCCAACCGTACAGGCGATTCAGTATGCATCATCCATTTTTCATTTCCGGCATACGACATTTTGCCAACAGGTATACCAATGATTATTTCAGTACCCTTATTGTATTCGCTGTATACAGCAATATTGCCTTTATGCAGTTGGGTAAGTGTTTTTATAAATGCCAGTCCAATGCCCGAACCCAGGTGTGCTTCGGATACCCGGTAATAGCGCTCGAATAAGTGCGGCATCGATGCTTTTGAAATGCCGGTGCCGTTATCTGAAATGCGGAAATAAATGAATGATTCATTTGTGCTTTCCCCGATCAGCAACTTATGCTCAAATTGGGGCTTGAAATCCGAAAGCGAATCCAGCACCTGCAATTCAACCTTTCCATTATCCGGTGTGTACTTAAACGAATTGCTGAGCAGGTTTATAATGATCTTTTCCAGCACCTGCCTGTCAAACCACACTTCAGGGTAAGTTGTAGTGGCAGTTATCCTGAATGTAATATTTTTCTGCAAGGCCAGTTCACTGAACTCTTCTGAAATTTCCTGGATGAATAAGGGAATACTGCCAGGCATTACCTGTAACTTCAATACACCTGATTCGGCTTTTCTGAAATCCATCAGCTCATTAATCAATTGAAGAAGCCGGTTGGTATTCCGCTGAATGACCTGGTAAAGGTGGCTGTGCTTCGATTCCGGATCTTCTTTCAATAATTTTTCAACAGGCCCCGCAATAAGGGATAGTGGGGTGCGAAACTCATGTGAAATATTGGTAAAGAACTGCAACTGCATTTGATGAATAGCTTCCTTTTTTTCTTCTTCGTAACGATGCAGCTGAATTTTCCGGCGGATGCTGTACAAATAAAAGCCTGCTGCAAACAAGGCAGATGCCACCAATAGCCTGAACCACCAGGTTGCCCAGAAGGGCGGTGTAATGATGATTTGAACCCGATAACCCTTTTCATTCCACACCCCGTCGTTGTTGGATGCTTTTACAAAAAATGTATAGGTACCCGGGCTAACATTTGTATAGGATGCTATTTGTTCTACCCCTGCCGAAATCCAATCTTTGTCCCAGTTTTCAAGTTTATATACAAACCGGTTATTTTTTGAGATTGTATAATTTAAGGCAGCAAATCCAAAGGAAAAGGTCGCCTGCTTATAATTCAGCCTGAGCTTTGGTGTAAAGCTAATATCCTCCTTCAGCAATTCACTTTTACCACCTGTTATAATTTTATTCTGCACATGAAGATCGGTTACAAATACAGGAGGCACAAAGCTGTTTAACTTAATATCTTTAGAATAGAAACTATTAAAGCCATTAACGCCTCCAAAATAAATCTGCCCATCCCTTGTTTTCATACAGGCATTTGCCTCAAATTCCTTATCCTGTAAACCATCGCCGGTATTGTATGATCGTACAGCTTTTGTAATGGGGTCAAGTTGCTTTAGCCCGTTTGAAGTAGAAATCCATAAATACCCGCGCTCATCTTCCACTATACCTTTTATAAATAAAGAAGCAAGACCCTCAGCATCCGTAAATATTGAAAACCGGTCGCCTGCCCTGTTATAGAGGTATAAGCCCTCCTGCCCTACCCATACATTTCCCTTGCTATCGGTAAAAAGTACCCTTAGGTCCGGCATTTTGTTTTCTCTATGAAAATAATGTTCAAATTCACCCGAAGCTGCATACCATTTATTAAGGCCACCATCATCTGTTCCGATCCAGGTATCGCCCGCCCTGTCGCGGGTAATGGAGAGGATGTTTTTACCGGTTAAAGCCGTAGCACCGGATTTACTTTTTTGTACCGGAGAGAATGTTTTATTACTCCGGTTGAACAGGTATAGCCCCCCAAAATAGGTGCCAACCAACAGGTTTTCTTTGTCTGCCTCAAAAATGCATTGGATATAGTCCGAATTCAGATTCCCATATCTTTTGTCGTTCCTTGAAAACCGGGTAAAATTATTGGCAGCAGGGTTAAACAGGCACAGGCCACCGCCCCAGGTAGCCACCCATAAATTGCCATCACTGTCTTCCTTTACGTCAATTACTTCGTTTAAACCCAGGCTCAATGGATTGAATGGGTCGTGTTTAAAATACGTAAAACTTTCAAGTTTCCGGTCAAATACATTCAGGCCGCCGCCATCAGTCCCCACCCATATTTTTCCATTTCTGTCTTCGCAAAATGTTTTTACATTATTAAAATTCAGGCTGCTTTTACCGGTTTTTTGCCGGTAAAGGCTAAATTTTTCTGCCCCGGGCGAATACAAATTAACTCCCCCCCGATGAGTGCCAATCCATAAATTACCCTGCCGGTCGTTATAAAGTGCGGAAACTGTTCGCTGACTTAAACTGTTGGGATTATCGGGTTCAGCCTGGTAGTTGTAAAAAGTTTGGGTTGCAGGATCAAATTTATCAAGACCGCCATTTACACAACCAATCCATATGTCGCCATTGCTGCCTACAGACACACAGCGAAGCATATTACTGGTTAAAGAGGAGGCAACGCCGGCAGTATGCAGGTATTGTTGGGTAGTTCCAAGGGCTGGGTCCAAAATAACCAGGCCATTGTATTCCATGCCAAGCAACAGCCTCCCGCTTTTATCTTCAGCAATTGACCGTATACCCATTTTGCCGGTTTTGGCCGGTTGCGGGTTGATGGCATAAAAGGCCTCACTGTTCTTATGATAAATATACAGGCCACTTTCAGTACCCGCCCAAAGGTTACCCCGGCTGTCTTCAAAAAACGAATAGATATTGCGTTCCTGTTCCGCTCCATTGGCACGTTGTTTGCAGGCTATACGCCTGAAACTTTTTGATTCCGGTTGATAAATACTTAACCCGTCGTTGTTTGTACCTATCCAGATACGGCCCTTTGAATCTCCGGAAATGACAGAAATAAAATTATTGTTGCTGGTGCCCTGATTGGATGGTTGATACTTTACCCGGGTAAACCGGTTCGTTTTCGGATCAAATTTATTCAGACCATTATATGAGCCTACCCAGATATTTTGCTGATTATCTTCAAATAAGCTGGTAATATAATTATTGGTGATGCTGAACGTGTCAGTAGCAATATTCCGGAAAACAACCATCCTGTAGCCATCGTACCGGTTCAATCCATCCCTTGTTCCAAACCAAAGAAAACCCCGGCTATCCTGCAAAATGGCCTCAATGGTACTATTGGACAAGCCTTGTTCGCTATTAATATGGCGAAACTGAATGGCAGGCGCCTGCGCAAAACCCAAAACAGATAGCAAGCAGAAATAAAGGAAACAGGTAAATCGCATAAGAATAACTGCATAACCAATAGCCATCGCAGGATGCTTAAAATTGGCCGCTGATGGCCAAGGTAGGGCAAAAATTGTTTCAGGAGTACCAACTGAAAAAGTTTGATGATTAGAAACAAACTTGTGTTTGCTGGGATAAATGCCAAAACAACAGGCTGGGTAGTTTTGAAAACTTTGTTCTGCCAAAGCTTTTTACTAAAAACTGCTTCATGATGAAACTAAAAAAACGATTGCGCCATTACGGCCTTATCCTGCTTATTCTGTTGGTACATCCCTTCATTTTTGCGCAGGTTCGCATAATAACCGGTAAAGTAACCGATGGTACAGGATCTCCTTTGGCCGGGGTAACCGTTGCCGTAAAGGATAAACAGGTGGCTACCACCACAACAAATGATGGCAGCTTTAGCCTTGATAATATAAATGCAGGTGATGTACTGATTTTCAGTTCCGTTGGCTTTAATAGTTTGGAGCAAACGGTTGGCGCCGGCTCCAGCCTGTCCGTCACCCTTACCACGTCCGCAGCCAATCTTAACGAGGTTGTAGTGGTAGGCTATGGAACAAGCAGAAAGCGTGACCTTACCGGCGCAGTTGCATCGGTTTCCTCAAGGGATTTTCAAAAAGGATACTTTGCCACTCCCGAGCAATTGATTGCAGGAAAACTTGCGGGCGTATCCGTTATTTCAAATGGCGGACAACCCGGTTCGGGTAGTACCATCCGCATCAGGGGTGGCTCGTCCATCCGGGCAAGTAACGATCCATTGATTGTGATTGACGGGGTACCGCTTGCCAACGAAGGAATTTCCGGAGCAGGCAACCCCCTTAGCTTTATTAATCCAAACGAAATTCAATCTTTCACTGTGCTGAAGGACGCTTCTGCATCTGCTATTTATGGCACCCGGGCTGCCAATGGGGTTATTTTGATCACTACCCGAAAAGGTACAGGTGGAAAAATGAAAATCAATTTCACCACAGGGGTTTCCGCATCCGCCATTACCAAAAAGGTGGATGTGTTAAGTGCAGATGAGTTTCGGAGCATCGTAAATGCAAAAGGAACCCTTTCACAAAAATCAATGCTGGGTACTGCCAATACCGATTGGCAGGATGAAATTTACCAGACAGCCCTGGCCACCGATAATAATCTCACCATCAGCGGGGGAATAAAAAATCTGCCTTACCGGGTATCTCTTGGGTATACTTACCAGGATGGTGTGCTGCGCACCGATAACCTGCAACGCACTTCCGTGTCGCTTGCCTTAAACCCTTCTTTTCTCAATAATCACCTGAAGGTGGATCTGAATGTAAAAGGTTCATCACAGCAAACCCGTTTTGCCAACACAGGCGCCATTGGCGGCGCTATCAGCTTCGATCCTACACAGCCTGTTTATTCAAATGAATTTGATAACCGCTTTGGCAACTATTACGAATGGAGGGACTATACCAGCAATACCGGCTTAGTAAATCTTGCAGGGCGCAACCCGCTTGGATTACTCAATCAAACAGTCAGTAAAAGTAATCCCTACCGCAGTATCGGTAACCTGCAGCTCGATTACAAATTTCATTTTCTTCCCGAACTGAGGGCCAATGTAAATGTTGGCTATGATATTTCACAGGGAAAAGGAACCTACTTTGTATCCGATAGTGCCGCTTCGGGTTATGCAGAAGGTGGCATTGGTGGCTCAAATAATGAATACAGGCAGGATCGCACCAATACCGTATTTGATGCCTACCTCAATTACAACAAACTGTTCAGCAAGGCAAAAAGCCGGGTAGATGCCACGGCAGGTTATTCCTACAATAACTTTCTGGCTACCAACTATTTTTATGCAAGCTACAATGCACAGGGCGAAAAGTATCCTAACTCCGATCCGGCATTTCCGTTTGATAAACCCGAGAACACGCTCGTTTCTTTCTTTGGCAGGCTTAATTATACATTCAACGATAAATACCTGCTGACTGCCTCTTTAAGACGGGATGGCTCAAGCCGGTTTGCAGGCGATAATAAATGGGGCATGTTCCCATCGGTTGCCCTTGCCTGGAAAATGAAGGATGAAAACTTTCTTGCTTCCAGCAAAACGGTTTCGGATTTGAAATTAAGGGTAAGTTATGGTGTTACGGGTCAGCAGGATGGAATCAATAACTATGATTATCTATCTTTCTTTTCGCTTAGTTCACCCAATGCTACTTACCAGTTTGGCAACGAGTATTATCAGATGTACCGGCCCGGTGCGTACAACCCCAACATCAAATGGGAAGAAACCACAACCGCCAATATTGGCCTCGACTTCGGATTCCTGGACAACCGGATTAATGGCAGTATAGATGTGTACCATAAAAAAACATCCGACCTGCTGAACGAAATACCGCAGCCTGCAGGTACCAACTTTTCGGCCTTTTTTATAGCCAACGTAGGCAGTATGGAAAACAAAGGGGTGGAGTTCAATCTCAATGCATCGCCTGTAAAAACTGCAAACTGGGGCTGGGATATGGGATTTAATATAACCTACAATAAAAATACCATTACCAACCTTACAGTGGTACCCAAAGATGCTGCCTATAAAGGCATTCAAACAGGGGGTATTTCAGGAGGCATTGGTGGGGGTTTCTCGCAGGTACACCAGGTGGGCTATAGCCGAAACACCTTTAACCTGTACCAGCAGGTGTATGATGCAAGCGGCAAGCCCATAGAAAATGTGTTTGTAGATGTAAACGAAGATGGCATCATCAACCAGGACGACCTTACCAAAACCAAAAGCGCGGTGCCCGATGTATTTATAGGCTTTTCTACCAATGTGAACTATAAGCGTTTTTCGGCAGGCTTTGTATTGCGCAGCAGCCTTGGCAACTATTTGTACAATAATATATACAGTGCAGCGGGCAATCAGTTGCAATTACTTGGCAACTCCGTATTATACAATGGTTCGGCCAATTACCTGGAAACCCAGTTTTACGGAAACAGCAATAACCTGCTGAGTGATTATTACATACAGAATGCATCTTTCCTTCGGATGGATAACCTGGCATTTGGTTACGATGTTGGAAACATCCTGCGCAAAAAAGCCACCCTTCGGGTAAACGCCGCGGTACAAAATGTTTTTGTATGGACCAATTATCCGGGGCTTGATCCGGAAATCGGATGGGGGGTAGATAACAACTTTTACCCGCGTCCCCGCATTTTCACATTAGGTTTTAACCTCCATTTTTAATTCAATATTAAAATTAAGCAGGAAATGAAAAATAGGTTTCTTAAAATAAACTGGCTTGCTGTTGCTGCCATGGTATGGCTGGCCGGTTGTACCAAAAAATTGGATCTTGTTCCGGTAAATGATATTACAGCGGATGAAGTATATAGTACCATGACCGGCTATAAACAGGCATTGGCCAAAGTGTATGGCGCCTTTGCACTCACCGGTAATGTTGGTGGTACAGGTTCAAGGGACATTCCGTCACAGATAATAGCAGA
>ERZ795056.2410-NODE-2410-length-20779-cov-6.522148_pt1 | contig 20779 bp, 19 predicted proteins | sample MGYA00375140_ERZ795056 | MGnify/ENA primary metagenome ERZ795056 (study PRJEB30185, sample SAMN05720227) | activated sludge metagenome | isolation source: Anaerobic digester | place: USA | collected 2015-03-09 ... | reverse complement strand
GCAGGTAACCTGTTTCATCCATATCAAGTATTCCTTTGAAAAGTTCCGTATTCGGTTTATGCCCGATTGCAACGAATAATCCGTCAGCTTGAAAATCTTCTTCCGTACCTGTTTTTGTGTCTTTAAGAATTATACCCGTCATTCGTTTACGACCATTCTCTTCGATACCTTTTATCTCTTTCACTACTTTGTTAAGCGCGAATTTAATTTTAGGATTTTTCTGTGCTCTCTCAAGCATAATTTTTGAAGCACGGAACCCGTCTCTTCTATGAACCACATACACTTCCGAAGCGTGTTTGGTAAGGTAATTAGCTTCTTCCATTGCAGTATCGCCTCCGCCAACAACTATGACGCGCTGATTCTTAAAGAAGAATCCGTCGCAAGTAGCACATGCAGAAACACCGAATCCCATATACTTCATTTCGCTTTCGATACCAAGTAGTTTTGCCGAAGCACCGGTAGAAATTATCACTGCATCGGCTGTATAAGTCTCGTCATACGATTTAACTGTAAACGGTCGTTTAGAGAAATCAACTTCGGTAACTTCTTTGAACATACATTTTGCCCCGAAACGGGTTGCCTGTTTTCTCATTATGTCCATCAATTGAGGACCTTGAATACCATGTTCAAAACCGGGATAATTTTCTACTTCTGTAGTAATTGTTAATTGTCCTCCGGGTTGAAGTCCTTCAAAAACCATAGGTGCAAGGTCTGCTCTGCCTGTGTATAATGCTGCAGTTAGTCCCGCTGGTCCCGAGCCGATAATTATAATTTTACTGTGATTTGGTTGTGTCATAAATTCCTCTTAAAGTTCACTTTTTCAATAATAAAATTACTGATTAATCCCCCTAAAAAAAAGATAGAGGAGGAGAATCAAATTAAAAAATGTTGTGATTGTTAGATTCATTTTCCCTCATTTGGGTTCAGTTAATTCACTCCTCTGTAAAAATGAAGCATTTCTTTTCAACCCTTTTAGTTTAGCTCTCTGAATAGGGCTGTCCTTAAATCTCTCCTTGAATTGTTTGTTATCCATCTCAAAAATTTGGGAAAGCTCAATTTCAGTTTCTTCATTAAAAGGATTAAACTCAGTTATTAAGGTGGTTCTTGAAAACTTCTTGTTCCAAGGACAAACGTCCTGGCATATATCGCAGCCGAAAAGAAATCCTGCGAACTTATCTTTAAATTCCCCTGGTATCTCACCTTTATTTTCAATTGTTAGATAAGATATACATTTATTTGAATCAACTACATATTCTTCGGTTATAGCATTAGTAGGACAAGCATCAATACAAGCAGTACATGAACCGCAGTGGTCGGTTACATTTGTTGAATGCTCTATTTCTATATTTGTAAAAATATTTGCAATAAAAAACCAACTCCCGTTATTTTTATTAATTACGAGACTATTTTTTCCGAGCCATCCCAAGCCGCATTTAACTGCCCATGCTTTGTCCATTACCGGACCCGTATCAACGTAAGAAACAGCTTCCAGTTGGGGTGCAAACTTCTTCATCATTTCAATAAACAAATTGAGTTTTTCCCATATAATTATATGATAATCTTTTCCCCACGCATAACGTGAAATTTTTCCGTACCCGCTTCTGTTGTTATGCTGATACCCGGTATAGTAATTCATGCCAAGAGATATGATGCTTTTGGCTGAAGGGAGAATTTCTTTTATATCAACTCTTTTTTCTAAATTTCTTTCCATGTATTTCATCCCGGCATGATAACCTGAATTAAGCCATTTATTTAGATTGTCTGTCTCTGTTTTCAATAACTCTGCTTCAGCAAAACCGACAAGGTCAAAGCCGAGCGATTTTGCTATTTTAACAATGGTATCGTTATTCAATTGCGGAATTACCAATTTAACTTCTTTGGGATTACTTTAACAAAAACATCTTCATTTAGTAGAGTTACTTCGTAGGTATCAACTCCTTTAAACCCGTTGGGGCGTTTGCCGTCCCGCAAATTAAATTCCCAACCGTGAGCCGGACAAACCACGCAGCCCTCTTCAACAAAACCATCAAACAGTATCGCAGAATGCTGATGCGGACAAATATTGTTCAGTGCGTATACCATACCGTCAACTTTGAATAAAGCTATTTCGGTTTCATTTACTATAAATCTTTTCCCTTGTCTCTCTTTCAGTCCTGAAATTTTACAAACACTAAAAAAACCTTGCTCTAAAAGTTCCGCTTCTGTTCTTATGCTTATTTGATTATCCATAAATTATATTACTTGATAAATGTGATTTTTGGTTCTACAAAACAAATTTAATGAATCCGGGAGAAGAGATAAAATCTATACTACTAAAAACTGATAAGGTATGGAGTGAAGATAGCGGTAAATCAAGACATGACAATATACTTTCATTATTGATTTAATTCAGAAAATAATTCAAGAGAATTTCTTACTTTTGTTCCATAAATCATTTTTGGTGTAGAGAACCACGGAATTGTAATTTAATATAGTTCATCTAAATAAAAAGGAGTAAAAATGAAGGCATTGATAACATTATTATTTCTAATCCTTTCTTTCAACGGACTTTCACAAACGGATACGGTTGTGGTTAGTCCCTGGTCAAAATCCGGTAATATCGGGTTAAATGTAAACCAAATAGCGTTAAGTAATTGGTCGCAAGGTGGAGACAATAGTATAGCCTGGACATTATTTACCAACATGGCGCTCAATTATAAAGCGGAAACATGGGAGCTAAAAAACTCTTTGAAAGTTGCTTTCGGAAGGACAAAACTGGGAAGTGATGATTATAGAACAAATGATAACGAGCTTTACCTGGAAAGCGTTTTATCCTATAAAGTGGGCTGGGCAGTTGACCCTTATTTCAGTAATACGGTTAGAACTGCGATAGGGAAAGGATACGATTATAAGACTGTTCCGTATATTGAAATTGCATCCCTGTTTGACCCGGGTTATATCACTCAAAGTTTAGGTTTCACTTACAACAAACTTTCCAATTTTACTACCCGTCTTGGAGTGGCGCTTCAAGAAACATTTTCTGATAAATACAGAGCTAAATACCTTAAAGACACTTCCAAAGCAATGCAGCTTGATACCGGTATTGAATCGGTTACAGAAGGGAATTACGCATTTGAAGAGAATCTTTTATTAACTAGTAAATTAAGGTTGTTCAGCCGCTTCGACTCGATGGATGTTTGGGACGTAAGGTGGGATAATACTATTACAGCAAAGATATCTAAATATGTAAATGTTAATCTTAACGTTCTACTTATTTACGAAAAGAATCAATCGCTCAAAACACAACTTAAAGAAGCTCTTCAACTCGGTTTTACTTATAATTTATTCTAACAAAAAGAGGAAAACAAAATGAAAATAGTTAATGAATTTAAAGCATTTATAAAACGCGGTAATGTTATTGACCTTGCAGTCGGTATTATTATCGGTGCAGCGTTTGGCAAAATAGTTAGTTCATTTGTGAACGACGTAATGATGCCCCCGATAGGTTTGATTCTCGGCGGTCTGGATTTTTCCGACTTTGCATTAGTTTTAAGAGAAGCCGCTGGAGATGTTCCGGCTATAACTATTAAATACGGTGTGTTTATTTCGATGATTATCGATTTCCTAATCGTCGCTTTTGCAGTATTTCTTGTAGTTAAAGTAGTGAATAAACTTAAAAAAGAAGAAGAAGCAAAACCCGCACCTCCTCCGCCTGTAACAAAGGAAGCTGAATTGCTCGGTGAAATTAGAGATATTCTGAAAGCAAAATAAAACAGAAGTTGTTTTTGAAGGCACTATTTCTTTAAGATTATTTTAAAAGTAGTGCCTTCCCCCATTATTGAAGATTTTACAAAAATTTTTCCTTTGTGGTATTCTTCTATTATTCTTTTAGAAAGACTTAATCCTAATCCCCAGCCTCTCCGCTTTGTACTATAACCGGGGCGGAATACATCTTTTCTTCTCTTCAAATCAATTCCTTTCCCGTTGTCTGTTACATCAATTTCAACTTTATTTTTATGAGGAATTATTTCTATTGAGATTCTACCGTGGTCATGTTCAATAGCATCAAGTGCATTTTTAATCAAATTTTCAAATACCCATTCAAACAATTCATGGTTGAGTCTTGCTTTTGTATTCTGATCACCCGTAAGTAATAGTTCTACACGCTTGCCGGACTGGGGTAGTCTTCTTTTAAAGTAGTCTGTAACTCTACTCAACACTTCATAAATACATTCAATTTTTAGTTCGGGTTTAGAGCCGATCTTTGAGAACCGGTAAGTTATCTTGTTAAGTTTTTCTACGTCGTCATGTATTTCTTCCGCTGTGTCGAGCACTTTATCCGGGTCGGAGTAATTTAGTTTTAGAATTTCTATCCAGCCCATCAAACTTGAAATAGGTGTTCCGAATTGATGTGCTGTTTCTTTAGCCATTCCAACCCAGATATTGCTTTGCTCGCTTTTTTTTATCTGGCTAAATCCTATATAACCGATGATTATAAAAAGAGCAGCAATAAGAAGCAGTAAATAAGGATAGTATTTTAACTGGTTAATTAACTCGGAATCGCCGTAATGTATTTTTGTCAGGATGATCGTATCTCCCTCTATAATATACATTACAGGTATCGGTCTGTTGATAGCATCCATTTCGGCTATCTTTTCATCGAAGAATATTTTCAGTTTGTTTTCAGAAAGAGAGGTATCATATTTTATATTTCTGATATCCGTTTTACTCTTAAAATTTACGTTGTTCGCTTCGTCTGTTAGTATTAGGGGGAAGTCAATCGGGCGAATAATATTTTCAAAAAGGAATGTAATATCGTTAGCTTCATCACTTGAGTTGGCAACATATTCAAGTCCCTTTGCAAAAAACTGGACCATTTCACGTTCTTTAATCTGGAGGTTTTCAACCATTGAGTTTGTATAAAGCAGGGTACCTCCGCCGATGCAAAGAGCTACGACAAGAAGAAATACTTTGATATTAACGGAAGCGGGACCGCCGCTCATTTTCATTCGGCATACTCCGTATAAAAGCGATCTAAAGCGGAGAAAAGTGATTTTGCAATTTTCTCCTGGAACCACTCTTCTGTTAATAATCTTTCCTGTTCCGGTACGCTCATAAATGCAGGTTCAACAAGCATCGCTATAGATTCCGGGATTCTACACATGTAAAGATTATCCCAGTAAAAACCGAAATCATTAATCTGAAGATTGTCAAGCAGAGATTTATAAACCATCTCGGCAAGTGGTTTTGCTTGCGGGTAATAGTAATATGCAGAAATTCCGTTATGTACAACCGGGTTTACCCCCTGCGGTACTGCGTTGTTATGAATGCTTAGCGAAATCTCGGCGTTAAATGAATTAACAACCGCTTTTCTTTCTCTAAGGTTTAACCCTTTTTCTCCTTTATGCGTTAGATATACTATTGCTCCGGCATCTTCAAGCATTGACTTTAATTTGAGAGTTATTTGCATGTTTACATCTTTCTCTCTTATCCCGCGTGGACCAACAGCACCGGCATCCGGTGTATGTCCCGGGTCCAAAACAATCTTTCTTCCTTTCAGTTGATTATTCCAGAATAAGAAAGCCGAATTCCTTTTCGCCGGCTTGTTTATATTAATTTTCAATATAGAGCCGTCATAAACCGGTTTATATCCCCAATGAGTTTTTTGATTTAAGAATACATCAATTTTTAATACACCTTCAACAGGTTGCGTCCATTTTACGTCTTTAATAAAATCGGTAGAACGGTTATAATGAATCCAATCGATGTCCGATGTAATGTTATAAATAAGAATTTCCAGTACCTGCGGATTTGTATGTTGAATTACTTTATAAGGTAGGCGTTCACTTAGACCTATTTCAATTCCCACACTGTTTTCAACTTCTTCAACTCTTACTACCGAGACAACACCTTTGGGCGGGGGAGTTCCGGCAGGAAGAATCGACACAGAGTTATCAGGCAGGTACACATACTGCGATGAGCCGAGAACAGCTTTGTACCACGCACCCTCTTTCTGTTTTATGTGAAATTTGATTCCCTCTTCAAGAAAAAGATTGTAACCTAATCCCGCACCATATCTTCCAACAACAAGATTCGGTTCGTACTTGGTTTCTACAACAAGCGGGATATTGTTATCAAGCGTGGAGATAGAGCCTTTTGCAGTGGTTTTAACCGGAGCAAAACCGCTTTTTTCTGCTGTTATTGTAATCTTTGAATTTTTCAATTCTTTATTGATTATTACGGCTCCCCGGTAAATTCCCGTTACTTTATTGTCTATTCCTTTAAATCCGTCTCCGAATATGGCATCGCCGATAAGGTATTTCTTTTCAATGATTGTTTCAGCCATAGGGAAAGTACCCGTCATTCCTTCTACGGAGAAGTATAGTTTAGCTCCGGGTGTTGCTCTTGCTTCAACTTCGATAAGGTCATTAAGGCTTAGTAATAAATTCTCATTCGGTGCTATCTTCCAACCGGTGTCAATTACTAATTGATCGTCAGGTAATTCCTTCGGGGGAAGTTTGACTTTATAAATTTTTTCAACTTCAACAGTCTTGTTATCAAACTGGATTTCGTAAACGAACTTTCCTTTTGTAGTTCCGTTATCGTCAAAAAGAATTATCGGGCAGTAACAGAGAAAAGCGCCGTCTTCTTCAATTACTGCGTCAACATCATTTATTTTTAATTTAGCGCTTTGCTTTTCAATCTGACCTAAAATAAAAACGGGTTTACCGTTTATTTCTATTACTTCGTTTGTAGTAGGATAAACTATTTTAATTCCTACTTTTTCATCTGCCTGGGGAATAGATAACCGCAGGGAGCAGATTAATAATACGAGAAAATAAAGAGGTATGTTTTTCATTCAGTATAAAAAGTTTGATTTCGTTTTGGACCGACAGACACGATACCGATCTTAATTCCGGCAGCGTTAGAAATGAAGTCTAAATACTCTTTCGTTTTTGCCGGAAGCTGCTCATAAGAAGTACATTCTTTTGTACTGCTGTTCCAGCCCGGTAGTGTTTCATAAACCGGCTTAACAAAAGCAAGTCTGTCGTAATCGGTAGGATATGATTTTAATAACTTACCACCGAGTTCATAGCCGGTACAAACTTTGATTTCATCAAACACGTCAAGAACATCAAGTTTTGTTATTGCAACACTGTCTAACCCGTTTATCATTGCAGAATACTTAACAAGAGCAGCATCAAACCACCCGCATCTGCGGGGTCTACCGGTAGTAGCTCCGAATTCATTTCCGATTGTTCTTAGTTTTTCTCCGTCTTCATCAAGTAATTCCGTAGGGAAAGGACCTTCTCCAACACGTGTTGTATAAGCTTTAACGATACCGATAACCGAATCTATTTTTGTCGGAGGAATACCTGTCCCGGTGCAAGCGCCGCCGGCAGTCGGATTGGAAGAAGTAACAAAAGGATAAGTACCGTGGTCAACATCAAGTAAAGCTCCCTGGGCACCTTCCAGCAGTATTGATTTTCCTTCAGCGATTGCGTTGTTCAGAAAAGCGGGAACGTCTTTTATGTATGGGTCAATCTTTCTATCGAACTCCATGTAGCATTCGATTATTTCTTCAACATTTAGTTCGGCATGATTGTAAATCTTTTTTAAAAGAGTGTTCTTTTCTTCAAGGTTTTCACGGATTTTTCTTTCAAGAACCTTTTTGTTCAGCAGATCAATTATCTTTATACCTTTCCGTGCGTATTTATCGATATAGCATGGACCAATGCCTCTTCCGGTAGTACCTATTTTTTGTTTACCGCTCTCGCTAATTGAGTCAAGGAGTTTGTGGTAAGGCATAATTAAATGAGCATTGTGACTGATAAATAATCGTCCGTCAACATTGATATTGTGTTGTTTTAGGAAATCGATTTCGGATAATAATGCAGCCGGGTCAATTACAACACCGTTGCCGATAACACAGGTTACATCGTCCCGTAAAATACCGGACGGAATTAAATGGAGGACATATTTTTTATCCTCTATTTCAACGGTGTGCCCTGCATTTGCACCCCCCTGGTAACGTGCAACTATGTTAAAATCCTTACTTAAAAGGTCAACTATTTTTCCTTTCCCTTCGTCGCCCCATTGACTGCCGACAAGAATAGAAACGCTCATTAAAACTCCGCATTTAAAATGAAAAAGAAAAACTCCGAATCGAATCCGGAGTTGTAGAATTTAGGTATATAATAAATGTTATTTGTCGAAAGTCTTTATTGCTTCGTCAACCGATTCATAGTTTTCAAAAATTGTAATCAACTTGGTGATCATCAAAAGACTTTGAATTTTTTCGGTAACGCATGCAAGTTTCAGTTGTCCACCTTCTTTTTTAACGGTTGTTAAACCGCTAATCATCATTCCTAAGCCGGAACTATTCATAAATTTAACATCTGACAGGTCAAGTACAATGTTTTTCTTCCCTTCGGCAACAAGTTTTTTAAGGGTTTCACTGAACTCCGTGGCTTCAGGTCCGCCCATTACGTTTCCTTTTAATTCAAGAACAACAGCTTCATACCTTTCGGTTATTTTTAGTTTCATAATTTCTCCAAAAATTTTTGTTTGAAAATTAACCAGTTGATTTTTCTTTTGCAAGTTAATAAAGTCAACATGCAAGGAATATGTGCGTTTGAAATTACTTTTTCTATATTGCAAACCTAATTTAGTAAAGATTTAAATAATTTTCACTGAAAAAGAGGGAGATTGGTGGGAGAAATGTGAAAAGTGAAACGTAAACGTCAAATGTCAAACGTGAAAAGTGAAATGTGAAAAGGTTTCCACTTATCATCCGGTCCTTTTCGCAAATTTCGTTTTTTTACCTTTTGTAGATAATCCTATACCTATATAGGAATTTTTCATATTTTCGTTAGGAACTAATTGAAAATATAAACGTCAAAATAACAGAATCACAAAAACGGTATGGATGAATTGCAATCTCAATCAATTTTTATGCTTGATGACGACTTCTCGTTAATAAAGAAGTTCAACGAAGGGAATGAATTTGCATTCAAAACCCTTGTCCATCGTCATAAAGAAAAAGTGAGAAACATTATTTACTTGGTTCTCGGCAACACAGACCAGATAGATGATATTTCTCAAAACGTCTTCATTTCGGTTTATAAGAATTTGAAGTTCTTCAGGTTCGAATCCCTGTTTACAACATGGCTTCATAGGATTACCGTGAATAAATGCCGGGACCATATGAGGCGGGTAAAAATAAAAAATTTCTTTACAAGTTTTTCGACAGACGAAATTGACATTCCCGCAGATGAACGGGAACATAATTTCGACATTCATGAACTTGTACGGAAAGCCGTGGCAGAACTGCCCGAAAAATTGAAAATCCCCCTTGTACTAAAGGACTTTGAAGGATTCAGTTACCAGGAGATTGCAGAAGCTCTAAATACGGAAGTTGGTACCGTTAAATCCAGAATTTTTAGAGCAAGAGAAGGCTTGCGTAAAATATTAGAACCTTATAAAGAGGAACTACTATGAAACAGAATTACAAAAAATACGAAGAGATTTCCGCTTATCTTGACGATGAACTTAGTTCGGAACAAAATGAAAGATTGAAAAAAGAAATTCAATCCGACGATGAACTTAAAAAAGTGCATTCGGAAATAGGAAAAATTAAGGAATTGGTTTCCGGTATAAAACCATTGCCCGAAGACAATTATTTTGAGCATAGAGTAATGGAAAATCTAAAAGACGAAAAAGAAAGCCCGTTTTCGTTTAACACTATTAAAAAACCGGTTATAGCTTTTTCACTGCTTACACTATTCTTCATGGTATTTTGGAAGTACAACCCGGATTTCTTCGATAAGTTTATTTCGGAACAGCAAACAAACATCATCGATTTTTATACGGAAAACTTACAACCTTTGATATTTGCCGGTACTCTTACTAATGAGGATATTTTTAATTTTGCAATGAACAAAGAGCTGCCCCTGAACAAGGAAAACAACCAGCTTCTCTCAATTTCAAAAGATGAATACGGGAACGAAGTATTTGAGATAAAGTATGCAGGAAATGCTTCGGGTGTATTGAATCTTGAGTCCTTTGTAAGGTCATTGAACTTAAATGAAAAACAGAAAAACCAGGTTGATTCGATACTCGAAAGTTATACCGATGAAATCTCTACCCAGGTATTGGTGAATGATAAAAACATCGTTGCAGTAAATCCCAACATACTTAATTACAGGAATGCGATTAAATCGGATTTAATCTCGTTTGCCGCAAACACAAACTCAGCCGCAGTAAAACAGATACTTCCTGCTAATTTTGAAGTAGAACAATTACGAAATTTTTCAAAGAGCATTATTTCTGCCGGGTCAAAGGATGAAAATATTTACTGCTTTATAGCTCCGGATACGATTTTCTTTAATAAAATTGAAATCAATAAAGATGAGTTGAAACGGGAAATGGAAAAATTTAAGGAGGAAATGAAAACTCATCAGAAGGAAATCAAGGTTTTGAAGAGGATGAAGTTCGATGTAAAAGTTTTCCCACCAGATTCTATTCTGAAGCATGGTCTGAAGATCTGGACAGACTCTAACCAGTTCAGAATTGTAATACCGGAAATTTTAATACCAGATGTCGAACTACCGAACTTCGATAGTATAGACTCGGAACTGAATAAAGCGCTTCTGCAATTAAAAGATTTGAATATCAGTATCAAAATGGATTCATTGTTCAACAAGAAAAGAATGAGTATAAAAATTCATTCCGATTCATTAAAGAACTTCGATTTCAAATTTGACCCGGATTCGATTAGAGGGTTAAACTTCAATTTCAATGAAAAAGATTTCAACGTAAAAAATCTTGATTCATTAGGCCATGTATTCAAGCAGTTTTTTACTGATTCATCAAGAATAATATTCCCGAAAGACTTTAACTTTGAACTTGATGAATTTAAAAAAGAGATGGAATATCTTCGTAAAGAAATGGAACAGTTAAGACGCGAACTAAAAAATAAAAACAAGGATAATGAAACCAAAAACCTACCGATAGAAATTTAATTCAATTTCATAACTAAAGGCGCAGGGGAGTTTTAGCCTTATAGCAGTATCACTAATTACAGCATTTGTCCAATAATTCCGAAAGTTGTAATTTGAATTCGTAATCATTAAACATTCTTGAATTATTGGAGTTAGGTAATGAAATTTCAATTAACGAATTACTATTCTTACATACTAAAATCACTTTCAATATTTATAATTAGTCTTGTCTTTTACGGCTCCACACCGCCGGATGAAGGGATGTATCCCTTAAGTGAAATTGCCGGGATTGATCTTAAAAAAGCAGGGTTAAAAATAGAAGTTAATGAGTTGTACAATCCGAACGGTGTTAGCTTGATTGATGCTCTTGTAAATACAGGCGGCTGTACAGGTTCATTCGTTTCTGATGAAGGATTGATTTTAACTAATCACCATTGCGCGTTTGACTATATTAGAAAAGCAAGCACAATTGAAAATAATCATCTTGAAAACGGGTTTCTTGCTGAAGATAGAAGTAAAGAAATACCAGCCGAAGGTTTAGTGTGTAAAATAACGGAATCTTACGAAGACGTTTCGGATATAATTTTGAAAGCGGCATCCGAAGCAACCGATATTTCCGAAAGAACAAAAGTTATCCGTGACAAAAGCCGTGAGTTGATAAAACAGGCTGAAAAAGATAACCCGGGTATAAAAGCCGAAGTATCTGAAATGTTTATAGGTAAAACATATATTTTATTTAAGTACAGAACATTGAAAGATGTAAGACTTGTTTATGCTCCTCCAAGAATGATTGGTGAATACGGCGGTGAGACGGACAATTGGGTCTGGCCGCGGCATACAGGCGACTTCACGTTTCTAAGAGCATACGTTGCTCCGGATGGTTCAACTGCCGAATACTCGGAAAACAATGTCCCGTTCAAGCCGAAAAAATTTCTAAAAGTTAATCCTAACGGGGTGGAAGAAAACGATTTTATATTCCTTCTCGGCTATCCCGGAAGAACATTCAGGCATCAACCATCGTATTATACCGAGTTCCATGAAAAGTACCAACTTCCGTACATTGCAGACCTATACAGATGGTTGATAGATAAATTAAATGAAGCGGGCAGTAATAACCCGGAACTTGCTTTGAAACTTTCATCACGGATTAAAAGCTATGCAAATGTTGAGAAAAACTACCGTGGGAAAATACTCGGAATTAGAAGACTCTCACTTGTAGAAAAAAGGAGAAGTGAAGAAGCTGAATTGCAAAAATTTATTGATTCCGACCCTGAACTAAAAAAAGAGTTCGGTAATGTGCTACCGGATATTGAGAATATCTACAAAGAGATACTGGGTGTTGGAAGATATCCATTATTTTACGGACAGTTGGCAAGAACATCATACTTCCGGCTAGTCGATTTTCTGAATGAATACCAGAAAGAAATGGCTAAACCGGAGGATGAAAGAGCCGGGATGTTTTCTCCCAGCAATCTTTCCTCCACTTTAGAGAATGTGAAAGAAAGTTTTAGTACACTTGATAAGAATATTGAGATTTTAACCTTATCGAAAATAATCGGGGATGCCGTTAAATTCGACGAGATGAAAGATTTTGAGCCATTCAACAAGTTTTTATCTGAAAAAAATCCGACAGCAGCGGTAGAAGATTTTATTAAAAATATGATAGGTAAAACAGCCATAACCGGTTATGAAGATTATCAATCTCTTCTTGAAAACACTCCCGAAGAAATTGAAAAATTGAATGACCCTTTAATTCAATTTGTTGCAGCAATGAAAGAAGCAGATAAACCGAAACAAAAAGAAGCCGACGTTCGTAACGGTAAATTGAATATCCTTCTCGCTAAACTGCTTGACGTAAAAAGACTACGGCAGACAAAAACATTCATCCCCGATGCGAACAGTACTTTACGGTTTACATTCGGATACATTAAAGGATACTCACCGGCAGATGCGACTTATTACAGTCCGATAACAACACTCTCAGGGTTGATCGAAAAGAGCTATCTCGGCGGTGATTTCCAGATACCGATGAAGTTGAAAGAAGCTTACGAGAAAAAAGATTACGGAAGATTCAGAAATAAAAAACTTGATGATGTTCCCGTAGCAATCCTTTATAACTCCGATACGTCGGGAGGAAATTCAGGCAGTCCTATATTAAATGCTTACGGTGAATTGATCGGGGTAAATTACGATAGAGCTTACGAAGCAACTATTAATGATTACGCATGGAGCGAAGATTACAGCCGCTCTATAGGGGTTGACATTCGCTTTATTTTATGGTTCACTCAAAAAATCGGTGGAGCCGATTATCTGCTGAAAGAATTGAACGTAGAATTATAATTTTATTTAAGGATAAAGGTTTATTTCCTTTTCATTTCATTGGAGTAAATCTTTATCCTTTCCAAATCGGAAAGTAGCAAGCGGAAGTTGGCAAACGCTTCGCCTGTTAAAACAAAATATTTTCCGTTAAATCCTTTCGATAAATCTTCATTCCCCGCAATAATTCGTTGTAAAGCCGAAATCACTTTTTTGGTAGTTTCGGATAAATCTTTCTTTATTTGTTCAATGTTTTTTACATCCGGGTTCGAGGCAGCTTTTTCAATCACACGCATTAAACCTAAAACATATTTTGCGTCGAATATAATCGATTCAAACTCTGTTTCTCTGTTATTTGAATAAACGGTAGGCAGCAAAATCAGGAGGTCATTGTAACAACTAAATTCTTTCTGATGAAAAGCTGCCGCTGAATTTAAAAATTCTATTGCCCGGCTTGTAAAAGGATTTTGTTCCATATTGAATCTCCTTGTTATGATTATACTAACAAAATTGTATTAAATGCAAGGTTTATAAACGTAAAGCCTTTATCTTTGTACTACAAAAATAAACTTTTTTCTAATATTTAATCCACAGACGATGAAGCAGATAATTGTACCGGGAAAAATTGTTACAAACAACCCGGAGGGCGATATTTTAACAAATCACTATGTTGAAGTTGAAGGGAATAATATAACCGCCGTTAAACCGTATTTAAAAGAAACCATTGATGGCGAAGTGTTTTTTGTCCCGCATTTAACAATGATACCCGGATTTGTTCAAACACATATTCATTTGTGTCAAACTTTGTTCCGCGGGCTTGCCGATGATTTGCAATTGCTCGATTGGTTGCAGCTCAAAATTTTTCCTTTTGAAAATGGACACGATAAAAATTCATTACGGGTTTCGGCTCAATTAGGTATCAATGAATTATTCCTCGGGGGAACAACTACTCTGCTTGATATGGGAACACTGCGGCATCAGGAAGTGATTTTCGATGAGTTGATTTCATCCGGTATTAGAGCATTTGCCGGTAAGTGTATGATAGATGAAAATGATTTGTTCCCCGATTTGAAAAATTCAACTGTGGATGAACTTCAATATACTTATGAATTAGCAAAACAGTTTCATAACTCGGCAGGTGGCAGAGTAAACTACGGTTTTGCTCCCCGCTTTGTTTTGTCCTGTACAGAAAAACTGCTGCGGGAAACAAAGGAGATTATGAAAGATTTTCCGGGAACAATTTTTCATACGCATTCTTCTGAAAACAAAAGTGAAATTGAAGAAGTAAGAAGAAGACACAACAAAGAGAATATTATCTATTTTAATTCAATCGACTGTCTTGATGACCATGCCGTACTTGCGCATTGCATTCACGTAAATGAAGATGAAATTAGTTTATTGGAAAAGACGAAAACAAGGGTGGCACATTGTCCCTCTTCCAATCTCAAACTTGGTTCGGGAATAGCAAGAATACCGGAATTATTAGATAAAGGAGTGCATGTTTCAATCGGAGCAGATGGAGCTCCTTGCAACAACAACTTAAGTGCTTTTATTGAAATGCGGCTTGCAGCTTTAATACAAAAACCGATATATGGCGCATCGGTAATGGATGCAAAAACGGTTTTCAGACTTGCAACAATTGAAGGAGCCAAAGCATTGCACCTTGAAGATAAAGTAGGCAGTATTGAAGCCGGAAAACTTGCCGATATAGTGCTTCTTGATCTGAACAATCCTTCTTTCCCTTTTAATAGCAATGATGAGAGTATTTATTCGACAATCGTCTACTCTGCCGATGCAAATGCTGTTTCCGATGTTATGGTTGACGGGAAGTGGGTTGTGAGAAATAAGTCGTCATTGATTTTCGAAAAAGAAAGTCTGATATCAAAAGGTAAAACCGAATTACAAAAACTATTGAAAAGGATAAATTAGATGAAAAGCATTTTGCTTGCTTCAAAGAATCTTGGTAAAGTAAAAGAAATTAACGAAATATTTAATGACGGTTTGTTCAACATTCTATCTTTAAGAGGAATTGAAGATGTTCCGGATGTAGTTGAAGATGGTAAAACATTTGAAGCAAACGCAAGGAAAAAGGCAAAAGAATATTACGAGACATTTTTTATCCCTGTAATAGCAGATGATTCCGGGCTTGCCGTAGAGCAGCTTCTGGACGCACCCGGAGTATACTCGGCTCGTTATTCCGGTGAAAATGCAACCGATGAAGAAAACAATAAAAAACTATTGAACGAATTAAGTAATCACCCTGAACCGCATCCAGCAAAATTTGTTTGCAGTGCCGTTTATTACGATGGAAAAGAATTCTTAGTTGCAAATGATTATGTATCCGGGCAGATAATTAAAGAACCTCGCGGTACAAATGGCTTCGGTTATGATCCCCTTTTTGTACCGGATGGATATACAAAAACATCCGGCGAACTAACACTCGTAGAAAAAAATCAGATCAGCCATAGAGCCAAAGCTTTTCGTAAGCTGAAGGAACTTATTTTGACTCATACCAAATAAACACTAAGAGATTTTTTCTATGAAAGTCAACTTGATTTTCTTAATTTTCGGCATTCCTACAACTTCAAGATAATCATTTTCGATTATTCCTTTGAACCTAACTTTTAGTTGATCAACTTTAAATTCATCAGAAAGATTTATTGGTTGGAATTCTAATTGTGTATCTGTATATAAAAGCCAGTAATCACTATATAAGACTATTTTGCCAGTACCGGAGGTTTCTGTTGAAGTCTCATCCGGCTCGCAAGCAAAACAACAGAAAAGGGATATTAATAACAAAATTGAATAAAGAGGTTTCATTCAACTACTCCATTATTAGAAAAATTTCCTAAAACATGCTGATGAAACTTAGTTGTTTTTTTACTAAATCAAAACCTGTGAATTCAATTTATTTTTCTAAAAAGTAGAAAGATTTTATTTGTAAGCTATAACAACCTGGACGATTCCAAAAGTAAGGGGTGTAGTTTTAACTTCTCTGAAGCCTGCTGCATTAAGCAATTCTTTTAAGTTTACTTTTTCATCAAATTCTTCAACGGAATCGGGGAGATATTTATATGCTTTGAAATCTCTGGAAATCAATCCGCCCACAAATGGCAATATATATTTAAAATAAAACTTGTAGAGAAATCTCATCAAAAAGTTAGTAGGCATTCTGAACTCAAGGATTATAACCTTTCCGCCCGGTGTAAGGATTCTGAAAAAATTATCGAATGCTTCCGGGATGTTATAAAAATTACGAACACCGAATGCAACTGTAATATCAGTAACAGATTCATTCTTTAACGGTAACAACTCGGCAGCCATTTGCAAAGTTTTTCCCTGTATCCAGTTGCTTTTTTTGTTAAAGAGATTCAGCATGTTATATGAAAAATCTGCACCTACGATTTTCTCAACGCCCATTTTTTTTGCCTGGATTGCAAAATCACCCGTTCCGCAAGCTACATCAAGAAGTATTGAATCCTTATTAATTTTTGCAAGCTGCAATGCTTTCTTACGCCAGTAAAAATCGATTCCGAAACTTAAAAGATGGTTCAGCAAATCGTACCTGAATGCGATTCCGTCAAACATCTTCCTGATTTTTACTTTCTTTTCCATATCACTTGGAGGGATAAAAGAATAACTCTTTCCCGGTTTTTTTATTCCACCAGTTGAAAATGATTTTACCGCTCCACAATGCAAATGCTAAAAACGCTATACCAGCTATTAGATCAATAACGTAATGATAACGAAGATAAATTGTTGCAAATATTAATAGTAGCCCGTTCGGAATAAAAAAGTACCGCGAGCGGGAACGCATCTTTACCGAAAGATACATTATCATTGCGGTCATCATAGTATGTCCGCTTGGGAAAACGTCTCTTTGTACAACTTCAGCAGGATTGAGTGTTCCTGCTGGTATCGATTCACCCGCATTAACAAGCTCACGCAAAAACGGTGTTAACCACAAACCGGGTAGTTCAGCATCGAATGTGGCAAAATCATGAAGTGTAAAACGCGGACCAATACCTGGAAGTAAAAAGTAACCGATATATGAAAGGAAAAAACCATACACTACTGAAAAAACAATAAAGTCGGCGGCAGTTTTATTTTTATGTTTGTAGTACAAAACCACACCGAGAATTATCGGAAGGAAATAAAAAGTACCGTAAGAAATTTGAAGCAGTTCGGTTAAAAACGGGTTGGCTATTGCAAACAACTTAACTGTCGGGTCAAAACCGAACATCCACCTGTCGATTTGGATAAAAAGCCAATCGTAATCAACAACTCTTATCGGCTTTATCATAAAATAAAGCTGTTTGAAAGTAACAAGAATTAGCGGGGCATGATACCAGATATGTACCTGTCGTAGTACCTTGCTGTCAAGTTTTTCTTCGTAGTAAGCTATCGTAATGATAAAGAGTATTAGTAACAAATTACCGGGAACGAAAGAATCCCATCCGGCAATTCTTGATGAATAAACTATGTTTAGTAATGTTAAAAGTAAATAGAATGAAATAACAACCAGGTCGATTGGTTTCAGATAAAAGATAATATTTTTTAAACGATGCATCTAATCCGTTGTCTTGTTTATTATGTTAAACTTTGATAAATACTTTCAGTTGGTAATGTTTTCCCGGGTTAAGAACTTTGTAAGAAGGATGAAATCGTCTAATGTCAATTGCTCTGCACGCAAATTTAAGTCCACACCCGAATTATTAAAATCAACGCCGGTAAATATACTATCGGAAAGGGAATTTTTTAATATTTTTCTTCTCTTTCCGAACGCTGCTTTTACAACATTAATAAACAGTTTTGAATTCAAATCCGGAGGTAATTTTTCAGCGAAAGTTATATGTACAACTGCGGAGTGAACTTTAGGTTTCGGGTAAAAGACATTCGGAGAAACTTTGAAACAAAACTTTACATCAGCAAAAGCATTCAACAAAACGGAAAGTATGCCGTGATCTTTAGTCCCGGTTTTAGCAGTCATTCTTTTCGCAACTTCAAATTGAACCATAAGAATAGCATCTTTAACTAAACTTCTCGCTTCTATCAATTTGAAGATTATCGGTGAAGTAATGTTATATGGAATGTTGCCGGTTATCCTAAGTTTTTCTTCACCTGAAAATTCATTCAGATTAATTTTTGTAAAATCGAACTGGTGAATTACTAATGCAGGGAATCTTCTTTTAAGTTCATCTACCACTCTTTTGTCAATCTCGAATGCCGTTATTTTTCCTGCTTTTTCAATTAAATATTCAGTCAGATTCCCTGTACCGGGACCGATTTCTATAATATTCTCTCCCGGTTTGGGATTAATTTCGGTGATGATTTTTAAGAGGATGTTCTTGTCTTTTAAATAATTTTGTCCAAACCGTTTCAGCGGTTTAACATTTGTAAAATCTTCTTCTATGCTCATTCTTAAAGTAGATTATTTTTTATATTAAGATACGAAATTCTCAAGGTATTTCAACTAACAGTTAATTCAACTATTTTTGTTTAAGCAATATTCAAATTTTACCGGAGAGCGAATGGAAAAAGATTACATTATCAGCATTGACATGGGCGGCACAAAAGCGTTGGGTGCTGTTATAAATTCAACCGGCGGGATAATACACCGCGTTAAAAAATCGACAAAGGATAGAAGTAAAAAAATCAACTACCCGGTACTTTTAGCAGGAATTGTACTTGATTTAATTAGAGAAACCGGGATACCTGAAACAAGTATAAAAGCCGTCTGTCTCGGAATTCCCGGCTCTGTCAATCCTTTGACTGGCAGAATAGGAATTGCTCCGAACTTGAACATAAAAAACTACAACATAAAAGAAGAGCTGCAAAAGCATTTGAACTATCCTGTCTTGATTGAGAACGACGTCAATCTGGCTGCTCTCGGAATTAACCATTTCGACTACCACGATGAAGCACAAAACATATTGGTTGTGTTCGTTGGAACCGGTATTGGCGGAGGGCTGATTTTAAATAAGAAACTCTACCGTGGTTCAACTTTTTATGCGGGAGAAATCGGACATATTAATGTAATGCCCGGTGGGCCATTATGCGGCTGCGGCAACAAAGGTTGTTTTGAAGCGGTTGCAAGCAGAACAGCAATAGTACGCGATATCACTAAAGAAATTAAAAAGGGGAGCAAAAGCGTTCTAACTAAATACGTGAAAGAAAAAACACCGATTAAAAGCAAAGCCCTTGCAGCAGCAGTGAAAGGGAAAGACAGATTGACTGTAAAACATATAAATTATGCTTCCGATGTTATAGGTTCTACGCTTGCTAATATTAACAACCTCTTGAACTTTGAGCGGATTGTTTTGGGCGGAGGTGTTGTAGAAGCATTATCGTCATACATGCTGCCCCGTATAAAGTTATCATTCAAGAAGAATTCTTTGAAATCGACAGGAAGAAATTTAAAAATTGTTGCAACAAAACTGGGTGATGATGCCGCCCTCTATGGCGGAATTCCGCTTGTAGAAGAATTTCTTGGCATTAAGGTTTAGATTTATCTCCGTTTTTTTGATTTTTAAATGAAGAAAGTAATTCATAGGTTTTTTCAAATTGACGAGTATAATTCGTCAATAAAACAGGAAGTAATTGCAGGGGCAACAACTTTTATAACGATGGCGTATATAATTATCGTCAATCCCAAAATACTTGAAGCAGCAGGAATACCGTTTGGACCTTCAATGGTTGCAACAATTCTTAGTGCATTCTTTGGTACATTAACGATGGGTATATATGCAAAGCGTCCTTTTGCAATTGCTCCTTACATGGGTGAAAATGCTTTCATTGCGTATACTGTTGTGAATGTGTTGGGTTATAGCTGGCAGACTGCTATTGGTGCGATATTTATCGGTGGTGTTATTTTTACAATTCTAACAATTTTAAAAGTGAGAAGCTGGCTTGCAAATGCAATACCTGAATCACTCAAAATCGGATTTGCAGTCGGTATCGGTTTATTCCTAACATTTATCGGGCTGAATGAAACAGGAATAATTACCCTGGGAGTTCCTGGTGCGCCTGTACGTGTAGGTAATTTTCATCAACCACAGGTTCTGCTTGCTATTAGCGGGTTTGTTCTGATTGGAATTTTAATGCTTAAAAAAGTAAGCGGAGCTATTTTGATAGGAATTCTTTCTGTTACTTTTATTTCATTTGTTTTTGGGGTTACACCTCTTCCGAAAGAATGGGTTAGTATGCCGCCGGATATTTCTTCGATTCTGTTTCAACTTGATATTGCCGGTGCTCTTACTTGGGGATTCTTTGCAGTAATCCTAACCGTATTCGTAATGGATTTTCTCGATACTTTAGGAACATTAATCGGACTTGCATTCAGAGCTAACCTGCTGGATGAAAATGGGAATCTGCCCGAAATAGAAAAACCGATGCTTGCAGATTCACTTGCCACGATGGTTGGTGCACTACTCGGAACTACAACAACAGGCGCTTATATTGAATCGGCAACGGGAATCGAA
>ERZ795056.2409-NODE-2409-length-20794-cov-8.581465_pt1 | contig 20794 bp, 18 predicted proteins | sample MGYA00375140_ERZ795056 | MGnify/ENA primary metagenome ERZ795056 (study PRJEB30185, sample SAMN05720227) | activated sludge metagenome | isolation source: Anaerobic digester | place: USA | collected 2015-03-09 ... | reverse complement strand
CGCACAAACTTCAAGCGTACATACCAAGGTATTATCCTTCGGGTAGAAGAACAGCACCACATGCGACTGATGCTTGTACGCGCTCAACCGCACGGGTAACCCGTCCTGATCCAGCAGTTCGAAATCGGGAGCCGCGGTACCTACCTCAAGCATCGTTCGTCACGTTCTGTCGCTTTCCGCGAAGGGCATTCACCACCAGCATCACGACACCCCCCACGATGAGCAGGCCGAAGGAACCCCACACCCAATCCATCCGGGACCGGAAGACTAGCAGCACCACCAGCACGAAGAGGAAAAGCGTGGCCCCTTGCGACCAAAGTGAAAGTTGGAAAGCGGACCATTTGATCACCCCGTGTTTGAGCTGGGTGTGGATCCGGTGTGCGGTGAAGTGGTAAGCAAGCAACAAGGCCAAGTAGCCGAACAACACATGCATGAAGGGTTCCTTGAGCAAAGCTGGCCGCAGATAAAGTATCCATAGTCCGAGCGCCGCGAAGGCGGTCAACGCGGGCCAGATCACGAAGATCAATGCCCTCCGCTCCATACCGGTGAACTGGTCGAGCAGGATCTTGCGGTCGGGCTCCCACCGCGCCATGGCCTCCCTGTGCGCCACGAAAAGGCGAACGATGTGGAACGAGCCTGCGAAGAACACCACCAATGCGAACAGATGGAGCGCCTTGAGGAAAGCGGGTATCTCTATCTCGGCTGTGTCCATGGTATCCTTCAAAGATAACGTGGGATACCGCGCTAAGGGTGCTCTGACATGCGCCTAACTTCGCGCTCCCATGACAAAGAGCGCCCGTCCGACCACCGCTAGCTATGCGGAGACCACCCATCTCGTGTTGCCGAACGATACAAACACGCTCGGCAATTTGTTCGGTGGTCAATTGTTGAAGTGGCTGGACATCAGTTGTGCGATCAGTGCTCACCGCCACTGCAAGCGGCTTGTAGTGACCGTGGCGGTGAACCATGTAGGGTTCGATAGACCGATCAAGCTGGGCGATTTCGTCACCATCCGGAGCCACGTGAGCCGCGGCTTCAACAGCAGCATGGAAGTGTGGGCCGATGTGTGGGTGGAGGATCAACTGACCGGAGACAAGATCAAGGCCAATAGCGCGATCTACACCTTCGTTGCGCTGGACCAAGCAGGCCATACCTGCACGGTACCGGACGTGGTGCCCCAGGATGAAGAGGAGCAGCATCGCTACGATGGTGCGCTGCGTAGACGCCAGCTACGGCTGATCCTGAGCGGCAAGATGAAAGCCGCCGACGCGAACGAGTTGAAGGCCTTGTTCGACTGATCCGAAGAGCGTCGATCAGAGGCTTTCGTCCAAGCTATAGCCATCGAATAGCTCGCCGGTCTCCGTATCGTGCGCACGCAGGTTCAAAGCACGTAGGATGGCCGCTACACAAACGGCGCTTTGATCGCCCCCATGGACATGGGCCACCACATAGCGCACCGTTTCGGGCCCTTCCATATGCAGTTGCAGGCTGAGGTCCATACCGGGCTGGCGGATGAAAAGCCAGTCGCGGTCCTGTTCTTGCACGAAAGGAACGGCTTCTTTGATCTTCGCGATGATGTGGTCCCGATGACCGATGGGTTTTGGACGATGCGTCGCAGGCACATCATTGATGGAGGCCACATCGGGCAGGTCTTGGATGAAGATGTCCCAGCTCATGCGGTGAAAGCGGTTGCGATCGAACGTAGATCCTGAAGTTCCATGCAGCGGAAATGCCCTTGTGGGCAGCGGTCGTGTCCGATCTTGGAGCACGGACGGCACCCCACATCGACCTGTGCGATCCGCGCGCGCTCGGGATATGAAGGAATATACGGGCCCATGCCGAACTCCGGGATGGTATTCCCCCATATGCTCATCACAGGTCGCTTGAACGCACAGGCGATGTGCATAGCTCCACTATCGTGTGCGATCACGCGCTGGGCCCGGCGGATCAGCGAGGCACTGCCGAGGATATCGTACATCCCCGTCGCGTCGAACACGCGCGCGCCAGTCGCGGATACGATAGCGCGCGCCACTTCTTGATCCTCCTTGCCACCGATGAGCACGATCGGACCTTCGATGAGCGCTGCAAGCTCGATCAGTTTATGGGGCGGGAGTCGTTTGGTGGCATGTGCCGCGCCAATGGCTAAAGCCGTATACCCATTTTGATGTTGTGCAGGCAAGGTTGTCAAGTCCACTTCCCGGTCGGTCGGAATGAAGAGATCCAGGCCCTCTTGGTCGTTCTTCACACCGAAGTCGGCGACTGTGCTCATATACCGGTCCACGATATGTTGTTCCGGGAGACGGTCCATTTTGAAGTTCACCATCAACCACTTCTCGATGTTGAGCTTCGGAAAGTTGTTCGCCTTCACACCAAGGGCCCGCTTCACCCGAGCGGTGCGCAGATTATGGTGCAGATCCACTACCGCATCGAACTTCTCGGCGCGCAGTTCTTCGATCAAGCCGGTGAGGTCATCACCGGCAGGGTGATCCTTCAATAAGTGGACTTTCTCCACGTGCGGGCTGTATCGGACCAGGTCGCCGAAGACCTCCTTGGTGGCCATATGGATACGCACATCCTTCACCTGTCGTTTCAGGCAACGCAGCACCGGCGAGGTGAGCACGATGTCACCAATGGAACTGAAGCGAAGGATGAGCAACTTCATCGTTCAAGGGCCGTGACCGCTCGCTGGCGGCACAAGGGGTGGTAAAAGTAGCGGCACCGAAGGGGGCCCTACCCCGTCCTAGGAGTATGAACACACGCCGGCCTGTTCAGATCGGAAGTGAAGTATGGTAACGACGAGCGTGTACAGGTAGATGAAAGGCTGGCATTGGCACTAGGGCTACCTTCGCGCACCGACCAACGACAACACCGATGAAATTCGGCACCAAAGCCATCCACGCCGGCGTGGAACCCGACCCGACCACCGGCGCCATCATGACACCGATCTACCAGACGAGCACGTATGTGCAAGCTGCACCTGGTGATCACAAGGGTTACGAGTACAGTCGCACGCACAACCCGACGCGTACAGCCCTTCAGAACGCCCTGGCGGCCTTGGAGAACGGCACGCACGGCCTATGCTTCGCCAGCGGTATGGCCAGTATCGACGCCATCGTGAAGCTGCTCAAACCCGGCGATGAAGTGGTGAGCACCAACGACCTGTATGGTGGTACGTACCGGCTGTTCACCAAGATCTTCGAGGGCTTCGGCGTGAAGTTCCACTTCGTGGACATGGGTGACCTGCGCAACGTGCAGGCCGCCGTGAACGCGAACACCCGTTTGATCTGGGCGGAGACCCCGACCAATCCGCTCTTGCGCATCATCGACATCGAAGGGCTTGCGGCCATCGCGCGGAAACAAGATTGCTTGTTGGGCGTGGACAACACCTTCGCCAGCCCCTACCTGCAGAATCCGTTGGACCTTGGTGCCGACATCGTGATGCACAGCGTGACCAAGTACCTCGGCGGACATAGCGATGTGGTGATGGGAGCATTGATCGTGAAGGATGATGCCCTGGCCGAGCGCCTCGCTTTCATCCAGAACAGCACGGGCGCCACACCGGGCCCGCAGGATTGTTTCCTTGTGCTTCGCGGCCTGAAGACACTGCACCTGCGGATGCAACGCCATTGCGAGAACGGCCAGGCCGTGGCGGAATGGCTGGTGAAGCACCCGAAGGTTGACAAGGTGTATTGGCCGGGCTTCGCCACGCATACGAACCATGCCATCGCGGCCAAGCAGATGCGCGGGTTCGGCGGCATGATCAGCTTCACGCTCAAGGGCGATAACATGGCCGATGCCACGCGCGTCCTAAGCAGTACCCGACTTTTCTCACTGGCCGAATCCCTCGGTGGGGTGGAATCGCTGCTGGGCCATCCGGCGAGCATGACGCACGCGAGTATCCCCCGTGAGGAGCGGTTGCGCAACGGTCTGGCTGACACCCTGATCCGTTTAAGCGTAGGCCTGGAAGATGCCGAAGACCTGATCGAAGACCTCGACCAGGCCTTGGCGTGATACTTGGCCAAGTTGTCAGGATCCCACGCGAAGCTGGGGAAAGGTACCGGTTGGGCCCTTTGCGATAATGCGCTAATGCCAAGGAAAGGTGACTTCCATCGAAGGAACGGGCACCCTTAGCGGCAATAAGCATCTATGGCGGGAGCACTTTGCCCCTGAAGACATCCTCTTGGGAGTACGAAGGCCCCCGGTCGGATGGGTCACTTTGTGATGGTCCGTTGTATCTACAGGGCGGTAACTTAGCGGCGAACGGTCGGTACCACTACAACTGACCACAACAGATGCGAAAAGTCTCGACGGTCCTCACAGCCCTTTTCATCCTACCCATTGCTGCGCAGGAAGCCTTCCACTGTGGCACCGATGAGTTCCACAGGGTGGGAGCATCCATCGCCCATGAGGCGGATTTCCCCCAACGGGTAGCAGCTGCGACGGCAGAACTGGAGGACTTCACCCGTTCGTTCAACGAAATGGAGGTGCGCGGTGGAAGTGGAGGCTACGTGATCCCCGTGGTGTTCCACATCATCCACAACAACGGACCGGAGAACATCACCGATGCGCAGGTGTACGATGCCATGCGTGTCCTGAACAACGATTTCAACCGGTTGAACGCGGATTGGGACAACGTGCGTCCTGAATTCCTGGATATCGTAGCCGATGTGGACATCGAATTCCGGCTGGCCACGCGCGACCCTCAGGGTAACTGCACCAACGGCATCACACGGACGGTTTCACCGCTCACCAACGAAGGAGCCGAAGAGATGAAATCGTTGATCAGCTGGCCCCGCAACAGGTACATGCAGGTGTGGGTAGCGGCTTCTGCGGATGGCGCTGCAGGATACACCTTCCGCCCAGGGTCCGCGCAGTTCTTTCCAGAGGAGGATGGTATCGTTGTCCAGCACATTTACCTCGGTTCCGTGGGAACGGGGTCTCCTTCACGCTCCCGCACGTTGACCCACGAGGTAGGCCATTGGCTGAACCTGGCCCACACCTGGGGGAATAGTAACAACCCTGGTCTTGATGAGAATTGCTTCGAGGACGATGGTGTGGCAGATACGCCGCTAACGCGTGGCTGGACTACCTGTTCCTTGACCGGTTCAAGTTGCGGCTCCGACCTGGACAACGTGGAGAACTATATGGAATACTCCTATTGCTCCAAGATGTTCACCGAAGGCCAGAAAGTGCGGATGATCGCTGCGTTGAACAACTCGACCGCCCAACGGAACCAGCTATGGCAGGAGAATAATCTCATCAACACCGGGGTGAATGGCAATGCCACGCTCTGTGCAGCTTCCTTCATCAGCAATACACGAGAGATCTGTGCTGGCGGAACAGTCGTTTACACCGATCAGAGCTATCACAATGTGACCTCGCGTACATGGAGCTTCCCAGGGGGAGAGCCTTCCACGTCCACCGACCCCACTGCGGTGGTGACCTACCCCATAGGAGGCACTTACTCGGCGAGCCTTACCGTATCCGACGGCTCGGGTACACTTTCCACCACGCAGCAGGACATCGTTGTGGTCTTGAGCAACCCGGGTACAGCTCCGCCGGTTTCCGAGGGTTTCGAATCGGCCAACCTGCCTGACGATATCGGATGGACCGTGGTGAACACCGATGGAGATAATGGATTCGGCATCACTTCCGCAGCCGCCTATTCGGGAACGAAGAGTCTGCGGCTGGTGAACTCCGCGAGCATGGCCGGTCGATTGGACCAGATCGTTTCGCCTACCTACGATATGAGCCAGGCGACGGACATCGTCCTATCGTTCCGATATGCCTACGCCCGCAGGAACTCCACCAACGCCGATCAATTCCGCGTGTTCGTGAGCGCGAACTGCGGGGAGAATTGGAGCCTACGGTCACAGCTTTTCGCCACCAGCGACCTGAACACCGGTGGTATATTCGCTGGGACATTCGTTCCCAGTACGGCGGCCCAGTGGGGATATGAGGAAGTCACCACCATCGGCAGTACGTTCCATGTGAGCGACATGCGGATCCGGTTCGACTTCTTCAGCGATGGTGGGAACAATTTCTATTTGGACGACATCAACCTGAACGGGATGGCTGTTGGACTGGACGAATTCACGACGTATACCACGGAACAGATGCGCGTGGTGCCGAACCCGGCCTCGGCACAGGCTGACTTGCTCTTGCAGCAAGACCGTAGCGGTAGGGTCACCATCGAGTTGCTGGATGTGACAGGCCGTGTGGTCGATGCGGTGTTCAGCGGCGACCTTTCGGTCGGGGAACACCGGATCGCCGTGCCGGTCAAGGGTAAGCCAGCAGGGGTTTACATGGTGCGCACAAGCTCGGAGAACGGCCCCACGGGTACGGTTCGCTTGGTGGTGGAATAGGACCGTATCAAGAAGCTCTCCAATTGAAAAAGCCCCGGGAGACCCGGGGCTTTTCCTTATTCGACCAGAAACGTTGAGTCCCTATTCCTTGAAGCCGACCATGATCGCCACGCAACCGACGTGTACCATAGCACCGGAACCCTTGTTCGGCACCCAAACCACCACCTTCATGGGCACGGTGTTCGCGGCTTTCAGGTCGAAGTGGTGCTTCGGTTCATCGGCCAAGCTCTCGAAGATCACCTTGTTGTTCTCATCCACCAACTTCCAATTCACCTCGCCGAGGATCGGGTGCGTACATACCATCACACGATAGTCCTGACCGCTGTAGAAGGTCAGGCTTACCTCGGCTTCCTCACCGGGAGCCAATTGGGCCGCATTGAAAGTCTCGTTGAACTTGTACGGTGCCAGTTCGGGTACGCACTTGTTCTTCGCAAAGCTTCGGCACTGCGCACTGGCTGTGATCGAAAGTGCAACCGCAGCTACCAGGAAAGCGGGTCTCACGAGTCTGTTACGGTAAGTCATGGGACCGATCAGTTGATGTAGGAATTACGGATGGTGGCGGTCTTCTCGCGGATGGACTTCAGTTGCTCATCCGTTAGGGTAGCGGCGGGTGAATTACCGCCGATCACCGCGGTACCGTTCTCCTGGGTTACTGTTGCACCGGGCGCCGGCATGGCCACCTGAGCGAACAGCGCTTGTAGCCCGGCAAGGTCGGTCTTCACTCCTTCGAGGCGGGCATCCTCTGCCTGGTAGGCACCGATGAGACCGACCAGATCACCAAGTGAGTGTTTCTGCTCTGCGATGCGTTGGCGAAGTTCCGGAGTGTCGTTCGAAGCCGAGACCTGGGTAGCGATGTACAGACCTTCGACCCAGCCGCCGGCGATCATCAAGGCACTGATGTTGTCCCGACCGTTGTCCTTCAGATAAGCATCCACATCCCAATACGTCTCACTGATGATGTCGAGCAAGGCAGCGCGATCGTTCATCTTGGACTGCATCAGCTCCAACGTGCTATCGTTGAACGCACTGGTCACTCCAAGACGGTCGGCCAACTTGCGGGAGCAGGAGGTGTAGAACATGCTCTCTTGTGTGTGGTTGAACACGCTGGCGTAGCTCAGGTCGGCACCGTACACGCCCAAGTTGAGGGCCTGTTGGCTCGCGGCGGTATAGCGGTCCACGTTCTTCACGTCGTTCAGGATCTTGCTGTTGTATTCCGCACCTGCCTTCTTCAGCAAAGCCGCCGTCTCCATGGGCGACGGGATGTTGTAGAAGATCTTCTTGGTCGTGGCCAGGCGTTCGGCCTTGGTGCTGTCCACTGTGGCATCCACGTTCAGTTGGTCCTGAGCAGCGGGTTCGCTGCCGCAGCCGACAAGGGAGGCAGCCACCAGAACGGCGACCGGCCAAGAGTGTTTGCACATGAAGTTCATGGGTTGAAAGGGAGTCGGGTGTAAAGGTCCCCTGTGATCAGTGGGCCCCTAGTGCGCCTCGAGCCAGTTTTTCCCCACGCCCATGTCAACAACCAACGGCACAGCCAGGTCCATGGCGCCCTGCATCCGATCACGTACCAACCCCTTCAACTCCTCCACTTCGCTCAGATGCGCATCGAAGACAAGTTCATCGTGCACTTGAAGCAGAAGCCTACTCCGTGATCCACGCTGCTTCAGGTCGCGGTGGATATTGACCATGGCCACTTTGATGATGTCCGCTGCCGACCCTTGCATAGGTGCGTTGATGGCGATCCTTTCGGCTTGTGCGCGCACCGTGTTATTGGCGCTGGTGATGTCAGGCAGATACCGTCTGCGACCCATGAGGGTCTTGATGTACCCGTGCGTCCGGCAGAACCCGATCATCTCGTCCATATAGTTGCGCACCCCGGGGAACTGGGCGAAGTAGTCATCGATGATCTGCTTGGCTTCCGCGCGGGGGATACCGAGGTTCTGACTCAGGCCGAACGCGCCCTGACCGTATGCGATCCCGAAGTTGACAGCCTTGGCCCGGCTGCGCTGTTCACGCGTTACGGCGGCGATGTCCACGTTGAACACCTTGGCGGCCGTTGCGGCATGGATATCGAGCCCGTGGCGGAAGGCCTCCTGCATGTTGTGATCGCCGCTCATGTGGGCGATGATGCGCAGTTCGATCTGAGAGTAGTCGGCGCTGAGAAGGAGGTGGTCCCGATCACGTGGTACGAAGGCTTTCCGGATCTCCCGCCCTTTCTCCGTGCGGATCGGGATGTTCTGCAGGTTCGGGTCATTGCTGGCCAATCGTCCGGTCGCGGCCACGGTCTGCAGGTAGCTGGTGTGTACCCGGTGCGTGATGGGATCGGCGGCCTCGGGCAGTGTGTCCACGTATGTTCCTTTCAGCTTGCGCAGGCTGCGATAGTCCAGGATCAACGGGATGACCGGATGCGTGTTGCTCAGCTCTTGTAGGACATCCTCGCTGGTCTGGTACTGGCCTGTCTTCGCCGTCTTCTTCACCTTGCCTTCACCGAGCTTCAGGGTCTCGAAGAGCACATCCCCCAACTGCTTGGGACTATCGATATTGAAGGGCACCCCACAAGCGGCGTGGATCTCATCCTGCAAGCGCAAAAGATCGGCGCCGAGCTCCTCACTGAACTGTGCCAAGGCCGGTATATCGATGCGGATCCCTTCGGATTCCATATCGGCGAGCACCTGCACCAGCGGCATCTCCACATCATGGAAGAGGCCTTCCACCTCATCGGCCTTGAGCAGCGGCTCGAAGGTACCGGCCAGTTGCCAGGTGATGTCGGCATCCTCCGCAGCATACTCCTTCACCACCTCCACATCCACATCGCGCATGCTCTTTTGCACCTTGCCCCTACCCTTCTCGCCGATGAGGGTGGTGATGCTCACGGGACGGTAGCCGAGGTAGGTCTCGCTCAGGTAGTCCATCCCATGCTTCTGTTGGTCGGGCTTCAGCAGGAAGTGGGCCACCATGGTATCGAACAGCGGGCCCTTCACCTGTACGCCGTGATTCTCCAGTACGCGCAGGTCGTACTTCGCGTTCTGGGCCACCTTGCCGATGGCCTCATTCTCCAGCACAGGCTTGAAGATCCCGAGGATCCGCTGCATTTCCGAACGATCGGCGGGCAAGGCCACATAATGACCTTCATGGGCCTTCCAACTGAAGGCCAAGCCGACCAACTCCGCTGTGCGTTCATCCGTACCGGTGGTCTCCGTATCGAAGCAGAATCGCGGCTGCTTCTTGAGCTGGGCGGCAAGCATGTAGTAGTCCTCATCCTTCGAGGCCAAGAAATACCGATGTGGGACGGTCTCGATGGTGGCCAGCTCGGTAAGCTGCACATTCCCTTCCGCATCGACTTCGGTTCCGAACAGGTCCACCTGCCCGGTGCTGGCAGCAGCCGCCGTGCGTGATGTGGTCGGCTTCCCCGCTCCAGCGCTGTCCGGACCACCGGCCGCACCCACCGATAGTACCCGATTCACGAGGGTCTTGAACTCCAATTCACTGAACACCTCCAGCACTTTCGCGGCATCCGGTGGGTCCAGGTGCAGGGCGTCATGGTCCAATTCAACGGGAGCATGGATGTTGATGGTCGCGAGTTGCTTGCTCAACCTGCCTTGCTCCGAGAAAGCGATCACGTTCTCCTTCTGTTTCCCCTTCAGCTGCTCCACATTCTCGATCACCCCTTCTAGGCTTCCGAATTGCTGCACCAACTTGATGGCCGTCTTCTCCCCGATCCCAGGGATACCGGGAATGTTGTCCACAGCATCGCCCATGAGCCCGAGGATGTCCTTCACCTGTTCGGTCCGTTCCAATCCCCAACGCTCGCAGATCTCCTTAGGGCCCAATTTCTCCGGCGGATCGCCACCACGACCGGGCTTGTACATGATGATCCGGTCGGTGACGAGCTGCCCGAAGTCCTTGTCGGGCGTGACCATGAACGTGACGTAGCCTTCAGTTTCGGCCTTTTTGGCCAAGGTCCCGATGACATCATCCGCCTCGTAACCATCGCTCTCGAGCACTGGTATGTTCAGGGCCTCGATGATGCGCCGGATGTAGGGAACGTTGCTGCGGATATCGTCGGGCATCTCCTCCCGATTGGCCTTATAGTCCAACAAGGTCTCGTGCCGCTCGGTGGGTGCCGCCGTATCGAACACCACGGCCAAGTGCGTTGGTGCCTCGCGCTTGATCAGGTCGAGCAGGGTGGTGGTGAAGCCGAAAGCCGCGCTGGTATTGAATCCCTTGCTATTCACCCGAGGTGCACGGATGAAACTGAAATAGGCGCGGTAGATGAGCGCGTAAGCGTCGAGCAGGAAAAGACGTCGATCTTCAGATGGCATTTCGGACATGGCGGAAAGGTAGCCAGCGGCTCCCGCAACGCCATATCCTTGCCATCGCGCTACGCATGCGTACGGTCTTCGGTTGGGTCTGGTGGGATGGGTGGTTCAGGGTTTCAAGGACCGGCTGTGCATAGGCGCCGAAAAGAAAGCCCTCGGTGGGTGTAGACGGACCTACATTTGAAAGTTGGCGCTTGGAACCGCGTCACATAAAACATGCAAAAAACCCTACTCCTTCTCTGCGGGATCGCACTCCTGGATCACGTTAGCGCACAAGATGGATGCGCCACCGCACTTCCGATAACCGCAGGCACCCATGTAGTGGGTGCCGTCAACGGACCGGAAGCACCACCGCTCAACTGCGCTGGCGGTGAACCGGCAACAGCAACGGAGTGGTACAGCTACACACCCACCTCCGACCAAGGTCTGAAGGTGAGCTCGGAGCTCGTGGTGAACACCGGCGGCGACACACGCTTCCATATCTATCGTGGATCGTGTGGTACGCTCACCTGCATTGGTGGTGATGATGATGCTGGGAGCATTGGGAATGGGTACCTCTCGATCGACAGCCTGAACGTGGTGGCCGGCAACACCTACTACATCGTGTGGGACAACCGTTGGAGTTCTGCCGGATTCACATTCGAAGTGTCCGAGATCCCGGGCTTCAGCGAGCCGCTCGGCTTCACCACCATCACGAATCCGACCGAAGGTTACGTATTAGCTGCAGTGGATATGAACGATGACCAGCTGGATGACATCGTCACCATCGACAGCACCCGTGTTCTGGTGCATTACCAACAACCGGACGGGACCTTGGAGGTCGTTACGTTCCCTACGACCGAGGTCGCGAATGAGCCATCTTGGAGCTTGTGTGCTGGTGACCTGAACGGTGATGGGCACAACGACCTGGTGTACGGTGGTGGACAAGGTGTGACCCTGATGCTCACGAACAGCGCGGGAACAACATTCACCGAAGTCTCCTACCCACAATACGTGTTCAGCCAACGGTCGAACATGGTGGACATCAATAACGATGGTGATCTTGACGCGTTCGTGTGCCATGATGTCGACCCGAACGTCTTCTTCATGAACAATGGAAGCGGATCGTTCAGCTTCAACCAAGGAGGTTTGGGTGATGACCTGAACGGTGGGAACTACGGTTCGATCTGGATCGATTACGACAATGACCGCGACCTTGACCTCTTCATCGCTAAGTGTCGCGGTGGGCAGTCCTTGTCCGCGATCGATGAGATGCACCGGAACAATGGTGATGGCACCTTCACCAATGTGGCCGATGCCATCGGTTTGGCCCATGGCTTCCACCAAAGCTGGTCTTCAGCATGGGGCGACTACGACCTGGATGGAGACTTGGACGTGGTGGTCGGGGCTAGCTCCGACGCTTTCGGAAGCCATATCGTCATGCGGAATGACAACGGCATCTTCACCGATGTGACACTTGGATCCGGGCTGGACACCCATGCAGGACTTAGTACCGAATGGACGACCCACGACTTCAACAACGATGGGCGTTTGGACATCTTGGGAGGAGGAGCCCTGTACATTGGTACAGGCGATCTGACCTTCGAGTTGGCGGTGAACGTCGGCAACCACGCCATTGGCGACCTTAACGACGATGGGTATCTCGATATCCTAGGCGGTAGCTCCGTGCGGTACAACAACGGGGGTTCCATGAACTGGCTGAGGATCCACACGGTGGGCACTGTTAGCAATGGCAACGGGATAGGTGCTCGGATCTTGGTGACCACAGCGCTTGGTACGCAGATCCGCGAGGTCCGCAGCGGTGATGGTTTCAGGTACATGAGCACCCTGATGGCCCATTTCGGGCTTGGGGAGGATGAAGTGGTGGAAGAAGTGCGTGTGCTGTGGCCCTCAGGTCTCACGAATGTTTACACGGATGTTGACATCAACACCACGTTCACCGCGGTCGAGAGCCCAAGCACAGCGGTGCAAGCCGGAGTGGAGGAGGCTCTGTTCGCGGTATATCCGAATCCTGCCCAAGGTCATCTTATGCTTGGCCTCAACGCAGGGGTGATGGCAGATCTGACCATCATCGATGCGCGTGGCAGCATCGTTCATCAAGGCCGCCCAGTGGACATGACGGTGGATGTGAGCGGCCTACCAGCCGGATTGTATTCCATCCAAGCCCGGTTCGATGGCACTACGCGAACAGCCCGGTTCACTAAACTATAGAACGTCTCCCGGGCGTCAGAACGGCAATAGTTCACGTCCATAAGGCATACCTCCGAACCCCATGAGAACACTCGCCACCTTTTTCCTGCTGTCCGCGGCGGTCACGAGCAGCATTGCTCAGAACAGTTGCAGCACCGCCCAATCCATTGCCCCTGGAGTGTTTGCGGTAAGTGCTGTGGATGGGCCAGAGGCACCTTCTCCCATCTGCATCAACACCGGCACTGCCACCAGTGCGGAGTGGTATCGGTTCACGGTGGCGGAAGACACCACCGTACGGATCACCACCGATCTGGGGTCCAACACCGACACACGTTTCCATGTGTATCAGGGCAACTGCGGTGCTTTGAGCTGTGTGGCCGGGAATGACGACATCAGTGGCTCAAACCTCGCATCTACCGCCGTGTTCGATGTGCAGGCTGGCGTCATTTACCGCATCGCTTTCGACAACAACTGGACTTCAACTGGTTTCTCCTTCCGGTTGGAATTGGTCGAGCCAGTGGCACCTGTGGACGGCATGGTCACCTTCACCCCCTCCAGCATCTTCGGCCTTACCGGCGGGGACTGCGTTGTGGACATGAACGGCGACCACTTGGATGATGTAGTGCGCGCCTCCACGAACAACATCAACATCCAATATCAGCTCGCCGGTGGTGGTTTCCAGTCCGTGAACATCCCAACAGCCAATGCGGAGAATTCACCTTCATGGAGCATCGCTGCAGGTGATATCGACGGCAACGGGTACAATGACCTGATCTACGGAGGTGGTAGCGGTGCCTCCTTCGCCATCGCGAACGATGACGGAACGGCCTACAGCATCGTGGATTTCGCTGAGTACATCTTCTGCCAACGGACCAACTTCGTGGATATCAATAACGATGGGGAACTGGATGCGTTCAGCTGTCACGATGTGGATGCGAACGTGGCATTCTACAACGATGGCGAAGGCAACCTGAGCTTCGCCCAAGGGGGACTTGGTGAGACCTGCGGGAACTATGGTTCGCAGTGGATCGACTACGACGGAGACGGCGACATCGACATGTTCGTGGCCAAGTGCGGCTGCGACGCCACTGACCTTCTCATGCGCAATAATGGTGACGGCACCTTCACCAACGTGGCACCCGAACTCGGTCTATCCGACGACCACCAGTCCTGGTCGAGCGCATGGGGCGATTTCGACAACGATGACGATATCGACGTGATGATCGGATCCAGCTCCAGTGGCTACCACAAGCTCATGCGCAACAACGGCAATGGGACGTTCACCGATGTTACGGCAGGCTCCGGTTTGGACCTCTTCACCTCGCAATCCATCGAGTGGGCCACCCATGACTTCAACAACGATGGCTACCTGGACATCCTCGGTGCAGGGGCCATCCTCTACGGTAATGGTTCCATGGGCTTCGAGGCGGACGTCGATGGCCCATCAACCAGCGCTGTAGGTGATCTCAACAATGACGGCTTCTTGGACGTGGCATCGTGGTCTGGCGCCTTCCTCAACAACGGGAACGGCAACAAATGGCTCAAGGTGAATACCGTCGGAACGGTTTCGAACTCCAACGGCCTCGGAGCCCGCGTATCGATCTTGTCATCCATGGGTCCCCAATTGCGCGACATCCGAAGCGGCGATGCCTTCAGCACCATGAGCAGCATGACCGCTCACTTCGGCATCGGCGATGATGCTGTGATCGAACAAGTGCAGGTCCGTTGGCCTTCAGGCATCATCACCACGGTGAGCGATGTGCCTGCGAACACCACCTTGAACATCATCGAGGGAGTGAGCACCAGCATGGACAACAACCCCGCGAATGGTCGCCTCCGCCTTTACCCGAACCCCACCGAAGGCGTTGTCAGCGTCGAGTTGAAGGACCAGAGTGCCATACAACAAGCAATGGTGGTGGACGTGACCGGAAAGCAGGTCCTTACCCCTGTGCTGCTCGGCGGCCGGATGGATGTTTCCTCCCTGGCCCCGGGTATGTACCGCTTGGTCGTGGTCAGCGAAGGGACCGCACACGCTGTGAGTTTCGTGCGCGAGTGACACGGGCCACACCCTTAACGAAAAGGCCTGCCGGATCCGGCAGGCCTTTTCGTTAAGGGCTCAAGCCTCATCTAGCGTTCCTTCCAGACCACTTCCAGTACGGTTCGGCCGACAGCGTCCAGGGATGCTCGATCGATCACCTCCATGGAATCGTCGTGCGTATGCCAATACGGCCCGAACGCCTGCGTGGATGGATCGTACTCGATGATGTCGATCGTGGGGATGCGAAGCACCTTGTTCACGGGTACATGGTCATCGATGCCCACGAAGTACTTCGTTTCCTGTACGAAGCGATCACCGTAACCCAAGGCCTCACCGGTCTTCCACACCTTACGTACGACAGCAGGCGCGAACTGCATGCTTAGCGCCTCTTGATAGTAACGTGCATCCTTCGCCCCCACCATGTCCAGCAGGATACCGAAACGGGCGGTATAACCCGGTACATGAGGGTTCTTCACCCAATACTGTGATCCCAGACACCAAGTATCGATGCTGCTCTCATCAAGACCCATGGCTCCGCTGGGTTGACCGTGATCCTCCACATCGGTGAAGAGGACATCGACACCCGGGCCGTGCTCCTTGGCGGCGAGGTGACGTGCGATCTCGAGCAGAATACCCACCCCACTGCCACCATCGTTGGCACCATCGATCGGTTCATTGGTGCGTTCATCGTCCTTATCAGCGAAGGGGCGGGTGTCCCAATGCGCCAGCAACAGAACGCGCTCCTTCCGATCGGGATGGAACTGGCCGATGATGTTGCGCAGCGGCAGGCGTTCCTTGTTGTAGCTGATCACGGTACCGGTCTGTTCCACCACGGTGGCACCAGCCGCGGTCAGGCGCGCCACCATCCAATCGCCGCAAGCCGCATGCGCCTTCGAGCCGGGCACGCGTGGGCCAAAGGCCACCTGGCGTTCAACGAACGTATAGGCACTATCCGCATTGAAGGCGGGTGTGGGCGCAAGAGCAGGAGCCTGCTGCTCCGGCACGGTGGTGCTGGTCTCGGGTGGCTCGGATCGACAACCGGACAGGACCAGGATGGCGAGGCCACCAGCGATGAATTGGTATCGAGCGGAATTCAAGCGCGTGACCATGTGGTGCCTTCTTTGGTATCCTTCAGAACGATGCCCAACGCGGCGAGGCGATCGCGGATAGCGTCCCCAGCAGCGTAGTCCTTCCGCGCCTTGGCCTCGGCACGCATGCGGATGAACTCCTGCACAAGGCCGTCCATCGCTCCATCATCGGAGGCTTTTGCTTCTTCTTGTTCAAGGCCCAGGACCTCATGCACCATACTGCGCATGAGAGCGATGAGCTTCTCGAGGCTCGCAGTGGTGAGGCTCATCTTGCCGTCGTTCACCGAATTGATGATGCGAACCCCTTCGAAGAGCTCGCCGATCATCACCGGCGTATTGATGTCATCGTTCATGGCATCGTAGCATCGCTGCTCCAGAGCCGGTATGTCCGCGCCATCCGAAGCACCGGGCTTGAGCCCATCGAGCAGGTCCATGGCCGCCATCAAGCGTTCCAGCCCGCGCTCGGCCGCCTGCATGGCCGCATTGCTGAAGTCCAAGGTGCTCGCGTAATGGCTTTGCAGCATGAAGAAGCGCACGGTCATGGCGCTGTAACCCTTCTCGAGCAGCTTGTGGTTGCCGGTGAGGAGTTCTTCAGGCGTGAACCCATTGCCTTCGCTCTTGGCCATCTTCCGACCGTTCACCGTAAGCATGTTGCCATGCATCCAGTACCGCACCGGTGCGTGGCCGTCGGCCGCTACGCTCTGCGCGATCTCGCACTCGTGGTGGGGGAATTTCAGGTCCATGCCACCGCCGTGGATGTCGAAGGTCTGGCCGAGGTATTTGGTGCTCATCGCGCTGCACTCCAAGTGCCATCCAGGGAACCCTTCACCCCAAGGGCTTGGCCACTTCATCAAGTGTTGCGGTTCCGCTTTCTTCCAAATGGCGAAATCCAGCGGGCTGCGCTTCTCATCCATGCCCTCGGTATCGCGCGTATTGGTCAAGAGCTCGTCGATCCTGCGCCCGCTCAACTCGCCGTAGGCATGCTTCTCTGCGAACCTCGGCACATCGAAGTACACACTCCCATTGGCCTCGTAGCCATAGCCGCTGGCGATTATGCGCTCCACCATGCCGATCTGCTCGATCAAGTGACCGGTGGCAGTGGGTTCAATGCTTGGAGACAGGATGTTGAACAACCGCATCACGTCATGGAAGCCGTTGGTGTACTTCTGGACGATCTCCATCGGCTCCAGCTGCTCCAACCGGGCGCGCTTGGCGATCTTGTCCTCGCCCTCGTCCACATCACCCACTAGGTGGCCCACATCGGTGATGTTGCGCACGTAGCGCACCTTGTACCCGATGAAGGTGAGCCAACGATAGACCGTATCGAAGCTCAGGAAAGTGCGCACATTCCCCAAGTGCACATCGCTGTAAACGGTGGGTCCACACACATAAAGACCGACATGGGGTGGTCGCAGTGGAACGAACTCCTCCTTCTTGCGGGTAAGGGTGTTCGAGATGTAGAGGGGACCTTTCTTCGGCTCGGACATGGTCTTCACAGTGGCCTGCGAAGGTACAGGCCAGCGCGAAGCGATGCGGAAAGGCCTACTGACGATCCTCGTCGGTGATCACCGCATCACCGGCATAGCGGCCGTGCTTGAAGAGCTGGATGCGGTGCAACATCCCATTCTTGTCGTAGTTGTAGCGCTTGCCATCCCACAAACGGCCTTGTTTGAAATCGCCCTGCTGCGAAAGGCGGAGTTGTTTATCGTACAGGGTATTGTACCCGTTCTCCCGAAAGGTGACCGCATTGGTGGTCTCCTCCGGTGTTACGGCTGGGGCCGGCGCTGCTTTCGGGTCCACCTTCACATCATCGGCCTTCGGAACGGACTTGATGTACTTGCTGTTGGCCGCGTCGATGACCCCTTCGTTGAACTCCGCCACCTGCTGCAGCTGGCCGTCGGCGGTGTATCGCTTCAGGGTACCATCCTCCTTGCCTTGCTCCACCTCCACTTGAACGGCGAGTTGGCCGTTCTCATGGTAGTACTTCTGCTGCCCATCACGCACGCCATCAGCGGTGAAGGTGAAGTCCTGCGCCAACTGGCCGTTGGGGTGCCAGCGTTGGAATTTGCCTGTGTTGCGGTCCAGGTCCCAGCTACCTTGCTCCTCCACCTTGCCGCTGGGGTAGTAGGTCTTGTAAGCTCCGCGTGGGCGCCCCATCTGGTAGGTGATCTCGCTCATGACCTTGCCGTTCGGCCAATAGCGTTTCCAAGTACCGACCCGTTTGCTGTTGGTATAGCGCCCCTCCTCGATGAGTTGGCCCTGGGTATAGCCCGGCTTATCCGCTACCGGGGCCACCACCTTCCAGAACCCCTGCTTCCGCCCCATCTCATCCACCCGGTTCAGGGTATCCACCGAGGTGCCACCTGCTTGCGCGAAGGAGCACTGCACGGAAAAAAAGAGACAGGTCAGAACGGTCAGAAGGACGGAACGGCGCTGTGAAGCCATGACGGTAGAGTGCGGGTATTTACCGCACGCGATACGCAGGATGATGCCTGAAGGTTTCCGCGTCTCAGCGGACTACCTCACCTTCTCCTTGAGGTTCAGCATCATATCGTCCACCATGGCCCGAAGGTCGAACTGCGGCGCCCAACCCCAGTCCGCTCGAGCGGCGCTGTCGTCGATACTCCTGGGCCAGCTGTCGGCGATGGCTTGGCGGTGGTCCGGAGCGTAGGCCATCTCAAAGCCTGGCACATGTCTCTTAACCTCGGCCGCGATCTCGGCGGGGTTGAAGCTGAAACCGGCCAGGTTGTAGCTCGTGCGTTCCTTCACCCGTTCGGCAGGCGCTTCCATGAGTTCGATGGTGGCGCGGATGGCATCGGGCATGTACATCATGGGAAGCGTGGTGTCCTTGCCTAGGAAACTCGTGTACTTCCCGTGTTTGATGGCCTCGTGGAAAATGTGGACGGCGTAATCGGTCGTACCACCACCGGGGGCGCTCTTCCAACCGATGAGCCCGGGGTAACGGATGCTGCGCACATCCACGCCGTAGCGACGGTGGTAATAGGCGCACCATTGTTCACCAGCCTGTTTGCTGATGCCATAAACCGTACTGGGTTCCGCGATGGTGTGTTGCGGGGTGGCATCCTTCGGGGTGGTGGGCCCGAACACCGCGATGCTACTCGGCCAGTAAACGCGTTCCAACCGCCCTTCCCGCGCCAGTTCGAGCACGATGAAAAGGCTCTCCATGTTGAGTTTCCAGGCAAATGCAGGGTCCTTCTCGGCGGTGGCGCTCAGCAAGGCCGCCAGCAAGTAGACCTCATTGATCCCATGCTTGTCGATGATCCGTTCGATCCCTCGCCGGTCCATGGCGTCCACCATGGCGAAGGGCCCAGTTTGCTGCGCCTGTGGTTCTTTGATATCACTCGCGACAACATTCTCATTGCCGAAACGTGCGCGCAGCCCTTCAACGAGTTCGGTGCCGATCTGGCCGGAGGAGCCGATGACGAGTATCTTTTTCATGAGAGGAGGGCTAAGGTAGACATGCGCATGGCCAGTCTTCAACGACACATGCGGCAAGAGGTCCTATTGAAAACGATGCGAACTCAGGAACCGAACGATGTTCGCACGTTCTCGCTCGCCGAAATATTCCCCTGGCGTACCAGCGTTCAATATCATCACACGCTTGCCTTCGAAGATCATATGGGTTCCTAACCGGGTACCATCTTCGGCAAGGAGCCAAGTGGAACGGTGTTCAGCATCCGAGCCTGACCACGGTGTCCCTTCATCCAGCATGGTAACATGCTTATCCTGATGCAAGAGGGTCCAAACGGAGTCTGCCAAGGCTTCAGCAGGCATAGCGACCAGACTTTCCGGGAGGTCGAACCAAGAAGCAACGTAGGTGATACCCGAGTCCGCCAAGATGTTGATGTGCGTCTCGACAGGATCCGTGTTCAAATAGATGGTGCCGTGCTGGACCCCTGCAGGACGGGGCATCTCGACTTGGAAACCACCGTCATCCACGGCGGTGACCACATGCCAGGCATTTTGGGGACCACTGCAAGCGAAGACCCCGATGGCCAGTAGAAGAAGTGTACTAGGCGGCTTCAAGAACGAAGAAAGCATGTTGGATAAGGAAAAAGCATCCCAGGATCAAGGTCATCAGCTGAACGACCTCAAGTACGCGGGCGAACGAGCTCCGTGCAGGCGGGAGAAGTGAATCGATCGCGCCTAACACAACACCCGTCCCTAGAGCGATCGATGCGCGCAGGATGGAGTTAACGATGCACACGCAGCCTTCTAGATAGGCCTTATGACCAATTACGACGAGTAGTAGCGCCGTAGCGAAGAGAACTGCGCTGATCAAGCCCAGAGTCGTAGAAGACCTCATGGCGTAAAGGAAATGAAAAGGGGGCGCATGACTGCGCCCCCTTCAAAAATACTAGCCGTGAACTACGACTTGTCGCAGGAGCAGGAACCGCTGGTGTAGAGAGCAGCTGCAGTCTTGCAAGCGCTTTCGTAGGTATCCACTTCCTTCTTCTTTCCGCAGAACTCGGGGTAGGTGAAGGTCGCGGTGCTGGTACCGTCGTTATAGGTGTACTTGCAGGTGCTGCACTTCTTGCAAGATGGCAGGGCCACCATGAAGGCAGCAGCAGCCAGAACGAGAACGAACTTTCTCGTTTCGAAATGGAAGGTTGGTTTGAGGTGGGCGAAAATAGAGCATTCTCTGAAAATAGCAAGTCGGATCGAACGAAATTCAAGGTGTTCACCGTAGCTCATCCCAACTTCCTTGGAACGGTACACTTCCATGCGGCAAGGCCATTTGCGCTACTCATAACGCTAGTAATCAAAGACTTAACC
>ERZ795056.2408-NODE-2408-length-20795-cov-21.724060_pt1 | contig 20795 bp, 16 predicted proteins | sample MGYA00375140_ERZ795056 | MGnify/ENA primary metagenome ERZ795056 (study PRJEB30185, sample SAMN05720227) | activated sludge metagenome | isolation source: Anaerobic digester | place: USA | collected 2015-03-09 ... | reverse complement strand
GCCAGCACGCGCATGGGCGCCATCAAGCCGCTGCTTCCCCTCGGTGCTCACAGCTTGCTACAGCGCGTCCTGCAGACCCTGACAGATGCCAGCGTCCACACCCGCATCCTGGCGCTGGGCCCTCCGCATGGCGAGATTATCGCAGCGACGGTGCCCCAAAGCCTGCCGATCGCATGGAATCCCGACCCACAGCGCGGTATGTTGTCGTCGCTACAGCTGGCCCTGGCCCTGCTGCCGCCCGAAGCCGAAGGCACCCTGGTCTGGCCTGCTGACATTCCCTTGGTCAGCGCCGCCACTCTCATCACGCTGCTGACCCAGGACCGCGCCCAGCTGCTAATCCCCACCTACCAAGCGCGTGGCGGTCATCCTCTTTGGCTGCCTCGCCGCCTCATCGCCGCCACCCTCGCCCTGCCCACCACCGCCAGCCTGCGCGACCTACGTACAACCCACGCCGCAGTACGTGTCCCGGTACCCGATCCGGAGATCTTGCGCGACCTGGATACGGCCAAGGACTATGAGGCCGTCGCTCAAAGCGTAGACCCGCGCTGGTCGGTCTAGCGGCGGCACAGCGGCTGTAGGTCGCCCGACTGTAGGCCGGGGCAGTCGAGCGACCTTTGTATCAAGAAAGGACAGCGACGGAAGACGCGCGATTACGGCTACTTTAGCAGGTACTGTTGCAGGTACAGGATCGTCGCGTAGAACTGGAAGTCCTGGTTCTTCTTCTTGGCGAAGCCGTGGCCTTCGTCTTTGGCCAGCAGGTACCAGGCGGGGACTTTGCTCTGGCGGACGGTGCGAATCATCTGCTCGGCCTCACTGGCGGGGACGCGAGGGTCGTTCTGCCCCTGCACGATGAACAGCGGCTTGGTGATGTTTTTGGCGCGATTCAGCGGCGCAATGCCTTGTAGAAAGTCGCGCATCTTGGGGTCGCGCTCGTCGCCGTACTCGACGCGGCGGAGGTCACGGCGGTAGCCCTCGGTACGCTCTAGGAACGTCACCAAGTTCGACATGCCGACGACGGCCAGCGAGGCGCGAATCAGATCATTGTGATGCGTCGCCGACACCAGCGTCATGTGGCCGCCGTAGCTGCCGCCCGTGACCAGGATGCGCTCACCGTCGAGTTGCGGCTGCTGCTTTATCCACTTGTACAGCGCCTCGGCGTCGCGGTAGCTGTCCTCGCGCTTAAAGCCATCGTCAAGTTTTAGGAACGTCTTGCCATAGCCCGTCGAGCCGCGCACGTTGGGGAACAGCAGCGCGACGCCCAGCTCGTTTAGGTAGTAGTTGTTGCGACCCAAAAAGCCGGGGCGGTACTGCGCCTCGGGACCGCCGTGGATGTTCACCATGATCGGGCGCTTGCCGGTAAATTTCTCGGGCGGCAGATACAAAAACCCCGAGATGTCGCGACCGTCCAGGCCCTTCCACGTGACCAGCTTGGGCTCCGAGAACGTCTCGGGACGCAGGCCGCCGGTCTCGCTCTGGGTCCAGCGCTCTACCTTGCCGGTCTTGAGGTTTAGCGAGTAGGCATCGGCGCTCTGTCGCGCGGCGCTGAGCGTAAAGCCAACGTCCACGCCGTTAGAGTGCAGGTCCAGACCCCCTATCACCCCCACCGGAACCTGCGGCAGCGGACGGAACTTCTTGGTGGCGGTGTCCATCACGTACAGGCGGCTGATGCCGTTCTCGTTGGCGGCAAACACCAGCGTGCGCCCGTCGCGCGACAGCGTCATCTCCTCGATGTCCCACGGAATCGCCGTGGTCAGGTAGGTGTGCTTCTTGGTCGCCAGGTCGATGTACGTGAGCCGCTGAAACTCGGACTCCTTATCGGTGGTGACATACAGACCCTTGCCATCTTTGGAAAACAGGCCGCTGCCGTAGGCCACCTTCTCCGCCCCTGCGGCGGGCCGAGGCGTAAGCTCGGTCTTTTCCCCCTTGGCCACATCCACCAGCCACAGGTAGGTCTCCGTCGCCGACACCTGCTCGCCTAGCACCAGCTGCTTGTCGTCGGGAGAAAACTCGCCCGCCTCCCAGCCACCACCGGTTAGCTGCAGCACCAGCTTGGCCGTGCTCTTGTCCTGCGGGTCCATCATCCACAGGTCGGTGTCCTTGCCGTTGCGGCTGGTGGACATATACGAGATGCGATTGCCCGCATGGCTGTAGTGAGGCCCAGTGTTGCGAGACTTTCCGTCGGTAAGCAGGGTGATGTCGCCGGTCTTTACATCAAAGCGATAAAGCTGGAACCACTCGCCACCGCCGATGTCCTTGCTGAAGATGAAGTTGTCAGCCGTGACGGGCTGATAGTGAGCATCGCCTACACGGTCGGGGAAAAAAGTCAGCTGGGTACGCGCGGCGCCGGGAAACAGCACGCTGTGCAGCTGCGCGGTGTCGGCAAAGCGCGTGTTTATGAGCATCTGCCGCTGCTTGGGGTGCCAGTCGATGAAGCTGGCGCCGCGAAACTCGGTGTAGCGACCGGCGCGCTCTTGCAGCTCTTTGGCGATGGGAGGGATGCCCTCGACCACCAGGTTATCGCCGGGCAGTAGCACCTTGGCGGCGGCATCTGCGGCAGGCTTGACGGTCCCGGCAGCGGTTGCGGCTGAAGCAGCAGCAGGACCTTGCGCCCTGGCCGTGGGCACTGTCGCCATAAGCAGCAGCGCAGAGGCCCAAAGGCCAGGAGCCACCAAGCCAAAGCCCGACCAAGGGCGAGCGGGTTTGATATCCAAAAGACTTTGCGAAAGACGATTCACTGGGGACCTCGCGATTGCAGGGAATGGCAGCGTGAAAAAAAGCTGTGGGCACTGTAAGTCACAGGCCCAGGCATGCGGACTTCCCCCGTTTAACACACGAAGTCCTGGGATTGTTCAGCCGGGCAGTGGGAGCGCTGATATGATGAGACCCGGAGGGGACTGTCGTGATGCACTGGGCTACTGGCAAGGCAAGGAACGTCTTGGGGATTTTGGCAGCATGGGCACTGCTGGGCGGCGTCGGCTGTAACGCCGAAACCGAGCATCTACCCGACAACACCGTTGCGCAGGCCGAGTGCGGACAGCGGCTGCGCATCGACGCGCAGGTCAAGGCCCAAGCAGCGCTGGACTACGCCAAAGCGGGCAGGCCCTGCGAGTCGTACAACATGCAGCTCTCCTCGAAGAACTCGCAGGAGACGCTGTGGCAAGTGTGCTGCGACAACGTCCGCTTCAACTACATCTACTATCCCGAGAAGTGCGTGGTGCGCAAAGCCTCTGGCCCCGTCGCCTGCAACTGAGCTAGCGGAACAAGCCCCACAGCAGCAGCAGCAGCAGTCCCGCACCCAGGATGGCCAGCAGCAAGACACTTGGTTGGCGATGCGGCGTCGATTCGACAGGTGCAGCCGCAGGCACCACCGCCGGCGCAGGAATTACCGCTGCCGGCGCGCTGGCTGGCGACGCCTCCGCTTCGGACCGCTGGGGCTCCACCTTCGGCTGCGAGGCCAGCGCCGACAGATTCGTAGGACTTGGCGTCTGAGACCGGTGGTCGCGATACGCAGGCAGGCCGCTAAGACTGTGGCTGCCAGCTCGCCGCGTCGGAATCGCTCGCCGCAGCGCTACTTGAACCTCGTCCCAAGTCTCATAGCGCGCCGCCGGATCGCGACTGAGCAGCCGCATAATCACCTCCGACAGCTCGACGGAGAAAAACGGCAGCTCCTGCAGCAGCGGTGGCGCATCTTCGTCGATCTGCGCGCGCAGCGTCTCTAGCGGTGTGGCCCGGGCAATCGGCGGATGACCGACGGCTGCGTGATACAGCGTCGCGCCCAAGCTATACATATCCGAGCGCGCATCGACCTGCGCCGGTGACGTCGCAGCCTCCGGTGCCATGTACGACGGCGTGCCCGAGATCAGCCCGCGTAGCGCCGACTCATCTGCGGTCTTGCCGTCCGCTGTCCGCATCGATGCGATGCCAAAGTCGGCCAGTTTGACGTGTCCATCTTTGCGCAGCAGCACGTTGCTCGGCTTGATGTCGCGGTGCAAAAGTCCCTGCGTCCAGGCAAACTGCAGCGCCGCGGCGACCTCTATGCCGATCTGGGCGATGCGCTCGGCGGGCAGCTGGCCGATGTTGTCGAGCAGGTCTTCCAGGCTCAGCTCACCGACATACTCAAAGACGATGTACGGCAGCCGCCCACGCAGCGCCACGTCGAGCACGCGCACGATGCTGGGATGATCCAGCTTGGCCAGCAAGCGAGCCTCGGTCAAAAAGCGCTCCGCCTCCGCCGGGTCGTCACTGGCCCCTAACGGGCTGAAGATCTTGACCGCCACCGGGATATGCATGGTGTCGTGAAACGAGCGAAAGATCGTCGCTGTAGCCCCTCGGCCTAGCTCCTCTTCCAGCAGGTAGCGGCCAAACCGACTGCCGCTGCGCAGGGTCATCACCGTCGTGGGCTGGCTTACTTGATCACTCTCGTCGAGGCCCGCAATAAAGTCTTGTGGCAGCGAGGGCTGGCGCGGAGCCTCTTCATCGACCTGTGCCGAGATCTCTAGCTCGTCTGCATCCGGCTCCGCATTCGATGGTGGTAGCGACGGTGCTGCGGTAGCACTCTCGTCAGAGATCGCCACTTGAGGCAGGGACGTGGAGGCAGCGTCGGTGGACGGACTGACTGGCTGCACCTCCTCCCCCGGCACAGACAAGCGCTGAAGCTGCGCCGCATCAATCAGTCCCATTCGCTGCAGGTAGCTCTCGAAGGTGCCACGCCGCTGCTTCTGACGCAGCCACGCCTGCGCCAGCGCGTCAATCGCACCCGCCGAGAGCACACCCCCGGTCAACAGCTGGCCACGCACCCGCGCGACCTCGGCCACGGCTGCCTCGAGATCGGCCTGCGCGGCTAAGACTCCGTTATTGCTGTTTTGTTCTGGTGCAGCCACTGGCGTTCTCTTCATCAATCGCGGCATTGCAGGCAACGCCTGCGTACACAACTACAGCAGTATAAGATAATGACGCTGATTAGATGCTCCCACGTTCATCAATAGCATCAAATATCCCACACGCGACAGATTCTCTGTCTATATACGGAAATCAGCTACGATATCGCACTGTAGGCTCGTACCTATGCAATTTTGATAGGTGCACAGGTGTGGGAATTTAGGCATTACCGTAGAGCTTGCACGGTCTCAGATCTGCCGTCGGCGAGGAGTCGCACCGCGCACACCGATGAGGGCTGGTGCCCTTGCTCCACAATGCCCACAGCGTCGCACAGCAGCACCCAGGTCGCTGTCGCAGTGCCACACAAGAGCCGCGCCGCGCTCCCTGCTTGATAGACCTCCTGCAGCGGCGCGGGTAGCGGCAGCGGCGTCACCTGCAGCATGGTCTCCCGCTGCCAAACCAGGTACGCCGTGGAGTCGCCACGCACCGCCACAAGCCCCTGCTGCGCCCCAAAGATGGCTCCTACAGGACGCGCGCCGCTGGCCAGCGAGGCTCGCAGCTGCTCAACCGGCGCCCCTGTGGCCACGGCCAGCACGCCTGTGGCATCCACGAGCTGCAGCTCATGCTCGCTGAGCAGCCAGGCGCGGCGCAGCTCTGTCGAACCGACGAGGCCGAGCAGCGGGCGGTCGGCAGCAAATAGGGTTTGCAGGGCTCCCGACTCCCATAGGGCCAAGCGACGCTCTGCAGCCAGCATCGGTACTGAGGCCGACCGACCATCGCCCAAAAAGCAGCGCCCCCGAGGCAGTCGGCAGCAGAAAACCAGGGGCTCCTGGAGCGACGGTGAAAACCAAAGCGACTCACCGTCGAGTAAATAGCCGCCCGCCTTGGTGTTAACGATGTCAAAGCGGGTGCCCTGGCCGCGCTGGCTTAACACCTGCAGCGCATGCACCAGGAGATCCACCGACGGAAAGCGTCGTTCGCTGCAGGGCTCGCACAGCCGCGCCAAGACCCCCGCCAGACCGCTGGCATCGCGATGCTGCAGCACGTAGGACGACAGCTCCTCCACGGAGAGCCGCTTGCCAACCAGGAGCTCGACGCCCATCACGCCGAGGGAGTACTGGTCGCTGCTGGCGGTGGCGCGAAGCTGCCAGACCTCAGGAGCCATGTACTGCACCGAGCCCTGCACCGAGTCTGCAGTGTCCCCCCGTCGCAAAAAGCGCGCAGAGCCAAAGTCGGTCAGCAGCCAAGTAGGCGCATCTACGGCCCGCTCTGCGACGATGTTCTCGGGCTTGACGTCGCGATGAACGATACCAGCCTGGTGCGCGTGCAAGAGCGCCGCTGCGACATCTTGTAGCACCCGCAGCGTCTCGGGGACCGAGAACGTCCGCCGCGCAGCAAGAGCCCGACGCAAGGAGCCACCTTGCGCTCGCTCAAACACCAGCACCCAAAGCCCAAACTGCTGGTCAAAGCCGATATCAAGGCAGCGCACGATGTTGCGATGGCGAAGCCGCAGCACCAGCCGCATCTCGTCTAGCCACGGAGAAAAGCCGTCGCCATCTTCCTGGGCATCAAAAAATTTGACGACCAAGTCACGCTGTTGGTCGTCGGTGGCCCGAAAAACAGAGCCAGCTGCGCCAGCCGCGATTCGGCCTGCCAGTTGATATCGACCCAGGACCCGCTGCGGGAACCCTGGCTCAGACGGCTTCTCCACGAAAATCCCTCTTTGTCCCAAGCCCGCAAAGGGGTCGCATCAGAGGCACGCAGCAACGACTAGGACGACAGCGCAACCCCAAGCTGCGCCAGGTAGGGACGCAGCACCTCGCTGGCCGCCGGGGAAAGCTCAGCCAGCGCGGCCTGCTCCAGCGCCGTAAACAAGATCTTCGCCGGAGCCCCGACTAGGCCAGCGCCCAGCAGCACTGGCTCCAGCCACGAAAAAAGTTGCGTCGGTAAAAACTCAAGATCTCCACGCACCGCGGCCTGGGCGATATAGCGCAGCAGCAGCTGCAGGTCGCGGCGCACCATCAGGTTGCCCGCTTGCCAACGCGTAGCCAGCTCCGCACTCTGCTTGACCGCTTCGCGCAGGGCCAGGTCGACGATGGCATCTTCCTTGGCCTCTAGATCTTCGACGGCGGTCAAGCTCTTGTCGAGCCGCTGTGCAAACGAGCGCACGATCTTGGCTTCGCCTGGCGTCAGATAACGGCCCTCGGAAGCAGTTAGCGTCTCGCGGATCTGCCGATTCATTTTCTTGGCTCCTGACGGTTACGTGCCATGCCAGACAGAGCCTCGGCGTGCCCGACGCTGAGCGACCGCGTCTTCATGTCTGCGATGTCGATATCCACGAAGCTCAGCTCTTTAATCCGAGACCGAGTAATGATCTTGCCCGCCTCAATCAAGATGCGTCCGTCGACGGGATGGAGGATACGCTGCTCGGCACGACGACCGATCAGCGACTCCAGATCAGCCGTACCGTCGATGTAGCGACCGCTCGGCAGCGAGATGCGCACGCCTTGTCCAAGCACCTTGGCCTGACACGACAGCCGAGACGTCGGACGCGCATCGGTCAGCATCGTCAGCGACATGCGCTCGCGCGGGGTGATCGGCGACAGCCTGTCCATGCCACTCTCGACGAAAACATGGCAGGTGGCGCACAGACCTTTGCCCCCGCACGCCATCGGAATATTGGCCTCAGTCGCCAGCACAGCATCAAGAACCCGCTTGTTGGTTTGAACCTCGACCGGGTCCGCTTGATTGGCAATAACAACGGTCTTCATGACACCCCAGGCCGTACGACCAGAAAAGATCTTATGATTTTATCAAGTCCGCCCTTTATGTCAATTCACTAATTTCAATTCAATCTGAGCAGAAATTACACAATAATTAAGCCTTCTATATTGCAATACCGCATTACGACACAGCCAATATTTGGCATGTGTTTTCATGGGGTTAACCCCACTTATGTTTATGAACCTAAACCGATAATGGCAGGAGAATACCGAGCGGTACTTGGCTTGGGATCGGGTCTAGTGCGCTTCACCGCGGGCACGGCGCTCGACGGTCTCGTCGAAGCCGGGCTCGATGTAAATGCGACGGAGGTGGGGTAGCTCGGCGCGCAGGCGCTTTTCCAGGTCGTTGATTGCGGTCTCTAGCGCGTCCATCGTCAGGTCGCGGGCAAAGCGCAGCTTGAAGGCCGCCAGCACCTCTTGCGGGGCGATATGCAGCGTCCGTAGGTGCACGACCTGCAGGACGGCTGGATGCTCACCAGCGATCTGCTCCATGCGACGGTGTTCTTCCTCGGGAACAGCCTCGCCGATGAGCAGGCTCATGCTGTCCTTGCCCAGGTAGTAGGCCACCGTGCCCAGCGCCAGCCCGACGACGACCGAGGCCAGCGCATCCCAGATCTGCTGCCCGGTGATGTAGGACGCCACGATGCCAAGCAGCGCTACCACGAGGCCAAACAGCGCCGCCAGATCCTCAAACAGCACCGTCAGCACCGTTGGGTCGCGAATGTCGCGCAGGGCCTGGCGCAGGCCGCGACCTTTGGCCAGGTGACGAAACTCCTGCAGCGCGGCGCGCAGCGACCACAGCTCTAGCAGCAGCGACACCGACAGCACCACGACCGCCCACAGCACATTCCCCGAGTGCGGCGAGGGTTTGCCATGAAACAGGTGCCACAGCTTCTCGCTGCCCTCCCAGATGCTGACGGCGGCACCGATCAAAAAGATGCTGCCAGCGACGATAAATGCCCAAAAATAGGACTCGGTACCGTAGCCGAAGGGATGCAGCTTGTCGGGTGGGCGCGAGCTGCGCTTCATCCCCACCAGCAGAAACGCCTGGTTCGCAGTGTCAGCCAGGGAGTGCACGGCCTCCGCCAGCATGGCCGTCGAGCCGCTGAGCGCCGCCGCCACAAACTTAAACAGCGCGATCAGCAGATTCACGGCCAGGGCCACCAGGACGACGCGCAGACCGCCGCCCGACTCGCCGTGACCCTGACTTGCGACCTCGCCACCCGCTCCCCCACCCTGGGGCGTGTGCTCACTCATCTAGAGATCCTCCCACATCGATTGCTACAAGTGTGATTTAGGACGCTTCCTGCGCCGCCTCACCAGTATTTTCAGACGCTGCTGCCGATGCATCGCCCAGGCGCGGTCGCAGCAGCAGACCAAGCCGCGTCCACAGCTCGGCAATGCCTTCCCCGGTCTGCGCCGAGCAGATCGTCGGCCTGTAACCAAGAAGACGCTGCACATGCAGTGCCACCGGCTTGCGCTCGTGCTTGCTCAGCTTGTCGGCCTTGGTCAGCACCGACAGTACTGCTCGATCATGCTCGCGCAGATAGTGAGCAATCTCCGTCTCGTCCAGCATCTGCTCCACGGCGGATAGCTCGGCGGCGCGGCGACTGTCACACAGCAGCACCACCGCGCACAGCGACTCGCGCGCCGTCAGGTACTCATCCATCATCGGCTGCCACTGCGCCCGCTCACTGCGCGAGATCTTGGCGTAACCAAAGCCCGGCAGGTCCGAGACCAGCAGCTTCTGACGCGCACCACTTGGCAGCACCGCCGTCGCGACGAAAAAGTTAATCAGCCGCGTCCGCCCCGGTGTGCGTGAGACGCGCGCCAGCTTGTGCCCGAGCATGGCATTGAGCAGCGTCGACTTACCGACGTTGCTGCGCCCACAGACCGCGATCTCGGGAAAATCTACCGTCGGCCACTCGGAGGCGCGGGTTGCGCTCTTTAGAAACTCAGCCTGGATAATGTGCATTAGCGACGCTTTCGTATTTTACATGGGGGCGCGAGCGCCCTCTTGGTGCTTTTTGGCCGCCCGGGTGCGCAGCATGCTGAGCAGCAGCAGTCCGCCAAAAAATCCGGCGGCATACAGCGCCCACTCTGCGCGCTCGGGCTGCTCTCGCCCATCTAACACCAGCGAGGCCGCAAAAGCAGTAATCCCCAGCGCCGCATAAATAATCTGATGGCCAAGCGTGTACAAAAGCTGCGCGCTGTGGTCGAGGCCCCGGAACCGCACCTCCAGCTGACCGCGCTGGGCCCGCGCGATAAACTTGCGCAGCTCGCCGGGCAGCTGCGCGACGTGAGTGACAACATCGCGAGTCGTCTCGACCAGGAACTTGGACCAGTCGCGGTCCTGGCCAAGCACCATCTCCTCGACGTAGGGACGAATCACCTGCATCGGGTTTAGCTCGGGGGCAAGCTCGGTACACAGGCCCAAAAGCAGCAGCAGCGTGCGCTCTAGCAGCACCCACTCTTTGGGGACGTGAAAGTGCTGCATCAGATCGCGCAGCGACACGTTTAGCTTGCGCAGATCGGCCAGATCCGAGAGCGCCTTTTCAGGCGACAGCTTCAGCTCGCGCAGCGACAGCGACTCTAGCTTGACCTCGGCTTGGAACTTGTCGTGGAAGAAATCGACCACGCGCTCAAAGACCTCGGGGTCGGCGCCGCGCGCGATAAAGCCCATGTCCTTCATCGCCACGATCAGCCGCGGCGTGTCCCGCGTCAGCGCCGCCTGCAGGATCTCGATGATGCCGCGCCGCATCGTGGGCGACAGCTCAGCGACGGCACCAAAGTCCAAAAAGATGACTTTGGCCCCGCCCAGTGGCAGCAACGTCGCAGCATCACCGCCAGTTGCCGACGCGCTTGCTGGCTCAGAAGCCCCAGCTGCGGAGGCGGGCGCGGGCAAGATCAGCAGGTTTCCCGGGTGCGGATCGGCGTGATAGACACCATCGCGGAAAATCTGCTGACAGTAAGCCGTCACGATGGTGCGAGCCAGCTGCGTGCGGTCGATATGCAGCTCATCGAGCTTGGCGAGGCTGTTGACCTTAAAGCCCGCGATCCAGCTCGTCGTCAGGACGCGCGCGGTCGACAAGCTCGCTTGCAGCGAAGGAAAGCCGACCGGGAGCTGCGGCGCGTGCTGGGTAAAGTTGTCGGCGATGCGCTGTAGCTGACGCGCCTCGGCGGAGAAGTCCAGCTCCTGCAGCATCATGGCGCGAATCTCGGCAAATACCGCATCCATGCCGTGATAGGGCGCCATCCAGTGCAGCACCTGAAAGATACGCCCGAGCGCGCGCAGATCGATGCGCACGATCTCCTCGATGTCGGGGTACTGCACTTTGACCGCGACCTCGATGCCGTCTTTGGTGCGGGCGCGGTGGACCTGACCAATCGACGCTGAAGCCACCGGCTCGGGCGAAAACTCGGCGAAGACATCGTGCGGCAGTCGGCCCGCAAACTCCTCGCGGAAGCGGCGCTCGATGTCGTGATAGGGACGCGGCGGCACGCGATCCTGCAGCGTGGTCAGCTGCACGCGAAACTCATCGGGCAGCACGTTGGTCATGATGCTGATGAGCTGCCCGACTTTGATAAACAGACCGCCCAGGCGCTCGATGGCCTCAAAGATGCGGGTGGCGTTGCGCGTGTGCGCGGCCTTTAGCAGCTGCGCCGCTTTTGGACCACTGACAAAGCGCAGCCGCAGCCGCAGCACGTAGTAGCTAAGCAGCACCGCCAGCGTCACCCAGTACGCCAGCAGCAGGCGCGGCAGCCCGCGCGGCGGCGGACTATACCGAGTCGTCGTCATCGCCACTGGCTCCGGCACCATCGCTGTCCCCTTCGCGATCGGTCTCCTCTAGCTTGCGGTACAGGGTCTTGCGATCCAGGCCCAGGCGCTGCGCGGCGCGGGTCTTGTTGCCGCTCTCCTCTTTCATTACGCGCTGGATGTACTCCAGCTCCAGCTCGGCCAGGGTCATGTTGCGCTGCAGAGCAAAGCCCACCAAGTCCGCCGGCTTTCGCTCGCGCAGCGTCGGTGGCAGGTCTTGCGGCGTAATCTGCGAGCCTTCACAAAGTGCCACCGCACGCTCGATTACATTTTCTAGCTCGCGTACGTTGCCGGGCCAGCTGTGCGACAGGAAAATTTTTGTCGCAGGCTGACTAAGCCCGCTGATGCGCTTGCCGCTACGCTCTGCCGCGCGCGTCAAAAAGTGCTCACAAAGCGGCAGAATGTCCTCGGCGCGGTCGCGCAGCGCGGGCAGATGGATCTGCAGCACGTTGAGGCGATAGTACAAGTCCTCGCGAAACGTCCCCGCGCCCATGCCTGCCAGTAGGTCCTGATGCGTCGCTGAGATCACCCGCACATCGACTTTTTCTGCGCGCGCGGAGCCCAGGGGTCGAATCTCGCGCTCGGCCAGCACTCGCAGCAGCTTGGCCTGCAGCGCTGGGGACAGGTCGCCGATTTCATCCAGAAACAGCGAGCCACCGTCGGCTTCCACAAACAGGCCCGCGCGATCGGTGCGTGCGTCGGTGAAAGCGCCGCGCTTGTAACCAAACAGCTCCGACTCCAGCAGCTGATCAGGAATGGCGGCGCAGTTGACGGCGACAAACGGCCGCTTGCTGCGCGGAGAGTTGTAGTGAATCGCGCGCGCCACCAGCTCTTTGCCGGTGCCAGACTCGCCCGTGATCAGCACGTTCACCGACGAGCTAGAGAGGCGACGAATGAGCCCAAAGACCTCGTGCATCGGGGGCGAGCGACCGATGATGTTGTCGAAGCGATAAGGCCGCTCGACCTCTTTTTGCAGGCGCGCAACCTCTTGGCGCAGGCCTCGTTCTTCCAGTGCTTTGTCGACGGCCAGCACCAGCGTGTCCATGTTAAATGGCTTGGTGATGTAGTCGTGCGCGCCCAGACGCACGGCCTTGATCGCGGTATCGATGGAGCCAAACGCCGTGATGACAATCACGTGCGGCGGACTGTCCGACGACGAGCCGCGAATCTCGCGCAGCATATCCAGGCCGTCGAGATCGGGCATGCGCACGTCAGTCACCACCAAGTCGATGCCACCTTTTTGCACGCGCGCGATCCCGGCGTAGCCACCGGCTGCTGTCTCTACCCGAAAGCCCTCGTCGGTCAGAGTATCCTGCAGGAGGTCGCGCATGGCCGCGTCGTCCTCGCACACCAGGATCGTGTAGCGCGCCCGGGGCACCTTGCTGCCAGTCGCTTCATCGGTGGGAGGCGGAGGCGGAACCGACCGACTGCGCTCGCCACTACGTGGAGACGCTGGAACCATCGGGAGCTTGCTGGTGGACTTGGGAGGATGCGCCATGTTCACAACCTTGACGAAGGCAAGCGGGTAGACTCGGATGCACCATCGCCCTCGGAACCAGGTTCTAGCATCGAGGAAGCTGCGTCGGCAGTATCAATTGCAGCAGCGACGCTGGCTCCCACTCGCGGGGGGGCGCTACTGCGACGCTGAGGAATCACGGCATCGTCCTCGGGGGCAGGCAAAAAGACGCGGAAGATGGTGCCGCCTGAGGGGCGTCGCTCGATCTCGATCCAGCCGTCGTGGTCCTTCACGATGCCGGCGGACACCGACAGACCCAGGCCGCTGCCGCTTGGCCCGTCGCTAAGCTTGCTCTTTTTGTCCAAGGTCTTGGTCGAGTAAAACGGCTCGAAGATACGCCCCAGATCCGCGTCGTCGATGCCCACACCGGTGTCAGCCACCGACAGCATCACATACGCGCCCGGCGGCGCTTTATCCAGACCGGGTTTGCGACGAACCAGGCCATCCAGGTGCAGGTCCAGAGTGCCGCCCTCGGGCATCGCTTGAATGGCGTTTACGCACAGGTTCAGGCACACCTGCTGCAGCTGATCTGCATCGCCTAGCACCACAGGCCGCTTGGGTAGCAGCGCGACCACGGCTGGGTCCTCATCGCCGCGTGTCGGCACCGCAAAGGGGTGCAGCATCGCTGTCACCTGCCGCGTACTCAGCTGGTGCTCCAGGAAGTCCAGCGTCGAGACACAAACGCGCTGCAAGTCCAGCTCGGCCCGCGCCGGGGCTTTGCGTCGAGCGTAATCAAGCAGCTGCTGGATAATCTTGGTGATGCGCTCTGCTTGGGTGGCAATGATCTCGGCGTTTTTTTGCACAGCGGTGGGGTCGTCGCTGCGTCGCGCCATCACGCGTGCCCGACCGCCGATGACGTTAAGCGGCGTACCCACTTCGTGCGCAATGCCTGCGGCCAGCTGCCCGATGGTCGCCAGCTTGTCCGAGTGTCGCAGTCGCGTCTCTAGCTGCAGCTTGGCATCCACGCCAGCCAGGATCTGCTCGCGCGCTTGCCGAAGCGAGCGCGTCATCTCGTTAAATCGGTCGGCCAGCAGGCCAATCTCGTCGCTGCGCTCACGCAAGATGGCGCCGGTGTAGTCGCCGCGCGTGACCTCGTCGATGCCGCCAACCAGACGCAGCAGGGGACCCGAGACTTCCTGCCGCACCGTCAATCCCACCAGGAGCGCCAGCAGTACAAACAGGAGGCCCAGCGTCAGCGCCACGTCCCGCGTAGACTGCGCCATCGCGCCCTCAAGCTCGGAGGTGCCACGAATCAGCTCGACGGCAGCAACGATCTGATGCTGGCTGCCGTGGACCGGGAAGATGTAGGCAAAGACCTCGCGCCCACCGACCTGGATGTGCTCACCGTAGGCTTGGCCGGTGATCTGGATGCGACGCACGCGCTCATCGCGAGTGGGGTCAAGCGGTGGTGCTTTATAGGCTTTTTCACCGTCGCTGGCCACCTTGGGAGCTGGAATGCCGCGACCAAAAGCCGCGTTATCGACATGATGCAAGAGGTCCAGGTAGACCACGTCGATGCTCTGCTCGGCGGCTTGCATGCGCTCGATGAGGCTGCGTACGTCCTCAAACAAGCCGTCTTGGTTCGCTGCTTCCAGCGCCACCGTCAGCGCTGAGCCAAACAGCCGCGTCTGGCGCTCTAGATCCGCAGTCATCTCGACGCGCCGCTGCCGCTGGCTAAAAAAGCCAAACAAGCTGAGGGTCAAAACGACCAACAGCACCGAGAGTAACGTTACCCGTGTCGCGATGCTCACTAGCGTCGGAGTCTAGCACAGCACCGCACCCCGCCTGGCCCCCACAAATGCAAACGGGAGACGAAGCCCAGAGGACTTCCATCTCCCGTCTTTACGAAACCAGCTGCGCGGCGTCAGCGACTTGCGGCTGATGCGCCTGCGCGCTTCAAGGAGCTGCGACTACTTGGGCTCCGGGTCGTACTGCTTCATCGTCGGCTGACGATCACGCCAGTCGCTGCCAACGCCGCCCTGGGTCGCCTTGGACAGCGTGCCGCGCTTTAGCAGATCAATCTTGCCAAGAATCGAGTCTCCTCGGAAATCGACAGCCGGTGCATGCACGCCAGTGTCCATACGAATGGCGTCACAGGGACAGGCCTCGACACACAAGCCGCAGACTACGCAGCGCAGCTCGTCGATCTCGAAGATCTTGGGCCGCTTCTCGTTTTGATTGCCGGTCTCTTCAGCGACGATGGTGATGCAGTGAGCCGGGCAGATCGTCGGGCACAGCATGCAGGCGACGCAGCGAACTTCGCCGGTTTCGCGGTGCATCAGGCGATGCAGGCCGCGGTTGCGCTCGGGATACTTAACCGTCTCCTCGGGGTATTCGACGGTGACGGTGTACTTGCGAGCGAACAGGTTGGCGAAAAAGTGCTTTGCCGTCGAGCCCAGGCCCTTGAGGACCTCGGGGAGATACAGCCGCTGCTCTAGCGAATCGGGACGACCGACGATGCGGACGCCCACTTTGCCCTTGCGCGGACCGCCAGCAGAGTCGGCGTGCGAAGCCGTCGCAGCACCATGCGCGTCGTGGCCGCCGTGTCCATGCCCAGAAGTGGAGCCCATACTATTTGCCTCCAAGCCGCCACAGCGACAGCGCAGCGGTAAGAACGATGTTTAGGAGAGACAGCGGCAGCAGCTGCTTCCAACCCAGACGCATCAGCTGGTCAGGACGGAAGCGCGGCAGGGTCCAGCGAATCAGCAGCTGGAACCAGCACAGTGCCAAGATCTTAAACGTCCAGATCACGATCTGAATCAGCACCACCGCAACATGCGGCAGCGGCAGGAACGAGAAGCCCTCCGCCGACAGACCGGGGACTTGCCAGCCACCCAGAAAGACGGTCGTAACCACTGCAGACAGGAAGATGGTCTCGATAAACTCGGCGAGGAAGAAGATGCCGAAGCGCATGCCGGAGTACTCGACAAAGTAGCCGATTAGCTCGGGCTCGCCTTCGGGAAGGTCGAACGGCGCACGCTTGGTCTCGGCAATCGCGGCGGTCATGAAGATGACGAAGCCAAGCGGCTGCGTGAACAGGCCCCAGTTCCAGACGTTGTTGCCCTGCGCCAGCACGATGGCTTGCGGCTCCAGCGAGCCATAGATGATAAACGCGCCCATCAGCGAGAGGCCCATCGTCACTTCGTAGGACATCATCTGCGAGCTGGCGCGAAGACCGCCAAGCAGCGACCACTTGTTGTACGAAGCCCAGCCGGCCAGCGTCGTGCCGTACACCGCCAGCGAGGCGAGCGCAAAGTAGAACAGCAGCCCCATGTCCATCCGCGCCACCTGCATCGGGATGATTGCCGAGCAGATGCTGGGGTCTTTTAGGACCTCGGTAGCGTGACCGACGCACAGGTCGGAGCCGAAGGGAATGATGGCAAACGTAATCAGAACCGGAGCAATCGCCATCACCGGAGCCAGCGCGAACAGGAAGCGGTCCACCTTGGCGGGCACCACGTCCTCTTTGAACATCATCTTTATGGCGTCGGCGACAAAGTGCAGGATGCCCCACAGCTTGATCGGGCCGATGTTGGCGCGATTTGGACCGAGACGGTCCTGCATCATTGCGGACTGCCGACGCTCGGCCCAGGTGCTAAGGGACGCCAGCGGCATCACGAATGCCAGGACCAGCAGGGTCAGTTTGATGAGCGCCTGTAAGGCGGTATGAGCGGCTAAAAACTCAAGCATGCTTTCATCTTCCGTTCTGCAAAACCTGACCCGCGTGAGGGTGAAGTGGTGAAACGTTCATGCACCAGCGCGACTACCCGCGCGAGTTGGCAAACCGCAGCTGCACGGGCAGTAGCTCACGACCCCACTCTGCCTTGGCAAAGTTGGCGCTCGCAGTAGAAGGCTCTGCGCTCTGCGTGACCACACCGACCATCTGCAAGAAGGCCTGGCGAGCACTTACTTGCCACTTGTCACCGTCGATAAGACCGGCTTTGCGACTGATCTGACTGCACAGTTCCAAGTGCGAACGCGCATCGCCGACCGGCTCCACCGACTTACGAATGCGCTGAACCAACCCGGCCTTGTTCGTAAACGACCCATCGATCTCAGCCCAGGCCGCTGCCGGCAGCTGAACCTGCGCGCGACGTACAAGCGCGGTGTCGTGAACAGCCTGGCAGATGAACAGCTCCAGCGAGTCAAACAGCGCAGCCACGGTGGGCAGCGTGTCCTCACCGACCGGCACATCCTCACCGACCATCCACAGCGCCTTCAGCTTGCCAGCCTTCAGGTCAGCTTGCAGAGCCGCAAAGTCCCCTGCCCCCGTACCTGCTAGCAGCTTGGCACCCTGCGTATTGGGGTTTTTGTCCGCATCGCGAAGGATCTTGTCGGCGCGATCGGGACGGTCTTGACGACCAGAGACGTAGCGCTTCACCGTAGCGCCCTTGGCGGTCATCTTTTCGACCAACTGACGCAAGCCAAACAGCGCTTCGTTGGTCGCCTGGGCGCCAAAGACCACGCCAATGCTGCCGCCCGTCTCGACGATCTTCTTCAAGCGCTCAGCCGCGTAGGCAGAGGCCTTGTCGATGCTGACCAGCTGACCCGGAAGCCCCTTGCCTTGACCCACCCGTGCGCTGCTATAACGACGGTGGCGCACTTCCTTGTAGGTAAAGCGCCCCTCATCGCACATCCAGAACTTGTTGACCTGCTGGTTTTCCCGAGGCACCAGACGCCACATCTCGCCCTGACTGTGATGGACTTCAATGTTGCAGCCCGTCGAGCAGCCCGCACAGACTGACGGCGTCGTGTAAAGCTCCCACGCGCGCATCGTGAAGCGGAAGTCTTTGCTGGTCAGCGCTCCGACCGGACAAACATCGACGGTGTTTAGCGAGTACGGATTGTCGAGCTGCTGCCCCGGCGCCACGGTCAGGATCTCGCGATCTCCGCGTACCGACATGGTGAGCTGTGGCTGGCCGGCTACTTCGTCGCAGACTCGGATGCAGCGGCTGCAAAGGATGCAGCGCTCAGCGTCCAAGACGATGGTAGGCCCCAGATCAACGACCTTGGGCTTATGCACTTTTTCGACGCTGGAGCGAGAGCCCTTGGCATCCCAGTCCACGTACAGCTTTTGCAGCGTACACTCGCCCGCTTTGTCACAGATGGGGCAGTCAACTGGGTGGTTTACAAGCGTAAACTCCAGCATTTGCTGACGAGCCTGCAGCACGCGCGGGCTCGCGGTCACCACGTCCATCTTGTCCGCCACCGGCGTGTAACACGACGGCACTAGCTTGGTCTGCCCGTTGACCTCAACCAAGCACTGACGGCAAACCGCAGGCGAGCTAAGGCCCGGGTGATAACAGAAGTAGCTGACGTCCACGCCGTTTTGTAGGCAGGCCTCAAGCAGGTTGGTGCCGCGCTTAACCTGAACCTCACGACCGTCGATCTTGAGAGAGACCAAGTCGCTCACAGGAGCTGCCGGGGCGGGCGCTGCTGCTGCAGCTGGGGCGGGCGCTGCCGCTGCAACCGGGGCAGCCGTCGTAGCAGCTGCAACGCTGCTACGAGTCGCATCTTGGACAGCAGTCCGAGTGTCACGAAGAGCTTCCGCGATGCTCGGTTTGATTTGGTTTTTTGGATCTTCAGCCATCGAATTTTTCCAGGCCTTGCCTTAGATGATTTAGCGGTCGCACTCGCCACCGATCATGTTGACCATGCCGAAGGTCGGAACGATGTCGGCAATGCCGCCGCCGTAGATCAGCTTCGACAGCGACTGCATGATAATGAAACAAGGCGAGCGCACATGGCACTTGTAAGGTCGCCCGGTCCCGTCGGAGACAATGTAGAAGCCAAGCTCGCCGTTGCCACCTTCGACGTAAGAGTAGGCCTCGCCGGGGGGAACGCGGATGCCATCGACGATGAGCTTGAAATGACCAATCATGCCCTCGATGGTGTTGTAGACCGCAGTCTTCGGCGGGCTAGCCACGCGCGGGTCATCCAGCAGCACTGGACCGGCAGGAATCTGCGCCAGGGCTTGCTCAAGGATGCGCATCGACTGACGAATCTCTTCGAGGCGTACAGCAAAGCGGTCGTAGTTGTCGCCGCAGGAACCAACAGGCACATCAAAGTCAAAACGGTCGTAGACCAAGTACGGATGGTCCTTGCGCACATCGTACGGCACGCCCGTCGACCGCAAGCACGGCCCGGTCCAGCCATAAGCAATCGCGTCTTCAGCAGAGAACCGCGCCACTCCGTCCATGCGGTCCCGGAAGATGCGGTTCTTGACCAGCAGACCTTCCGTCTCCGCTATCACTTCGCGGCCACGCTTTAGCGTATCCAGCAACCGTGCCGAGAAGTTCGAGGTTAGGTCCTGCGACACTCCACCGACGCGAACGTAAGAGTGAGTCAGACGTGCACCGGTCAGCTCTTCGAGCAACTCCCACAGCCACTCGCGGACCTTGATCATCCACAGAAACGGCGTAAAGCCGCCGACTTCCATCGCCGATGCCCCGAGACAAGTCAGGTGGTCGGTGATGCGGGAGATCTCGCTGATAATGACGCGGATGTACTGCGCACGCTCAGGGATGCGGTCGGTGATGTCGAGGAGCTTTTCGACCGCCATGGCGTAACCAACATTGTTGATCAGCGGCGAGACGTAGTTCAGACGGTCGGTGTACGGAAAAATCTGAGTATAGGTCGCGTACTCCGCTTCCTTCTCGAAGCAGCGATGCAGGTAACCGACCTGCACATCGGAGTCTTTGACCGTCTCACCGTCGATGGTAAGCACGATACGCACGGTGCCGTGGGTCGCCGGATGCGACGGGCCCATGTTGATGGTCATCGGCTCCGTTGGAAGCTCGATGTCATCGTCGGCATCTTGCGCCGTCAGTGCATCCAGGTTCTGCGGCAGTTTGGGCCGCGCCGACAACTCTTTGGCTGCCCCCGAGACAATCTCATCGGGCGTAGGCATGCCGAAGCTCATCTTACGAAGGCCCGTGTTCGGGCCAGTATTCGACGCTGCTGAGGTGGTCTGGGCCATCTGTATAGCTCTCGGCTAAACGCTATTAGACTGCCGCGTGGGCCGTCTAAAAGTCATGTTACTCAAGCGGATATTCGCGACGGATTAGAGGCTGTCGCTTCTCTTTTGGATAGTCCTTGCGCAGCGGATGCCCAATGAACTCTTCGTACATCAAGATGCGACGCAGATCCGGGTGACCGGTGAACTTGATGCCGTACATGTCCCAGACTTCGCGCTCTTGCCAGTTGGCAGTGACCCAAAGGTCGCTGACCGTTGCAACTTCTGGTGCCGGACCCTCTTCGATCTGCCCTACCTGCACCTTGATTCGCAGCCGGCTACCCGTCGCCATGGAGCGTAGGTGATAAACGACCTCGAAGCGCGGCTCGCGCCCCAGGTAGTCCACCGCTGTGACATCAACCAAAAAGTCAAATCCGGCCCGCTCCTTAAGCCAGGTCATAACCGGCTTGAGGTCGGCAGCACGCACGATGGCAGTGTCATCGCCATGACTGCTATGGGTTGAGACGATGGCGACGGGAAACTGGGCCACCAACTTGTCGAGATCTACTTTGCTCATTTCCATCCTTCGGCTGGAGGCCGAGGTGCCTTCGCGGTAGCGAAGACGCTCGTACCACAAAAGGGCTACGCCACCACAGGCAGACGCTTGCGGCCATCATCGACGGGACCGCCGGCTTTGAGCTGCTCAAGCTCTCCGCGATCACGCCGCTGCACATAGGTGGAGCCTTCTTGGATTTTCTTCTGAAGCAGGATTAGACCGTCGAGAACTTGCTCCGGTCGAGGAGGACAACCAGGAATGTACACATCCACCGGAATGATCTGATCACA